>Ga0209154_1002096_pt1 | contig 11332 bp, 14 predicted proteins | sample GraSoiAngelo_121_FD_185878 | JGI IMG/M metagenome (GOLD analysis project Ga0209154, IMG submission 185878) | Grasslands soil microbial communities from the Angelo Coastal Reserve, California, USA - 14_0919_12_20cm (SPAdes) (version 2) | ecosystem: Environmental > Terrestrial > Soil > Grasslands ... | reverse complement strand
CGTCCTTTCATTCAGAGACTCCTGGTCCGGCCCCGCCCCTCAGCGATGCGCGATTGCAGGCAGAAAGCTGAGTCGAACAGGCCTATCCTGGCACTCCACGAAAGATCGGTCTTGAAAGCCACAAAACAGCCAATTCCGACCATCGAAGCCGCGCCGACGATAAGGTCATAGCAATTTCAACGGGCGAAAAATGTCCGCTAAAGAACGTTGAAATGCCCAGCAGGTATGCCCATATCAAGGCCATTAGCAGGAGCCAAAACAGAAAAAAGGGGAGCGCCACCCACGGAGCCGCGTGCGAGCGACGAAAGCCAAGGACCACTGCAACCCACAGAGGCGCGGTCTGAACGATGTGGCGCAGAACCAAGTTGCTGGCCAGCCCGACCCCGAGCACCAACGCAAGGATGATAAGAGACGAAGCAGCTTTCCATTGCGGTTGGCACCCTCTTTACAAGAGGAGGCTCGCAAGAGCGAGGGAATTCTTTCGGCGGGGAGCTCGTGCAAAAAAATAGCGTAAGCTAATGAAGGGCAGGATTCGAGACATGGTTATAATTACTTACGTTGCTCCGCTCCATGACTGGCTGCAGCGGATCGCACGTGCCTTCTTTTCAGGCCGCAAAGCTTTCTCCGTTTCTTAGTTGAAGTTAGCGCCGGTGCCCGGCATTTCTTGAAGCCAAGCCTTCTCTATAGCCCTTTTCGTAGCCGGCGCGGAAGGAAGCACGATCCTCGTTGGAATTCCAGCGACCAACGGTCGGCTGCATTGCTCTTCCTTGCTGACCGTCGAGCTTGCCCACGAAAAGGCCATCGCGGTAGGCGGCGTCCGCGTCCAGGTCTACTTTGACTCCGTCCACAGGACTCGGCCGCTTTGCGCGGCCTGCCAGTCCCACAGTGGTGACAACTCCCAGGGGCATGACAATACAGGCGAAATACACTGATAATCTTTTCGATTTAGTAGTCATAGAACCTCCGTGGCAGGTCTGCGGGGCTCTTCCCATCGCTTGCGAAGCTCGCGAATGGGCCTTTGATTCCTTGGGAATCTTGCAAGGAGATGCCAGGGCCAGGTAGCAAGGCTGGCAACTGAAGAGGATTGGGAGTTATGGTCACTTGCAGCTCTCCTCGTCGGGCTCAATGGCGCGCAGAAGGCTACGTGCCATCCCTCGAAGGAGAGGGGCTGGCGTAAACGCTCTCCGCAAAGCGCGCCTAGCTTCCGGGGCGTAGCGCGACTACACCCGGGATCACTTTCTAACAACTGCGAATCTTCCGATGTCCTGTCACGTTCGTCACTTCGAGGTTCACATCCCCAGCGGGAAGTGAGGCGACGATTGTTGCGCCGAAAGACAACGAACAACCACGACAGGCAGTGTAGGGGTGCCGAAACGGAAGCATCTATGCGTTTTAGCAAAGAGACTGCCGTTGGAGAGCGAATTTACAAGGAATTTACAAGCCAAGCGCTACCCCCGCCAATTAACCTCTTTCACCGCCCGACTTCGACCACTAAGCCTAGAACTCTAACTAAGCCATTTATCAATTCCTTAGTTACAAGCATGCAAATCTCTCAAGCCCAACGTCTCGTGACCGTAGTATTTGGCCAGAGAGGGTTCTTGAGACAAAGAAGCGGAATCGCCGGGATTCTCCTTCGTAGCTATGGGGCGCGACACCCAAGCAGGTCCTAGTCATTTGACTCCTCAGATGGGAGGATGAAGCGGAATGCGTTTGGCAGCCATAGGCTTCGCAGCTTTGCTTTTTTTGAGTTTGGCGGCTCTCTCTCCAGGCTCAAACTCCAGAGCCATCACAGGAAAAGTCACTTATACAGGAACGCCCGCGAAACCTAAGATCTATCGATACGTCCAAACAGCCGGAGTGTGCAAAATTGAATCCAGGCGGGCTCGCGACCGAAGATGTGGTTACCGGTCCCGGTAACACACTCCAGAATGTTGTGGTTTATATTCTGCAGGCGATTCCATCCCTGCTCCGCCTCCGGCCACGCCAGCCCCCTTTGACCAACGCAACTGTCACTGCACTCCCAGCGTCCTCCCACTTCGCGTGGGGCAGGATGTGAGCATCACCAATAGCGGCCCCTCTAATCACAATATCCACCCACTCGCCAAAATCAACCGCGAATGGAACCGCATCCAGCTGCCCGGGACTCTCCCCTTTCCTATTCCCATAGTAATCCTATAAAGACGAAGAATTCATTCATGTGAAGTGCAACATTCACGCCTGGATGAACGCCTATTTCGTTGTTCTAGAAGACCAGCCACGTCGCGGTGACCAGGCCAGGAAGGATGGCACTTTCCGGCTTCCGGACGTTCCCCCCGGCAGGTACGCCGTCACGACATGGCATGAGGTTTACGGCACACAGAGGCAGGAAGTCACCCTAGGCGGCGACGAAACCCAAAACGTCAACTTCGTCTTTCGCGCCACACCCTGACGGAATTGACCGCGCTCCTAGCGGCGTAAAGCCGCTTTTACGCAATGATAAAAACTTGTGGCCGCGGGGTGTCAGGTGGATTCCCGATCTTTGATGAGCGATTCCTGGCGGACGGCGCTTGCATACGGTCGCTACGGGCGCGGATGAAAATGAGTCACTGTTCTGTGCATGGGCTGCGGCGATCGTTTGTGTTGCGGTCTGCATGATCGCAGGAGGTGAGGCATGTCTGAGTTAATGCGGCTAAGGCGATGGCTGAAAGGCGTCAGGGGGATCCAAATAACAGAGTTTCCAGAAATTGTCTCGGGAGAGCGAGCCGGCCATCATCTGTTTAAGGGTTGCGAGCGTGGCCCCTACGATGCCACCGTCGGCGGAATCAAAAGTGACCACAACTCCCTCGACTCCCGGCGCTGCCCCGCCGCTTGAGTCTTCTGAGAATTTCTGGAACAGGGAAAACGCGAAATTGCGCTTCGCAGCAGCATCGGTTTTCAAGTCTTGTGAAATCGACCGGACGGTATATATCTTTACGGACTTCCCAGCCAGCGGCTCCCATTTGCCAGGGAAGATCCTGGCTTCCTCGCGCTCTACTCGGAAGACCTCCGGCTTCACATTGGCGGTGGTCCCGTCTGGCGATTTTAACCGCGAGGCGACATCCTCGGGCAAATCCACATTGCTTCGGCGAATATATCCACGCAACGGACCGGAAATCTGCACGTGAATCCATTCCCCATTGGTCTCAAGAGACTCGAATTCGTCATCAACCGCAGCCAGGAAGAGAACGCGGGAGTCCGCCGCGGGTCGCGCCAGCACAGGCGTGCCGGCTTTCTTCACCACAACAAGATTCGCAGGATGCGCTTGGCTGCGCTGGATCTCCTCGAGGTTCTGGAGCTCTTCGTTGAGCTGTCGCATGCGCTTCTCTTCGGCCTCGCGCTGCGCTCGAAGCGCAGTTAGTTCTTCACCTTCTGATCCGCCCGGCGCCGTCCTTGCGAAGACGGTCGGAGCCGGGACGGGAATTTTGCTTGGCGTGAGAGGACTGCTCGCCAAGCCAGAGAGGTTCAACTTCGGTTTTGGAGCTTCCACATCCGGACTTGATGCAGAAGCAGCAGGCTTGCCGCCGAGCTTGTCGCTGAGTCTGTCAAGAAGGTCTAACTCTAGCCGGCCGTTCGAGGGAAGAACCTGATAGCCTGACTTCCACGGCTCACGGTCGGTATACCACGCCGTGATTTTTGCGGTGACGCGAACAACGGCGCTGCCGGGCCCTGCCGGCAGAAGGTCGATCGAGAACTGGTAGTAGGCGCGCTGATAGCGATCAAGGGGGTGATCTGCACTGGCCACGAAGCCGTCAAGAACCGGCAGTCTTTGGCCAGTGTAGGCTTGCATTTCTTTCAAGGCTCTGTCCACTTCCTCATTCGATTTGGCATAGGTTCGTGCGTAAGGGACGGCTTGGGCAATTACCGGCAACGGAGATGAAATGCCCAAGGTGAAAAACATACACCACAGAAGAAATCGCAACTTGCATCTGGCGCCTGTATGTTTTCTCACGGCAGGGGTTCCAATTGGTCTAGAGGAAGCCATCCGTGCTGACCGCTGGGAGTTTCTACACCGTACCAGTGGGGAGTCACGATCAGGATAACAACCTCGGTCTGGGAGGCGAGATTGCTCAGGGTGGCTGCTGAGCGAAATGGTGCCGCTTTCAAAGCGGCACCGGGTGCTCTAATCCGTCTCTGTACCTCGTGCCGTAAAGAATCGATGCGCTGCTCGAGATCTTGTGCGGAAGACTTTGCCGAGGCTAGAAGAGCTGCCTCATCTTCGCGCTGGCGGATGAAGGTTTGTCTGGCAAGGTCCGCACTCTCGCGGCGCCGCTGGGCGTCGGCCGCTTCCTGTTCGGCATGTTGCATCGCCTGAAGATGATCCTGAATAGCCTTGTATTCGCTGGATTCGACAGTGCCATCGGACGGGTGCGCTGCGCGTTGGGCCGTTTCAACAAAAATCGCGTCAATGCGCAAGCGCGTCCGTTCTGGGCTAACACTCGTGACCACATAACGAACTGCGATCGTCCCTTGGTCTGCGCTCCGCAGGAAATGCCGGGGAGCTAGGGCATCGTTGCGAATCTTATAGTAGACCTTGCCGGGGCCCTTCCACGGTGCGAAGAGTGGAGTTGACTCTACAGCAATCGCACCGGTAAGCGTCAGTTCTTTTTCAAACATGAGTGTCCCATGGATCGTTCCATCCTGAAGCACTTCCTGTAAGGCCTCGAGGACGTCATCAAGCGGAGCAGCGAATTCGGTCACGAAACCTGGATTGGGTGTGTCCTGGTCCTTCGAGGCGTAGAGTCGCGGTATCAGTAAAAACGCCGAGAGCATCACGCTGCTCAATCCGAAGCCCACCGATATCGGCAGTGATTTGCGCCGAACCGGCCAGTAGTCCCGCTTGGCCCCTCGCGGTGTGCCACGCATACTTACCTCTGCTCAAAGGAACGATTGGGTCGAAGTCTTTTCCTACCGCGTGGGGCGCAGGAATGTCAACCCTCAAAAAGTTTTTAGGAAGTTGGGCAACGAATTGCTCACAATCGACCGCGCGAGCAATGCGGCTGGGGAAGGGGTGGAAGGGTTAGTTAATTCGCCCCTGATTACCGTATGATTATCGTGTGGCAGATGCATCGAGTAAACTGCTGGAAGGCTAAAGCCAATTTTGTCAAAAATCATCGACTGCTGAAAAAATTGTGAGAGAAAAGCTCGATTTTCGTAGAAAACGGCGAACTTCTCGCCGGATTTAGGTAGTCGCGCAATCGTAGAATTTGTAGAATTCCAAGCTCACGAAGATCTTCAAGACAAAAAGTGAAAAAAGTGACAAAGGGCGACAAAATTACTTGACATTGCTTTTTTTCCCGGGGTAGATTCGCCCCTCGGTCCGGAAACAGCTCGTCACTTTCGTGACCAAGAGACGCAGCGGGTTCTCTAGGGACGTGGTTTGTTGTTTTCATCAAAAATTTCCCCGGGGTTGTCTATCCACCACGGGGCCGTCGGTTGGAGGGTATGTCCTCCTTCCGTGTACAGGTAGTCCCCAGATCTTCCAGTAGGAAGGTGATAGGTGGCCAATACTCAGGAGGCGATATGGGCGAACGGGCAAGACATTCGGCGAAGAAGAGCATCTCGTGGTTGGCGTTATCGTTGTTAGGGTTTTTTCTCTTTGCCATGATCCTTGCGGATAGTCGTTCCGCCTCTGCCAAGCCTCTCCCTGGCGGCAATTTCCGCGCGATCCCTGCGTTTGCCAGAAAGTACGGACTGCCATGTTCGGCGTGCCACACAGCGTGGCCCGAATTGAACAACTTTGGCCAAGTCTTCCGCGACAACGGATACCAGCTCATGAACGATCGCGACTCCCCCATTTGGCAGAACCCGACGTATTGGCCAATGACATTGCGCATGACGCCGAATTGGCACCGCGAGCGCACGAATCATCAGCCTGTCGACGGCGCGCCGCCAAACGGCTCCGTCGTGGAGCAACACGGTTTTGACCTCTCTGGCTTCGATCTCTGGACGGCCGGGACACTGTACAAGAATATTTCCTTTTCCCTGCTTCCTTCCTCGGACTCGACAGGGGCCTTCCACTTCGAAAACGCATTCGTGCGCTTTGACAATTTGCTCAAAAGCCGGTGGCTGAATGTAAAGTTCGGGAAGTTCGAGCTCGACAACCTGGTTTCCGAAAAGCGATTCCTATTCCTATCCGCAAACGGGGGTTTGTACCAGACCTATCACTTCGCGCCCGTGGGAGATGCGAACGACTTCGGGCTCGGAGACAATCAGATTGGCCTTGAATTGATGGGACATTCCATAAACAGCTACACGCGCTATTCGGTGTCGGTGCTGAGCAGCAACAGCGGTAACGTTGGCCTGCCCTCGAACCGAACCTACGACGGGTACGTCACTTTCAGCCAAGCTTTTCAGGTTGGCCGACTGGGGCTCCAGAGGCTCGGCGGATACGCGTACGTTGGCCGAAGACCAACGTTCTCGCAGACCTTCACGACCGCGCCCATACCGGGGACCGGGATAGGGAATAAGTCATTTTATCGTGTGGGGTTCGCTGGAGATCTTTACACCCTCCAGGGGAAATGGGAGTTCCTGCCATTTTTCCTGCATGGATACGACAGCGTATTCCTAGGAATAGGCTGTGGGTTAACTGCGCCTTGTTCCCCTCCCGTAACCCTTCCGGCTGGCGCTAAAGCCCCAACTTGGAACGGCGGGTTCATCGAAACGCACTATTACTATAGCCCGCAACTGGTCCTAACAGGTCGCTACGAGATCCTCCGCATGTCGCGTCAGGCTTTCCCGACTCCGACGATGCCAGCCAATCAAGGGGACATCGATGCCTATACGGCAGGCTACCGATGGTATCCCATCATGTTCAGCCGCGCGGGGCTGGCTTGGCACAACGAATTTTCGCTGGTGAAGACGGCCGGGGCTATTCCATTGAGCGGCAATGGCGTGGGCCTCTCTCCGCTCGCGCCGCTTACGGCACTATGTTCAGCTACGAGGTGCCCTGGGGTTTGGAGTCAAACCTTGTTTTTCGGATTCGACTTCGACTTTTGAGAGACAGAGGCTTTCGATGAAATCAATAACATCAGTGGTCGCATTCTTCTTCGGTTCGTTGGGGCTCGCCTTGGCCGCAGGTACCACGCCTTGCTTCGCGCAGACCGACATTCATTTTCACACCGTAACCGGACCAATGGAGGCCCACATTGGAGGCCTTGCGGGCCACTCGTCAGACGGGAAAACGCTCTACCGTCGATTTTGTGTTGGATGCCACGGCGCCAGTGGGGACGGAAACGGCGAAAACGCAATATGGTTCGATCCCACCCTCGGGTTTGCAAAACCCCGGGATTTCACGCTGGGGGTGTTCAAATGCCGCTCGACACCGACCGGTGCGCTTCCGACCGATGAGGATCTCTTTGATGCCGTGACCCGCGGGTTTGTTACCACGAACATGCCGGAGTGGCGGTCCCTGACCAACCAAGAGCGTGCGAACTTGGTCGCGTTCGTCAAGACCTTCTCGACAAGGTGGCAGACCGACAAGGCGGGAACGCCTATCGCCATTCCACCGGAGCCTCCGGCCAAAATCGAGAGCATTCTGCATGGCCGGGAACTGTTTCAGAAGATGGAGTGCTGGAAGTGTCACGGTTCTGAAGGGCGCGGAGACGGTCCGTCGGCCGCGACGCTGACCGACAGCAAGGGCAATCCGATACGTCCGTACGACTTCACCACTGGCGAACGCTTTAAGTGCGGCGTCTCGAACCATGACCTCTACCGGATTTTCATGACCGGCCTGGACGGAACACCGATGCCGTCTTTCGCTGACAACATCAAGCCCGAGGAAGCGTGGGATTTGGTGCACTTCCTGCGAACCTTGCAGGTATCGATCAAAACGCCGGAGCTAGGCACTTTCAGGCAGTGGGTGAGTGCGCATCCAGGACAGCTCAAACCGATCGGGCAGGAAGCGCCCCCGGGAAAGTAATTCCATTCTGCGCTATACTTCCGGTTAGGAGTTGTCGTTATGCGGTCGAAATCCGTGTCTCTTTTACTGCCTTTCGTTGGTCTTCTCGCGGGCTCGGTGGTGGTGGTCCTGGCCAATCCTCGAGCGGACTCGGGCACAATCGAAGGGAAAGTGACCTATACAGGCACACCTCCCAAGATGAAGCCGATTGACATGGCCAAGGAGCCAACCTGCGCCAAGGAGCACAACCCGCCGGAGATGGCCCAAAACGTAGTCACGGGTCCCGGAAACGTACTTGAATATGTGGTCGTATACATCTCGGCTGGCGGGCCGCCTTCCCCCACCCCCACCCAGGCCGCAAGATATGATCAGAAAGGCTGCATGTATATCCCGCATGTGCTCCCGATGCAGGTGGACCAGCCTCTTCAGATCTACACCGATGATCCATTCGCGCATAACATCCACCCGCTTCCGAAACTGAATCCGGAGTGGAATAAATCTCAGCCGCCCGGGGCCCCGCCCATCGAGACGAAGTGGAGCAAACCGGAGTTCATTGAAGTAAAGTGCAACATCCATCCGTGGATGCACGGGTACTTCGCAGTTCTCAAGACTTCTCGCTACGCGGTCACCGACAACAACGGGTCGTTCAGCTTGAAGGGACTCCCGCCAGACAAGTACACTGTGACGAGTTGGCAAGAACAGTATGGCACGCAAAGTCAGGAAGTGACGCTTGCTGCGGGGGAGACCAAGACGATCACTTTCACATATAAGGTCACTCCTTATCTTTACTAGGAGCTTGGTTCCTGCGAGCAATGCCGCGCTGCTCGCCGCGGAGACTAGATCCGGAACTCGCGAAGGCGAATAATCATGGGCAAATTATTCGCAATAGTTGTGACGGTTATTGCGCTTGTATCCGCCGGGCTGATCGCCGCACATGTCTGGTGGCCGCCAGTGGATATCTCAACCATCGGGCCCAGGATTGACCGCCAGATGGATGAGACCATGGCCGCCACCGGTTTCCTTTTCCTTTCCTCGCAGTTGATTCTCGGCTACTTTGCTTGGAAATTTAGCGACAACAAGGATGGACGAACGATCAGATATTTTCCTGGGGGCCCCGGCCCCCTCATCGGTTTGGCCATTGTCTTGGTGGGGGTCGAAATCCTAGTTCTTTCTTTTGTAGGGTCTAAGGTGTGGGCGGCTGTTTATATGACGCCTGCCGAGCCGGACGCGCTTCACGTTGACGTCGCCGCTGAGCAGTTTGCTTTTTATTTCCGCTATGCAGGACCGGACGGCCAGTTCGGCGTCGTCCATCCGGAAAGGGTCCGGGACGGAAACGGGAACTACTTTGGGCTTGACCCGGCAAACGATGTCGCGGCGCGGGACGACACCATCGTGGGTACCTTGACCGTGCCTGTCAATCGGCCCGTTCTCCTCACCATGCACAGCAAAGACGTGATTCACTCGTTTTACGTTCCTGAATTGCGTATGCAGCAGGACATTGTGCCGGGCCTGACCATGCCGCTGCACTTCACGGCAACGCGCGTCGGGAAGTACGAGATCGTTTGCACCCAACTGTGCGGTCTCGGCCACTACAGCATGAGGTCGTTTCTCGAGGTGCTGCCGCCGGATCAGTTCGACCAGTGGCTAAAAACCCAGTCCGGCGATTAGGATCGGCGCTGCCGCGCTATGGCGGCAGCCCGAAGGTTCGTTTGCGAGGTGCCCACGTGGATAGTTCCGCGCAAGCAGTGGTCCGCCACCATGCGCCACCCCAGGGATTTATTCGAAAATACGTATTCAGCGTCGACCACAAAGTGATTGGCAAGCAGTATTACGGCCTGGCGCTCTTGGCTGTTTTCATTGGGATGGTTTTGTCCTGGTTGATGCGCATCCACCTGGGCTGGGCCGCCGCACACATTCCGCTTCTCGAAAAGCTCTCGCCGACCGGAGCGCCGGGGAACGTCATGACCCCGGAGTATTACCTCTCGCTGATGACCATGCATGCCACCATCATGGTCTTTTTTGTCTTGACTACTGCGCCTTTCGCGGGCTTTGGAAACTATCTTCTCCCCATTCAAGTGGGCGCCGAAGACATGGCCTTCCCCCGCATCAACATGATGTCCTTCTGGGTCACCTTTGTGGCGTTTGCGGTGCTGATTCTCTCTTTCTTTGTCGGGGACGGACCGGCGCTGGCCGGGTGGACGTCTTATGCCCCGCTTAGTTCCGTCGGCGCCGTCGCCGGCCCGGGCCAGGGAACCGGCCAGACTCTTTGGGCACTGTCGATCGCGATTTTTTGTGTGGGTCAGTTGCTCGGCTCCCTGAACTTCATCACCACCACGCTCGACTTGCGCACCAAAGGGATGTCCCTGGCGCGCATGCCGCTTTCCACGTGGGCGTGGTTTGTAACTTCGGTCATCGGTTTGCTGGCGTTTGCGGTTTTGTTGCCGGCTTGTGTGCTGCTGGTTTTGGATCGCGTGGCAGGAACGAGCTTCTTCAATCCCGCGGGTCTAGTGGTGAATGATCAAGTGTTGCCGCACGCGGGCGGTTCGCCGCTTCTCTGGCAACATCTGTTTTGGTTTTTCGGGCATCCGGAGGTGTACATCGCCATCCTTCCGGGGTTTGGCATTATTTCCACGATTCTCCCCGTCTTTGCCCGCAAGCGCATCCTTGGCTACCGGGCGGTGATCGGATGCATGGTCTCCATCGGCTTCCTCAGCTACATGGTTTGGGGACATCACATGTTCGTGAGCGGGATGAATCCCTTCTCGGCGCTGCTGTTCTCCGTGCCCACACTGATCATCACCATTCCGGCGACGATTGTTGTGCTGCTCTGGCTTGGCACGCTTTATGGCGCCAAGTTGCGCTTCAGCACGCCCGCGCTCTTCTGCATCGGCTTTATTTCCGTATTCATCACCGGGGGGCTCAGCGGGTTTTTTCTCGCACAGCCTTCGCTGGACACCTATTTGCATGCTACGTATTTCGTTGTGGCTCACTTCCATTTTGTGATGGCCGTCGCGGCCATGTTCGGGATTTTCGCCGGCACCTATTTTTGGTTCCCGAAAATGTTCGGCCGCATGATGAATGAAACGCTCGGCAAGTGGCACTTCTGGTTGACCTTCGTAGGTGTCTACGCCATCTTCATGCCCATGCATTATCTGGGTCTGGCCGGCAACGTGCGCCGTTACGCCGCGTTTACCGATAATTATTTAATCCCGCTGATTCCCGTGCACCGGTTCATTACCATCGCAGCGCTCTTTACCGGTGCCGCCCAGCTCCTTTTTCTCTACAACCTGGTTTGGAGCCGCTTCCGCGGGCCAAGGGCGACTGACAATCCCTGGGAAGCAACCACCTTAGAATGGGCCACCACTTCGCCGCCCCCCTTTGACAACTTCGGCGGGAGGCATCTGATTGTCTACCACG
>Ga0209154_1002092_pt1 | contig 11347 bp, 11 predicted proteins | sample GraSoiAngelo_121_FD_185878 | JGI IMG/M metagenome (GOLD analysis project Ga0209154, IMG submission 185878) | Grasslands soil microbial communities from the Angelo Coastal Reserve, California, USA - 14_0919_12_20cm (SPAdes) (version 2) | ecosystem: Environmental > Terrestrial > Soil > Grasslands ... | reverse complement strand
CGGGAACCTGCCCGCGGGTAGGTTCCCGAGTGGCCGCCGGCTTTTGGCCAGGAGCGCTATTTCCCAACTGTGAAGAACGCCGTCTCTAGTGGCTGAGGTGCGCGCACCCTTCTTTCTTGATAGCGCAGAGCTCCGTGCAGAGTTGGTTTTCAGTCTTTGTGAAGGTACGCTTGCGCCCGCCCTCTCCGTCCGGAAGCTCACATAACTTGTGGCACTCGCGCTCTTTGTCCCCGACGTTGCAGGAGCAGTAGCAGCACGGCATCGCGTGTTTGTGCTGGCTGGGATGGGTTTTGTCCGCCGCGGCCGTGAGTGTGGCAACCATGGCCACCAAGACAAGTCCAACGATTCTCTTCATAGCTAGACCCCCCGACTTCTGAGGTGATTCTGTCTGGAGCTGGCAGCGGCGTCGATGGGTCGGGAGCTTCGTTTTTTTCAGTACGGTACTCCTAGCCCGTCGCCAGTGGGTTTGTGGAAGCCTAGCAGGAGTCAAAGGAAGCACGGTGGAGACAGCAGGTGGGTCGCCTCAGGGGCGGACGCCGTAAAATGTGCGGCACTCCTCCGACGGTCGAACCGGGACGCAAACCGCGAGTGATCGAAGGGCCAAGCAAACCCTGGCTCAAACTAGAGCCAGTGATGGTAATCTGCACCAATCTGTCTTTGCCTGGGGTGCGTTTCGAGCCCGATGACGAGCAGATCGTGGAGTGTGCTTTAGGTTTAGGGTAGCCATTTGGCCCCGACCTTTGCAGGAGAGGAAGTCGTATCCTGGCAGGGTGAGAGAGGAACCTCTTTATGGGGAGTTCCAGGTCTGCGGCGTCGGATTGCAGCGCGATTTGAAGGCCTAATGCACACTGCCACCCGTGCAGTTCCCGCGCGAGGATGGCGTCGGCGCACCACGCTCCGAGTTGCGGCGCCAGAGGAACAGTTCACATGAGTCCCTTGGTCTCCAGCAGTCGTGCCATCAGCACCACCGTTGCCACGCGAGAATTGACCTGCGCCTGTACCCTCGACGCATCCATGGCAGAGATTTTCCCCAGAGTCGCGCTCGCCAGCATGAACCGAAGGATCTTCCTCGGCATTGTCTGTTTGCACCTTCAGACGGCTTTCCGCCAGAGATCTCGACGAGGCATAAAGTTGATAAGTCACAGAATTTAAGATGCTTAGAGGCATGGGCGGGATCAAGATTTGTTCCAAATCAGAACTCTGGTCTCTCCTTGTTCCGGCCGATTGCGAAGGTAGGCCCGGGCTGGATGGTGGACTGGTCGGCAGGCGACGCACCACCACTTCATAGATCTCGGCCATTTGCTCGCGTTCAGCTCTCACCACTTCCGGGGCAGATACCACCTCAAACCTTCCCGGGAGCATGAATTGGTTGGGCAGAACCTCCAGCGGGTACAGTTTGGCTTTCTTCCTCCGGAGGAAAAACGCCCCTCCGGAATCGCTGAACACCAACTCGCCATCGATGCGCAGAGCTGCGCCAGCCACCGGCGGGCCATTCTCTTCGATTACACGCCCGCGCACCAGATTTTCATAGAAGCCACCGCTCTGTGACGGTTTGCCGATCTCCGGGCTCAAGCCGGGATAGGCAAAGGTGGTGGCATAGGCGGTGTACCGCGCGTGCCCGAGCGACGTCACATTGGTGCCACCGTTGAGTTGGATGGCATGCGGGAGCTGTAGGTGGAGGTTCAACACCAATACTTGGCGGAACTGTGATTGTCCCGTCGGGGCAAAGGGTAGGTAGACCGTCTGGTACTCCGCGCTGGCTGTAAGCAAGTTGGACAGGAAAGTCCCACCAAAGGCGATCGAGGTCTGCCCGCTCCCGTGTGTGATCACCTGGGAAAGACTGAACCGCTGCGACACATTCTCTCGGAAGGTGGAAACCTCCGTGTGAATCACCGAACCGTTTGGCAAAGTACTGCGCAGGTAGTCCATGCCGGCCTCCACGCGCTCGGTCACGTGGCGGCGCACACCCATGCTGACCGCCCGTGCCGTCCCGGCCCCAGTTTCGGAACTAAACAGCGACCCGTACATTTGGAATCTGGCGGCGCTCCCCGAGACGCCGAAACTGTTTACTGCGGCCCGGAGCTCGCCCGTGCTGGAAGCCGCAGGGGCCAGGTAGTTCTGCCGGCCAAGGCTGAAATGCAGGTTGCTCCGCGGGGCCAATTCCAGGCGGATGTTTTCCCGGTCTGTCTCGGCGACGGCAGGGGCTTCCACCGAGATGCGGCGGAAGGCATCCCCAGCCCGCGTGTAGCTAGCCTGAAGTGAAACCACCTTTCGATTGAAACTGAAACTGGAGGCCCAGTAGTGCTGGTTGTTGCCGATGCCGGCGGACATCCCCAGTTTCATATCTCGCTCCACTGTCCACTCCAACGCTTGGATGGAGGTCTGCCGTCTGGAGAGCACATTCCGAGAGGTAAAGCGCAGCGCGGGGGAAAGCTGACGTTCGTAAAAAACCAGACCGGTCGGGGTCTCCGTCCGAGCGACATTCAGGAATGGCAAGGCAAAACCCGTGGAAGTAGCGCCGGCGTAAACAAACAATTTGCTGCGCGCATCCTTGCGCGCGGCGCTGACTCCGCGCCCCAGGAAGTAGTAGGAGGGGTTGAAGAGGTCCGTAGGCAGCACGAAGGGAATGGCTTGGTCGCCGAATCCCCAGTTGTAGCCACGGAACGGCGTCGTGAAGAAATACCCGAATCGCGGCTTCCCGAAGAGGCCCACATCGAATCGGCCGGCATAATTACGCCCGCGGAATCCGACCGAGCCACCATGCGCGTTGAAGAGGGAGGAAGACCCTCCGCTCAATTCCAAAACCTGCGCCGCGGCCGGCCGAGCCCCGGCCAACAGCCAAAACGCGCAAAACATCCCCACCCAGCTTGTCCGGCGACCCCAGCACCGATGTGCCATCCACTTTGAAGCGCAGAGGTTCAAGGCGTGCTAGAAACTTTTCGGATCGGGGATTCTGATTTGAAGCGGGCGAACTTCAGAACGATCTGTTGTGGTTCTCCCGGCTGGTCCCATTCCAGTTGAAAACTGCGGCGCTGCCCGGGGAAGAGAGGAAAACCGGGATACAACTTCTTCCCTGAGGTTGAGGTGACCTCCACTTCTTGAACGCGGCTGAACTCCGCGCCGCGATTCTCCACCTCGGCCTGGATCTGGCGCTTATCATTCACTTCCTCAGCCCGGTGCCAAACCACTGCCTCAATCGCCGGCGGTTTTTTCGTAAGCAGATAGACGGTGTGGGGAAGTTCCAAGGCAATTTTAATGCCCTCCTGGGTAACGGCCCCGGTCACGGTTGCATAAACCACGAACCAGGCAGGCAGGCTGTCAGCGTTGGCCTGATAAAACACGGTATAGGTCTGACGCGGGGCCAAGCGGAAGCTCATCGTGGAGAGGCGCACGTGGATGCTAGGATCGAGGGCATGAAAGGTCGGTGCTCCGTCGCTGTTTACGGTGAAGCTCTGCGGCTCCAGGACCACGTTGAGTGGGAAGTCAGAATCGTTGAAAAGTTGAAACTTGCCCTGGGCCTTCTCGCGGTACTCGACAATGACAGGCGAAATGGTCTGGGCACGCGCGGCGCTGGCCAACAAGGCCAACCCTACCAGTATCTTTAAGATTCGTGCCACTTGCTGTTGCTCCTAGAAAGAACCGCCTTGGGCCTCGATCCTAGATCGCTTGCGCCTGAATGCGGAGCAAACCGGTATAGGTTCCGGGCGGAAGGCCGAGGCCGGTTGTGTCGATCTGCAAGTTCAGCAGATCGTCGCGGTTATTATTTCCCTGCGTGTTGGCGACACTTTCCTTAAACACGGTTATGCTGCTGCCAACGGCAAAGGGGCTGGAGCCTGTAAACGGAGTGAATGGACCTCCGTTGACACTGCCCCGCACTTTAGATGAAGGGATGTTGTTGCCTGCACCATTGGCGAGCGCCACCGCAGCGCTATTGAAGAACGCATACAAGGTCACATTCCCTGCGCTCGCCGGCAGAACCCAACTCGTCGTAATGGTAATGGTCGAGCTGCCGCTGGCCACCCCGTTCGGCGCCAGAGCAAAGTTCACCAAGCCCGGTGCAGCGGCTACAGTTAGCGAGGAGTTCAGAAGCGCATTCAGGTTCACGGCCGCCACGTTCGACTTCAACTGCGCCTGGAGAGCCGAAGCGCATGCCAGCAGCTCCGCGAGTAGAGCCAGAACTGTTCCCGTTCTGCGGAGCAGCCGCATCATAATCTCTGGCGGCGTGAGATTGATCAATTCCCTACTCCTCGGTCTGATCTACCTACGGGACTCGGGGTCGTTCGCGCTGATTTGTATCGAAAACTGCGCGAAACCATTCAGCAACTTCTCGGTTGAATGCCAACGCTGCTCTCGGGGATTGCTGGATCAAGAGCGGCGCGGGGCAGTGGCGACCATGCCGACCCGCCGCCGCGCTCGGACTCTTGGATCATGGCATCCCGCTCGAACAGTGCGCTTCATCTACAGGGCTTGCGCCTGGATATTGAGCACACCGGTATAGGTGCCAACCGGCAGACCCAGACCCGTGGTATCGATCTTCAAGTTTAAATTGTCGCTGCGCGAGGAATTAAAGCTCCCGGCTGCGAGGGCTTGCGAAAAGACCTGGAGGCTTTGCGTGCTAAACGCACCGGCAGTGGTAAAGGTAGCGAAGGCGCCGCTGTTCACGCTGCCGGAGACGTTGGCGGAGGGGATGTTGTGGCCCGCGCCATCAGTAAGCGCATTGGCGGTGGTAAAGTAGGCGAACAGGTTCACTTTGGTGCGGCTGCTGCCTAGTGCCCAGGCGGTCGTAATCGCAACAGGGACGCTGCCCGTGGAAGGTCCGCTCGCAGCCAGCGTGAAATTAACCGTGCCCGGGGAGGCCGTTACGGTCAGCGACTCGCCCAGAACTGCATTCAAGTTCACTGTGGCCTGGTTGGAATTGACTTGGGCCCAGGAAGCCGGGGTTACGGCCATTAGCAGCGCTAAAACCCCTAAGATCAACCAGGCCTTATGCTTTGTTTGCATTTCTCCTCCAAAGAGTGCTTCGAGAGCTATCATTCTCTCTTGAGCTTTCGATACGGGACGTCGTACGTTGTGGACTTGTCCGCGTTCTCGCGAGTCCTACTCTTACAGTCCTAGGTTTTTGTCGATATGGAACTTCCGTACTGCTTGTGACGAACATATAATGCCTTTTTGGAACGCGCGCCTGGCCCCTGCGCGCTTGGTGTTTCGTTTCCCGCAGGGGACGTAGAACAGTTAGCCAAACTCCCCGGATTCCGTCGCGGAATGGCATGCCCGATTCTTACGAATCGCAAGAGCTTGAAAGCAATTCGAGGAATTCTTCGACGGTCAGTTCAGTCTGGCGGAGAATGTTTCGCACCGATCTCCCTAGCTGGGTTCTTGATTCTCAGCCGGAGTCGCGATTTCCTCCTGCCCTTAACTCGCCCCGGATCGGTGTATTGAAACTCGAACAAACGATCAAAGAGGACCGTGAAGCTGTACTCCCGCGCAATCAATTCTTCGGTTCTTGCCGAGTAGATTCGAATGCGTGGCATTTTCTCTCGGTGTAACCGACCGTAGCCCGTGGTCAAAGTCTGCCCCATGGCAAATGCTCCCCAGAAACAGAAACGCCTTCTGGGAAAACCAGAAGGCGTTGATCTGCCGTGCAGTGGGCCCGCTGCGGGGACTATTGCTACTTATTGGACGACAGGCGATTCTTGGTTCGTTTCATCAATCTTCGCCGGAGCTTCACGATCGGCGTGGCCATTGCCGCTGCCGTTGCCTTTCCCGATCGAGACCAGGCCGCCGTTGTCGCCATTGGTTGCGGTCTTAATGGCTGAGATCGAGCCGATCTGCACCACAGCCGGCTGGGGCTTCTTCAGCACCATCTCCTCGTAGATCGCGCGGACCTTGGCCTCCTGCTCGAGGGCCTTCTTGCGGCGGATGCGGTCTTCCTCGGCCGCCGTCATCGGGATGTCATGCTCCTTGGGGCGCACGCGAGCGGCATCTGTGGCGTCGATCACCAGCGAGTGCTCGTAATCGTCGAGCTGGACACTCTTGCCCTTGGCATAGATCTCGTGCTTGCCATGCGTGCGGTACCACTGCGCGACGGTCGCATTTTTGTACATGTTCTCGATGATTTTCCGCCAGCCGATGCCCGTGTTGTACGCGCAGAAGGAAATTTCGCCCTGCTGCGTGGCGTAGGGGATGATGCACATCTCGGTGCGGCGGAAGTCATAGTTGAACAGGTCTTGGAACCACATCCCGGCGATGAACAGGAAGTTCCAGGGGTCAGTGTGGCGCCGCTTCATGGCGTCCTCGAAAGTGCGGTCGGGGCCGGAGGTGCCATACTTCTTCTTCTGGTTGCCGGTCAGCCCCCAGGTTTTGTCAAACTTCCTCCATAGATCGATGAGGGCGAAGCTGGGAGGCGCCTCGAACGGCTTATAGTTTTTCAGCAGTGCCAGGCCCATCATCAGGTTGGAGAGCCACTTTACGCGGGCCGCGTCGGTGATCCTCTTGACGTCCTCAGACAGGTGTGGGATGTCCAGGAAGCGCGGCACTGGGGCCCACTCCTTGGTCTGCTTGTTGATCATAAGCGCGGTTCCCACCCCGCAATTCGGATGGCAGCCGCAGCTCACCGTGCCCCACTGCGATTCTGGTCCGTGCACCAGGTCAGCAAAGGCCGAAAACGCGCTCACCAACGAGATGGGGAACCAGTCGCGGGTGGGTTCGACCTTCCCCACCTGCTTGCTCACGTCGTGGGCCAGGTGGGAAAGGGTGTAGCGCTGGCGGAGCCGCCGTTCGGGAGTGATGTCCTCGTCGCGCCCGGTGAAAGAGACCGGCTGGAAAGCGACAAAGGAGATCTTCCTCGGATTTTCCATGGCAAACTTGACGATCGCACCCACTTGGTCGTTGTTCACGCTGTTGACGATGGTGACCACGAGGATGATCTCGATGCCCGCCTCGTGCATGTTTTCGATGGCGCGCAGCTTGATATCGAAGAGGTTGCCGACTTGGCGGTGGCTATTGGCATCGTTGCCGATGCCGTCAAACTGCAAATAGGCGTAACGCAGCCCGGCCTCGAAAGCCTTGCGGCTGAATTCCTTGCTCTTGGCGAATTCGATCCCGTTGGTAGCCGCCTGCACGCTGTTGTAGCCCAGCTTGCGCGCGTACCGGATGGCATCCACGAAGTAGGGGTGCATGGTGGGCTCGCCGCCGGAGAACTGGACGGAGAGCTGCCGCCGGGGCTTGATCTTCACAGCGTTATCGAGCACTTCCTTGATCTCTTCCCAGCTCAGTTCGTGGACGTAACCCACCTGGTTGGCGTCCATGAAGCAGGGGTCGCACATCATGTTGCAGCGGTTAGTGAGGTCCACGGTCAGCACCGAGCCGCGGCCATAGCGGACGGAGCTGCTCCCGTGCTTGTGCAGGTCCTCATCATTGTGCGCAGGAATGTCCCGGCCGGGAAAATTCTTTTCGATCCAGGCGAGGAACTTGGAATCCATCGCCATGAGGTCCTCATACTGCCCGTGCTTGGGGCATTGCTTGACCATCCAGACCTGGCCGTTGCGCTCGATGATCTGGGCCTTGATCTCGCCCACCTTTTCTTGAATGAGATCTCTCCAGTCCTTCTTGCCGGTCAAGATCTCTTCGCGGGCTTCCTTGACGCAACCCGGGCAGAGCGAATCGGTCTGGCGCGGCCACCCAAGCGTCGGCTTGGTTTTCTCCCAAGACTTCAACAAGGGTTTGTCGGACCACTTCGGCGTGAAGGAAGGGTTGGGGTGGTACTTGTTGAAAAACTGGATAGTATCAAAAGCCACGCTCGCCGTCTTGCACAGGAGCGCGTCAAAAATCTTCAGGACCTTTGTGCCCTTTCTGCTCGGCATGGCTATGATTCCTCCATTTCGCAGTCGATGGACCGACGACCCATTAACCCCCATATGACCTAGACTGTCGCTCGAAGTGCCGGCTGACTATTCAAGCCTTGGCGCGCACACACGCACCATTCTAACTAAGTCTTTATCCTGCCGGAGTTTGCCTGTTACCCCGGTCTCCGTCCAGCCGTATGTGCCAAAAGGCACAAAAACGGGGGTGAATGGCACTCTCCTGCACCCAACGGCAACGAGATGGCGAAGGGGTCTCGAGTTTGGGGTTTCCGATAAGTGGCACCAAGCGCAGGGCTTGGGCTCGGCGGGAGACGGTTTCAATCGTTCAAGACGGGTCTCAGAACGGCAATGGCGAAATGCGCCAGCGGAGAGGTCCCTTCATCGAGCTGGACCCAACGTACGGCGCAATGATCTTTCAGATACTTGGTGACGCGCGACTCGCTGATCCCCAAGTGTTCGGCAAAACGGGCGCGGAATGGCTCTCGGCCTTGTTTGGAGCCTCGCTCCCCACGCAAAAGATTCCCTACGCCCACGCGCAGCGTCTGGCAGGCCTCAATGTCGTAGTAGGTAGTCAAGTCGGAATCGGACAGAATGAAGACGCCAGGACCTGCGGGTGCCTGCTCAGCCTCATCGAGCCGGTGGAGCGGGCTGGCAAGTAACCGGCGCAATTGTGACTCGAGCTGTGCCATCCGCGAGGCGAGCGCAGGCTCGCCAGCGCGGCCACGAATTTGCCAGGCTGCCGGGCCAACTGGGGGCTCCTCGGAAGGAGTAGGCTCAGGAGTGATTCGCGCCGTCTCTTCGTATCGACCGGCTCCAGTTGGCCGCTCTTCGACTCTGCCTACCTCCGCAGGACGCTCCGAGACGATGTGCGGCAGGGCTGGCGGAACGCGAGAGCTTTCAGGGCCGACTCGGGCTGGGGCTGCTGCACTACGGCGGCGCCCGCGACCTCCACGCCGGCCGCGGCGACGCTTGCCGCGGGGTGACGTGGGCTCAGCCTCTGCGCCTCCCGTCTGCGCGGCACCCGGCTCGGGTCGCTTCTCAGTCTGCTCCGCAACAGAATCGCTAGAATCCAGCGAGGGCTTGGTTCCCACACTTGTTCCAAACGGAGACGCCGGGACATGTTCATCCGGTGCCGGCGTGGACCAGATTGGTGTGGACTTGGGAGCACCGAGGCGTGCCAAAGCTTCTTCGGCCTTGGTCTTCCACTCTGCCCGGCGGAAGCGCTCCGCCGCAGCGCTGTAACAGCGGACTGCCTCCACGATCTGGCCGGACTTTTCGTAAAGCTGGGCTAGTTCGAAAGCAACCATGGCGTCGCGCGTTTTCTCGTACAGCGCGGCAAGCCGGCCGAGAGGGTCTGCGCCGGCCTTGGCCCTGCGAATGCGCCCCTGAATCTGTTTCCAGTCGCTCATCGCCCGGCATTGTAACAGCGCCGGGCCAGTACGGCTAGCTCCACCGCCCAAATCTCTGGCACCGATGTCCACTTAGGAAGATAAGCGCTGGCAAAGGAGAAGAACATCCCCTGGGTCATCGGCGGGCGCAGCCCCCTAAGGGAGTGTAGCCGAAGTAGGGGATCAATCGCCAGGGCCGGCCGGTCGCCGGACGCCCGGTCGCGGCCTGGCATTGGCCGGCTGTCTCGCCATTCGATGAAATTGGCAGCATAATTCCCATGTGGCCGGAAGCGAGCAGACGCGCTGGGTGGTCGCTGAGGCGAGGCGGTTGGGCTTCGACCTCTGCGGTATCGCCCCGATCGAAGAGTTTGAGGAATTGGCGCGGCTACCGGAGTGGCTCGCCCGGGGCTATTCCGGCGAGATGGGCTACTTAGCAGACGCGCGCAGGCGAGAGCTTGCGCGCGTGCTGCCGGGAGCGCGTAGCCTGATCGTCTGCGCGCTCAACTACAATACCCCGCTGCCGTACTCGACTGAAGTTCCCGTCGGTGTGCATCCACGCAGCAATGTGGTGGGTGCCGAGCTTGCTTATTCCGAGGGCAGCCGAGACGCCACGCTCGCTCCCAGTACACCGCGCGAAGCCAGCCAAGCCATCAGCTCGCCAGCCAGTCGCGACCCACTAGATCCCTATGGCCCGCGAGGCTGGCGGGGACCAAAGGGCTGGATCTCGCGCTACGCCTGGGGCGACGACTATCACGCGGTGATGCTCGGCAAGCTCAAAGCGCTGGTGGCGGCGCTGCGCGCGCAGGTCTCGGAGCCGTTTGAGGCGCGCGTCTATGTAGATACCGGCCCGGTGGTTGAGCGGGTCGCGGCCAAATACGCCGGGCTTGGCTGGCTGGCGAAGAACACTTGCCTGATCAACCCGCAACTAGGCTCCTGGCTTTTCCTGGGCGTAATCCTGACCACCCTTGAACTGGCTCCCTCGCTCGAGTCGTCCGATAGCCCTTCTCGGCCCAGTGCGGAACCACCGCTCCCTGACCTCTGCGGCAATTGCCGCCTATGCATTGAAGCATGCCCAACCGGAGCGATTGTCGAGCCCTACTTGCTCGACGCGCGGCGCTGCATCTCCTATTTGACGATCGAACTTCGCGGCTCAATCCCCATCGAATTCCGCCAAGCCATGGGGCGGCACGTCTTCGGCTGCGATATCTGCCAGGACGTTTGTCCCTGGAACCGCGACGCGCCGGTGACGCAGCTCGCGGAGTTTGTTCCTCGCACGTTCGCAACGCAACAGCCCGTAGGGACACGGCACGCTGTGGGTCGTCAAGACATCCTTCACGCCCTGCCCCTGCCGAGCGCGGGGGAGGCGCCGGAGCTCGATCCCGTTTCACTCTTCGCGCCGGAACTGGAGTGGCTCGCGGGGCTCACCGAAGAGGAGTACAAAGAAGTCTTCCGCGCCAGCGCAACCAAGCGCACCAAGTGGCGCGGCCTGGTGCGTAACGCCTGCGTGGCTCTAGGAAACTCCGGTGTGAGCGCTGGCACTGCCGCGCACTCCCGCATTGTCGGCCTGCTCCAGCGCTTGGCGGACTCAGACGATGCCATCATCGCCGAGCACGCCCGTTGGGCCCTGGGGCGTTTGTGCGGAACGACCAATTAGAGCCCGCTTCGCAATGGCTTCCATTCTGTCCGCAGCTAGTGCCGTTCCAACTAGCGGCCCCGGGAGACCGCGCTGGGCGGCAGCGCTGCGCTCAGCAGCAGATCGAAAGCGGTGCGCTCGGCTCTGCCATCTCTGCCGAGAGGACGGTTGTGCGAGTTGCGCCGTAGCGATAAAATGCGGAGCCGATTAGCTTGCACGAAAATCATCTCGGACTGAGGAGGTTTCCCTTGGCATATCAACCTGGTTTGAGGAAGGAGGGGCCCGTGGCCCACGAGCTTCCACCGCTTCCCTACGCACCGGATGCGCTTGAACCCTACATCGACAAAATGACGATGGAGATCCATCACGGCAAGCACCACGCCGCCTACGTCAACAACCTGAACAAGGCTCTGGAAGGCCACCCAGACCTGCAGGCGCTGTCGCTCGAGGCCCTGCTGGCGAGC
>Ga0209154_1002090_pt1 | contig 11350 bp, 10 predicted proteins | sample GraSoiAngelo_121_FD_185878 | JGI IMG/M metagenome (GOLD analysis project Ga0209154, IMG submission 185878) | Grasslands soil microbial communities from the Angelo Coastal Reserve, California, USA - 14_0919_12_20cm (SPAdes) (version 2) | ecosystem: Environmental > Terrestrial > Soil > Grasslands ... | reverse complement strand
CGTTGCGGCCTTATGCGGCGGCGGGCAGAGATGCATGGCATTTTGCGCGGGGCAAGCTGCGCCACGGCTTGAACCGCCGCAGTGAGGTCTTACGGCTTCCCGGCGCCGGGTGCGCGGTGCTCGACGCCGTACTTCGCGTAGATCGCCGCGATGCTGCCATCGGCGAGCAACTGCGCGAGCGCCGCGTTGACGTTTTCCACCAGCAGGTCATCCGCACGGCGCAGCCCCACGGCGACCGGCCAGCGCAATTCGGGCTCGCTGTCCTCGGCGTGCACCAGCGTCAGCGGAGCGCCGGGATGCTGCAGGTTGTAGTAGCCGACGGCGGCGGCGCTAGCCGCGCCGGCCGCGACCTCGCCGCGCGCCACCGCCTCGAGCATGTCGTTCTCGAAGCCGAACGGCACCATCATCGCAGGCGTGCGGCTGACCACCAGGCTGGCGAGCGAGTTCATGATCACGCCGATCCGCGTGCCGGCCCTGAGCTCGCGGTAGGAGGGCACCGCTTCGCGCCCCGGGCCGAAGGCGAGCGACACGCCGCTGCGGTGATACGGGATCGAAAGCCGTAGCGAGGGCGGCTGCACGCCGGGTACCGCGATGCTGTCCATCAGCAGGTCGCAGTCCACCGTGGCCGCGCGCATTCTCGGCACGATCCACTCGACGCGCAGGCGCACGCCGAGCCGCTGCGCGAGCGCACGTGCGATTTCGATCTGGAAACCGGGCGCGGCCGGCTGATTGCTGGCGTAGGGCAGGGCATTCGGGTTGGCGCACAGCGCAGCCTCGCCGAGCTGCCTGATTTCCGACCATGGCCGCGCGGCGGCTCCGCCGCTGGCCAGCAGGGCGAGCGCGCAGGAGGCAGCCAGGGCGGCAGCGCGCCTCATTGCTTGGCGAGCGGCTTCAGTTCGCGGATGTAGGCCACGATCGCGCGCAGCTGCTCCTCGGTGAACGCGCCGCTGAACGCCGGCATGGCTCCCACTTTTCCGGTGCGGATGCGCGACATGATCTGCTCGTCGCTGAGTTCGGTGCCCATCAGGCGCGGGCCCTTGCCGTCCTGGCGCCCGCCGTCGGTGTGGCACCAGCCGCAGCTGGTGGCGAACAGCTGCCTGACGTCGAAGGGCTGCGGCTGGGCCCCGGCGGGCGCGGAGGCGTGGCTGCCGGACTGCATCGGGCCGGGTTTGCCTCCAGGCTGCGCGAGCGCGCCTTGCGCGCAGAGCGTCACCCAGGCCAGCGACGCAAAAAAAATCCGCAAAGGCGCGGCAGACGCCTTTCCGGGGATCGTCCGCATCAAGGCAGCGCGAAGACCTTAATCACGCCGGAATCCTTCGGCATCTGCGCGAAATTGCCGCCGAAGAACGCGGCGTAATCGTCGCCGGCCAGCCCGCCCCAGCCGGTCATCACGGCGACGTACTGCTTGCCTTTCGCCTTGTAGGTGATGATGCCGCCGTTGTGGCCCTGGCCGTCGTTGTGCGACCACAGTTCCTTGCCGTCGCGCGCGTCGTACGCCCTCAGCCAGCCGCGCGCATCCGGCACGAACAGCACGTTGCCGCCCGTGGACAGCAGGCTGGCGAGTGGCGGCTCGGGAAATTTGACCTCCCACTTCAGCTTGCCGGTGATCGGGTCGCGCGCCGACACGTGGCCGTGCGCCTTGTCGCCTTGCGGATGCGTGATGTTGAAGTCGGCGCCGATATTGAGCTGCGCCATCGGCTCGAGCACCGGCGTGGTCTTCTTGATTTCGAGGTCCATGCACCATTCGTTGCCGACCTTGTAGAGCAAGCCGGTCTTCGGATTGTAAGAGCCCATGTTCCAGCTCATGCCGCCGGCGATGAACGGGCACAGATTGGTGTGCTTGCCCTCGGTCATGTCGCGCCGCCCGACCAGCTCGCCGTTGGGCTCGATGTCCTTGACGAAGTTGATGTGCTTGATCAGGCGCCACACGTTCTGCACCTTGCCGGAGCGGTCGTACACCCAGACGAAACCGCTCTTGTTCGGATGCACCACGTACTTCTTACCGTCGCGCTCGAGCATGATGAATTCGCCGGTCGCGCTGTCGAAGTCCCAGGCGTCGTGCGGCAGTTCCTGGTGATAAGCCTTCAGCTTGCCGGTGTCCGGATCGAGCAGGATCACCGAGGTGGTGTACAGGTTGTCGCCGGGCCGCGCCCCCTTGGTCTGGTAGTCCGGTCCCGACCAGTCGTACAACGGCGCCGGGTTCGCCGTGCCCCACACGGTGTTGGTCTCGGGGTCGTAGCCGCCAGCCATCCAGCCGCCGCCGCCGCCGGTGCGCCAGGAGTCGTTGAGCCAGGTGTTGCGCGCATCGCCGTTGTCCGGTTCGCCGGCCACCGTGTAGAAGCGCCACAGCTGCTCGCCGCTTTTCGCGTCGACGCCGAAAATCGGGCCGCGGTCGGGCCATTCGCCGCCCTGCGCGCCGATGATCACCTTATCCTTCACCAGCAGCGGCGCGCCGGTGAAGCCGACCGTGAGCTTCTCGGAATTGACCAGCTTGGTTTCCCAATTGAGCTTGCCGGTCTTCAGGTCGATCGCCGCCAGCTTGCCGTCGAGCGTGCCCATGTAGACGTTGCCATAGCCGATGGCGATGCCGCGGTTGTACGGCGAATGGGTCTGCTTGGCGACCAGATCCTCGTTCAGCTTGTGCTTGTACTGCCAGAGCACCCGGCCGGTGGCGCCGTCGAGCGCCCACACCTGGTTGTAGGAGCCCGAGTAGTACAGCACGCCGTCCACCGCGAGCGGGTAGGACTGCAGGCCGCGCACCGACCGGCTGGCGACGTGCGACCACGCCTCGCGCAGGTTGTGCACGTTTTCCGCGCTGATGTCGGCGAGCGCGCTGTAATGCCACGACTTGTAGGAGCCGTGGTAGGTCATCCAGTTCTGCGGCTCCTGATCCGCCTTGAGCAGGCGCTGGAAATCAACGTCCGCCGCCAGCGCGGGCGCGCCGGGCGCGAATGCCGCTGCGAGGAAAATGGATGCCCTGATGAATCCGCGTTTCATGGTGCCCCCTCCGGGCGTCGAATTGGGTGTGCTGTCGGTCCGCCGCGGCAACGAGCGGCGGCTGCGGTTTTTATACTCCTCGCCTTTCGGACCTGCAATGGCGGGCGCGCACGGGTTCGCGGGAGACGGAACGCCCGGGGCTCAGGCGATGCGCTCGCCGGTCTGCGGGTCGAAGAACACCGCCTTCGACAGGTCGAACATGAACGCCATGTCCTCCCCCGGCCGGGCGGCATGCGCAGGATGCACCCGGCAGGTGACCTGCCTGCCGTTGACGGTCACCAGCACGAGCGTGTCCGGTCCGGTCGGCTCGACGAGGTTCACGGGCAGAACGGCGGTATGCACGTGCGCGGCGCCCGTGCGCGCTTCCACGCCGTGGCTGATCTGCTCCGGCCGGATGCCGAGCAGCACCTGGCGGCCGATACAGCCGCCGAGCTTGCCCCCCGTCCCCGCCGCCGGAAAGAGGTAGCTGCGGCCGGCGCTTTCGAGGCGCACGCCGCAGCCGCCCCCCGCCGGCTCGACCCGGACCGGGATGAAGTTCATCGGCGGCGAGCCCATGAACCCGGCGACGAAGAGGTTGCGCGGGTCGTCGTAGACCTGCTGCGGCGTACCGAACTGCTGCAGCTCGCCGTCCTTCATCACGGCGATCTTGTCGCCCAGGGTCATCGCCTCGATCTGGTCGTGCGTGACGTAGACGATGGTGGCGCCGATGCGCCGGTGCAGCAGCTTGATCTCGGTGCGCATCTCGACGCGCAGCTTGGCGTCCAGGTTCGACAGCGGCTCGTCGAACAGGAAGAGCGCCGGGTCGCGCGCGATGGCGCGGCCCATCGCCACCCGCTGGCGCTGACCGCCGGAGAGTTGCGCGGGCTTGCGCTCGAGCAGCGCCTCGATCTGCAGCGTCTGCGCCACGCGCTCGACGACCGTCTCGCGCTCGGCCCTGGCGACGCCGCGGATCTCCAGGCCGAAGGAGATGTTCTCGCGCGCCGTCATGTTGGGATAGAGCGCGTAGGACTGGAACACCATGGCGATGTCGCGGTCCTTGGGTGGCAGGTGGTTCACGACGCGCCCCCCGATGCGGATCTCGCCCGAGGTCATGGGCTCGAGGCCCGCGATCAGCGCGAGCAGCGTCGACTTGCCGCAGCCCGACGGTCCGACGAGGATCAGCAATTCTCCGTGCTCGACCTCGAGGTCGATGCCCTTGAGCACCTCGGGGCTTGCGCCGGAGTAGGTCTTGTGCAGATTACGGATCGACAGCGCGGCCATGCGCCCGCCTCAGCCCTTGACCGCGCCGGCGGTCAGCCCGCGGATGAAATACTTGCCCGCGACCACGTAGACGAACAGCGTCGGCAACGCGGCGATGATGGCGGCGGCCATGTCCACGTTGTACTCCTTGACGCCGGTCGACGTGTTCACCAGGTTGTTAAGCGCCACGGTGATCGGCTGGCGCTCGCCCGAGGAGAACACCACGCCGAACAGGAAGTCGTTCCACACCTGGGTGAACTGCCAGATCACCGTCACTGCAATGATCGGCGCGGAAAGGGGCAGGATGATGCGCCGGAAAATGCGGAAGAAGCCGGCGCCATCGATCCGCGCGGCCTTTACCAACTCGTCGGGGATCGCTACATAGTAGTTGCGGAAAAACAGCGTGGTGAACGCCAGGCCGTAGACCACGTGCACGAAAACGAGCCCGGTGATCGACGTCGCGAGACCCAAGTACCCCAGGGTGGTGGCCATCGGCAGCAGCACCACCTGGAACGGGATGAAGCAGCCGACGAGGAGCAGCGCGAACAATACATCGCTCCCGCGGAAGCGCCACATGGCGAGCACGTACCCGTTGAAAGCGCCGATCAGCGTCGAGATCAGCACCGCCGGCACTGCCATCGACACCGAGTTCCAGAAGTACCCGCGCAGCCCCTCACAGCGCACGCCGGTGCAGGCGGAAGACCAGGCCTTGGCCCAGGCCTCGAAGCTCGGGTCCACGGGAAGCGCCAGCAGGTTGCCGGCGCGGATCTCCTCGAGCGGCTTGAGCGAGGTGGCGATCATCACGAACAAGGGCAGCAGGTAATACAGGCAGAACAGGATCGCAGCCGCATAGACCGCCCAGCGGGCTGCCTTCTCAGGCACGCCGCCCCCTGCGGAGCTCCGAGTACAGGAAGGGCACGAAAACCGCGACCACGGTCATCAGCATCATCATCGCGCTCGCGGCGCCGAGGCCGATCTGGTTGCGCGTGAACGCGAAGCTGTACATGAAGGTCGCCGGCAGGTCGCTCGCGAAACCGGGGCCGCCGCCGGTCAGCGCCACCACCAAGTCGAAGCTCTTGATGGCGAGGTGGGCGAGGATCAGGAGGCTGGAGAAGAACACCGGGCGCAGGCTCGGGATGATGATGCGCCGGTAGATGGTCGGCATGGAGGCGCCGTCGACCTTCGCCGCTTTCACGATCTCGGGGTCGATCGCGCGCAGGCCGGCAAGAAAGAACGCCATCACGAAGCCCGAGGACTGCCACACGCCGGCGATGACCACAGTGTAGATCGCCATCTCCGGATCGACCAGCCACTCGAAGCTGAACTCGGCGAAGCCCCAGTCGCGCATCAGCTTCTCCAGGCCGAGGCCCGGGTTCAGCATCCACTTCCACGCCGTGCCGGTGACAATGAAGGAGAGCGCCATTGGATAGAGATAGACCGAGCGGATGAAGCTTTCGGCACGGATTTTCTGGTCGAGCAGGATGGCGAGCGCGAGGCCGACCGCGAGCGCGATCAGGGTGAAGAAGGTGCCGAAGAGCGCCAGGTTCTTCAGCGCCACCCACCAGCGCTCGCTCGCGAAGAGCGCCTGATACTGCGCGAGGCCGGCGAGCTCGTAGCTCGGCAGCATGCGCGAGCGCGTGAAGGAAAGAACCGCAGTCCACAGGATGTAACCGTAGACGAAGACCAGACAGCAAAGGAAAGTCGGCGCGATCACCAGCTTGGGCAGCCAAGCCTCGAGCGTGTCGACCCAACGGCGCATCAGAAAGTGTATCCCGTCCCCGGGCGCTGAATGCACTCGGGGAGGATCGTCCAACAGTGCCGCGGCGCTACTTGGTGGTTGCCGCCTGTGCCAGCCTGGCGACCGCGCTCTTGGGCGTAGTACTGGAGTTGAAGAACTGCGTCACCACGTCCTGCATGGCGCCGGCCGTGGCCGCCGGCACCGCCATGCCGTGCGCGATGGAGGGCACCAGGCCGCCGGACTTCGAGGTGGCGACGAAGTCACGCGAGGAGAGCTTCGCGCAGTCGTCGAACTTGGCGAGGTCCATGTTGAGCCGCGCCGGGATCGAGCCCTTGTTCAGGTTGAACACCTCCTGGAACTCGGGGCTCATGATCGCCGCGGCGAGATCGCTCTGCGCCTTCCTCGCGTCCGCCGACTTCTGCGTGAACATGACGAAGCTGTCGATGTTGAAGGTGAAGCCGCTCGCGGTCCCGGGCGCCGGCACGCACACGTAGTCCGTGCCCGGCTTCTTGCCCGCAGCGGTGAACTCGCCCTTGGCCCAGTCGCCCATGAACTGCATGCCCGCCTTGCCGTTGATCACCATCGCCGTGGCGAGGTTCCAGTCGCGGTTGGGCGCGCCCTTGTCGATGTACTTGCGCACCGTGCTGAGCGTGGCGAACGCCTCCTCCATGGTCGCGCTCTTCAGCGATGCCTGGTCGAGATCGACCAGGGCCTTCTTGTAGAAGGCGGGACCGCCGACACCCAGCACCACCGACTCGAACACCGTGAAGTCCTGCCAGGGCTGCCCGCCGTGCGCCACGGCGATGAAGCCCGCCTTCTGGATCTTCCGCGCCGCGGCGTCGAACTCTTCCCAGGTCTTGGGGATCTGGGCGCCGGCCTTCTTGAACACCGCTGGATTGGCCCACATCCAGTTCACGCGGTGCACGTTGACCGGGACGGCGACGTAGTTGCCCTTGTACTTCATCACGCCGCTCACCGCGGGCGGCAGCAGCTTGTCCCAGCTGCCCGCCTTCGCGACGTCGTTGATGTTGGCGAGCACCCCTTCGGCGCCCCACTCCTGGATGCTCGGTCCCTTGATCTGCGCCGCCGAAGGCGCGTTGCCGGAGACTACGCGCGACTTGAGCACCGTCATGGCGTTCTCGCCCCCGCCGCCGGCCACCGCGAAGTCCTTCCACGTGTGACCCTTGGCTTCGAGCGTCTTCTTCAGCTCGGCGGCTGCCTTGGCCTCGCCGCCGGAAGTCCACCAGTGCAGGACCTCGATTTCGCCCGCGCGGGCGGCACCGGTGAAGGCGATGCCCAGCGCGACGGCGGACGATGCGCAGGATTTGAGAATGCTGTCCACGGTTTCCTCCTCAATGCGGATCAGGTGAAGTTCTCACCACCACGCCTCGACCTGGGCCCCGATGGTGCGGGCCGAAGTCGCGGACGACCCCGTGAAATCGCTGCCGCTCACCAGGTTGCCGCCGGCGGCGGCGTTCGCCTCGGAGTTCCAGCTCGCGAACGTTGCGAACAGGCGCAGCTCGGGACGCGACCAGGGGCCGCGACCCGCGCGCACGACCACCGGCGCGAGCGTGACCTTTCTCAGGCTGCCGGTGCTGCCGCCGTTGTATTTCACGCGATCCAGGCTCACCTCCGCCGTCGAGGTCAGGTGCTCGCTCCAGTGGTACATCGGCCGCGCGCCGATCGACGTCCATTTGTCGGGGGTCGTCGGCGTCGGACTCGGCACGTCGGTCTTCTGATGCACGAAGGCGAACATCACGGAGACCGTGCCGCTCGGCTGGATCACCAGGTGCTCCAGCAGGCGGGTCGTGGTCTGACCGGTGGTCGTGAAGTTGAACGATCCCAGCCCGGCACCGGCGTCGACGCCGCGCTGCAGGGTGAGCTTGTTGAAGCCCCCCCAGACGTTCTGGGTGTGCTCCGCCGTGACGGCATAACCGCTCTTCAGCCCCGGCGAGTCGCTGTCTTTCTCGTCACCACGGCGCAGGTCGACGCCGAACTCCAGCTCGCCCCCCGGGTTGACCTTGATGCCCGATAGCCGCATGTCTAAGCTGGTGCCCGACTTGCCGCGGTTGTTGGTGGTGAGCTCCCCCCCGGCGCTGCTCGTGGTGGTCACGTCGGCGTTGTCGCGGCGCAGAGCGACGTGGAACTTGCCGATGCCGGCATCGATGTTCTCGATGCCGACGCCGTCGCCGCTGTTATTCCAGTAGAAGAAGTCCATCGCATGCACGTCGTGCCGCTGGTAGTAGCGCTTGCCCAGCCACAGGGTGGCGTCCTTCATCATGCCTCTGCCGATCCCGGTGATGCCTACCCAGTTCTGCCGCAACGCGAAGTGCCGGTCGCTGCCGTCGGCGCTGTTGCCGAGGGCCTCGAAGCCGCTGTTGCCGGTGGCGAGGTAGCCGAGCATGATGTTGTAGCGGAACTTGGAGCCGTCGTTGCCCTTGAACAGGTCGGCGCCGAGCTGCAGCTCGCCGTAGGTCTCGCACTCGTTGCCCAGGCGCCACTTGGCCCCGGCCCCGGGAAGCCTGAAGCACACCTGGTCCCCGCCCTTGTTGTTGCTGCCTATTCCGGTGCGCACGTAGCCGGTGAAGTCGACAGGTGCTGCCTGCGCCGCGCTCGTACACGCGAGTGCCGCGACTACCGCCGCGGACGGAAGGATGCACTTGCAATCCATTTTCATCTTGCCTCCTCTGAAATGGATTGGTGCAAGCGTGCGCACGCCGCCGCGAGCCGGTTGAAGACTTTACTTGTGCGCTTCCCCTTTCCCTTGTCGCTACGACGTGCTGCCTAGTTAAAATTGACTCCTCTGACGTGCTGTAGTCCCGCGACAAATAGCAGGCAACAGGTGCCATGCGCAAGGAGGGGTTTCATGCTGCGAAATCTGCTCTGTGTGTATTTAGGTCGCTTTGCTTTGCCCTCGATCCTGGGTCTGGCCGTCCTTTCGGCGGCCCTCGCCTCGGGCGCCGAGCGGATTTGGAGCGAAGGGCGCTACGACTACCTGCAGCTCCAGCCGGCCGAGCCCGGCGCGAGCAATGCCCAGCCGGCGGCGGTCAGCGCCGAGCGCCTGCGGCTCCTGCTCGCCTCGGTGCAGGTGAAGGAAGGCACCGGGAAGCTGGCTGCGCTTTTTGCCGGCGGCGAAGTCGAGCGCTTGGCCGGTCCCATGGCTGACGGACTGCGCCGCGCCGGCGCCCACCAGGACCTCGTCTTCTTCAGCTCGGAGCGGCGCGGCGAAGGCTTGTTTGCGCCGCGCCTCGCCGTCGCCGGGCGCGTGTTCTATGCGAACGACGCCCTGCAGCTGATTATCGGCGCCGCGCGCCTGGACTTCGCCGATCAGCTGCGCGCAAGCAACGTGATGCCGCCGTTCTCCTTCGGCGCGCGCGGCATGCCCGGCCCGGTCGAGGCGAGCGCCGCGAACGCGAGTCATCCGGCAGACGGACAGCGCCGCGACTGGCTGATCTGGCGCACCGCTGCCGAGCCGGCGGCAGCGCCGCAGAGAGGCGCCGCGGAAGACAGACCCGCGCAGGACGATCGGTTCTTGCAGAAGCAGGAGCAACGCCTGCGTGTGCTTCAGCGCCTGCGCGAGCAGGGCCTGATCACCGACCAGGAATACCAAGAGAGGAAACAGGAGATCCTGCGGGAACTGTAGCGGGTGCTCCTGGCTGCGCGCTCATGATACGCATCGGGGTAGACATCGGCGGCACCAAGACCGAGCTGATCGCACTGGCCGGAGACGGCGTCGTGCTCGCGCGCAGGCGCGAGCCGACACCCGGCGGCGACTATCCCCAGGCACTGGAAAGGTGGGCCGGGCTGGTGCTCGATCTGGAGCGCACGGTCGGCGCGCGCTGCTCGGTCGGCGTCGGCACGCCGGGCCGCGTTTCCCGCAAGACCGGCCTGCTCAGCAACGCCTACGCGCTCGCCTTCAACGAAACCCCGATCCAGCGCGACTTGGAGCGTTTGCTCGCGCGGACGCTGCGCTTCGCAAACGATGCCAATTGCTTCGCGCTCTCGGAGGCCTCGGACGGCGCGGCGAGGGCGCGCGCGTGGTGCTCGGCGCGATCCTGGGAACCGGCGTCGGCGGCGGCATCGTGGTCGACGGCAAGGCGCTCGAAGGCGCCAACGCGATCGCCGGCGAATGGGGCCACAACCCGCTGCCATGGGCCGGCGACGCGGAGCGCCCGGGCCCACGCTGCGGCTGTGGCCGCTTCGGATGCATCGAGGCGTTTCTCTCCGGTCCGGGCCTAGCGCGCGACCACGAGCGCCACACTGGAAAGATTTTGGCTCCAGAGGCGATCGTGGAAGGGGCGGAGGCCGGAGCGGCGGACTGCCTGGCATCGCTTTCGCGCTACGAGATGCGGCTCGGCAAGGCGCTCGCGCACATCATGAACGTCATCGATCCGGACGTGATCGTGCTGGGTGGTGGATTGTCCGCGGCGCGCAGCCTGTACCAGAACCTCCCCGATCGATGGAACGATCATGTATACGCTGGTACCGTGACTACCCGGCTCGCGAGCGCCTTGCATGGCGATGCGAGCGGCGTGCGCGGCGCCGCCCGGCTGTGGCCCTCGGCGTAGAGCTCGAAAGTCCGCTAGACTGCCAGGCTAGAGGAGCGCTTGGCATCCCCTGCCGGTGCGACCGGCTAGTACTGCCTGTTTACAAAAGGAGGAGCAATGGAACATATACAGCACCACCGCTACATCGATCTAGCCACGCCTGCTAAAGACGACGCTAGCGCCGAGTTGAAGAGCCGCCGGGAGTTCATGCGGCGGTTGGGTTGCGCGGCATTCGCGGCGAGCGCCTCGCCGGCGGCCTTCGCGCAGGCCATGGATCGCTACCATCCTGATGCGCCGCCGGTCCGCTATCCCGAACCCGACGTGATGTCGCTCGACAAGCGCTTCAAATACAAGATCGGCAACACGCCGATCGTGCGGCTGTATCGCGGCACGATGTGGGCCGAAGGTCCGGCATGGAATGGCGCGGGACGCTATCTCGTGTGGAGCGACATCCCCAACGATGAAATCCTGCGCTGGGCCGAGGAAGATGGGCATGTCGGACGGCGGTTCCGCTTTCCATCGAACAACGCGAATGGCAACACCTTCGATTATCAGGGGCGCCAGATTTCGCTCTGCCATGGCACGCGCAACGTCATCCGCTACGAGCACGACGGCAAGATCACCGTGCTCGCGGATAGATCGCCCGATGGGAAGGAATTCAACGCGCCGAACGACGGCATGGTGCACCCTGACGGTTGGCTGCTTTTCACCGACCCGGGCTACGGCGGGTTGATGGAGTACGAAGGCCATCGGCTACCTGCGAGCGCGAAGAGTCTGCAGCCGATCCAGAAGGAAGCGGTCTACCGGATCGATGCGCCTGGCAAGCTCG
>Ga0209154_1002078_pt1 | contig 11383 bp, 13 predicted proteins | sample GraSoiAngelo_121_FD_185878 | JGI IMG/M metagenome (GOLD analysis project Ga0209154, IMG submission 185878) | Grasslands soil microbial communities from the Angelo Coastal Reserve, California, USA - 14_0919_12_20cm (SPAdes) (version 2) | ecosystem: Environmental > Terrestrial > Soil > Grasslands ... | reverse complement strand
CGGCTCGTGCGCGTGAACGTCGATGGCGAACCCGAAGTCGGTGGGCAAGTTGCCGCTCACTTCTTTCCACTCGTCGCCGGCGTTGTCGCTGCGCGTCACGTCCCAGTGCTTTTGCATGAACAGCACGCCCGGGCGCGACGGGTGCATAGCGACGTGGTGAACGCAGTGGCCGATCTCGGCATCCTGGTCCGGGATGTATTGCGATCGCAGGCCTTTGTTGATCGGCTTCCAGGTCTTGCCGCCGTCGTCGGTGCGGAAGGCGCCCGCCGCCGAGATGGCGATCCACATCCGCTGCGAATTGCTGGGATCAAGAATAATGGTGTGCAGGCACATGCCGCCTGCGCCCGGCTGCCACTTGGGACCAGTACCGTGGCCGCGCAGGCCGGGGAGTTCCTTCCAGTTCTCGCCGCCGTCGGTGGAGCGGAAGATGGCGGCGTCTTCCACGCCGGCGTAAACCGTGTTCGGATCGGTGAGCGACGGCTCCAGATGCCACACGCGCTTGAACTCCCACGGATGCTGCGTGCCGTCGTACCACTGATGCGTGGTAAGCGGCTTGCCGGTTTCGGGAGACGCATCGTAAGCGAACTTGTTGCTGTCTCCCTTGGGCGGGCCCGCTGGAGCGGCCGGTTCTCCGGGCGGCGTTCCCGGCTGGTGCCAGGTTTTGCCGCCGTCGTCTGAGCGCTGAATGATCTGCCCGAACCATCCGCTTGTCTGCGAAGCGTAAATTCTATTGGGATCGGCCGGCGAGCCTTTGAGGTGATACATCTCCCAGCCCGCAAAGTGCGGGCCGCTGACATCCCATTTTTGGCGTTTGCCGTCTGATGTAAGAATGAATGCGCCTTTGCGTGTGCCTACCAGAACACGGACTTTGCTCATTTTTCGCTCCTTAACTTTTATGTGTGGCATTTCTCATCCAAGCGGTAAGACGGTGATTGATAATCGGGAAGGAATTGCTTAAATCGCGTGAGTTCGGACCAACGGACCGGAATCGACCCTCCCCCTTCACGAATTATCCGCTCGACATTTGACAAAGTTGTATCAGCAGCCCACGGCGAGACAACAATGCCTGTCAGGAGGACATTAAGATCGACTTTGCGACGTTGGCCCTTTGGAACCCGATCGGGTGGTTCCGTAAGCGGACGAGGATGTGGCATGTTGTTTTCATCGAAGTGCCGATTGATTCCGGCAAATTCATCTGGAATCCAAAGAGCTGCCCTAACTTCACGCTCATGGGCGTATTTTTCGCGCTTGGTGGTTATGAAGCGTTGTATATTCCAGCCTGTCAAGTGCTTCGATCCATAACGCACCTGCCCAAGATGTGGACGACCTTCACATGAATCAAGAGCCGATCGCAGGAGACTATAACGGGAAACAACGGCTACCCCATCCCTGTCTTTACCGTACTCTTGCCACATCTTGGCTGCTTCTTCGGTAAAAAGATGCCAGCAGTTAATAAAAAAGCCTTCCCTGAATTGAGCGATCGACCCCAAATCGTGATTCAATTTCTGCCGATCGCGTATATCTAATGGATTCAAGCCCAATACGTGGATGTAGTCTTCTGGCGGTAAGCCTTCACTTTCATCATCGAATAAATCCGCTCGGCAGAAGTACAATTCGCCAGTACTCATGAGATCTTTGAATCTCACCAGATTCATGAACCGCCAGATAGTAGCTTCTTTGTCTCTTGGTTCCAGACCATCGGTAAACATCTCGACAGGCATTGTTCCTCACAGTAATTGCTTCGAGACCTCAGGGACCGATCCTTATACCACTCCACACGGCACGGCTGAAGTGTGCCCTTTCACAACACAGTTTCGCCTGTCGCAGCCAGAACAACTATTCTCAGCGAGCCTGATCTTTCAGCCCGGCCCAGCGCAACGCGTCTTGCCGGTCGGCGAAGGCCCGCATTGCGATCGGCTTTCCATCGCGAATGGTATAGACATCGGCAAGATCCACTTCTTGCCACTCACGACTGTCCTTGGGACGCACTCGCGCGTGAACAAATACTACGATCCGGTTACTGGCAGGGATGAACTGTACTGGTTCGCTGATAACTTCTGCCCAGGCGGCTCGTGATTGCGCCAGGTATTGCTTGGCACCTTCACGCCCATGATATGTGCCGCCGCCGGGAAATTCGGGCGGCTCCGTCCATTCGATCTGCGCATCCAGCGTTTGCACTGCTGCATCAATATCGCCCCGGTTGAATGCCGCATACGCGCCGCGAAGAGTGGCGATGGCTTGCTCCAGGTCAGATGAGCCTTCCACACTAGCTCCTTTCCGTACCTGCGTGCATCCGCTCAGACACAGAATTGCAATAAGCGACAAAGTCAAAAACCCGTTCACTGAGCATTACCTCTACAATCACTCGAATGGATCACCACACCGTCGCCGCCATCAGCATCACTGGCACATGCCTTGATGTGCTCGGAAGTTTGTATCTTGCATATGACTTGCTGGGCGGCCAGCATGGGCCGCTGCGATTGCTTACCCGCGCCGTGACCTATTCGATCGTCTTCGGCGTCGGATACGGCGTTGGCCTCGGTTTTTTCTTTGGCCTCGCTTCGGGTATAGCCACCGGTATCACGCTGTCCATTGAATTCAATCGAGCCGCGCGCGGCCGGGACCACTACTCCCTGTTCTGGGAGGGAGTGTTTTCCGCGATCCGCGGGCTGGCTTTTGGCACCGGACTCTACCGCATTCTCGGTTTCCAGTTCGCAATTGCCTTTGCCATTCTCATCACCGTTGGCCAAATAGTCGCCTATTGGCACGGCATGCGCCCGGGGATGGATTACGTGGCCAACCGCCGTCCGCGCCTTACGCGGCGTCAGTTTCAGGGCACGGTTGCCCGGACGATAGGCTACATTGCTACGGCTCTTCTCTGCAGTGCTTTCGTGCATCACATCGACCATGCCTGGGCTTTCGCTCTCCGTGTAGGGCTGGTAACCGGCATTGTCACGGGCGTCGGAGCGACCGTGTATCCCTACATCGAGTACTATGCCGACAACCTTCCGGAGCGGCGGCTGGGTGTTTTCGGCATCGGACTGATCCTTCTCGGCTTTGCCATGCAATCCTTTCAGTATTGGCTGGCGCTGTTTGATGTGCGACTCACATAGAACCCTCAGAGGCTAAAGCCCGTGTCATTGCAAAGGCCTGAACGCAGGGCCAAAGGCCCTGCTCCACCCAAAATCCATTGTTTCAAAAAACTCTGAAGCCGAGCGCCATTGCAAAATCACTACTTCTTGGCCGTCTTCCATAATCCCATCATGCGTCCCTCGGGATCGGTGAAGAGCGTGAATGCGCCCATGCCGGGCACCTCCTGGTCCTCCACGTGAATCTTTCCTCCTTCGGCAACGATGCGTTTGCGGTAGGCCGCGAGGTCATCCACGTCGATGTAGAAAGTCATGTTGCCGGGCCAGGGTTCTGGACGCTGCGGCTTCAAGATGCCGCCGTTGATGCCGCCGGCGCCACCGGTCTCGACAAGACGGTAGTCCATTTCCGGCATGTGCTGGATTTTCCAGCCGAAGATTTTCTCGTAGAAGGCCGCGACCTTTGCTGGATCCTTCGACATCAGTTCCCAGTGAACCACGGGTCTACCCATGACGAATTCCTTTCCTATTCCTTCGGGAAGTTTGGATCACCTTTACTTCGAGGATCTGTTTTGTGTGACGCCCGCTGTTTGCAATTCAAGCTTCAATTTTTTGAGTCCTGTGCTGGATCATTGTTGCTTATATGCTTGCTCTAATCCTTTAATGTCAATTTTGTCCATCTGGAGCATTGCTTTCATGACCCTTCGCGACTTTTCAGGATCCTTGTCGCCCAACATCTCGCCTAAAGCCGACGGGATGATCTGCCACGACAGACCATATTTGTCTTTAAGCCAGCCGCATCTGCTTTTCTGTCCGCCAGCAGAGAGCTTTTCCCACAACTCATCTACTTCTTCCTGCGTCTCGCAATTTACAAAGAATGATATGGCCTCGGTAAATTTGAATTGCGGACCACCGTTTAACGCCATGAATTCTTGTCCATCGAGCTGGAATGTGCCAGACATGACCGCTCCCTTCGGTCCAGGCCCTGCGTCTCCATAACGAGTAATTCGTCCGATCTTTGAATTTTTGAAAATGGAGGTATAAAAATTCATTGCTTCTTCGGCTTTGCCATCGAACCACAAGAATGGCGTGATTTTTTGCATATTGTTTTTGCTCTGTGTTCCGGCCGCCCGGAGCTGTTCATGCGATTGACATTTTGAAAAGCCACCAGCGCGACAAACCACTAACCACAGAGGCCACAGAGGCGCACAGAAGAAATCCTCGTCGCCTCCATGGCCTCCGAATTCGGGTCACGCCTTTAAGCCGCTTTTGCAACCTGAGGACGCATCTGTTTCATGAACTCGCGCATGGCGGCGATATGCCCTGGCGAGCGGGTTTCACTCCAGGCCTCGTAGCGCTGCGCGGCTTTCTCCAGGTGTGCGAGATAGCCATTCATTTTGAAACGTTCCCTCGCCTGCGGGACGGCGGCCTTCGCGAGCTCCCAGACCCCGAAGAACTCGCCACTGGTCTCAAAGAAGAGGTCTTCATGCAGCAGGCCGTAGTTAAGCAGCGCGCAGGCTTGCTCCCAATAACTGAGCACCATCATCGCGTGCGTGCCATTTTCCGTTCCAGGCGCGGCTATGCGCATCGAGTCGTCGAAATTCTCCACGAAGTAATTCTTGAAGAACCAATCGCGTGCCTGGCGAAGTCGGGCTTCGCGGCGCTGTTCATAGACCTGAAGATGGAGTTGTGCTTGTTCGTGAGTAGGTTTTGTCGCCATGATCGTTCTTCTCCTTTTATTTGGTGTTTAATGAATTGACTACTTTGAGTTTCGAGTTTCGCTGATTGCCCAACCTTCGCGATTTTTGGGAACTCGACAATTGTAGATTCTTGATGACCAGAGCACACCGTCTGCTCTGTTAATTTTTCGGGAAATTTGGATCAGACTTCACTTCCCTTTGCGAACTTCGCGTATCCTTGGCGAACTCTGCGGTTAAGAGCTTTTAACCGCAAAGAACACCAAGGCATCGCAAAGTGCGCGAAGAGAATCTGTTTCGCGTGCCGGCTCACTATGCGCTCCATTGAACAGCAGGCATTCATTTGCATCAGCGGCTGGCCGACTTCGCGATATTTAAAGCTGAGATAAGGGATTCAGATGCATCGTGCTCTCCTTGGTCTAAATATGTATTTGGAATTCTGTAGCGAATTATGCATTAGACGGATTGCGTACCCTTCTGGTTTGCATGGATTTGTCACTGCCCTCATCGTCCCCGAATTTGGGCAAGAAAGGCGTCGGATCCCGCTCGCGCCACCTCCGCCGGACTTCTGCGACCACTTGTTCGCGATTGTTTGCCATTTTCGCAATCAGCGCGCAGGGTGCACCTGTCTCCTCATGGCGCGCCGCCCAAATGAGCAACTCCAAAAGCACCGGCGCCAGATCAATTCCCTTCTCCGTCAGCCGGTAGTTCACTCTGCGCCCGTCGGTTTTCTCCTCTTCGGCGGTAATGATCCCGGCCGCTTCGAGGCTCTGCAGGCGGTCCGCCAGAATGTTGGTGGCAATTCCCTCGCCCGATTCCTGGAACTCCTTAAACGTCCGGAACCCGCGAACCATCAGATCGCGGATGATGAGCAGCGACCAGCGATCTCCAAACCGCTCGAGAGAGATACTTACCGGGCAGCCGGAACGGCGTTTTGACTTAGACTTCCCAGGCACACAGGAAACATTATCAATATCACTTGCAAAATGCAAGTCATAGATGGGCCTCTTGGCCAGCGTTGGAAGAATCAGCTTTGGACTTGATCAATTGTTCGGGCCGGGGTGGTCCCGATCCATGAATTTACCGCCTCGACTGTTGCTTCGTTCACGGCGTGGGAGCCAAGGCGTTTTGGACAACCCGATCAAAGGCTGCAAGATGATCGAATTTCAGCTTGAGGTCCAAGCTGTTCAGGTTATGTCCCACTTCCCCGAGATGATCAGTCGGCCAAGGCAGCTCCGTTAGTTTGTCCGGCCATTTGGCTGATGCCACGCTCACTAGACCGTCGTTGGTTTTCTCTTCATCCGTCTTGCCATGAAATTCTATGTAGGTATGCGTGGGCAAGAGCACAAAAGAGCCATTGCCGGACCCAGCGTACGCGAAGTAGCGAATGTGATCGAGCTTAGGATTATCCCGATTAAACTGCTCCGCAAACCCGGTGGTGAGGTCTCCAAGCGCCCCGAACTGAATCGCCAATAATTGAGACAGCGCACGACTCACTGTCTCATAGGCGAAGCGACGTGGGTCTAGCAGATCCGGCTTCGGTCCTACGAGCAGATCCGCCACCGGACTGCCGTGATGTGGCGTAGCAATGGTTGACAATGACACTACCCGGCCGCGATCGGCCAAGCATTGCAGATTTTGCGCTAACAGGTATCGTGCATCCAAGCCTCCCATGCTGTGCGCGATGATGTGCACCTCGCCGTGGGGAAAACGTCCTCTGATCTGCTCGGCAAGCTTCGGCGCACGTTCCTTTACAGCTCCGGCAACGGGGACATTCGGAAACAACGCATCGGGGAACTTTGCGGGAAGGTCCCGAAAATAATTCGCTCCGATAATCTTTTGAGGAAAGAGGAATCCGCTAGCAAAAACGAGGTTCATTCCGGCTCCTTTGTTTACGAATCTCGATCAAAGGAATGTGTGCGGACGGTTTGATCAAATTGCACAAGAAGCCGAACACAAGGCTAGATTGAGGCCGGAATTTTGTGGACAACCTATACAGCTAGAATCCGCATAATTGCAACATCAATCGGGATGTCAGCTTTGCCTCTTGTTCTCTTAACCTGGTCGAACGAACCCTTCAGCCGCCGCTTCCCACCCAGGGGTGTTAGCGGGGCCACAGCCAGCCAAAGGTGCCGGCGGTCAGTGAGCCGTAAACGAGTCCATCGATAACTTCCTTGAAGGTCACGCTCCACGGCTGACCCTTCCAGATGCCGTTGCTCAGGTGTCCCAGACCGTAGGCGAGAAACGCGGCAGTGCCAGCGACGCGAAAAACCGCCAGGTAGTGCGCGCCGGGCGCAACCGTTCGCCCCGTGAGATAGGCAACGAAGAAGCCGATAATTAGACAATAGACGAACCACATGCCCAGGAACTTCGGCATGACGGGTGGGCCGCCAGGTAACACGGTCATCATCCCGACTGGTCCCTGCTTGTATTTTTCGATTACGACGGGCGATTTCATTTCCTTATGCGTGCAAAAAGGGAAAATATAAAGACCGCGCTTGAGGCCAGCGCTACGCAAGGCGACCAGGAGTTTGTCCTCGTCGGGGAGCCGTTGGTAATCGCTGCGATGGTAAGGCAGAAGCATGTGCATGATGGAACTCGCGACAAAGACGATGATGGCTGATAGCAGGATCGGGAGCCAAAGTGCGGTCAGAGGAACCATGTGCAGCCTCTTTCGAGTACCAGGTTAAATGCAGGGATTTCCAGGCGAGGCTACGCTTGCCCGGAGCAGTGGTCAAGCGGATGCTATCTACTCTCTGACAGCTTGCATTGCACCATATTTGGGCAATTGACCCCCGTTCCGTGCGAGGCGTAACGTACTCCTACCCAACGCGAAGTATATTTCCGCCGTCGCGCCCTCGGCGGGTTCCTTTCACTCTCTAACCAACGAAAGGAGCGGCTATGTTTACCCGCGCAGTTGAATTGACCAGCAAGCCGGGAAAATCGAAAGAACTGGCAAAAGCCATCAATGAAAGAGCGGTACCAATCCTGAAAAAACAACAGGGCTTCGTGGACGAGATTGTGCTCGTCTCGGACGCGGAACCCGATCACGTTTTGGCTCTGAGTTTCTGGAACAAACGAGGAGACGCCGAACAATATCATCGCGAGCAGTACCCGAAGATCCATGAAACGCTTCGGCACCTCCTCGATGCCGAACCCATGATTCGCACCTTCGACGTGCACAGCTCGATCACCCATAAGGTCGCCGCTGACAAAGCCGCCTGAGCCACTGGGTGATAGTTTGCAAGCGACGACGGGCGAGAGCATACCGCCTCGCCCGCTTTTAGTTTGTAAAAAAGGGAGACGGCTGCCCCGCACAATACTGCGACTCACATTTCCTGAAAAATACGACACCTGCGGGAGGACGAAACCGAACTGTCTTCCGCTGCCCCGGCCCCAGCCCTACATCAATTCCTCAATGAACGCGCGGGACACTTCCGGCGGTATCGGTGCGGCGTTATGCACGAGCGGGCCTGCGTTGAGCACCGGCTCGGCTCCGTGCAGAGTGGGCACATCGGTGCGCTCAAAGAATTTGCCGATCGGGATCTCTTCACCCCAGAGCAAGGATTTTTCCATGGCGGCGACCCAGTTCGCGGGATCGTAAGCAGAATCGTCCTCGAGCTTTTTCACGCGAGGACGGAACCACTGGTAGGTGTTGTCGTGGTTATAGGTGACGCAAGGGCTGAACACATCCAGGAATGAGAAACCCTTGTGCTGGATGCCCTGCTTGATCAGCTCGGTGAGATGCTTCTGTTCACCACTGAAGCCGCGAGCGATGAACGTGGCTCCGGCGGCCAGAGCTAGCGAAATCGGATTCACCGGCGCTTCGATGTTGCCGAACGGCATGCTTTTTGTCTTCATGCCGACGCGGCTGGTGGGCGAGGTCTGGCCGGTCGTGAGGCCGTAGATCTGGTTGTCCATAACGATGTATAGCAGGTCGACGTTGCGGCGCATGGTGTGAACGAAGTGGTTGCCACCGATCCCGAAGCCATCGCCGTCGCCGCCAGTCACCACGACAGTCAGATCGTGGTTAGCAAGCTTCACACCAGTGGCCACGGCCAAAGCCCGGCCGTGCAAAGTGTGCATGCCATATGTATTGATGTAACCCGGGAAATTGGACGAACAGCCGATGCCGCTGATGGTGACGACTTCATGATTCGGGACTTGCAGCTCGACGAGGGCTTTCTGAACGGCCGCGAGCACGCCGAAATCGCCGCAGCCCGGGCACCAGTCGGGATCGACTTTGCCTTTCAAATCGGCCATCACGAGATGCTTGGTAGCGGCTAGAGCTGTTGCCATGTGTTCCCCCTCGCTTCAAACCATGATTTCATGTGCAGGAACGGAAAGTTTCGTCTTCCCGCCCAACTGTTCCTTCACCGCTTCGACGATGTGGTGCGGCATGAACGGCTCTCCATCGTACTTGCGGATGCATCCGCTCGGGACGTAGCTGGTTTCGCTGCGCAGATAACGGGCGAACTGGCCGCTGTAGTTGTTCTCCACGATGATCGTGTGCCGCGCGTCTTTCAGAATGTCAAGAATCGCCTCGCCGTGCAGCGGCACGAGCCAGCGAATCTGGAGCTGGTTAGCCGAAATTCCTTGTTCGCTGAGGATCTCGCATGCCTCTTCGATCACTCCTTTTGTCGACCCCCAACCGATCAACGTGACATCAGCATCACGCGGGCCCGGGCCCCATAACTCTGGCGGAGGCACCGCGGCCTCAATTCCGACAACCTTCCGCATGCGCTTTTCCATCATGGCGCGACGCTTGATAGGGTTGGTGAATTCGTCGCTGATCAACACGCCGTCTTCATCGTGCTCGTCGGTTGCGGCGGTGTGGATGTGGCCGGGCACGCCCGGAATGGCACGCGGCGAAATACCGCTTTCGGTGATCCTGTAGCGCTTGTAAGCACCATTTGTTCCGTCCCCTGACGGTGCCCCGTTTGCGCTAGTAACCAGTTCGCCGCGATCGATTACCGTGTTAAAGTCCAGGTCTTTCGGGTCGACGCTCAGCCGGCCTTCTGACAGCAACAGATCGCAGAGCACAATACCGGGGCATTGGAAGCGGTCGGCGAGATTGAAAATCTCGGGAATGATTTTGAAGCAATCTCCAATATCGAGCGGGGCGGCAATGACACGAGGATAGTCGCCGAAGGCAGCGCCCAGCATCTGCCAGAGATCGCCCTGCTCTGTCTTGGTAGGGACTCCCGTGGACGGGCCAGCCCGCTGACAATCAATCACTACCACCGGTGTTTCCATCATGGCGGACATGCCGAGGCCTTCACTCATCAGGGCGAAGCCGCCGCCGGAAGTGGCACACATCGCGCGAACGCCAGCGTGAGCGGCACCGATCGCCATATTGACTACCCCGATCTCGTCTTCCACCTGCCTGACCATGATGCCGGCTTTCCGGGCGTGCGCCGCCATCCAGTGCAGAACGCCGGTCGAAGGACTCATCGGGTATGCGCAGTAGAATTTCACGCCGGCAGCAGCGCCGCCCATGGCCATCGCGGTGTTGCCACTGAGCACCGCGTATCGGTTCTCGGTCATGGGAAGTGGCCAGCCGAAAGGCTTGAAATTCGAGGTGGCGTAATCATAGCCGGCCCGTGCGATTGCGACGTTTTCGGCGACCACGGCTTCACCTTTCTTCTTGAATTGCTCGGCAAGGACTTCCTCCAGCGCCTGGAAGCCGATGCCCATCATGCTTAGACCGGCACCGACCGCGAGCGTGTTCTGGGCCACCTTGTTCCGGGTGATGTCAGCCAGCTTCGAAACTGGGAGCGGGCAGAGTTGTACGCCGTCCGCCGCAGTGCCTGGCTTGATGGTGTCAGCGTTGTAAATGCATGCAGCTCCCTCTGTGAGCAGGCCGAGGTGGCGATTCATGGCATCCTGGTTCAGCGGGATCAGCAAATCGATGCGGTCACCCATGTTGGTGACTTTTTCAGGGCCGGTACGAATAGTCAGAAAAGTGTGGCCGCCACGAATAATAGATTGATATGCGTTGTAAGCATTCAAATGCAGTCCCCGGCGGCTGAAAATCTTGGCGAAGATGTCACCCGGTGTGGCGACACCCTGGCCGGCGGCGCCTCCGATACCAATGGCAAAAGTCTGTTTCATAGCTGAATCTCCACGCGGGAGCCGAGTGAGTTGCGTATCTCCGCGCGCAGTTCTGGGTGCGGCTCTCGGTCGGCCCAACATCCTGAGTTCCGCTTGCCAGAGCTGTCCGGGTAGCGCTGCGCCCAAACGTGTAGGAAGTTCAGATGAAGTCCGGTATCTCGCGCGAGAAGCTGCTCAACGGCCTCTGCTTCGCCCTCGATGCCCACCAGCATACACCTAACCCCTGCTTTCCGGCATATCCATTGATGTTGAAAATGAGCGAAAAACTGACGGCAAGCAACCAGGAGCTCCCGAGTAACGGCGGCCAAGACTCGCGTATTTATTTCTTCGATATCGCTGCCGCTTTCAAGTCCTTGGCAGAGTTCTGCAACGCTTCGATTAGTTTTGAGTCCAGCTCGTAAAGAGCGGGCTCGTTCTCCCGCTTGGCAATGTAGCTGTCCTTGTATTTCGAGATAAGAACTTTTTCACGCCGTTTGCCGTCATTCG
>Ga0209154_1002074_pt1 | contig 11395 bp, 12 predicted proteins | sample GraSoiAngelo_121_FD_185878 | JGI IMG/M metagenome (GOLD analysis project Ga0209154, IMG submission 185878) | Grasslands soil microbial communities from the Angelo Coastal Reserve, California, USA - 14_0919_12_20cm (SPAdes) (version 2) | ecosystem: Environmental > Terrestrial > Soil > Grasslands ... | reverse complement strand
GCACCCTGCAACGCGGCACCGACACCGGAGGTTTCCTCGTGGGCTACCGATACCACTTCAATCGCTGGCTCGCGGCAGAGACTGTCTACGGCTACAATCGTAATACCCAGGAGTTCTTTGCTCCCACTGGTCTGTCCAGAATCCAGGCGAATGTTCACCAGGCGACGGGCGGCTTCGTGATCAAGTTGCCCACACCGGCCCGGCTAAGGTTCAGCCCTTACCTTCTAGCCGAGGGCGGAGCGTTAGTATTCGATCCCACGAACAACAGATTCGGAACCGTGCCGGGAGCTCAACGGCAAGCTACCGGCGTGTTCGCATATGGAGGTGGTGCTGACTTCCCGATTGTCAAACATGTCTCCCTGCGAGCCGAGTATCGCGGTCTGGTGTACAGCGCCCCAGACTTTGGTCTCACGACGTTGAACACGAACACCATTACACACACTGCACAGCCATCCGCCGGCATTATGTTCCGATTCTGAGCTAAGGCGATCTGGTTGAACGGGTTCTTCCTCTTTGAGCCTTAAGGTAGGATCATATCCCCGCGGTAACCGGATCAGCCAACCCTTGATTTCGCTACTCTGATATCCAGAGTAGCGAAATCACCGCAATATGGATCGAGGATGGCAACAAAGTCCTGGAGTACATCGAACGAAACGTCCTCCCGCTTCTCGCCGACAGCTTTAGCGACAGCATGGAGGAGCAAGGAGTGCTGGTTGACAAGGAGCCACTGAAGACTCTCTTTAACAACATGCGGAGCTAGGCCGCCGGTGGCGGAAGTCGATCGGAGATCATGGGAACTTGTGTACTGTGTCGACGGCTTTTTTGAGGCTCAGGGATGCTGCTGCGTCCATTGGCTGTCTTCTGGGCGCTCGGCAAGGCTCCCCGAACCCCAGGTAAACTCTTTGAGTCTTCAATTCTGTAATTACATCACACTGGGGTAGAACCGCAGAGAACGGAAACCTTCAACAGCACAACGATGCCTCCCTCTTGAGGATGGCATGCTGGATGTAATAACGGAAAGCTCTGGAGGGCAGACATTCTTGCGATGTCGGGGCAGGCTCGTTGCGGCCGAAGATGCCTGGCATCTATACAACACGGTTATTTCTCAAAAGAATGACCAGCTTTCGTACTTGATTTGACCGGAGTCGACCGGGCTGACGGTCGCGGCTTGGGCGTTTTGGTCTTTCTGAGACGATGGGCTAGTGGTGCTGGTGTAAGGCTGCGCCTGATTCCCTCAAAGCCGGTCCAAGCATTGCTCGGACCTTACGCTGCCGACTTGTTGAGCGGTCATGACGACAGCAGGTTGAAAGCCGATGCGGCGCGATTTTGCATTACGCCATGCCAGGGGCGTTTCCCGCCCCCCGATTTACACGCCGGAAGGTGTCAGACAGATTCTCGCAATGTATTTCGAAGCTCTTCCCGATTTGCGTTTTGAGACGGAACGGATCATCGCTAGCGGGCGACCACGTTGTTACCGGTTGGCGTATGATCGGAACGCACAAGCCAGCCGCGTCCCTCGCCTATCACCACATTCGCGGAGCACGCTCAATAAACGCGCCAGGACATCATGACGCCTCGAGTTCGCCATTGCGTGGAATGCCCGAAGCGTCACCTCCGCTATCTAATAGATTTTGTCCCCTACGAGAACGGCGCCTCTCTAGTACCCCTCGTTCACGGGGTCGCTGGAGCGATTCATGCTGTACTCGGGCTTGGGCTAGTGGGAGCTTGTTCCCTAAATGATTAAAGATACTGGGAGGGAACAGCGAACCGCAGTGGTAGTTCGTGCTCTGGTAAAAGAAATCGATGGGTATACGCTTCACTCACCCAACCCCTACGGATTGTGTTTCGGTTTGACACTGGCCCCGGCGATTGCGACCTGGTGGGTCAAGCGGATACCCACCAAGAAATCAATCAACGATGAGGTTAAGAACACTTCTGTCTCATGCCGCGTTGCCCTAATCGCGGGTCAAGATTGGCAATCACAACCACGTCGCCTGGTTGCAGCCGGCTATTTGTTGACTACCGCGGGACATCCCTGACACACCGCCTTCGGACGTAGCTCGTCTAGTGAATGGGCGAGGATAATATCGGAAGCCCGGCATCTCCGGGCGCACACGAATGGACCGGACTGGAGAAGCACCATGGGACAAGACTGGAGAACGCGCCTCATTCACTCAGACGTTTCTGTTCCCGAGGGATTTCGTTCGCTAGCTACACCTGTATTTCGGGGATCAACGACTCTGTTCAGCCGTGCTTCTGACATGGTCGATACGTGGAACCACGACGACGTGCCCTATACGTACGGGACGTACGGCACGCCGACTACCCTCACACTAGCCAGACGACTCACCGCGCTCGACGGTGCACATAGATGCTTCATCACACCAGGTGGACAATCGGCCATTGCGGTTGTTTATCTGTCGTACACTGCGTCTGGTGCGCACGTGCTGGTGCCGGACAGTATCTATGGACCGAGCCGTGCCTTCGCGAACCGTGTGCTTAGTCGGCATGGTGTGGAGGTGGAGTACTATCGGCCGTTGATTGGCGCCTCTATCGAAAAGCTTATCAAGTCGAGCACGCGGTTGGTCTGGTGCGAGAGCCCGGGTTCCTTGACGATGGAAGTCCAGGACGTCCCCGCAATTGTGAAAGCGGCTCACCGCAAGGGGGTGACGGTAGCGCTCGATAACACCTGGGCAGCAGGCGTGCTCTTTGATGCGTTCCACCACGGCGTTGACGTGGTGGTTCAAGCTCTCACGAAATACGTAGGCGGGCACAGCGATCTTTTGCTCGGATCTGTGAGTGTGCGAGACGAGACCGTGTATCAGCGGGTAGGCTCCACATTACAGGATTTAGGGATGGCCACATCGCCGGACGACTGCAGTCTCGCCCTGAGAGGCCTGCAAACGCTCGCTGTTCGCCTCTCGGTCATCGAGAGCTCAGCGTTGACCATCGCACGATGGCTGGCAGCACGGGAAGAGATCGCCATCGTACTGCATCCGGCACTCGTGTCGTGCCCAGGGCATGATGCGTGGGTCCGAGACTTCTCAGGATCGTCCGGAGTGTTCTCCGTCGTGTTTCGACCTCCTATCAATCGCACTCGCATATGCGCGTTCGTCGACCGTCTGAAGCTCTTCCGTATCGGCTACAGCTGGGGCGGAGTGACCAGTCTCGTTGCATTGCCCGACTTAGCAGAGTCTCCCAACGCAGGGACGTACGGTGATCGGCTCCTCAGGTTTAGTATCGGGCTGGAGAGCCCTGACGATCTGATTGCCGATCTTTCAGCGGCGATCTCCACCTTAAGAAATTCCAACGCATGAAAAGCCAGATCCAGACGATCTGTGTTTTTGAGGCCAGTTTCAGTCTTTTTACTTTGCATGTACTCGGAAAGAGGCGCGCCCGGGCGGATTCAATTAGGTGTACACCGAAAGGTACGAAACGGAGTCTGCCCGGCCGGGGAGCGAAAAAGCCAGTCTGAACGCAGATTTCCGCTTTGCATTCATAGCTAGCAATGATAGCATTGACAGCATGGCGACATTAACCATTCGACAACTCGACGAGAAAACTAAGACCCGATTGAGGGTGCGTGCTGCCCATCATGGACGTTCGATGGAGGAGGAGGCCAGGGAGATTTTGCGCTCAGCCCTGACCGTTTCCTCACCGGTAAAGAGAAACCTGGCGGAGACCATTCATAGACGATTCGCAGAGTTTGGCGGTCTTGAACTTGAGTTGCCCCGACGAGACGCTGTGCGTCAGGCTCCGGAATTTGCCGAATGATCGTTCTCGATACGAATGTGTTCTCAGAGCTGATGAGACTCAAGCCCTCTGCTCGGGTTCTGGCGTGGGTTGCGAGACAACCAGCAACAGAACTCTTTACGACATCAATTACTGAGGCAGAAATCTTCTATGGAATTGAGTTGCTCACCAAGGGCAAGCGTCGCGAGGGGCTCTTGGCAGCCGCGGAAGCCGTTTTTTCCGAGGATCTGGCGGGGCAGATCTTCGGGTTCGAGAGCGATGCAGCCCGCGTTTTTTCCAAAATCGCCGCTCATCGCCGTGCGCTCGGCCGACCTATCAGCCACGCCGATGCGCAGATAGCGGCCATCGCCCAAGTCCGGGGGGCTAAGCTCGCGACTCGCAACGTTGCGGACTTCAAAGACTGCGGTCTTGATGTTGTTGACCCATGGAATGTCTCGTAAGCTGTGGCCGAGGAAGAGTTTGTGCGCCGAAAGTGTACTGCATCTAAGAAAGCCTGGTACTGTGAGGGGGGCGAGCACATGACTCACGGCCGAGTCGACAATCTTACTTGACCCAGTGCTGAATCGAATTCCCGTCCTGATTTTTCACGAGCCACAGGCAATAAGGCGATAACCCCAGCAACAGATCCCTGAGTGTCCCGTCTAGCTCGGGGGAAGGGAAGCGGAAGGGAAGAGGTGGCAAGAAAGCTTCGCTACACTATGGACGGCTCGCCTAACGAGCGCAATCCAACCCAGCCCCGAATGGCCCAAGCTTCCAGGACCTGCTGTCACTCGCCGAAGGCGGATACACGCTTGCCGGTAAAGCTTTGGATTCCATGGCCCATGCGATCGGGCGTGGAATGCGGACGATAATTGCCCGTCTCTCTCCCCGGAGGAAGCGGTGTTTGTAGGAGAGTTCACGCGCTTGTGGAATCGTTTGGGGCCGGTGATTGAAGCCGAGGTGGCGGATTCAGCCCTGGTCGGAAAACCGCCGCGTATCCGGCCGGCGGCGGAACCGAGCATCGCCCGCTTGCGCGGCACGGTTGGGCTGGTGTTACAGAAGCATTTTGCCCCATTCGTCGAACGCCTGCGCCAGTTTGTCGGCACTCAACCGGCGCAGGCACGGCTGCAAGAACTGGAGCAGTCGGTCGATGTAGTTCGCACACAGAGACCCGACCGGCAAGGCCCGCCTTCGTCAGGTTCTGCTGCGCTACATCCCCCTCTCAGGTCAGGTTTTTACCTGGGCTGTCACCAGACGGTCTGATCTCCCGCTGCTTTGATTCAAGTGAGAGTACTCGGATAACTGGACGCGTCCCCGCCCAGGGGCGCCGCCATCTCAGCTCACCTTGAGCGTGCAACCTCGGGTAACATGAGTTCCTTCTGGAGGGCCAGCAATTGAAGGTCGAATTACGGGCCACGCTTCTTGCTTGTCTTCTCATCGTTACCCAGACCCTGCATGCTGGAGAACTGCCGCACCTACAGATGAAGGATGGGTCCGGGCAGCTCATCGTCAACGGCCGACCTTTTCTAATTCTCGGAGGCGAACTCGGCAATTCTTCCGCCGGCACGGCCGCCCAAGCTGACGTGCTCATCCCAAACCTGGCCCGCATGCACGTCAATACCATCCTCATGCCGGTAGCATGGGAGCAGATCGAACCGAAGGAAGACAGCTTTGACTTCAGCATCCTTGATCAGTGGATCGAGATCGCGCGGCAGCACAACGTGCACCTGGTGATCTTGTGGTTCGGCAGTTGGGAAAATGCTTTCTCGAACTACGCGCCATCGTGGGTGAAATCGGACGTAAGGCGGTTTCCGCGTGCTCAGGGTGCTGATCGAGCGCCGCTGCAGATTCTTTCGACCCTCTCGTCGGAAGCTCGCCGGTGCGACAGCCGCGCCTTCGCGTCCTTGATGCGCCACGTCCGCGAGAAGGATTCTGAGCAGCAGACCGTGCTCATGATCCAGGTTGAAAATGAAGTCGGCTACCTGGGATGGGGCCGCGACCGCTCTGCCGAAGCCAATCGGCAGTTCCGCGCGCCGGTTCCCGAGACGCTGGTCCGTAGTCTGCAGGCAAAACGGTTACAGCTCTCGCCCGTGCTGTCGTCGCACTTCCATGAGCACGGCCGTACCTGGAAGGAAGTGTTTGGAGACGCGGCAAATGAAGTATTTATGGCCTGGAACTATGCAACTTACATCGAGGCCGTAGCCCATGCGGGCAAGCGGGAATATGCGCTGCCGATGTATGTTAACGCGCAACTCCCTGCCCCACTCGAGAAGGCGGGCGAGTATCCGAGCGGAGGCCCGCATCCCTATTGTCTGGAGGTCTATCGCGCAGCGGCGCCCAGTGTCGATTTCTATTCGCCCGACATCTATTGGCCTAATTTCGAATACTGGGTGCAGCGGTATGAAATTCCAGGGAATCCCATCTTCATCCCTGAGGCGCGGATGGAAAGCGCTCCCTACAACGCGTACTACGCGTACGGCGAAACACGGGCATTTGGCTTTTCTCCATTCGGCATCGATAGCCTGCGGGCGCCGCAGAATGACCAGAGTGAACCCGCGATGATGCAGGTGTACGACCTGCTCGATAGTCTTGCTGATCTCTTGCTGTCCGCGCAAGCAAGCGACTCGACCCGCGGTTTGGTTCCGCATTCTGCGAGCCCACGGCCAACGCAAATCGTTGCACTGGGAGGATATCTTTTTGAGGCCACGCTCTCGCGTTCTTGGCCGGTTAAGACCCTCCTGGCCGATGATGGCGCGATGCTGATCATCGAGACGGGTGCGGAGGAGTTTTACATTGCCGGCAGCGGTCTTACGGTCAGTTTTGCGCGCACCCCGATGTCGACTCGGGGGTCGCCGGCATCGAGAGTGTTGAGCAAGTCTCGCGTCATGCCGGACAATGGACAATAGAGAAGCGTCTTAACGGAGATCAAAGCAACCAGGGTAGGCAGCTGTTGATGGATCCCCATCAGCACCGTATCTACAGAGTAAGGTTGTACGCCATTCCTTCCGAACCGCGTCCCCACTGAATGGAGGCAAATCTTCGGCTCATCTGGATTACGCAACCTACCTCGATTGGTCAGGGACGGGGTGTCTCCAGGTTCTGGCAAACGCCGCCTTGACAAGGCTCCCTGTGCCGCATATAGTTCGGCCCTCGAATTAACGGGGGCTCGCTTCACCACGGGGTTCCAATTGCGCAACTGGTATGCGTCAGAGCGACTCCAATGACGCTGAAGTTAGCCACCCGCGAGACCACTCGTGGTATTCATCGCCCCATCATTGTCCACCTCCTTGGTGCGCGACAGCAGCAATCCTTCAACCAAGTAGAAGTAGCTCATCGATGTAGAGCAGGAGAGACTGTGAACGGCGCTGGCCACGAGCACCGCGTTGCCCCGACCCGGGTGCCGGAAGAAAGCAGAGGTTAACTATGTCGAGACATTCGTTAGCATTCGTGCAAAGTAATAGTTCGATATTCGAACTAAAGACAGTCCTCGGAACCGTGTTGTTGGTCAGCGCGCTTTGCCTGAGCAGTGATGGCCAAGTGCTTTATGGATCGCTGACCGGCACAGTCACCGACCCGAGCCGCGCCGCCATCCCTGGCGCCAAGGCGCAGGCGACGGAACTGAGAACCGCTGTCACCCAGCAGGCGACCACCGATCCGACCGGGATTTACCGGTTCACTACTCTGCTGCCTGGGACGTACAAAGTGACGATCTCAGCGCCGGGATTCGCCACCCAGGAAACGCCGAATGTGGTGGTCACCGCTAACGCGGTACAACGTGTCGATGCGCAGCTCAACCTAGCGCAAGCGACACAGAGCGTTACGGTAACCACGGAGGCGCCGCTGCTGCAAACGGACAAGTCCGACGTGCACACCGACCTGAACACGACTCAAATTTCCGTGCTCCCGGCTATCTCCTCCGAAGGCAGGAACTTTCAGGCATTGTACAGAATCATTCCAGGCGCAACCTTGCCCCTCGAGAACAATTCTGCCGCAGGGAACCCGCAGCGCGCCATGAGCAGTAACGTCAACGGCCAGTCCTCGCAGGGCAACAACACGAGAATCGACGGGGTTCAGGACGCCTATCCCTGGCTGCCGGCCAATATCGCTTATGTGCCCTCGGTTGACGCGATTGACGCGGTGAACGTAACCACCAACTCCTTCGACGCCGAACAGGGAATGGTAGGAGGAGCCGCCGTGAACGTCGAGATCAAATCAGGCACGAACAAGCTGCATGGACAACTGCACGAGTTCCACACCGACAATGCCCTCTCCGCGTTGAACTACTTCAACCCCTCCACCTTCCGCATTCCGCTAAACGTCTTTAACCAGTTCGGCGGGTCGCTGGGGGGGCCGATCATGAAGAACAAACTGTTCTTCTTTGGCAATTGGGAATCTACGCGTCAAGTGCAGGCCCCCAACGGCGGCAACCTCCAAACCGTACCGGCCGGGGGACTCTCCCACGCTGAAGCACAGACAAATGGTTTCTTTGATTTTCGAGGTCTGATTACCGACAAGGCGGGTAACCCGCTGCACGTCTACGATCCCAGGAGTGGCGCGGCAGATGGAAGCGGCCGTTCCCCGATTTCCTGCCATGGGGCAGTCGACGAGATTTGTCTTTCCGACCTGGATCCTGCAGCCCTCACCATGTTGTCCCTGATCCCGGAGACGAACCTGGCGGGTACGACCAACAACTATTTCGTCTCCCAAACAGGATTTTTTCACCGCGACAATTTCGATGGCAAGGCGAACTACGTTCCGAACGATCGCTCAACCGTGTTCGGGCGTTACTCGCTGTCGCGCAGCTACATTTTTGATCCTCCAGCGCTGGGGAAGGCTGAAGGGAATGCCACCCTTGGTGGACAGCTAGGAAACGCGTATTCACGAGTCCAGGTGGTGGGACTGGGTGGCACGTACGCTTTCTCGTCAACCCTGGTGGCTGACGTAAATACCGGTTTCACGCGCCAGCGCATCAACGCTGAGAGTACCGATATCGGCAGCAACTTCGGCCTCGACACGCTTCACATTCCGGGGACCAACGGTCCGGGCCGCCTGCAAGGTGGAATTCCAGCTTTTCAGTTCAATACGTATTCAAACCTGGGCAATCCAAACACCGGCAATCCCTTCGTATTCCGCGATAACCAGTACGTTAGCAATGCCAACATAACCTGGATCAAAGGACGCCACCAGGTACGCTTCGGACTCGAATACAACCATGTTCAGATGAACCATTTCCAACCGCAGGGCGGTTCCTTCCAGACGGCTCGCGGAAGTTTTCGGTTTACGGGCGCAGCCACCGAACTGCGGGGCGGAGCCACACCCGCTTCGGCGCAGTACAACTCCTTTGCCGATTTCCTGCTCGGCCTACCCGATGAAGTTGGCAAGGCGGTACAAAACCTGAACCCCAACGCGCTGCGGTGGTCGCAATGGGCGTGGTACGCACGCGACCAAGATCAGGTCACCCCGAACTTGACCATCAACTACGGGCTGCGCTGGGAATATTTCCCCATGGCCCACAGCGATATTGGGGGAGCGCGAGTTTTGGATCCGAACCTGATGAACGTCTTAGTGGGTGGTGGCAGCAGCGGCATTCCCATCGACGACAGGGTGGATGTCGGACATGGCTTATTCCTGCCAAGGCTGGGCATCGCTTATCGCCCGACCGGTAAGACAGTCATCCGTGTGGGTTACGGAATCAGCGCCGACGCGAATAACTGGCGGTTTCTGAGAAATGCTTATCCTGCGGTTACTATCTCTGACTTTACCGGGCTGGCAGGAAATTCGTTCGCGCCCGCAGGCAGCCTGACGGGATTGAACGCGCTGGGTCCGTACGCCAACCTGCCTATTGGTATTCCGCAGATCACGTTGACAGGCGGCACAACTCCCGGCGTGTATCCTCTGCCGGACGGGGTCGGCACCACGACGATACCGCGCGATTTCCGCAGAGGCTACATCCACTCTCTCAACTTCACTGTCGAGCAGGAATTCGCCGGTTTTGTGGGGGATGTGGGCTATGTCGGATCGCGAGGGATACGCCCTCTCACCAACAGAAACATCAATCCGGCACTGGCAATCCAAGGTCAGCCGGCCACTTTCGGACAAGATGGGAGAATTCTGAATGCCCAGTTCGGCCATAAGAGCAGCAACACTTGTCCGACCGCGACAAATCCGAGTGCGCCCTGCAAGGGATGGCCTGATATTGGCCAACTGATTCCATTTGGCAACAACTATTACGATTCATTGCAAGCAAAATTGACCCGTCGCCTCGGTCATGGTTCGCAAATTGGTTTTACATACACGTTCTCGAAGGCCCTTGATTACGAAGACAACGAGGAGTTGGGTTTCCTGCTGTGGCCGACCCCCTCGCGCTATCTCTTGAATAGAGCGCTGGCCGGGTTCGATCGCACTCACAATTTCGAAGCCTACGGCGTGTACACATTGCCGTTTGGCGCGGGCCAGGGCTGGGCGCAGAACCGCATCGTCAGCAAACTCGCCGGAGGATGGCAGTTCGGCTGGGTGCTAAGCGCCATGAGCGGCACACCATTCACCGTCACAGACGGGAACGGGAGTATCCTGAACGCGCCCGGCAGCACCCAGGTGCCGGACATCGTAGCTCCCATTCGGATTCTGAACGGGCAACCGCAAGCCTCGAGTTGCTCCCCGAGCCTCTCCTGTTACTACTTCGACCCGAGTTCGTTTCAGCATGTCACTACGCCGCATGTCTTCGGTAACGCCCGACGAAACATACTACGCGGCCCCGGCTACTTTGATCTGGATATGAGCCTGAACCGCGACTTCAAACTCTCCGAGCGGTTCACGTTCCAGCTACAGGCCCAGGCGTTCGGTGTTACGAATACTCCGCATTTCAATAACCCGACCAACGACCGCAACAGCAGCACGTTTGGGAGGGTCACTTCCACTCTGGTCACCACGAATGCCAGTCTCGGCGGTAGCGGTGGCCAGCGGCAGTGGTGGTTTGGAGGAAAACTTATCTTCTAGCGCATCGCTGGACGGACCGCGCGGCGGTTCCAACCACAAATCCGCATCGCCGGCTCGTCGTTCGCTGACCCTGCAGGAGAGTACCGCGTCTGACGAGCGCCTCGAAATTGCTGAGTATTGCAAAAACAAGAAGAACCCCTCTTCCGAGTCCTCCTAAGGTTCACGTTTGTTTCAGCGTTCCAGTGTCTCAGAATCCCATCGCGCTAACGGCAGACAGAATCAAGCTGCGCAGCAAAATTCGTGCGAGGCGGCCGTATCAGCCCACGAGTAGTCATTGCCTCTTCAAGGGCTTCGGAGCCTGGAGGAAGATTGAGATCGGTAGCTCCACCATAGAATTCATCGCGCTCGGCTTCTGGAAGAGTCACGAACTCGAAGCCTTTGCGGCGATACAGTTGCAGCAAACCTTGCAGCACCTCTGCGTTAAATGCGCCCACATGCATGAGCAACACATAAGGGATATCCCGCTGATAAAGAGTGTGCGAGATGCCCCGATAGTAGTGGATGCTTTCATCGGGGGCGGCAAGGTAGCTGTTCTCCAAGGTCGCGACCGCTGCCTCATCACCGTTTCGTTTTGCACCGCGCGTAAGGCTCGTTCCACAAATAGTTACCGAAGCTCATGCTGACCGCCGCAATTTTGTAGCCACGCTCTCCCAAGAAAGTGCGAAAG
>Ga0209154_1002066_pt1 | contig 11412 bp, 7 predicted proteins | sample GraSoiAngelo_121_FD_185878 | JGI IMG/M metagenome (GOLD analysis project Ga0209154, IMG submission 185878) | Grasslands soil microbial communities from the Angelo Coastal Reserve, California, USA - 14_0919_12_20cm (SPAdes) (version 2) | ecosystem: Environmental > Terrestrial > Soil > Grasslands ... | reverse complement strand
TCCAGATGCATCCGATCTGGGGCATCGAGCTGCTCGCGAAAGTCGAGTTCCCCTGGGACTTGAAGCCCGTCATCCGCTGGCACCACGAGCGCTACGACGGGACGGGCTACCCCGACCGCCTGCGCGGCGACGAAATCCCCGTGTCGGCACAGATCGTGGGCATCGTGGACGTGTACGACGCCCTCACCACCACGCGCCCCTACCGCCCGGCGTTCTCGCCGGCCGCGGCGCTCGCGAAGATCGACCAGTGCCGCGGGCACTGGTCGGAGGCGGTGTTCAGCGCCTTCTGCGCGGCGCTGGTGCTGCCGGGGGTCTCCCGCCGGTAGCGGACGGCTTACCTCCCCGCGGCCTTCTGGACGTCGGGCGGGAAGTCGGAGATCTCCTGCACCTGGCGCACTTCGATGATGTCGCCGTCCAGCATGGGGGCGCGCTTGGCCCATTCGATCGCTTCGGCTCGTGACTTGACCTGGATCATCCAGTAGCCGCCCAGGACCTCCTTCGCCTCGGTGAACGGGCCGTCGGTCACCTTGGTCTTGCCGCCGGCGAAGCTCACGCGGGCGCCCTTGGCGGGCGGCTGCAGCCCGTCGAGCCCGAGCAGCACGCCGGCCTTGGTGAGGGACTCGTTGTACTTGGTCATCTTGGCGACGAGGTCCGCCGGGGGGACAAAGTCCGCCGCCGCCTTCTCGTATCCCTTGGGGATCACCAGCATCATGAATCGCATGGTCGTCGGTTCCTTCCGGTTTCGGGTTCGTGCCGGGGCGGTCCCGGTTCTATGGAAACGTCGAACCAGACGCACCGGAATCGACAAGGGACGGTGCTCGAGGGAAGGGGGTGCTGCGGGGTCAGGTCGTCGCGGGGTGCGGATGAAGCGCGCAGCTGCACCGCATCCGCGCGGCGTCGGGGGCGCTCGGGAACAGGTGATAGCCCCGCATGGCGAACACCGCTGAGACATTTTTCGGCAAGCTCAATGGCCCAGTATGCGCCGCTTCGGCTGGGGGCGGCAAGGGCCTGCCAGACGCTAGAAACTCCGGTTGAGCGCGATCCCGACGCGCCCGGGAAGCGTCGTCACGGCCAGCGCTAAGGGTGGGGCCGCGGCCGCGAAGTGGCGGACCACACCTCGACCGACCAAGGTCCCGAGCATGGCACCGCCAACGACATCCGAGGAGAAGTGCCGGTCGGCCACCAATTCGGCGATCCCTACCACCGCAGCGGCACCGTAGGCGGTCACGCGGAGCACCCGATGCGGCGTGTGCGCGGCGACCACCGCAGCGAGGGCAAACGCTCGCGACGTCTGTCCTGACGGAAAGGAGTTGTTGCGGCTCGGCGCTTGGAAGGGCGCGAAATAGTCCGTCCCGCGATTCGCCTCCGGTTGCGCCCGACCGACGGCGATGTTGGCTGTCGTCGCGAGGAGCGAGGCGACGCCCAGCGCGGCGAGCGCATCGCGCCCCGTCCGCGCCAGGCCGGGGTGGTGTGTGGCGAGTCCCACGCCCAGAAGGCCCGCGCCGATGCCGAGGGCCACGGGCGTGCTCCAGCGACTGATCGACGAGCCAGCCGCTCGCGGTTCCCCTCCGTCGTCCTCCTGGACTTCCTCCTGCACGTCGAGCCGGACTTGCTGGTCGGCGAATCCCGTGAGGATCACGCCCAGAGACCCGACCAATACCGGCTGCTGCCAAATGGGGCGCCAACGCGCCGCGGTGACGTGACTGGTCACCGCCTCCAGCGTCCGTGGAGCTGGCGCGTCGGCCGGCGCCCCACGTGGCTCCGGATCCCCGTGCTGCGGATCGATCGGCGCCGAGCGCCGGATGTCGACGGGAGCAACGCCCCCGCTCACGAACGTCGGCGGATTGGCAGGCGTGATGCGCTGCCGCGCTCCCGCGCGTAGATCGCTTTCACCTCGCGCCAACCGAGCCCGGCCGCGCACGGTGTCGGGCCTCGGGTGTATGTCGTTCGGTGCGACGACGAGCGGTCGGGGGGGAGCCGACGACTCCCTCAGCCCGGCGCTCACGCGCACGAGGCGAGACCCTGCGCCGACCACCAGGACGACCGTCGCGACGATCAGGCCGGCGACCCAGAGCGACCGAGTCTCCGCTGGCAGGGGCGCCACGAGACGCCGGATGCGGTGCACGAGGGAGCCGCGTGCCGCGGTGAGCACGAATGCGGGCCCCGTGCGTCGGAGCTTCTCCATGCCCACCAGCGCCTGCGCGTACAAGTGCGCGTCGCCGCACACGGCGACCACTAGGTCGTCGCAGCAATGCTCGCGCTCTTCGCCCACGCGCCGCGATACCCACCACACCGCCGGGTGGTAAAACAGCAGGGTCTCGATCACGGACTGGAGCACGCGGACGACGTAATCGTGCCGCCGCACGTGTGCGAGCTCGTGGGCGAGCAGCGCGTCGAGCTGGAGCGGGGTGAGCCCCGTCAGCGCACTCGCGGGGACGAGGATCACCGGGCGCAGCCACCCGATCACGGCGGGTACTTGCACCAGGACCGACGCGGCGACGCGCACCGGCCGGGTCACGCGCAGCAGCGCGGCCAGACGTTGCAGCGCCGCTGTGCAGGCGGGAGGCGCGGGGCGCGTGCCGATCACCGCAAGACGACCTGCCGCCATCCACCCCGACGCCAGCCGCAGGGAGAACGCGACCACGCCGGCGACCCACAGCACGACAATTAGCGGCAGCGCGGGCTCGAGCGTCGGGCGGACGCGCGCTGCCAGCCGTAGCACGAGGGCCGCCGGCGCCGCAAGCGTCGGGGCCGGCCACGGCGAGGCCCCGTACAGCGACAGCGCGGTCACCAGCGGCAGCGCGACCGTCAAGACCAACGTCGCGGTAGCGCATGCATAGCGAATGCGCGCCGCCCGCGACGGAAGGGTCCCCAGGAGCGAGGCGAGCCCCGCGGCGGCGAGCGCGCACTGCCACAGCGAGTGCACGAGCGCCCACCCCAGCGCCTGTGTCGCTGTCATGCGATTCCTCCTTCCCTCAATCGATTTGCGCGCTGTCTATTTCGCGTTCAAGGGGTTCTGCGCTGTGTATGGATCCTAGTACATTGGACGACAGCGAGTTGTTCGCGCGCTTGCACGCTCAGTTTGGGCCGCCAGGTGCGTGATCGCGGACTGTCCCGCTGCAGCAACGCCACATGTCCGCGATCCTCCGCCTACCGCGACTTGAAAGATCGCCAATCGCCATCACGCCCCACAGTCCAGTCGCAGTTGTCAAAGGCGTCGCTCCTCCCGTTGGCACCACCATTCGCCACGTAGTATCTTGAGGGGCGCCATGAAACTCTCACTCCTGAGACTTGTCGGCACGCTGTTGCTGAGCGGCCAGATGTTGCCGCTTAGCCTGCCGCTGTTGTGTCACCAAGCCCAGCGAGCGTCGGCGAACTGCGGGCAACAGATGACGTCCCGGTCGTCTGCGCCGGTCGTCGCTGCGACGACACCCGCTAGCCCGTGCGCCAATTCAGCGTTCTGCGCGACCACGGCAACCGCGGTCATTGCGCCCGGCGGAGCAGTTTCCGTTTCCGTAGGAGAATCCCACGTTGTCGGCTTCGGCGTCTCGACGTTCGCCCCGGCCGACCCACAAGCACCGCTCCCTCCACCTCCCCAAGCCTAGCCTCTCCCAAGCGTAGTGTGCCCTGACGCGCCGCGTTGAGCGGTGCGGGCTCCGGCGCGTTCCGCCGGAAACTGATTGGTGAGGAGAGGCATGCAATTCCGACACCTGATTCTGACTGCCAGCGCGCTCCTTATCGCGGGCGCCGGTCCTGCCGAGGCGCAGGACTCGGTTCTACAATCGCTCGTCGCTGAAGCGCTGGCGCGCAACCCGACGCTCGCGCAGCGGCAAGCGGCGGTCCGAGCCGCGACGCTCCGCATCCGACCGGCGGGTTCGCTGCCGGATCCGATGCTGACGATCGGCGTCATGGACCTGGTGATGCCGCACTTCGAGTTCAACCAAAGCGACTTCACGGAGGCGGACGTCGAGCTGAGTCAGGAGATCCCGTGGCCCGGCTCACTCGGGGCTCGCTCGAGGGTCATGCGAGCTGCCGCGGCCGGCGTCCGTGCGGAAGAAGGCACCGTGCGCCGGGACGTTACGACCACGATGGCGGTCGCCTACTACCGCCTTGGCTACGCGGTGACGGCGCTGGAGACGCTGCGCTACCAGCGGGAGCTGCTCGACGCCGCCGCGCAGCTCAGCACGACGCGTTATGCGACGGGCGCCGCGCCGCAAAGCGATCCCCTCCAGGCAAAGCTGGCCCGCGATCGCCTGCGGTCCGAGGAGTTCGCACTGGAGAGCGAGCGAATCGCCGCGCTCGCAGCGCTCAATGCGCTGCGGAACCGGACACCTGGGGATTCGGTGGTGATCGCTCCCATCGACCCGGCTGCGCTGCGTGCCGCCGCTGCGCGGCAGCCTCTCGCCGACTCGCTCGTGGCCCTGGCCCTCGCAACGCATCCCCGGCTCGCCGCTCGCCGGGCGGCAGTCGACGCGGCCACGCGAACGATTCAGGTCGAGCGCCTCGGCGCCCGGCCCGACTTCACCCTGACGCTGCGCTACGGTTACCGACCGCGGGCGTTCAACTTCAACTTTCCGGACTTCTTCTCCGCCTTCGTAGGTCTGCGGCTTCCGGTATGGGCGTGGCGCAAACAGAACCGACTGGCCGATGCCGCGCGGGCCGATTCGACGGGGGCCGCGGCTGGCTTGCGCGACGCAGAGCTCCAGCTCAGCCGAGAAGTCACTGAAGCCGCAGCCCGAGTCCAGGCGTTACAGCAGCGTCTCGCGCTCCTCGTGGACGGTGTCCTGCCCAATGCGCGGGGGACGGTCGAATCGGTACTGCGGAGCTATCAGGTCGGCCGCGCCGAATTCCTGACCCTGCTGTCAGTGGAAGACGCGCGATACCGGGCCGAGCTGGAAGCGGTGGCGGTCGCCGCCGACTACCAGGCTCAACTCGTCATGCTGCGGCAGCTGACCGCAGGGGAGACGCAGCCATGAAACGCATCGCTTTCGGGCTGCTCCTCGCAGCCATGACGCTGACGGGATGCAAGAAGGCGCCCGCTCCGAGCCAGGAGATGACGGGCATGAAGGACATGCAAGGGATGCCCAGAATGCCGACGGCTGGCGCCGACACGTCGGGGGTCCCGCTGGATCGGGCCGAGGCAGCGAGGCTCGGCATCACGTTTGCTCGTGCCGCCGAGCGCCCGGTACGATCCTCGGTGCGGGCAGTCGGGATACTGAAGTACGCCGAGCCCAACCTCGTGTACGTCAATGCTCGGGTCGGTGGCTGGGTAGAGCGCCTGTACGCGGACTACGTCGGTAAGCATGTCGAGCAGGGCGACCCGCTGCTGGCACTCTACTCTCCCGATCTCGTGAGTGCTCAGGAGGAATACCTCCTCGCGCGGCGGCTCAAGGACGACACGCTCGCGGCGAGCGCCCGGCGCCGCCTCGCCCTGTGGGACATCCCGTCCGATCAAATCGACAGCCTCGAGACGAGAGGAAGCGTGACGCGCACACTGTTGCTGCGCGCCCCGCGCAGCGGCGCAGTCACGGAGAAGATGGTCATCGAGGGCCAGGCGGTGAAAGCGGGGGACAACCTGTTCCAGATCGCCGACGCCCAGGTGCTATGGGTGGAAGTCGCCGTCTTCGAGCAGGACGCGGCAGCCGTCCGCTTCGGCACCCCGGCCACGATCACCGTGGACGCGCTCCCCGGACGGACGTTTCGCGGCAGCGTGACGTTCATCTATCCCCAGCTCGACGAGAAGACGCGCACGCTGACGGCCCGCCTGACGGTGGAGAACGGCAACGGCGCCTTGCGCCCCGGAATGTACGCGACGGCAGCGTTGGCGACGGCGGGCCGGCGCGGTGTGAGCGTGCCGCTCGAGGCGGTGCTGCCCACCGGGACGAAGGACCTGGTCTTCGTGAATCGCGGCGACGGCCGGTTCGTGCCCCGAGACGTCCGTGTGGGGCTCCGCGGTGACTCACTCGTCGAGATCGTCGAAGGATTGCGGCCGGGCGAGGAAGTCGTGGCCTCGGCCACGTTCCTGCTCGACTCGGAGTCGAACCTCGCCGCGGCGATTCAGGGACTCATGCTCCAAATGGGGATGGGGCTGAACATGGGCGGGATGGAGACCGGGAAGCGGGATGCGGGAAGCGGGATGCGGGGAATGCCTGGCATGGATACGGTCCGGAGGCACCCATGATTGAGCGCCTTATCGCCTGGTCGATCCGGCGACGGGAGCTGGTCGCTCTCGGCGCGGTCTTCGTATTGGTGGCCGGTGTACTGCTGCTCCGGACCATGCCCGTGGACGCGATCCCCGATCTCTCGGATACGCAAGTGATCGTCTACACCGACTACCCGGGCCAGGCGCCCCAGGTCGTCGAGGACCAGGTCACCTACCCGTTGCTCACGACGTTCCTCGCGGTCCCGAAAGTAAAAGTCGTGCGCGGGCAGTCGATGTTCAGCTCGTCCTTTGTGTACGTGATCTTCCAGGACGGGACCGATCTCTACTGGGCGCGCTCGCGGGTGCTCGAGTACTTGAACGCGATTCAGAGCCGGCTCCCCGCCGGCGCCAAGACCCGCCTGGGGCCCGACGCCACCGGCGTGGGCTGGGTCTATCAGTACGCCCTCGAGGGTCCCGGCTACCCGCCCGACCGGCTCCGCACGATTCAAGACTTCCAGGTGCGTTATGCCCTACAGTCGGTGTCGGGCGTCGCCGAGGTCGCGAGTCTGGGCGGGTACGTGCGCCAATACCAGGTGTTGCTCGACCCGGCCCGGCTCCTGGCCTACGGCGTGACGGCGCGCCAGCTCATCGCTGCCGTACGCGGGGCCAACCAGGACGTCGGGGCGCGGACCGTAGAGGTCGCGGGCTCGGACTACGCGATCCGCGGGCTCGGCTACTTCCGTGGAGTCGAGGACATCGAGAAGGTCGCGGTCGGCGTCGGCAGGGATGGGCGCCCGGTGCGGGTCGGCGATGTGGCCCGGGTGACGATCGGGCCCGACCTGCGGCTGGGGATCGCTGAGCGGGACGGCAACGGCGAAGCGGTGGGCGGAGTTGTGGTCATGCGCTACGGCGAGAACGCGCTCCGCGTGATCGATGGCGTGAAGCAGCGGATCGCCGAGATCACCCGCGCACTGCCGGCCGGCGTCCGGATCGTGCCGACGTACGACCGCTCGGACTTGATCCATCTGTCCATCAAGACCCTGTGGCGCACGCTGCTCGAGGAGTCCGTGATCGTGGCGTTGGTCTGCGCCGTGTTCCTGCTGCACGCGCGCAGCGCGCTCGTGGCGATCGCCACGCTGCCGCTCGGCATCCTGGTGTCGCTCGCGGTCACCCGCTGGCTTGGGATCAACGGCAATATCATGAGTCTCGGCGGGATCGCCATCGCAATCGGCGCCATGATCGACGCCGCGATCGTGATGCTCGAGAATCTGCACAAGCACGTCGAGCACGAGCCGGACCGGCCGCACTGGGAGCGCGTGTTCGCCGCGGCGCGCGAGGTGGGGCCGGCGCTCTTCATGTCGCTGCTCATCATCACGCTCTCCTTCCTGCCGGTGTTCACGCTGGAGGACCAGGAAGGGCGGCTGTTCCGGCCGCTCGCGCTCACGAAAACGTTCGCGATGGCGGCCGCGGCGCTGCTCTCGGTGACGCTCGTGCCCGCGCTCATGGGCTGGTTCGTGAAGGGAAAGATCCGCGCGGAGGCGGAGAACCCGCTCAACCGCTGGGCTCTCGACCTCTATCGGCCCGTGCTCCAATGGGCGCTGCGCGCCCGCTGGCTGGTGCTGGGTGGTGCCGCGGGCGTCCTGCTGCTGACGGTGCTTCCGTTAGCGCGTCTGGGGAGCGAGTTCATGCCGCCGCTGAACGAGGGCTCGCTGATGTACATGCCCAATACGCTGCCCGCCCTCTCGCTCACCACACAGCGACGGCTGCTCCACGTGGAGGACTCGATCCTCATGACGTTCCCCGAGGTCGCGTCGGTGTGGGGCAAGGCGGGTCGGGCGAATACGGCCACCGACTGGGCGCCGATGTCGATGGTCGAGACCGTCGTAAACCTGAAGCCGGAGTCCGAGTGGCGACGGGGGATGACCCAGGATCGGCTGATCGCGGAAATGGATCAACGGTTGCGCCTCACGGGCGCCGTGAACACGTGGACGATGCCGATCAAGAACCGCACCGACATGCTCTCGACCGGGGTGCGGACGACCCTCGCGGTCAAGATCTTCGGTCCCGACCTCCAGACCATTCAGCGGATCGGCCAGGATATCGAGCGCGCGCTCGCGCCGCTCCGGGGCACGGCGAGCGTCTATGCAGAGCGGTCGTTTGGGGGGCGCTACTTGGATATCCGGCCGGATGCGGATGCCCTCGCGCGCTACGGGCTCACCACCGGCGACGCGCAGGAGGTGGTAAGCCTGGCGCTCGGCGGGGAGGAGATCACCACGACCGTCGAGGGCCGCGAGCGCTACCCCGTGCAGGTGCGTTATGCCCGCGACTTCCGCGATGACCCCGCCACGATCAGCCGGCTCTTGGTCGGAGGCGGTGACGGCCCGCAGGTGCCGCTCGGGCAGGTAGCCGACATTCAGTTCAGCCCCGGCCCGCCGATGATTCGGAGCGAGGGGGGCTATCTCTACGACCAAGTCTCAATCGACGTACGGGGCCGGGACGTGGGGAGCTATGTGCGCGATGCTCAGGGCGTCGTCGCGCGTGAGGTGAAGCTCCCCACCGGCTACTGGCTGCGCTGGAGCGGTCAGTACGAGGCGATCGAGCGGGTGAAGGCGCGGCTCCAAGTCGTCGTCCCGCTCACGCTGGGGATCATCGCGCTGCTCCTGTATCTCACCTTCGGTACCGTAGCCGAGACGGCGATCGTGATGCTGTCGCTGCCGTTCGCCCTGGTCGGCGGGGTGTGGATCATGTGGCTGCTCGACTACAACCTGTCGATCGCGGTCGCGGTGGGATTCATCGCGCTCGCCGGGGTGGCCGCGGAAACCGGCGTGGTGATGCTGATCTACCTCGATCAGGCGTGGAAGGCGCGGGAGGCGGGAAACGGGATGCGGGAAGCGTCGCTGATAGCGGCGGTCGAAGAGGGCGCTGTGAACCGTGTGCGGCCCAAGCTCATGACGGTGCTCGCGATCATGCTCGGGCTCGTGCCGGCGCTGTGGAGTCACGGCGCTGGGGCGAGCGTCATGAAGCGCATTGCGGCGCCTATGGTCGGTGGGATGGTGACATCCACGGTGCTCACGCTGATCGTGATCCCCGTGATCTACTACTTGTGGCGGCGCGGGCTTCGCCGGAACGAGGACGGGAGTGTCTTGACGCAATAAATGGGACAAATAGATTCGGGATTGTCGCCCGCCGCCGGCGCGCTTCTTCGGGGCGCCGTCGAACAACCCCCAACTGCAAGGGTCGCTCTGAGATGAGGCATCTGAGGAGACACCTCGCGCCCGTGTGCGTCCTCGTGGGTACGGCCGCGGTCCCAAGAGTAGCGGCGGCCCAGGACCCGTTCGAGATCGAGGTCTACCCCTACCACACAGCCGAGCGGGGTGAATGGGAGCTCGCCGCCCACCTCAACTATACCGCAGCCGGCACGACCGATTATGACGGGCCGGTCGCCCCGACCGAACACCAAGCGCACCTCGCGCTGGAGCTCACCAGGGGGATCACCGACCTCTGGGAGGCGGGGGCGTACCTGTTGTCGGCCTATCGGCCCGGGGTGGGTGTGGAGTACGCCGGTTGGCGGCTCCGGTCGCGGGTGCGCTTCCCCGAATCGTGGCGCCTGCCCGTGCTGATGAGCCTGGGAGCCGAGCTCGAGTTCACCCGCGCTCCCTACGACGAGAATGCCGCGGGACTCGAGATTCGACCGACCCTGGGGAGGCGTTTCGGACGACTGCAAGTGGACCTCAACCCGGTGGTCGAGCGCGGGCTGCGGGGACAAGGATCGCGCAGCGGGGAGGAGTGGGAGTTCGAGCCGAGCGCGCGAGTGGGGTTGACGCTGAGCAAGGCGGTGGACGTGAGCCTTGAGTACTACGGCAAGACCGGACTGTTCGACAGCGAGGCGCCTGCGGGCGGGGCTGCTCACCAACTCTATCCGAGCGTGGACCTGAAGCTGGGCGAGGGCTCCGCGTGCAGCATTGGCGTCGGGGTAGGCAGCACCGCCGCGGCTAACCGGCTGGTGCTCAAGTCTCGGTTCGAGTTTCCGCTCGGCAGATAGCGCGTGACCAACCCTGGGACTTCGAGCACCGCCAGAGAAAGCCCCACGTGCGAGATTCGGTGAGCCAGGACGCCACGCGGGCGGCGGCGCTGGGACGGGGGGCGGTCCTCGAGGGCGTGACCGTCGGCTACAACGCGCTCGAGGGCGTCATCGCGATCGCCGCCGGTCTCGCCGCCGGCTCCGTGGCGCTCACGGGATTCGGCATAGACTCCGTCATCGAGGTGACGAGCGGAGTGGTGCTCTGGTGGCGGCTGCGGGCGGAGCTCGGGTCGCGCGAACTAGGCCCCGCGGTCGAGGCGCGCGCGGCGCGCTGGGCAGGCGTCCTGCTCCTCACCCTCGCGGTCTACATCGTGGTGGAGTCGGGGCGTAGACTCCTCACCGGCGATCGGCCCGGAGAAAGCGTCGTGGGGATCGTGCTCACGGCGCTCTCATTGATCGTGATGCCCCTCGTCGCCCGGGCGAAACTCCGCCTGGCGGCCAGTCTCGGGAGCCGGGCCCTGCGGGCAGACGCGCACGAGACCATCGTCTGCGCCTGGCTCTCGGCGACGACCCTGCTGGGTTTGGGGCTGAACGCTGTGCTCAGCTGGTGGTGGGCGGATCCGGTAGCTGCTCTAGCGATGCTGCCGTTGATCGTGCGCGAGGGGCTCGAGGCTTGGAGGGGGGAGGGTACCGAGGGCAAGATCGCCTAGGGCCGCGGCCCCTCCGTTTCGTGTTCAGGTGCCTGGAGTTTCACGACCTCTCGGGCCTTCCGCTCTGACTCTCCGCCATCCCGCAACTTGAAAGATCGCCACGATCGCTGTGACGCCCCACAATGTCGCCTCGTAGACGGTTTGCCGTTTCTCTATGTGCTGATACGCGATTCCATGCAGGACGCTCAATGTGACCGCCACGTACGTCCAGCGCTGTAGCGACTTCCATTTCCTCGGGCCGAAGTGCCGCAACGAGAGGTCGTTCGAGATGGCCAAGAGGAGTAGAAACAGGAGCGCCGCAATCAAGCCGGTATAGTTGCCGAAGCCGAATAGATCGTGGCGCAGATGACCGTCTTGGTCAAAAAAGTAGAGCCATGGCCGCCCGCGCAGGTGCACGTCCAGTCCGATGGCGGTGTGCAACAGCGCCATGATCCCCGCCCAGATACCAACATCCCGCCGCAGATCGGAGCTCACCGGGTTGGCGCGGCCGCGCAGCACGTTGCACGGCCCGAGCAAGACTGCCGTTGCGGTGAGGGCCA
>Ga0209154_1002064_pt1 | contig 11426 bp, 12 predicted proteins | sample GraSoiAngelo_121_FD_185878 | JGI IMG/M metagenome (GOLD analysis project Ga0209154, IMG submission 185878) | Grasslands soil microbial communities from the Angelo Coastal Reserve, California, USA - 14_0919_12_20cm (SPAdes) (version 2) | ecosystem: Environmental > Terrestrial > Soil > Grasslands ... | reverse complement strand
GTGACGGCGACCGCGCGGCTCCACGCCTCGCCGACGTCGACCTCGATCTTCCGACCGCAAGACGGGTCTGGCGCGAGCTCCAGCGCGAGATCCGGCGAATGCTGGACGTCGAGCTCGTGCACGGCGACCTCTCGGCGTTCAATGTGCTCTGGTGGCGCGAGCGGCCGGTCATCATCGACTTCTCCCAGGCGGTCGACGCGGTGACCCATCCGGCGGCGCGGGACCTCCTGCGGCGAGACGTCGAGCGCACGGCTGGGTACTTCCGCCGCCAGGGTGTCGCGATCGCCCTCGACGCGGCGCTGGCGCTCGTCGGAGACACGCCCGCGCGCTTTGCTCGCCAGGTTTTGTCATCCTGAGCATGTGTTCGGCATGACGACGCCCTGGTGGGAGATCATCCTCCGCACGGCCGTCGTCTACGTGACGGTTCTGGTCCTGCTGCGTGCGGCGGGAAAGCGCGAGCTCGGACAGATGAGCCCGGTCGACCTCGTCGTCATCCTCGTGATCTCGAACGCCGTCCAGAACGCGATGACCGGCGGGGACAACTCGCTGATTGGCGGCATCATCGCGGCTGCCACCCTCGTCGCGGTGAATATCTCGTTCTCGCGAATTGCGCACCGACTTCCGTACATCGCGCACCTATTCGAGAGCGACGCGACTCAGCTCATGAGGGACGGGAAGCTGCTCAAGCGGAACCTGGAGCGGGAGAACGTCAACATGGAGGAGCTCTTGATGTCCGCTCGCGAGCACGGCATCGACGACCTCGCCGGCGTGGACTCCGCGTATCTCGAGCGCGACGGTTCGATCAGCATCATCCCGAAGGACGCGCCCGGCAAGGGGATCAGCCGCCGGCACATCCGTCAGTTCCGTCAACGCTGACCACGTGACGCGGTTCCTTCCGGGTCTCGCGCCGCTCGGCCACCGCAACTACGCGCTCTACTGGGTCGGTCAGCTCGTCTCGATGTCCGGCACCTGGATCGAGCTGACCGCCACGTCGTGGCTTCTCTACCAGCTCACCGACTCGCCGTTCCTTCTCGGTCTGGGTGGCCTGTTCCGGGGCGGGCCGATCTTCGTCTTCGCCCTGCTCGGCGGAGCCGTCGCGGACCGCGTCGAACGTCGGCGACTTCTCTTGATCACCCAGAGCTCCTCGGTGGTGACATCGCTTGTGCTGGGCACCCTCGTCGTCACCGGCCAGGTGGCGTTCTGGCACATCTATGTCATCAACCTGGTGAACGCCACGATCGCCGCCTTCGACGCGCCGGGTCGACAATCGCTGTTTCCCACACTTGTGCCGCGCGGCCAAATGCAGAACGCGATCACGCTGAACTCGATGCTGTTTCGAGCCTCGAACCTCGTCGGTCCGGCGGTCGCGGGAATCCTCATCGCGCGGGTCGGTGCGTCCGCTCCGTTCTTCGTGAACGCCGCGAGCTATTTCGCGATCATCTTTGGTCTGCTCGCGATGCGCATCCCGGCGGTGGTCTCACGGCCACGCGGATCCATCCGCGAGGAGCTGGTCGGCGGGCTCCGCTACGTGCGCGCGAGCGCGATCCTCCCGCTCATCCTCGGGATTGAGGCGACGCTGTCGATCTTCGGTCACAACCAGGCGCTCATCACGATCTTTGCGCGCGACGTTCTCGGCACAGGTGCCGAGGGCCTCGGCATTTTGCTCTCGGCGATCGGCGCGGGCGCGATTGTGGGCATGGTCCTGCTGGTCGTCGCCGGCGACGTGCGGCGGAAGGGAGCGTTCATGATCTTCGCGGGCCTGATCTACGCGGGGGCGCTCCTCGTGTTCGCGTGGTCGCGTTCGTTCGAGCTATCGGTCGCCGTGCTCGCGCTCCTCGGCTTCGCCGATGCCACCTGGGGAACGATGCGCAACGCCATCGCCCAGCTCGCGGCCGAGGACGCCTATCGCGGGCGCGTCATGTCGCTCATCGTCATCGTGTCGAGAGGGCTGACGAACGCCTCGCAGCTCCAGACGGGGCTCGCCACGGCCCTCTTCGGGGCGCCCGGCGCCGCGACCATCGGCGCGCTCGCCGTCGGTAGCGTCGTCGCGGCGGTGGCGGCACGGGCCGAGCGCCTGCGACACTTCACTGCGCCAGCACCGCGCCGGCAAGTCCCGGAAGTCGCCCAAGCAGGAGGGGAGTCATGAGTCCCGCAAAGAAGACCGCGACGAAGAAGGCCGCGACGCGCAAGACGACCCGCCGCAAGCGCGGGCCCGCCGAACCGCGGGGGCCCGAGGCTCGCGAATCCGGGCTCGATCGCGGCGACGAGCATGTCTCGGTCCTGGCCGAGCATGTCGAGAAGGCCAAAGGTTCGGTCCTCGCGGCCTATCGCGATCCCTATGGTGGCCTGCCGCTGGTGCTCGCGTCCCTCCCGATCGCGAGCGTCGAGGCGACGCCCTTCCAACGCGACCTCTCGCGCACCCACGCGGACCGCCTCGCGACGGCGATCGGTGCGTCGGGCTTGTTCCTGGACCCGGTGATCGCGATCCCGAGCGGCGATGGCTTCTGGTCCCCGAACGGGCGCCACCGGCTGGCAGCGGCGAAGCAGCTCGGATTGCGAGCGATTACCGCGCTCCTGACCGACGACCCGGCTCTGGCATACCGAATCCTCGCGCTCAACACCGAGAAGGCGCACAACCTGCGTGACCGCGCGCTCGAAGTGATCCGGATGGCGCGATCGCTCGCCAAGGAGGCGCCGCGCTCAAAGGAATCGGACCACGCGACGAGCTTCGAGTCACCCGCATTCCTCACTCTCGGGGCCGCCTATGAAAAGCGCGATCGTTTCGCGGGCTCTTCGTACAACTCGATGCTGCGGCGCGTCGACCGCTTCATGGATACATCGCTGCCCGCCGCCCTGCGGCAGCGCGAGCAGTGGGCCGTGCGCCTCATGGATATCGACGATCGCGTCGCCGTCCACGTGAAGACGCTCCAGGAACGGGGCATGAAGAGTCCGTACCTTCGGCAGGTGGTCGTCGCGCGCTGCAATCCCGTGCGCTGGATCCCGTCCAAGAAGGGCGAGAAGCCGCCTATGACCATGGCCGAGCTTCTCACTCGCATGACCGCGAACATCCGCAAGTTCGACCCATCGAAAGTCAGACCGCAAGATCTTGCGATCGTCGCCGCGGTGGCGCCGGAAGAGGGCTAATCGGCCTACGCCGCCGGGTTGCGGGTCCTGTCCCAGGGGCAGGGGCCCCTGACCGCGCAGCGGGCTCGGGGTCGTGCCCTCGCCGCACCCTTCCCACCTTCGCGTCGTTCGCTTCGCTCACTCCGCTGGTGGGCCCCTCGGGGGCCCGCGGCTCGTGCACAACCCGCTCGCCCGTGCCACCCGCAACGCCGTCGCGTCATCGTCCGAGCGCTAATCCAACGCCGGCGCCGATCGCGATCACCAATGCGGGATGGATTGTTCCTCGATAGGAAAGAACAGTGGCGATCGCGGCCAATGTGAGTTGCCACCAAGAGGGAGATCCGGTCGCGGTCACGATGCCGATCCCTGTCGCCACCAATAGCCCCGCAGTGGCCAGCGCGACTCCTCTGACCAATCCCGCGACTGGAGTCGCGAGCAGCCAGCGACGCGCGACAGCGGTAATCGGCACGATGACCAGCGGCGGGAGTGTTGCGGCGACCAGCGCCATCGTGGCGCCGACCACACCCGCAACGAGATAGCCGAGGCTGACGATGTAGAGACCGTTCGGCCCGGTCGAGATGCGACCGATGGCGATCGCCTGCACGAGTTGATCGTCCGTGGCGATGCCAGGTGCGACGAGGTCCGCGCGTAGAAGCGGCAAAGAAGAGAGTCCGCCGAGCGAAAGCAGAGACGCCTTCAGAAACACACCGAGCAGCGCAAGCGCGTCCATATTCAGCCGACGGAGCTCTCGCGCGAGGTCGGTCGCTCTCGGCCGAGGGCGAGCGCGCCGACGGCAGCCCCGGCTCCGATCACGGCGAGGGTGGGCATTCCGAGGACCAGAGTGGCGACGACTGCGGCGATGGAGACTCCGACATCGGTCGCGAGGTGCGCACGGCCGTGCCGGCCGGACGCGCGGATGAGGAGACCTGCGGTCGCGATCGTCATGCCCCCGGTCACCGGCGCGACACCGGCGAGAGCGGCGCGAGCCAGCGGTGACGCCGCGATGACGCCGTATGCCGCCGTCAAGGCGACCGTGATCAGCGCTGCCGGGATCATCATCCCCGCCACCGCGGCGACGACGCCGCGCCAGCCGGCGATGCGACGTCCGATGAGTCCGGCGAGCGCTACGAGGTGGATACCAGGGGAGAGCTGCGACAAGGCCCAAGCCTCACCGAACTCGCGCGCGCTCATCCATCGCTCACGATCGACGGCGAGGCGTCGAATCAGTAGCAGAGTACTAGTACCACCACCCACGGATTGCGTTCCCACACTCACCCATGAGCGGGTCAACCTCGTCAGCATGCCCGTTAACCTAGCGGTGATGGATGTGGTGGGTCGGCAGGAAGCCCCTGTCTTCACTTGGAATCCCGTCGAGCAGATGTGGGTACAGGAACGCGGCGGCGCGTCTAAACCGCCACCGGCTCCGCATGACGTCCACGCGATCCAGAGCTGGTTCTTTGACCCCGATGAGAACGAGTGGATCCAAACGGTCCTCGGTCCGATGGGCCGTCAGCTTGCGGCGCAGTGGCGTGGCGCCTATCGGGTTCCCGAGAGCCCGAAGAAGCGGAACCTCCTGCCGATCCTCGTCGCTGGGGTCGTCCTGATCGCTCTCGTGGGGGGTGCCGCTCTCGCCGCGCCCGGTCTCATGAACCCGAGCGCGACCCCGGCGCCGTCCGGCGTGGTCGCGACAAGCCCCGTCCCCGCGTCGATCGCTCCGACGGCCGCGCCGACGCCTGAACCTACCCCCGAACCGACCGAGGCCCCGGCCACTCCGGCGCCGACCGCGCGTCCCCGGCCCGCCGGTCCGTCGTACACGCTGAAGAACGGAACGGTCGTGACGTACACGGGGCCGGTCACCGCGACGCGCAACGCGACCCTTCCAGCGTCCTTCGCCGCGTTGCTCTCAAACGGCAGGGCCGCCGCCGGCGCGTTTGGCATCTTCCTGAATGACCCGGTCACCGTTGCAAACCGCCGTGCCGTCAACGGAAGCCTTGACGGGAACGGTCGCATCCTGCTCCAGATCCCGACCAACGTTCAGCCCGGCATCTACCAGCTCCTGTTCTCGTATGGCGGCGAGACCGCCCAGATCACCAGCGTGACGGTCCGCTAGACCCTAGGTCGCGCGCACCGTCACGATCCAGAAGACCCCGAAGTCCTCCATCCACTGCGCGCCCTCCACCAGGGGACGGATCGCGAGGCGATAGGTCCCCGGGACCGACGGAGCGACGATCGTGAATTGGAACCACGCGATCTGATTCGGTCCGACCCATTGAGCGGGCTGCACCGCGACCCGGTTGTAGCGGGGCCATCCCGTGTTCGGCGAGCCGACACTGCCGTCGCCGCCGAGAGCCGAGGCGTGATCCTGGCCGGGCTCCGGGTTCCACGTTCCGAGGTAGGCGACCTGACCCATCGTGTCAGCGAGCCAGCCACGCGTGCCGCTGTTGTAGTAGGCGACCACCGCCGTCGCGGTCTGGCCCGGGCAGAGCGTGGAATATCCGCTCTGTCCGTACCACGAAGCGTGGAAACCGGCGACGCCCGACGCAATGTTCGCGGGAGCGGCGATGCCGGGTCCGTCGATCGGCTGGCAGGTCGTAGGCGAAGGCGAAGGTGTCGGCGTTGGGGTCGGTGTGGCTTCCGGTGCCGCGGCGCCGAGGAGGCTCACGCGCCCCGCCACGACGGTGCCCTGCCCGAGCACGCCACCGCTCACGCGAGGCGATTCCGTCGTGACGCGGTAGGAGCCAACCGGAAGATCGACGAACCCGAACCATCCTGTGCCATCGGTCGTCGCCGTGCGCATCACGATTCCCGAGCTCGGCTCGACGAGATGCACGACGGTGCCGGTGAGCGGCGTACCGTCGGTCGCGACCGCGGTGCCGCGCAGGTGCCCGAAGATCGGCTGCGTCTTCCAGGTCATCGCGGGCACAGTGGGCGCGTCGGCGAAGACCGCCGGCGAGACGGTGTCGTATTGCGATGGCTGGGTGAGCGCTTTTATGAGCTCGGCGCGGCCGACCGCGCCGGTTCGCGCGCCCGCATCGGTTAATGCGTCGGGCGTCCGATAGGAGTAGCCGACCCAACCGATCGCGCTGTTCCCGGCCGCGCTCGGAGCGAGCGCGCGACGCACCTGGCTCACGCTTGAAGCGATGTCATTCAGGTACAGCGCCGATCCGATCGCCACCGAGCGGCGGTACTGGTTGTCCTTCGCAAATTCGTTCCACTCGTCGTACATCTGGTGCTGGTTCGCCAACGAATCGCGCTTGTAGTTCATGAGCATGGCCGTGTCGACGATCCCTTCGCGAAGCCAGCCGCGCCAGTCCTGCAGCTGCTCGGCGTACGCGCGCGTGTTCTCCCAGCTGCCGGTGGTCTGCGGGCCGTATCCGTACGTGATCACATCCGCGGAGACGCGGATGCGCGGACGGAGCGCGGTCGACTCGAGATAGATCCGGCGAACGATCCCGGTGACCTGATCGCGACGCCACTGCGTCCATTGGGGATCCGTATTCCCTGGAGCGTCGGCGCGGCCGGTCTCGGAACGGAAGCGCGCGAGCGAGGTGGGGTTGTAGCCCCATGAGGGCACGAGCGACCCGAGGTTGCCGTCGGGATAGCGGATGCGGTCGAGGTTGATGCCGTCGACCTCGTAGTTACGGACGATGCTCGCTGCCGCGTTCGCGACCCACGCCGCGGCGTCGGGGTGGCCCAGGTCGAGCATCCAGTCGTCGGAAAGCTTCGAGAGGCCGTCCGACCGGGTCATGACCCAGTTGTCGCGTCCCGACTTCGATGGCCCGTGCAAGTTGAAAATGTGGTTCGGGTCCTTCGGCGGGGTGGTGCTGTTCCACATCGCGTTGGCGATGATCCACGCGTGCACCTCGACGCCCTGGCCGTGGGCCGTGTTGATGAGCGCTTGCAGCGGATCGAACCCCGCCGCGATCGACTCGTTCACTGGCAGGCCCGCGCGCACGCAGAAGCAATCGCCTCGCCGCACGACCTGGGCGACGATCGCATTCGCGTGCGCCGCCTTGGTCGCCGCAACGAGCGCGTCGATCTCTGCCTGGTCGCCTAGGCCTTCGCCGAAGGCGTCCGCCCAGAACGCGCGGAACTGCCCGGCCGTGGCCGCCGACCCGTACGGAGACATCTCCGTCGGAAAGCTGGCGAACACGCTGGCTAGATACCAAAAGACAGCCGCGAGCGTGGCTAGCCTCAAGTTTTCCCTTCCTCAATGCTTGTAACGGATCGCCAACGACAAGTCTTCGGGAGTGATCGGACCCGAGTCAAGCGAGCGAGCGTGCGTGATCGATCAGGACGGACGTACCAGTCCGCGATCAGTACCTTCGAGTCAGGCGGACACCCGAGCGTATCGTTCCGCGCCGTGGACGCTGAAGCGGTCGCACGCGTCCTCGCGGGGGCGCCGGTCTTCAGCGCGCTCAGCGAAGCCGAGCGAAAGGAGCTCGTCCCTCATCTTCGCGGGCGACGTTTCTCGCGCGACGAGGTCGTGTTCCATCGCGACGATCCCGCGGGTCACCTCTACGTGATCCTGACCGGATCCGTAAAGGTCTCCATCCCCGACGAAGAAGGGCACGAGGTCGTCGTCGCCGTGGAGCGAGAGGGCGCGTTCTTCGGCGAGCTCGCGCTCTTCGACGACGCGCCACGCTCAGCGACCGTGACGGCGCTCGAAGAAACGCAGGTCGTGACGCTCGCGCGCGAGGACTTTCTTCGCGTGCTCGAGCGGAGTCCCCGCGCGACGCGCGAGATTCTCCGGTTGCTCGCGCGCACGGTGCGGCGCGCGTCTGGGCGCATCGAGGATCTCGTCTTCCTCGACGTCCCCGGACGCGTCGCCAAATGCCTGCTTGACCTCGCGACAGCACACGCACGCACGGAGGTCGAGCTGACCCAGGACGACCTCGCCGCCTTCGTCGGGGCCACCCGAGTCTCCGTGAACCGAGCCCTGGCGGACCTCGACGTCCCCGGACGCGTCGCCAAGTGCCTGCTTGACCTCGCGACAGCACACGCACGCACGGAGGTCGAGCTGACCCAGGACGACCTCGCCGCCTTCGTCGGGGCCACCCGAGTCTCCGTGAACCGAGCCCTGGCGGACCTCGAGTCCCAGGGCGCGATCGCAGTCGGTCGTCGTCACATCGCGGTCAAGGAGCCCGCCCTCCTCCGCAAGCACGTCCGCTACTAAGGCTCTCCTAGACTCTCTCCTCCGTGAAGCCTGAAGAGCTCCGCAAGATGGCCGGCACGCTCGCCGACGTGCTTCCTATCGAGATCCTTCCCGAGATGGATCGCAGGGAGCTCGCTGGTCACATGGCCCTCCGCAAGTTCAAGCAGGACGAGGTCGTGTACCACCAGGGTGATCCCGCCGCGCACTGGTTCGTCGTCTTCGAGGGACTCGTCAAGGTCCTTCTGCTCGACGAGAACGGACGTGAGCTCCTCATCTCCCTGCACTCGCGCGGCGAATTCTTCGGCGAGCTCGTGATCTTCGAAGACAAGGTCCCGCGAGACGGCACGGCGGTGTGCGTCATCCCGACGAGCGTCTTTCAAATCGATCGCGACGGCTCGCTCGCGGTGTTGAAGCGGAACGAGGAAGCTCGAGGGCACATGTTCGAGCGGCTCTCGCGCAACATCCGCAAGCTCGAAGGCCAGGTCGAGGACTTCGCGTTCCTCGACGTGACCAGCCGTCTCGCCAAAATACCTCGTCGAGGTCGCCCGGCTCGGCCGTCCGCTGCCGCTGACACAGGATGACCTCGCGTCCGCAGTCGGCTCGACGCGCATGACGGTCAACAAGCTCCTCGCGGACTTCGAGCGGCGCGGACTGATCAACGTCGAGCGCCGCAATGTCCGCGTGATCGACGAGAAGTCGCTCCTTCGGGAGATCCGCGTCTAGAACAGGTTCGTCAGCCAGCGCATGCGTTTGTGGGCGGGCTCACGGGCTCGTTCGGACGGCTCGAGCCTCGCGAGGTCGTCGTGCAGCACGCGAGCGAGGACCAGCGTCGCACCCTTCGTCGGGACACCCTTCGGCACCACGCGCAGCCAGACCGGAAGGACCGGAGCACCGGACCGAAGCGCCAGGTATCCGACGCCGCGCTCGAACGGACCGAGCGCCGATTCCACTCGCGAGACGCGACCCTCCGCGAACACGATGACGACCTCACCGCGCTCGAGCGCCGCGACAGTGGCGGCAATCGCGGCGCGATCGGCGGTCTTCGAGGTGCGCTCGATCGTGATCACCATCCCAACTGCGCGCAGCACCGCCCGCCACCACCACACCTTCCCGGTTCCTTCGCGATCGCCGAGAAGGCGCACCTCGGCGCTGAGGGGGAATGACGCCGCGAGCAGGAAGCCATCGACCCAGCCTTGATGGTTGGCGACGACGAGTAGCGGGCCCCGCGGCGGAAGCATGCCGTAATGCCGAACGCGAAAGAGCGCGGCGAGAAGGCCCCGCACGATCACACGGGCGACGCGTGAACGCATCGGGTAAGCGTGAGCCATCCGTGGAAAAGATGCCGGTCGGCCCTGCCACTCCGGGACTGTGCCGCGGGGCCCCTACCCGATCAGGGGCCCCTACCCCTGGGCACGATCTAGGACCCGAACGTCGTGAGCGCGAGGCCGACGAGTGCCGCGAACATTGCGACGGTCGTGATCCAGCCGAGTGCTGTGAGCACTGGCCCAATTGTCTGCCGCCCCATCACCTTCGTGTTGCGTGCGGCCAGCATGATGACGACAAGGAGGAATGGCGCCGCGACACCGTTCAGGACCGAGGTGAAGAACAGGGCGTCGATTGGTTTGACGCCGGTGAAGGGGATCACGAGGCCGACGATCGTCGCAAGCGCGACGATGCCGTAGAACGGCCGTGCCGTGCGCCAGTCTTCGTCCAGACCCTCTCGCCATCCGAAGGTTTCCGAGACGGCGTATGCCGATGCGCCCGCAAGTACCGGAACCGCGAGGAGGCCCGTCCCGATCATGCCGAACGCGAAGATCAGTCCGGCGAGATCGCCCGCCAGCGGCCCCAACGCCTGCGCCGCGTCGGCGCCGGTTGAGATATCTATCTTGCGGTTCGAGACCAGCATCCCAACCGTCACGTCGATCGTCGCGATGCGAAGCTCGAACCTGGACGCCCCGCGACGCTGCTCCCGGGTCTTGCGGCCGGCCTCGCGCTCTTCCTCCACCTCCTGGCTCGTCTGCCAGAAGAAGAGGTACGGCGAGATGGTCGTTCCGAGGATCGCCACGAGTGTCGCGGTGTAATTCTGATCGGTCGAGATCGTCGGCACGATCGTGGCGCGGAGGGTTTCGCCCAGCGGCGGATGCACAACCACCGCATCGATCACATATGCAAGGAGCGCGATCGTGAGGTATTTGAAGACGCGCTCGATGAATCGATACCTCGCGAAGACCTGCAACGCGACGAGCGCGAGAGCGATCGGGACCACCAGCCAGGGGACGGCGGTGCCGATGATGATCCCCGCTGCGTCGGCGATAGCGCCGAGATCGGCGCCGATGTTGACGGCATTCGCGACGACCACGAGCCCGACGGCCGGATAGAGAACCCATCGCGGGTAGTGCTCTTTGAGGATTCCAGCGAGGCCGGTACCTGAGACCAGCCCGAGGCGGCAGCAGATGTTTTGCACCGCGGCCATGAACGGGAACGTGATAAGCGCTGTCCAGAGGATCGAAAGACCGAGAGACGCTCCGGCCACCGAGTACGTCCCGATGCCGCTCGGATCGTCGTCGGCAGCGCCGGTGATGAAGCCGGGCCCCAAGAGGACCGCGGCTTTCTTGATCGGGCCGCGCTCCCGGGCGACCTGCTCGGCCCGCGTCATCCGACGAGGGTTTTGGGGAGGGCCTGGCGCCGCCGCCAGAAGTCGGACCACGGATCGGCGCTTGCGAGCCGCCGCTCGAATGTCCGCACGTTGAATGTCGCCGGATCAAGACGCGGGGAGACCTCGTCCCACGCGAGCGGCGTCGAAACCGGTGCGTGCGGGCGGCGACGGACGCTGTACGGAGCGACGATCGTCTGGCCGAACGCGTTGCGCATCGCGTCGGCGAACACACGCCCGCCTCGCTTCGCCTTTGAGAACTCCACCGTCACGAGCTTCGGCTCACGCCGGGCGAGCTCGGCGCCGAGCGCGACGGCGACCGCGGTCGCGTCCTGCTGTGTCACGCCTGCACGGAGGGGCGCGAAGACGTGGAGACCCTTGCTTCCCGAGGTCTTCGGGTAGGAGACGAGTTTTGCCTCATCGAGCACTTTCCGGAGCGCGAGCCCGGCCTGTGCCGCGTCCGCGAATGACTCGGGCGGATCCATGTCGAACGCG
>Ga0209154_1002059_pt1 | contig 11437 bp, 14 predicted proteins | sample GraSoiAngelo_121_FD_185878 | JGI IMG/M metagenome (GOLD analysis project Ga0209154, IMG submission 185878) | Grasslands soil microbial communities from the Angelo Coastal Reserve, California, USA - 14_0919_12_20cm (SPAdes) (version 2) | ecosystem: Environmental > Terrestrial > Soil > Grasslands ... | reverse complement strand
CGGTCGCTCTCATTGCGTACTACGTCAAGGATTCTAATGGGGACCAATACGCAAATAGCAACTGGCGAGGACCAACCATTCCTCCAGCCGCAGTTGTCCCAGTCAACATTCTCATTGATGGAACAATGTTCACATTCCAGAAAGGAAATTCCTATACCGTGACAGTAGTAACTTCGAGAAACGATCTGTACGGTTTTGCGATCACCTATTAGTGGTGGTCGACTCTCCTTCCAGGGTTTTTTTCAGCAACATTTTTTTTCAAGTCCTTCTATTTCCATGAGGGCGACAATGACTTGAAGCGTCGAACTGGGAGTTGGCGTGTCATGTTAATGCTCAATGTGGCTGTGTTGGTGCCTTTGACAGCGGGGTCCATCGTAATCTGGTTGGGTCTCGCCCAGCCGCGTGACTACTGGTGGGCGGTTACGATTGCGCTCCCTTTCGTGTTTATTGGAATCGCCTATCTTAGTCTCTACCGTCTGCCCGAGAGAAAGCATCCGGAATGAGATGCGCGATTTGTGGTGCTGCAGTCGAGAGAATGCTTTTGAGAAGACATAGAGAAACCGTTAGCGACCTACTGAGGGTTCAAAGGATCACTTTCCCAAGTTTTTCGCTCTTGCCCATTGAAACGTGAGGAGACCGAGAGTCACAATCCCTGCTATGATTGCAGCCATAGAGGCGTAGAGGAGTGCGAGGTCGATGGCGGGAGTTACATATCCAGAGCACTGAACGCCAAGAGGCTCTGGAGGACAAGACTGCTGAAAAGGGATTAGCATGACCCCCAGGAGTCCCGCGACTATGGAGAACAAAGCAGGTCCGAGCCATTGTGACTTTTCCATTGAATATAGACCGTTTTTCCGTCAACAAAAAAATAGGAGAACGAAAAAGCCCCAGCCCAGGTTACAATAACTCGGCACAACTCGAGTCTTTCCTCAACAAGTTAGCCCAAGCTAAGGATACAATAGTAAAGTCTGGCCTGAAGGACGCCGTCATCCTTCATCACGATGAAGCTGACGGCCTCTGCTCCGCAGCCCTCGCAAAGATCGCCATCGAAAACCTAGGCATAGAGACACGACTCATCTGTCTAGACAAGCTCTACCCGGAAGTTGTAAAAGATGTCGAAGGAGGTTCACGCCGTCTAGTCGTCTTCTCGGACTTAGGCTCCGGGCATGTTCAATTGCTAGAGAGTCAGAACCGGTCAAAGAGTATCCTTGTGATCTTGGACCATCATGACACATCCGAAAGCAGAGATCCGTTGGTCCACAACCTCAACCCTGAACTCAACAGATTCTCCGGGGAAAAGGACGCGTCTTCGTCAACAGTCGCATACTTGTTCGCCAAGACCGTAGACCCTACACTCGTCACCTTTGCACCTCTCGCCATCATAGGTTCTACAGAGATACCCGGCGAAGCTCAGGGCCTCAACAAGATTCCCATACAAGACGCCGAGAAAACGGGAACAGTCAAACGGACCCCGAGTGGAGGCATCAAGTTTGAGGGACCAGTTCCTTGGCTCTCTCCGTCACGAGCCTCTTCCATATTGAACGTTCTCGGGTCCGTGGGCTACTATAGTGACGGCCCACAACTCGGTCTGTCTGCATGCATCAAAGGATTCGAGAAGCAGATCTTGGAAACGGCAAAGGGTCTCGAGGAGGAGAGGAAAATTGCGAACCAGCGAATGATGGAAAAGATACGTAAGGACGGTCTCTCCCAGATGAAGAACATCCAATGGTTCCACGCCAAGGAGAATTACAATGGAATGAGCGGTAAGGTTGTGGGAAGCTTCTGTAGCTATCTCAGCTACCAGAGATTCGTCAATCCTGCCAAGTACCTGATAGGAATGATGAACGTACCACCGGAAGTGCCAGGATGGGGCAAACTCCCCTCGCCGTTGGTGAAGGTCTCGGGACGAGCCCCCCAACCGCTATCGAGGATGATAGAGACCGGCAAGCGCCCACCACTATCCAGGATACTGCCTGACTCGTGTGCGAAGCTAGGTGGATTCGGTGACGGCCACACGGTAGCAGCCTCAGGCGTCTTCCCAATCGGCCGTGAGGAAGCTTTCCTCGACGTGTTGGATGCCCTTGTTACAACGGCCGCCGCTTAGTTCCTGAGGAATTCTCATTCGCCCAACAATGACAGTCAGACCAATCAGGATTGTCTACGAACACAACATTGTCGAAGAAAACAGAAAATCATCTCTCGGAGAGGGCGACAGTTCCTTGACGACTAGCTCGCTTATCTTTGAGAACCGGACAGTGTGTTCTTTCTCATATTCTTTCATCGGGCCGACCCCGTTACGCTAAAACAGGGCTACACCACCGGAGCTCGACGACTGTTTGTCAACGAACTTTTGTGCCTTACTGCCGCTGGAAGAAACAGAGCCAGCAAGATTTTCAGAAGAAGAAGTTCTCGATTCGTCCGTCATGCCTTGTCCCTCCTAGAAACATATCTCCCAAGGGGCAACTTAGGGATAAACCAAAGTGGCGAATTTTTGGTATTATTCGCTTCCGAACGTCTGGAGGTATTAGCGAGAGCTACCAAGAGAATGCCTGTATTCTCTAAGTATTACCGGCCGTGGACGGCCAGAGTAGCGAAAACCTAAGAACCTACCCGAGTGCTGGATACCCTGTCTTGACCAATTCTGGTTTCGTAGCCCTAGGGATCATAATCGTGATCGCCTCCATCGTTGTCATGGCAATCCATCCCTACCAAAAGAGCAGAGTCGGGGTCAGGCACGTCGGGTCGGCGGGTGGCCCGACATGGTTTGTTCTAATGATAGTCGGCTTCGGTGTCGTAGGTTTGGGTATATACCTACCGGGCTAAGAGCGGGATTGACAGCACCCCAGAAGAAGCGGTACCCTCTTCGGGTCTACGCTCTTCTCATACTGATCTTGGCGGTATTTTCCCTCATCAACACTGTGTTCTCTGACTTGGAGAAGGCGATAGAGGGCAACTTCAATCTACCATCGCTTCTCTTGCTAACGGGCGGGTTAGTTTTATTCGCCCTCATCTTCGCCGTCTTGATTTGGATTGCTGATACAAGAGGTATCATCGGCCGTTTGCTCGGAGCGAGAGACGCAGACAAGCAGTTATCTCAAAACTTGAGGCTGCCCACAGACTGATCCTTTTTGAAATACTTACTCAGGTCAAAACGTACCTCACCCAACAGCTTTGTGAGCGAGTTCACGCTCTCGAGAAAGAGTCTCTCCCCTTCACCACTCTGTGTTATGGTGCTCGCGTTACCTTGAATATCGAAAGCTCCGGGAGAGCCAATGCGAGTTATCCTGTCCTTCAAGAAAGTGAGCAAGTCTGGGGTCACATTGCTCGGATCCAAGTTTTGCTCGATATAGAGAAAAGTCGATGCGACGTGGCCGAAAAGTTGGAACACCTTAGATTCGAGCTTCCGGCTTACTTCCCGCTCAGCGAGATTCGCTAGTGCAAACCAGAGATACAAGTCGACGTTGTCCTTTGTTGATCGTAGGAACGCTCTGAACTCTTCGCGTAGCTCTTGGTAATCCGGCTCCTCACTTTTCTTCTTCAAGATCGAGATCCTCCTCTGAGCCTTGGAAGACGGCCTCGACAACTTCCCGAGCCTATCAATCTCTCTTGCAACCCATACTCTGAATCCCTCAAAGCCGAACCCGATCCCGATCTCCCAGCGTTTCCTTTCTTCATCTAGCTGCTCCTGTGCCAAGCCAGCTTGTCATCTCAGTCCCGTGTCCGTCGAAATGAAACGCTAATTAGGGTAGGGGCCCCTCTCGGAAGTGACTGAGGCTCGGCATGCCTGGCTTCTACCGAGGATGGGCATGTCAAAGTCTCTTTCAACTCTTTCCGGGGGCCTCTCTCTAATTCGGTCATTCCTCTTCTTTCGCTTCCATCGTTTCTAGTTCGTCGATTAGCCTGTCCTCGAACTCATCTAGAATGTCCTGAATCTCCGCCTTATCATATCCTTCCTCAATCAAATCGTCGTAGAGTTGGTCGAACCTTCTTCGAATCTTACTTTCGAGCTTTCTTTCCACCAAGTGTGATACCCTCTTTCTTTTCGTAGTCCCTGAGTCCTTTCCAAAGGAGCCATGTTATCGAAGTCGTCCTGTCAGGGAGATCCTCTCGCTTTTCGAATGCCTCTAGCTTTCCCAACATTCGATTCGGCAAGCGGATGACCACGTTCTGTTTTTGCAATGCGTTTCCGCACCACACTATGGCATCGCGTTATTTAAGCTTGGAGGCCACGGGCGTTGGCTTTAGCGCTAGGATTCACGTAGTGTAGTTCGCTTCAACCTACTTCTCGTCTTCTCGCTAGCAAATGGCTGTATCTTCCCGCATTGAGGGCAGACGTACAAATCGATCATGATTGCTTCGTCTCCAAGTTCGGATACCCATCCAAGCAACAGACGGGTGGCAGGGTCACTAGGACCGATCTTGAATGGTATGCCTCGGTACGCTTCGGAGTCGATTTTGCAATCCGGGCACTTCAAGGGCACCTGCTCGCCAACAGGCGGCTCTGGTTCACCCAAGTGCGTTCCGAGATGTTCATCTAGCTGGTCGTCCTCGAACCAGTCACCGCACGTTCCACAACACGACTTCGTCAAGCCCAATATCACCAACGCATGAAGATCGCAAGGACCTGGATAAGAAAGGATATACTCAGAACGAAGAAGGCGGTTCTCCGTTGGAGCGATCTCAAGCAGTTGGAATAGAGGTATGCGAACTCTCGTAACCCAACGACCATGCACTCGTCGCCATTCTTGTTATAGCCATAGATCGGATGGGTGAAGGCGAATAGCTTGTCTTCTCTTTGATCAATTTTCCCTGGTTCCAACTTCATTCGGACGACTTCTTTCCAACGCCGCATCATGCCGTAGTCTGCAAACTCCTTCAATGAGTCGTACTTTGCAAGGTCTCCTCGAGTGAACCTGAGAAGATACCAGATCGCTTGACGATCCGTAAGCTCCCTACTGGCCATGAGCTTGACATACGCCCCACTTACTCCGAACAAATAGGGATTCGTTAGATCGAAGACTCCTGTTGAGAACCCGATCAGCGCACTGAGCGCCCCGACGGCTAGCCCGAGTATTTGGAGATAGACCATGTCTCTGACTCTTCAATCTGCAGGTCACACTTTGGCTTTGTGCCGGGGGCGAAGTCTCGATGTGCCTATGGGCCAGTTCAAGCGGGATTACAAAGAACGACTTCTACTTGGGAATAGGGCTATTCTGGTTCTTAGGCTTCGCGGTGATGTTGATAATTCTCATAGCGTTCGGGCTCATGCTCGGATGAGACTTGGGATTGAAGGCGTGCCCATGACTCAGCCCCGAAGAAATTACCCTCCGCCTTGTCCGGCGGACTCCCGACTGAACAAATAGATTCCTTTTTGGTCGGGTCCGCTCAGAGAGCGGCCTCCTTCTTCGCGTCCGACTCTGACAGTGTCCGCGTTAGGTTGTTAGAATGATGAGTTTGACCGTCTCGGAGATTGAGAGCGGATTCGATGTGCCCGGTGGCTCAAAGAACGCTAGATACGATATACCTGCAGCTGGAACAGTTACGGGTGCAGTGTATGATGTTGCAAGCGGAGCCATCCATGTCGCGGATGTGTAGTTTCCATACGGTACACAATTGCAGTTCACGAAACCAATATACTGTGCTTGGTTGAGAAGAGCCACCCTAACGCTGCCACCACCAGCAGAGAATGTGAGGTTGAGTGAATATGAGAGGCCCCCAGTTGGTACGTTGAACGAAACAAACTGTATTCCAGTATAGCCTGCAACACTGATGCTCCCGTTACTGACCTGGGTCACCTGAGTTGTCAAATTGAGTGGCCCGATTAGGAGGACGCTCTCGCTGACTTGTATCATGAGAGTTGAGGATGCGCCGGGCTCTGGATAGAAAGCCAGAGTCCACGCTCCAGAACTTGCTATCACTATCTGAGTAGTGTAGCTTGTTGCTATGGGCGAAGACCAAGTTGAGGACGTATAGTTTCCATATTGAATGCAGTTGCACTTGGAGAATCTGGCGAACTGCGTCTGATTGAGAAGCGAGGCCCCAAGAGAACATGGAGCCGATATGGGCAGACCCCCGAGGCATCCCTGACTGGCCGTGGAGAACGTTATGTTCAGTCGTTCTACCGCGTTCGGCGGGACTGAGAAGCCTACCTGCTGAAAACCGTTGTTCGACGATAGCGAGACCTGTCCCTGGCTGACTGTGCTGGTTTGAAGCTGATTGTGACCAGTGAGCTGAGATTGAAGCAAGTTGACTTGGCTTTGCAGCTGAGAGTTTTGCGACTGAAGCTGCGACAACTGGCCATTGAGGCTTGTGACCTGGTTGTTAAGAGATGAGACTTGACTGTTTGCTGAACTCAGCTGGTTCTTGAGTCCAGCAAGATCATTGTTGGTCGTGTTGAGTTGGGTTGTGAGACTGGAAAGGTGGTTGTTGAGCGTGGTTGACTGTTGTTGATAATAGTACGTGCTCGCTCCAAAAGATGTTGGAACTCCTGCCAGAACGACGATCAAGGCAATCTTGTAAGCGGTCAGGCTGACCATAATGGAGGACTGATTTAGCCTGCAATATTAAGAAAATCGGAATAATGTGAACCCTCCAATGGAAGGTGACGCCAACATAATTCGTCAGCAGATGACTTGAAGGAACTCACTGGCGGCGGCTTCACATTTGCAGCAGTTTCTTTCATGTGTCTGAGCAATAACCGAACGACGGCTCAATACTCAAGATGTCGGGTCAGCGGAGCGACTGGCGCGAACGATTACACGCCAATCCCTCGCGAATGGAACAAGAACTTTCGATCAACTTACAACAAGACCAGATATCTAGGCTTGATGTTCCTTGAGATACTTTCTCACCTTATTTCTGTTGCCGCAGACGGCCATGCTGCACCACTTGCCCGTATGATTCTTCGAATTGTCATAGAAGGCGTAGCGACAGGTATCGCTTGAACACGCCTTAAGCCTAGCCCATGTACCGTCAATCATGGATCGATAGGCAATGAGTAGTAGCTTTCCGGCTGCGCGTTCGAGCCCGTTTCCGCTCGGGACAGCGCTCAGGCTGCCGTCGCTCCCTACCTGAAACCCTAGACCCAATCTTTGAGCGACACTCTCCATACCTCTAAGGGCCGTTTTTTCAGGCGGTTCGCCGCTGTTGACCATGACGAGGGCCCTCAGTCCTTCTCTGATCCTCAAGAAGAGCTGAAGGCTATCATCCGTCAGGCTCGTCGTGTCAACGTTGAAGTCGTGGTTGTGAAGCCACGCAGCGAGGGCATCGATGGAGGTTAGCTCGTCTGTGCCTCGTTGTATGCTTTTGCTGTTTATGAGCTGACGGACCATCTCGAGTTCTCCGGGCGCCGCTCGGGGCTCGGGGCCAATCGCGCGTCCGTTCTCCATGACGAATCATAAGCAATGAGAGTTTAATTAACCTTCAAAACCCGATAGATAGTTATATATAACCCTCTATCGAGGATAGATGGTTATGAAAGCGAGACGAACCATGCTGGAGGTGTTGAGACAAGAATGAAAACAATGATAATAGTTCCAACTATCTTAGCAGTCATAGCCGTACTCGGTGTCCTTCCAGTAACATTTGCTTCCAGTTCAAGCACATTCAACGGGAGTTTTTCAGGCACCTTCACCATCACTTCAGGCACGTCAACGACCATAACCGGCCACGCCACCGGGCCCTACGAGCATCTTGGAAAGACAACGATCTTGGCCAAAGTCACCATTACGGGTGCGTCAGAGTGCGGCGGGTTTACAGCGACCGAAGAAGACACCTTCACAGCAGCAAACGGTGATCATATTTTCGCGACAGCCATCGACATAGCCTGTCCAACTTCCAGCCCGAACATTATCCATATTACTGCATCAACCACGATAACCGGCGGAACTGGGCGTTTTGTGCATGCTTCCGGCTCATTCACTACCCAAGTGTCTGCGGCTACCGCTTCACCTACTGCGACTACAGGAACATCCTCAGGGACTTCGACCGGGACTATAACCTACTGATGTCGAAGCCTTCCTGAACATTAACCCCCACAAATTTTTTTTGTCCTCAATCCCGACCGCAGGTTTCCTGTAGTGCTCTCTAACCCGAAAACTATTTTTCGGACAGGCGTGGTCCTGTTATCAGGTCTTGCGAGTCTATCAGTGGAATCTTATCTTCGGCATAGTTTGGTCGTTCACTGCGACAATCCAAGTTGGGCTTCACCCGTTTAACGTGGGGGTCGCGTTGGTTGCTGGTGTTGGGGGGTTTGTAGCGGGAGTAGTCTCTGGTCGTGGTACAGCAGGACGGATAGAGAAGAATGGCGGCGAATATCGTGCAAGTCGGAAACGGATCCTATTTGTTGTGGGTCTCGGGTTAGCTTTTGGAGTATTGCTATTCTATCTGATCTTTTCTGGGGCCCTGCCATTGAATACTCTGCTACAATACTACTCCGCATATGTCGGCGTACCAGCACTCTACTTTGGAATTGCGGTAGGGTTCCGAACATGGGAGGCTCGAAGCGGCAAAGAGATTCTGTCGGAAGGACGAACGTTCTATTCTATGCCCAAGGGACTCTCATGGCAGGAAAAATATCAGTACCGTGCCGAACAGTGGTATCGATTGCGGATCAAGAATTCAGGGGAGCAAGAGGCTAGTAGCAAAGTGTGATCTATCTGAATTGAACTAACCATTTTCTCCTTCGTCGAGCATGATAAACTGGTTACGGGTCTGCGAGTGATAATCTGTTTCGAGGAACCCCTCTTGTTTCGAAGGTCTCGGCGGGGTCTACCGCAACCTGCTTCCTGTTGTACTCGAAGGTCCATTAGCCACATGTCTTGTATTCTTGTCAACAGTCTTGGCAACACGTCCCTGGACCCAAGGGTTCGAGTTTTCTTTGTCCGCAGTTCTCGCAGGTTAGGACTCTGCCGACGAAGTCGGGGTCTGATCGGTATAGGATCTGGTGCCGGGTGGGTTTCTGGCATGGCTGGCAGAAGGCGGGACGGTCTAGGTTCTGCATGATCCTTGAGTGACTATGTCCGAGTACAAACGTAGGAGAGAGAGGGAAATCGTGGCAGAAACTATTGCCGGCTGGACCCCAGTTTCAGATTGGCGTGTGGTCTTTCGCGCCAGTCTCTCCACTGACCTGACATCGTAGGGTTGAGCTATCCTTTCGCCTATCGCTCAAGGCATGATGACGAACCCGCTGGACTAGGAACTATGCTTATTTTCCTGTTGATTGATGGTCACATGCCATAAAGATGCGATTTTCTCGCAGGTCGACGAGTCGGACTTGTCCTATCTGCGGTTACTCGTTGCAAGAGGACATTGAGAAGGATCTTGCCAGTGATGCGGGATCCAAATCGGCCGCTTACACGGAAGCAATCGTGACACATATTCAGACTGTTCATCCAGACTTTTGGAAGTGGGAGCAGTCGAAGCGGCGACTGGGGTTTGGGCTCGGAATTATTACGGGCGCACTGACAGGCATTGGGCTGTTCTATCTTCTCGCTATTGTCTTGCAGGTTCCAGGCGGGAACTGGGGTCGATTGATCGGAGCAGTCTCCTTTGGAGCGTTTCTCGTCCCATATGCGTTGATAACTCGACGCGGAGCAGAACATTTCGGAGCACAATGGCGCGAACAGGGAAAGACTGCAACTCCAACCTTTACAAGACCAGTCGAGCCGACAGTGTTTGAGACAGGGCCGGCCGCCAATAATGATGCGATGGTGGATCTCGCGATGCTCCTACCGTCCCAACTTGGCATACTGGATATGGGAATCTCAAATGTTGACTGGAAGTTATTGATTCCTCAGGGAAGGGCATTCGTCAGGGTACCACCAGACGGTGCCGTTTTCCGGAATCATACAATGTATCTGGCTGCAAACCTGGAGGGAAAGCTGTCCGCGAATGACTGGAAGCCCTTGATCGCCTCCTCGATGATCAACTATCGCAAACTTCGACCGCAGAAAAGACGACTAGCTCTTGCAATGGCAATGCCAGTGATCATCATATACGTTGCCAGCTGGATCTTTCTCCCATCATTATTTCCAACAACTCACAGCTGCGCTAATGGTCAGTGTGCCGTCCAGAACTTGGGATGGTTCATCCTAGGTTTCGGAGGAATAGCCCTCTTTGTCGCAATGATTATCGTAGGCGTGATCATGACTCAGAAATTCCGAGTTCTGTCCGACATGGAGACAGTACACTATTTCGGAAAAGGTAACTTGACCAGTTCTCTGCAGAAAGTCATCCAAGCGTCACCCGGTGACGCTCTAAGCGTTCAAAGAAGAATCGACAGAATTGAGAGAATGAACTACCTTAGCGTGGGATCATCTTGAAAGAGCGTTTTCTCCAAACAGTGCTGTTTTCTATTCTATTGATGGCGACTATTGCAAGTCTTCCAACGGGAGTCATTTCAGCAATCAACAGTCCGAGTTTTGTGGCCGGAATGCCTGACTTGTATTCGGAAGCGCTGATCCTGGCCATAAATTCGACCCTTACACATGTTGAATTCAACGTCACTGCTCTGGCACAGTGTTCTGATAGTGCGATTGGCCCGGGATACATCCTGACAGGCCGATCCGATCAAGGATACTGGTATGAAGTGGGACTGGCCTGGAACTGGCCCGTTAGCCTTGATCCGAATGGAGGAGTCGCGAATGGCTTCCACAGCATCTACAGTGCCTATTCCCCGAGCGGGACATCCCAGAACATCAATGGACAGAGTAGCATCCTGAACTTGCTCAACGGGGTTAACGATGGCGACCTTGTTCAATTAGGACTGAGCATTTCAAACGATGAGGTCTTGATGAGTGTTCATGACTGGAATTCTGGCATAACTGATCGGTTGTCTACTTCCGCTTATTCTGCGTCGCGGTTTGTTGCTTTGCCGCAGGCAGGATTTGACTCAAACGGGTTTTACACCGGAGTCGCGACGGTAGAGTTTCATGGATCTCCGTTTTATGGAGACGAACAACGGGTTGTTTACAAGTATTCGAATATCCCGCAGTCTTCTGCGTGGATGAGAATAGAAGAACACACGAATCCGGGCAGTGGTAATGTGTTCAACCAGAAGACCTTAACCAATTACAATAGCTCATCGCAGCTGCAGAGTCTAACATACCAGGGAGCCACCGAGGCTTCGAACTCAACCACGTTCATAACCGGAACACAATCAACGGGGCCAAAGTGTCTCGTGGGTTCTGTTTCACCCCTCGCTGTTGTGATAGCAATCGCCTCTCTTGGCGGAAGCGCTGTAGTGGCAGGTGTCATAGGCCTAGCATATTTCAGGCGTCAGAAATCTAGGATAGGCCATCTAGGAATGCTGAATATGCTGAGCCTCGCTGTAACGGTCCGTCAGGTTCTGTATTCTTTCGGTTATGTTGGGCATGGGCCATAGGCGTAAGACCCAGCCTTGTCTTCGCTTTGCGTTCTCGATTCTTGGCAGTTGCAA
>Ga0209154_1002057_pt1 | contig 11444 bp, 8 predicted proteins | sample GraSoiAngelo_121_FD_185878 | JGI IMG/M metagenome (GOLD analysis project Ga0209154, IMG submission 185878) | Grasslands soil microbial communities from the Angelo Coastal Reserve, California, USA - 14_0919_12_20cm (SPAdes) (version 2) | ecosystem: Environmental > Terrestrial > Soil > Grasslands ... | reverse complement strand
GAACTGAAAGACTCTCGCAGTAGTCTTTGATTGGTAAGGCAATGCTCTGCGAAGCCGGTGTTATGAAGGAACACAGACTTCCAAGTCTGTGCGCACAAGCCACAGGCCTGTGTTCCGCGCATACGATCAAACCGTACCTAATCACCACGAGTCACCGGCTGGAAGCACTTTGCGTATTAGTTAGTAACCTTGCGCCAGACGACGTCTTCGTTATTTCGCCGGTCAATAAGGGCGTCGACTTTTCCGTTCTTACCGTAACGAAACAGGATTCGCCCCTCGACACCTTTGCGGAAAAAAAGCTCGGATGCTTCCGGAAATAATTGGTCTTTCTTTCCACTTCGTTCGACGAACAAGCTGTCGCCTTCGACGATAATCTTCCGTGTTTGACCGGGAGCTAGCTCGTAGGCACCAATGAAGTCGGGGAACTTCTTTGAATCGGCTTTGCCGACGGCCGGATCTTCATAATAACGATGGGCCTGGCTGGCGATGATCTGCCAATTGCCGTCCCGCCGCAGCCAGGTATCGGTTACATGATAACGGGCGCTCACATTCTGGTCAAAGATCGTCTCCGTCTCGTTAGCATCGTAACTAAGGATGGCCACGTTATCGTAAATCCGACTCTGCACCTGTTCGATTTTGATCGCACCGGAATACCCCGCCGGCATCGGCGTGATATCCGCAACAAGCTTCGTCTTATCCATGGTGCGTCCTTTTTCATCCGCAAAAATGCAATCGTTGGCGAAATACTTCTTCCAAGGAACCTGATTGCCGGGAACCACGGCGTCGTACAGCTCCTGAGTTCGCCGGACCAATTCGTTCTCGGTAATGGCTGCGTCCCTCTCCGCGGGGGATACGACATTTGAACCGCAGGAGAGGACGAGGAAGATGGCAAGGAGTTTCATTTGTCGAAATACAAAATTACAGATTTAAAAAGGCCGCGTTATTTCTTGCTAACGGCGACGACATGGGCTGCTTTCGGAATAGAGAAGCTATCGCCTTCGGCGTAGCGGCGAACGGACTCTTCGATCGCTAACTGAATGGCACGGAGTTTTTCGGATGTCTGCCGCGCGAGCAATCCGGCGGTGCGGACACCGGCATTTCGTTCCGCATCGAATGGATAGCATGCGCTCGGCACGTTCCATCGAATGGAGTGGAGTTTAAAAATCATTGATGCGCCATTGAAGCCGACGCGTTCAAGCACGCGGCGAAATTCCTCGCGACCAGAAAACAAATAATGCGGCGGCCCAGTTGGAAGATCGATCTCGAGGTCAGCGTGCGCCTGAATGGCGTCGTCTATCATCTTCGCGTACGGATTTTCCTCGGGCGGCGCCCAGACGGTGAAGCCGAATTTGCCGCCGGGTTTGAGGACACGGAACGCTTCGGCGCAGGCCCGCTCGGGATCGGGCAAGTGGAGAAGAGCGAAATTGGCCAGGACGCGATCGAAGGTGGCATCTGGGAAAGGGAGATTTTGCGCATCGCCTTCCTGAAATTCACTATGCGGAAACTTTTTCTGTGCGATTGCGACCATTTCCTTGGAAAAATCGAGGCCGCGCGATGTTGCGCCACGTTCGCCTGCGGCGCCCGCGACATAGCCGGGACCACAACCGACGTCGAGAACAACCATGCTTCCAGTAACCTCGGCGGAGTCGAGAAGCGGTGGAATGAACTGCCGGGTCGAGCTTGCCCAGACGGAGTCGTACTTGCCGGCAACGCGCTGCCAGCCTTCGTGTTCAAATTTGGCGAATGCTTCCATCGCGTTAGGCAGATCAAAAAAAATATCGATTTTTCGTTAGACGTTCTTCCATTTTTCCCAAGACGGTGGCAAGGTCTCGGAATGAAGAAACGGCAAGGAGCATATCGGGAGTTTACTAATATCCGCATTTTGCCAAGTGGCTATCAGGTGGCAATCACCCGCAATAAAAAGGAATACAGCAAACACTTCGCCGGACATTCGAAGGATTCGCTCAAGGCAGCACATCGCTGGCGCGATCGCGTCCTTCGCCTGCTCCCTAATAAACGGAGTCAGCCGATTCCAGCGCGAATTCTGAGCAAACTGCGTTTGAAGCAGCCAGTAGTTGGGGTCTCTCGTTACGAGACGCGCCGGTTCTATTCAGTCACCTACCACGGGGCAAAGGGACGGACGCGGGTGCGAACTTTTTCCTGGCGCGATCCCAAGGGAGAATTGGCAGCGTATGCGGCAGCGATAAAATTCAGACGAAAGAAGACGAAGTTCCGATAAGCCAGGGCCGGCGCCAAAACGCCAGACGGTGGTCAAAATTAAGCGTTCGTTTCGATGTACTCTGTAGAATCCGATCGATCGAAGCGGCTATTGGTGATTAGCGCGGCTGGACGGGTGACCAAGAAAGAAGTGGAAAGCGTGGCGCTGCGAGTCCGCGAGATGATGAAGGAAGCCACTCCCGGATTTCGCGTCTTAACCGATTTTCGCTGGCTAGAACGGATGGACCCGGCGGCAGCGGTCCCTCTTGCCGAAATCATGGATGCGCTGGCGGAGAAAGATGTCGCGGCAGTGGTCCGGGTGGTTCCCGATCCACACAAGGACATTGGCTTAAATATTCTTTCGCAATTTCATTACGGCCCGCAAATCAAGTTAGTTACCTTCGAGTCGTTAGCGGAAGCGCTGTCAGCGTTGATGGACAAAGAAATCCAGTAAGTGCCGTTTTGCCGAGACGGCCTACAATTGTAGCAACGGTCGCCGGCGCGGTAGCGGATTTTCGTTGTCCTCGCATCCAGATGATTTGCGATAGTTAAGCAAAAATCTCGCACAGCGGCGTCTGCAAATTGAGAACATCTGATCTTATGCTTCTGAAGCACCAATCCGATCCCGAAATCGGGACGGAAATTTCCCGAAACCGAAAAGGTAATCGCCTTACCGAAAATCATCGTGCCTGGTCAACTCATTCGGATCTGGCAGTTTACGCGCGTGGTGGACTACTGGCACAACCTTTGCAGTGGGCACGAGACGACACCGTTGCCAACAGTGGCGCAAGAGTCCCGTAAGCATGACCACGAGAAGGAGAACAAATTATGTTTGAATCATTCCCGCAAGATATCCGGATTGGTCTTCGTGTTTTGTTCAAGGAAAAGTCGTTCTGTTTTCTAGCCGTGCTCGTGCTCGCACTGGGCATCGGCGGCGCGACCACTCAATTCACAGTCGTCAACGCTACGGTATTGCGCGGGTTTTCGTTTCCTCATCCAGAACAGCTCATGAGCGTGGGGTTGATTGACCCTCAGGCCAGTGCGCCAAACAACAATTTCGGTATCGGCAACATCCCGACGGCTCAGGACTACGAGGATTTGCGCGCGGCCCAGCAATCGTTCGCCCAGATGGCCGGTTATTTGAGCGGATCGACGATCAACGTGACCTACAAAAATAATCCGCAGCGTTACACTGGCGCCTACATTACCGAGGATCTCTTTAAGATTATCGGCGTTTCGCCGATCATGGGCCGCGACTTCACCGCTGACGACAACAAGCCCGGCGCCGAGAAAGTCGCCATTTTAGGTCACGAGATTTGGAAGCGGGATTTCAATGGCGACCCTAACATTGTTGGACAAAGCGTTCGGATTAATGGCAAGGCCGCGACCATTATCGGCGTAATGCCACCAAATTTTAAGTTTCCGTTTTCCGAACAACTGTGGGTTTCCCTTTACAATGAGTTTCCTCCAGTGCCACGCGGTCAGCTCGTGATCGGTGCCAATAACGCCGCACCCGCGGTCATGGGCCGGCTCAAACCGGGCGTCAGCATCGATCAGGTGAACGCGGAATTTGTCGGCTTGGCGCGTCGCCTGGCGCAGGACACTCCGAAAACCAACAGCACTCTCACGTCCGCGAGTGTCCAGCCCCTGTTGAAGGCAATGACGGGCCCGCAACAACGTCAGCAGGTTTGGGGAATGCTTGCCGCGGTCATCCTCGTTTTGCTGATCGCGTGCGTGAACGTGATGAATATGCAATTTGGTCGCGCCGCCCTGCGGGCAAAGGAAATGGCCATTCGTGGTGCGCTCGGCGCCACCCGTTGGAGAATCGTGCGCCAAATGCTGACGGAAAGTTTCATTGTCGCGACATTCGGCGCAGTCGCGGGCGTGATGCTGGCCTATTGGGCGATCGACATGCTCATTCGGGCAACGAATTCGCTACCGTTTCCGCCACCTTATTGGATTCAATATAAGATAGACGGCCCTGTTCTCTTCTTCACCGTCGCAATCACCTTGGTGGCAACGATTGTTTCAGGTTTAGTTCCTGCGTTGATTAGCTCGAAAGGCAGTGCCGCCGAGATCATGAAAGAAGGCGGCCGCGGCAATAGCAGCCGGTTGGTCAATATCATTACTCGTGTGCTGGTGGTCGGGCAGATCGCGTTGACGGCCGCGCTCCTGATTGGGGCGACCCTGCAAATCAAATCAATTCGAAATCAGGTTACGCTCAATTATGGCTACGACGAGAGTGCCATTTATGGGGCGCGTATGGCCTTAATGGAAGGCGCTTACCCGACGCAGGATGCCCGCCGCGGATTTTTCCTTCGCGCGGTGCGGGCATTGCGAGCTAATCCGCAATTCGAATCTGCAGCGATGAGCGATCGCTTTCGCATGACCTTTGCGGGCCAAGGTCAATATGAAGTGGACGGTCAAAATTATACGACGGACCGCGATCGGCCCCGGGGGAACTTCGAGTCCGTCTCGGATAACTATTTTGCGACACTCGGTCTTAAGATTTTGGAAGGCCGCGACTTCACTATTGACGACACCGATGCCAAACAACCGGTGGCGATTGTTAACACTAGTTTTGCGCGAAAGTATTACGGTAACGAAAGTCCGATTGGGCGTCGGATCCGGATTTACAATCCCGGCGAACCGCAGCCGTGGCGGACGATTGTCGGAGTGGTTCCCGACACCCTGATGCAGGGTCCATTCGACCAGCAGACCGATACCGCCGGGTTTTATATGCCGTTACTCGGCGCCGAGCCAGCTACTCAATTCTGCACAATCATTGTTCGCCCGCGCCCGGGACAGCGAGCCGATACCCTCGGTTCGGCCCTCAGCAGGGCAGTTGCCGAACTCGATTCAAATTTGCCGACTTATTTCGCCGGAACGCCAGCGCAGTTCCACAATGAAATTCTCGGTGGCAACCGAATTATCGCGACCTTATTCGGCATTTTCGGAGCCGTCGCATTCGTGCTCTCGGCGGTTGGTCTTTACGGCGTGATGAGCTTTTCCGTTACTCAGCGGAGGCAGGAATTTGGCATCCGTATGGCACTGGGCGCGGATGCCGCTCGCATCTTTCGCATGGTCATGACCCAAGGCGCCTGGCAGCTGGGCATAGGACTTATCCTTGGCGCCGGTGGCGCCGCACTGCTTCTCGGAGTTCTCGCTGCCGCTGCTTTGCAGAACATTCTCTTCAAGGTCAATACCCTCGATCCCATCATTTATTTCGCGGTGGCGGGAATGCTCGCCCTCGTCGCCGCGGCATCGTGCTTCGTGCCCGCACGCCGCGCCACCCAGGTCGATCCAATGGTCGCATTGCGATACGAGTGATGTCGTGGCGGAGTCCATAAGCGAGCGATCCAACCATTTACAGCGCGGTGGCCGGACTCTTGACTGCGATCGCGGCGGCATCTTGTTTTGTGCCGACGCGGCGTGCCAATCAGGTCACTCCTTTCGTAGCGCTACGCGCAGAGTAGTTGTAAACGGGATCGGTGATCCCAGCCTCGTACGAGTTCCGCTGGGCGCACAGACTGGCACTCCGTGTTCCGGCGAACACCGCCCAATTGCCGTCTAACGAGAACTGGCAGCCTGTTGGCGCCACAAAAAATAGACGGGCACGCCTGTGAGGACGATCAGAATTCCGATTCCTGATGTACTCGGGGCTAGAAAAGCCAGGTCGAGAATTACAATCACTGCCAAAGCAATCGAAATAATCGGAACAACGGGATAACCCCAGGTGAGATACGGGCGCTCTGCCGCCGGCTTTTTTCTCCGCAAGACGATAACCGCAGCGATAAGGAGCACGTAAAAAATTAAATCCGCTGAGACGATGTATTCGAGCAATTGCGTGTAGACGTTGCCAAACGTGGCGGTGCCGGTTTGTGCGTTAGTCATAACGGTGCGCGGCAAAGTGAGAAACGCTGTCCAGATCGCCTGCACCACCAGCGCAAACGCCGGCACATGGAAGCGATTTGTCGTTCCGACCTTATGAAAAAATAAATTGTCTCGCGCCATGGCGTAGTAAACCCGCGCGCCGGCGAGGATGAGCCCGTTATTGCAACCAAACGTCGAGATCATGATTGCTGCTGCCATCGCCAGCACGCCGGGGGTCCCAAAAATGGCACGCATCATTGCGACCGCCACGCGATTTTGCGGCGCGTTTTGGATTTCGGTCAGCGGCAGGGAAGCGATGTAGGCGACGTTCGCGAGCACGTAGAGCACAACCACAATCCCGCAACCGTGGAGCAACGCGCGCGAAAGGTTCCGTCCCGGTTCGCGCACTTCACTGCCGATAAACGTGACGTTAGTCCACGCCGTTTGCGCGAAGAGCGGTCCGACCATTGCTTTGCCAAATAATAAAGCAACCGCGAGTCCGCCGACGACGGGGAGTCCCGGTTGCACCGCTCGTGCACTCCAGCCATTAGCGACCGCATCCCACCAGTGCGATGCCAGCGCTGCGCAATTTGGTTTCCATCCAAAAATGAGTCCAATAATGATCGCGCCGATGAGCGCGGCGGTTTTTGTGAAGGTAAAACTGTTTTGGACAATCTTGCCGACGCGAAGTCCGCGAGTGTTCGAAAATGTGAGAAGCGCAATCAGAAGGATCGCGACCAGTTGTTCGGTCGAAAGACTGATGGCATAACCGGGCAATAGGACGATCGGTGCGATGAGATAATGATCTTCGGCAACACTTGGCGCGAAGACGCCGAGAAACCTCGCAAATGCGATCGCAACCGCCGCGATCGTTCCGGTCTGCACGACCAGAAACAGGGTCCAGCCAAATAAAAATCCAAGCGCTGGTCCGTAGGCTTCGCGCAAGAAAACATAAACCCCGCCCGCCCGTGGCATCATCGTCGCCAGTTCCGCGCAGCAAAGCGCCCCCGTGATCGTGAGCAACCCGGCGACGACCCACGTCAACAACAACCAACCCGGAGCGCCGATTAATCGCGACGATTCCGCCGAGACAATGAAAATCCCTGAACCGATCATCGAGCCGATCACGATCATGGTGGCGTCGAGCAAACTGAGTCCGCGGATGAGCGAAGAGGATCGATCAGTATGATTCATTTGAGAAAAAGACAGTGCATGGTCATGGCGGGCTCCATTGCACGGTCACCGCGACGCTCATTACATGGTCTTTCTAACTTTTTTCCGGCGCGGCGATGGTAATTCCTTCACTTTCCAGTCGCGCCCGCAATGTCCGCGCGAATTCAACCGCGCCCGGGGTGTCGCCATGGAGGCAGATGGTTTCGGCCCGAACCGAAATGTCGGTTCCGTCCACAGCGCGAATTTGTCCTTCCTTCAACATTCGCAGGACGCGCTCCGCCGCCTCCGCTGGATCATGCAACAGCGCCTCCGGCTTCGTTCGAGAAACGAGCGAGCCGTCGCTATTATAGTTGCGGTCCGCGAAAACTTCGGCCGCGGGTTGCAGTCCCAATTCCTGCGCCGCTCTAAACAACTCGGTCCCGGCGGGCGCGAACAGGATTACACGTGTATCAACAGCGAGCACCCCGTGCGCGATCGCGTCCGATAATTCCCGATCTCGCACCGCCATATTATAGAGGGCGCCGTGCGGCTTAACATGATTCATGTCCACTCCTGCCGCGGCGCACAGCGCGTTAAATGCCCCAACTTGATAGGCCACGAGCGCGTAAACCTCCGCGACGCTGACCTGCATTTCGGTTCGTCCAAAATCTTTTCGATCGTCGAGACTTGGATGCGCCCCCACCGCGACGCCTTTTTCTTTTGCGGCGCGAATAGAATTGAAAATTGACGCCGGATTTCCGGCGTGAAATCCGCACGCGATATTTGCAGAGCTAACGAGGCTTAGAATTTCATCGTCGTGACCCGCCCCTTCCCCGAGATCTGAATTTAAATCAACTTTCATCCGAAACGGGCCTCCAACCCAGCACGGAAAAGTGCCACGTCTCGCTCGCGCTCGCGCAAAAGAGCGCGCGCTTCTTCCAGCTCGATCAATTCGAACCGGACTTCATCAAGAGGCTGCAATTGTGCCGCGTGGCCGAGATCGACCGTAATCACATGCGCGATTTTCGGATAACCCCCGATAGTCTGGCAATCACCAAGAAGCACGACCGGCGCGCCGCTAGGCGGAAGCTGAATCGTTCCGGGCGCCACTGCTTCGGAAACAAGTTCGCGCGGGTTACCCGGTAAAATCTCACCGCCTTCCAGTCGCAAACCCATGCGGTCGGAGTTCATTGCTACGCGGAATTTTTGTCCGAGCAATTTTTCTCCGATATCATCCTCCCAATTCTTGCCGCGAATAACGCGAAGAAATCTTCCCCGCGGGACGAATCGCGGCGCGCTCCAATCGGAAACGACGTCAGAAATTTCCTTGCGCATACGCGAGCAAAGTTTTGATTCGCCGCCAAGGGGAAGCTCATCGCCATCGCGCAGCACACGCCCTGCCCATCCACCGAAGTGCGCGCGTAAATCGGTCGCCCGGCTTCCCAGAATTTCGGGAACGTCGACGCCACCGGAAATGGCCAGCCAGGCACGACCACCGCGCTTCGGTGAAATCTCGATCGCCGCCCCGGCTGAGACTCGAGCGCAATGCAAAATCGGAATCAGATCGTCTCCAACTCGTATCTTGAATTCGCCGCCGGCCCAGGCGACCAATCGGTCGACGTCAACCTTCAATCGTACCCGGCCGCTCGAACACTCCAAACCAGCCATGCAGTCCGGATTGCCAACCAGAAGATTGGCGAGACGCAAAGATACGGAATCGAGCGCACCACCAGGTGTTACGCCAAACTTGCGGAGTCCGACGCGGCCGCAATCCTGCACCGTAGTCTGGAACCCGGCCAAAATAACGGACGAAATCATTCTTGTTCGGCATCAAATTGTGCGCGGGTGATTCGACGAAAACGCACACGATCCCCAGGTCGCAAGAGAGTGGGCGGGTTTTCGGTCGCTCTAAATAAGCGCAACGGAGTGCAGCCAATTACATTCCAACCTCCGGGCGATTCAAATGGATAAATGCCAGCTTGAGCGTTAGCGATCGCGACGGAACCAGCGGGAACTTTCGTTCGCGGGCTTTCCAGCCGTGGCACACGCAACTTGTCCGACAGCCCAGCGAGAAAAGGGAAGCCAGGGACGAATCCGATGCAGGCTACCGTGTATTCGATCGATGAATGTAATGCGATGATGGCGTCGCCGGTCAGAAACGTTTGACCCGCGACACGTGCGAGATCGAGCGCAAATTCATCATCATAACAAACTGGAATTTCGATCTTCCGCGCCTTTCGCAGTGCGCGAATGCCAGCCGAGGAAACTAATGCGCCAATCTTGTCTTCAAAGTGTTGTTCAATCCGAGCTGGATCAAAAAACACCGCCACCGATTCGTAAGCGCAAGTGACATCCATTACTCCCGGAAGGTTCGCCCCTTCGAGTCTCTCCGCCGCTGAAAGTGTTCGCGCCAACAATCGCGCGCGATCGGAAGACTCATCAGCAAAATCAAGAGTGAGTGCGGAATCACCCAGCGGAGAAATCTTCATCAGTTACGATTTATCCCGTCATTCCGAGCGAAGTCGAGAAGTCCCGCATCAGTTTCTGTACAGGCAGCGTGCCGGCCGCGCACGCGGTGCCATTTGTCATTCCGAGCGAAGTCGAGGAATCTCTGACTAATTGTTAACATTATTACAAAGCGTTTTGAAACAATAGCTAGAGATGTCTCGACTTCGCTCGACATGACAAAGGGCAGATTGTGAAAGCATGGAAATTTATACTTCTCGCGCTGGCGGTCATCGCCCTGCTTTGGCTCCTTAATCCTGAACGCGCAATCGAACGCAACGAGCCCGGCCTCGTCGAAATCGTTTATCTGGCTGAAAGCGGGCCGGAAGCGGGATCGGTCGAAGAAGCGATGCGTGATTTCGAAGCCCAAAGCCGGGCTGCTCATCAAGAAAATCCAGCGCAGCCGATTTACAAAATTATCAAAGGCCAAACCGCCTCGCGTGATCCGACCGCTGATCCCACCCGCTTTCTCGTTAGCGCTGCCGGCGGAATGCCCCCCGACTTGATCCTCTTCGATCGCTACGCTGTGAGCGAATGGGCCGCGCGCGGAGCTTTCACCAAGTTGGATGATTTTGTCGCGCGCGAATCGAGCAATCCCGCACTTGACGCAATTCGGCCGGAGAATTTTTACAAGTCATGCTGGGACGAAGTTATCTATGAAAATCCGACTACCGGTGGGCGCGGCATTTACGGAATCCCGGAGCGCGTGGATGATCGCGCGCTTTTTTACAATAAGGATCTATTGAAGCGAGCCGGCTTTGTTGACGCCAACGGGGAAGCGCAGCCACCACGCACCTGGGGAGAGCTCGAACAAATGGCGGTCAAACTAACTGAACACGACGCCCGCGGCCGCATTACCCAGCTTGGCTTCGCCCCCAATTTCGGCAACGCCTGGCTTTATCTCTACAGTTGGATGAACGGCGGCCAGGTTATGAGCGACGATCGCCGCCATTGCACCTTGAACTCTCCGGCCGTCGTTCAGGCGTTGGAATGGATGACACGTGTCTATGATTCGTTAGGCGGCGCGCAAAAAGAGTTCGCCTTCGAAGGGACGGCGCAGTCGGGACAACGGAGCGCTCCGCCTGGTGAGCTCGATCTGTTCGTTCAAGGCAAGGTTGCGATGAAAATCGACGGCTACTGGACCTTTCCGGAAGTGCTCGCGCAATACGGCCAAAACTTGAACTATGCCGTCACACTTCCGCCATTGCCCGCCGGGGCGGCTGACAAGGAGAACAACGCATACAGTTGGGTCAGCGGCTGGTGCTACGCCATCCCTTCTACCGCACGACAAAAAGAAGGTGCGTGGGAGCTACTGAAGTTCATGTGCAGTCGGCATGCCCGTGAAATCATCGGCGAAAGCGAACGGCTGCGCCTGCAAAGCATCGGCCGCATTTATGTGCCGACGCAAAACGCTAACCGACACATCAACGAATGGGCTTTCCACAGATATATCGCGTCCGACCCAGCTATTCCCGCCAAGCTTCGGGATGGCATCAAACTGTTAAACGACCTGATCGATACTTCGCCCTTCCGCCCGGTAACGCCAGTTGGTCAATTACTCTTCACCGAACAGAAGCGCGCGACTGAGAACGCCATCTTCCACAAAATGTCCGCTCAGGAAGCACTTAATGAAAGCACCACTGTCGTGCAAGACGCGCTCAATCGTGCGCTTAGTCCAGCGCGCGGCGTCATTGTGC
>Ga0209154_1002053_pt1 | contig 11469 bp, 6 predicted proteins | sample GraSoiAngelo_121_FD_185878 | JGI IMG/M metagenome (GOLD analysis project Ga0209154, IMG submission 185878) | Grasslands soil microbial communities from the Angelo Coastal Reserve, California, USA - 14_0919_12_20cm (SPAdes) (version 2) | ecosystem: Environmental > Terrestrial > Soil > Grasslands ... | reverse complement strand
CTGCGACCCCGTTGCAGACACTCTGGGCTTCATAGCGGAAGGTGGCACAAGATTGTTGATTTTGCCCGGCACCGTTTACCTCTAACTAACTATAGACGGACTTGCCCCGCCTTGGGTATCCCTCAGGGATAGGATTCCCTTGGACCTGGAAAGGTTGCGCGCCCCCGGCGGCTGACACCTATCTGCGGTTCATTGTAACATACAAGGTTCAACTGCTTTCCGATGTTTCCCGCCGTGCAACTGGTCAAACGGACGGCAACTTAGGCAAGAAGGGACACCTGAACAGTGCGAGCCATGGCCGAGCCACTGGAACTCAAAAAGACGCTGAACCTGCCCAAGACCGACTTCCCAATGAAGGCCAGCTTGCCCCAAAATGAGCCGAAACAGCTCGAGGCCTGGCACTCCGGCAACATTTACGAGCGCATTCTGGAAGCGCGCAAAGGAAAGCCTCTCTTCGTGTTGCACGACGGGCCGCCCTATCCCACCGGTGAAATCCATCTCGGCACCGGCCTGAACAAAATCCTGAAAGATTTGATTGTGAAAACGAAAAGCATGGCGGGGCATTACGCGCCCTACGTGCCGGGATGGGATTGCCACGGCCTGCCGATCGAGACGCAGGTCGAAAAAGAACTGGGCGGAAAGGGCAAAGTGCCGCCGGCGGAATTTCGGAAGCTTTGCCGCCAATTCGCGACCCGCTACGTCGAGCAACACAAGCGCGATTTCAAGCGCCTGGGGATTTTCGGCCAGTGGAATGACCCCTACTTGACCATGAGCTTCAGCTATGAAGCCACGATCGCCGGAGCCTTTCTGGAGTTCATGGAAAAAGGCTACGTTTATCGTGGGCGCAAGCCGGTGTACTGGTGCATCTACGATTCCACCGCGCTCGCAGAAGCCGAAGTCGAGTATGAGGACCACACCAGCCCGTCGATCTGGGTGAAGTTTGGCGTTTTTGGCGGCGGCAAAGGAGAGGCAGCTAAAATCGGCAGAGATGTCAGCGCCGTAATCTGGACCACCACGCCGTGGACGCTTCCTCACAATCGCGCGCTGGCGTTTCATCCGGATTTTGATTACGTCGTCGTGGATACCGAAAAAGGCGCGCTTTTGCTTGCTGCAGACCGCGTGGCCGCGCTGCAAGCCGAGTGCGGCATCAAAGCGAAAGTCCGCGGCAGGTTCAAGGGCCGCGAGTTCGAGGGCATGAAATTTCAACACCCCTTCGTGGACATTCAGGTTCCCGGAATTCTCGCCGAATACGTCACCCTCGACCAGGGCAGCGGCATCGTGCACACCGCTCCGGGTCATGGCGCCGAGGACTTCTATTCCGGACAGAAATATGGTTTGGAGATTTACGCGCCGCTCGACGACAAAGGCGTGTATACCGAAGGCTTGCCCGAATACAAGGGCAAGGATGTCTTCAGCGCGAATCCTATCGTTGTGAAGTTGCTCCAGGAGCGCGGCGCGCTCCTCGGCCATCACGATTACCGGCACACTTACCCGCATTGCTGGCGCTGCCACAATCCTGTGATTTTCCGTGCCACCGAGCAGTGGTTCATCAAAATGGACCAAGCGGCGCACGGTCGGCAAAAAACGTTGCGCCAGGAAGCGCTCGAAGAAATTCATAAGGTCAAGTGGATCCCCGCCTGGGGCGAAGATCGCATGTACGAAATGATCGAGAAGCGGCCGGACTGGACTGTTTCACGGCAGCGCTTCTGGGGCGTCCCGATCATCGTTTTCTATTGTGAAGGCTGCGGAAAGCGTCTCGAGGATTACAAGGCGCTGCGCAACGTCTTGAAGTGGTTCGAAAAAGAAGGTGCCGACGCCTGGTACAAGCATCCGCCCGAGGAGCTGTTGCCGAAAGGAACAAAGTGCGGGTGCGGCGATTCGAAGTGGCGCAAAGAAAACGACATTCTCGACGTGTGGTTTGATTCCGGTTCATCCCACCTTGCTGTGCTCAAGGGCCCGGAATGGCCTGCAGACGTTTATCTCGAAGGGCCTGATCAGTATCGCGGCTGGTTTCACAGCTCCTTGCTTGTGGCCACAGGCACGCGTGATGCGGCGCCGTATCGCAGCGTGGTCACGCACGGCTGGACGCTCGACGAGCAGGGCCGCCCGATGTCCAAACATCTGGGCAACGTTATTACTCCAAAGCAGATCACCGAGAAGTGGGGCGCAGACCTGCTTCGTCTCTGGGTTACGTCGGTGGAATACCAGGCCGACGTGAAAATGAGCGAGCGCGTCATGACGCAACTCAGCGAAGCCTACCGCAAGATCCGCAACACCTTCCGCTTCGCCCTGAGCAATCTCGGTGATTTCGACCCTTCGCGCGATGCGCTGGCGAATCATCAGCTCGAGGAAATTGACGCGTGGATGCTGGACCGCACCGCCGACCTCGTCAAAAAATGCCGCGAGTGGTTTGGGAGCTACGACTTTCACCGCGTCTACCACGCTGTCCATGACTACTGTGTGGTCGATCTGAGTTCGTTTTATTTCGACGTTCTGAAAGATCGTCTCTACACAAAAGCGCCGAAAAACAAGTCGCGGCGCTCCGCCCAAACCGCAGTTTGGAAAATAGCCGACGCTCTCGTGCGGCTAATCGCGCCAATCCTCGTATTCACTGCCGAAGAAATCTGGAAGTATCTGCCCAAAACCGCGGCCGCGGAGAGCGTGCATATGACGCTCTTTCTGGAAGCGGATGCGCTGGCTTGTGGAATCGCGGCCAAAGCGGCCGAGATGTGGGAGCGTCTCGCCCAGGTACGCTCGGCAGTTCTCCTGGCGCTTGAACAGGCCAGAGCAGCGAAGGTGATTGGCGGCGGGCTGGAAGCCAAAGTCCGTTTGCACGCCAATTCGAAAGCTCCTGGCTTGCAAGAACTGCTCAAAGAAAAACGCTCGCTTCTCCCCGCGCTTTTCATCGTGTCGCAAGTTACCGTGGATCCGGCGGAAAGCGACGGACTTGTCCCGAGCGAAACTGTGCCGGGCCTGGCTGTGAAAATCGAGCGCGCCGACGGCAAAAAATGCGAGCGCTGCTGGAACTACTCTGCCCGCGTCGGCGAAAACAAGCGCTACCCGACGGTATGCGAACGCTGCAGCGAAGCCCTCGCTGAAATTGAAGCTGACACAACAGCTGGCGTTGCCGCGAACTAGCACCATGCCGAAAAGCTGCGCAAGAAGTCCCCAAACCCGTCACTCCGAGCGGAGCGAGGAATCCCTGTTCGTTTTTGTTTTTGTGCACTCGCCACTGGCCACTGGCCACTGGCCACTTTCTTCCTCCCCGCTTATCTCATGAGTCCTGTTTCCCGCCTCCGCTGGCTCTGGCTCACACTGGCCGTCGTGCTCCTCGACCGCGCCACCAAAGCCTGGTTCGAAGCGCACACCGTCGAAGGCTGGCGCCAGGAAGTCATTCACAATTTCATTTACCTGGTGCACAGCCGCAATCCCGGCATTGCGTTTGGCGTGCTCGCGGATTCGGCCTCTCTCCTCACACGCGTCATCTTAATCGCGGGTTCTCTCGTCGTGATCGGCGTCCTCGCGTGGTTGCTGGTGACAGGCAAAACCTCCAGCCCCAGGGGCAATGCGGGCCTGGCGCTCTTGCTTGGTGGCGCGGCGGGCAACGTTTCCGACCGCATCTTCCACGGCGCGGTGACCGACTTTTTCGAGGTGTGGTTCGGCTCGTATCATTATCCCGCCTTCAACGTCGCGGACTCCGCCATCACCATTGGTGCCGCCCTCATCCTTCTTGACGTATTATTCGCTCGCAAAAACGAACCATGAAAGACTCCGGCAAGTGCTACGCCAAACTGACCGACACCGGCTCCCTCACCTAGCTGCTAGCAGCTAGCCGGTTATCTCATAAACTCGTCTGCAACATTTGCCGCTGCAAGTTCTTGTGCCTGCGCTGCATTTCGAGCGGAGCGAGAAATCCCTCTTCGCATTCGGTCCCGCACCACTCCGTTGTGAGGTTCAAATGTAGCGCCGCTTTACCGCGTGGGGGCTGGCGCCCGGCATCTTCGCACTTATTCCTTAGAAAACGGCTATAAGCCCTTTATTTACGACTATTTTCATGGTTCGCTTGCGGATTCAAAAACCATGAGCTATTCGTAACGCAAGGCTGCCAGCGGATCGACGCGTGTCGCCCGCCGTGCAGGGATGTAGCACGCGGCCAGAGCTGTCAGTGCCAATAAAAGCGCCACACCAACGAACGTCGCCGGGTCGAGAGGTTGGACGCCAAAGAGCAAGCTCCCTAAAAAGCGCGTGACTAGGAATGCCAGGCCAATTCCCACGGCCACCCCAAAAGCAGCGAGCACGAATCCCTGTCGCAGGATCAGCCTCAGAATTTGTCCCGGCTGGGCTCCGAACGCAGCGCGAATACCAATCTCATTTGTTCGGTGAACCACAGCGTAAGACATCAGGCCATAGATTCCCATGCAGGCGAGAAATAGAGCAACCAGGCTGAAAAAGCCGGAGAGCTGCGCTGTCAGCCTTTGATCCACGACAGAGCGGTCCACCTGCTCCCCAAGTGTGCCAGCATCGGTGACGGGAAGGCGCGGATCGACTTCATGAATTGCTTGGCGGACCGCCGAGACCGTGAATTGGGCGTCGCCGGAGAAACGGACTGCAAAATCCCAGAGATACCCGGGCTCCTGAGAATAAGCCAGGTACGCGGCAGGCCACCGTCGTTCCTTCAAGCCCGTATACTTAGCATCCCTTACGACTCCTATGACCATTTTGTCGTTCTCAGGTTTTGCGTCTGGCCCGTCCATGCGAAACCGGCGGCCAAGCGGGGATTCGTTTGGAAAGAAGCGGCGCGCCATGGTCTCATTTATGATCGCCACTTTTGGCGAATTCTCAGTGTCCTGCTGTTCAAACTTGCGCCCTGCCAGCAGCGTCAAGCCTATTGTCGAGAAAAATCCCTTGCCGACCTTGTTATAAATAACCTCCTGATCGTTCTTCGCTTCGGGAGACTCCTCCGGTGTCCAGGCGTCCTCAGACCATGCCCCCTGATTGAAAGTGAAAAAGCAAAAGCTGGCGGCGCGCACGCCAGGAATTGCACTCACCCTGCTTTCGATCTCCTCGTAGAGCCTCGTGAGCCGCGAATCCTCCTGGTAGCCCACCGAAGCTGGTTCGATTCCAAAAACAAGTACGTTGTTCTTGTCGAATCCGGGGTCCACATTTGTCAGGTTGACCAGCGTGCGGAGAAATAGTCCGGCTCCAACGAGCAAGACCAGCGAAAACGCAACTTGGGCGACGACCAATGCCCTCGCAAGCGGACTGTTGGCCGCTGCCGTGCTTCGTCCTTGTTGTTTGAGCGAAGAGTTGAGGTCGACTTGCGCCGCGAGCCAGGCAGGAGCCATCCCAAACAGCAGAGGCGTGGCCAGCGAAACGAGTAGGGCAAAGACGAGTACCCGGCTGTCGAGCCCCACGTCGAGTGGAAGAGTCTCCGCGCTCGCGGACACCATCACCAGCAGCAACTTGCTGGCCCAAGATGCCAGCGCGACACCGAGAACAGCACCCAGCATTGCCAGGATGAGGCTTTCTGTCAGCAACTGGCGAATCACGCGCCAGCGTCCTGCACCCATGGACATCCGCACGGCGATTTCGCGTTGCCGGTTCGTCGCTCGCGCCAGCAGAAGATTGGCGATGTTGGTACAGGCGATCAACAAAACCAGTCCGACCGCCGCCATAAGTGCGCCGAGAGGTCTTGAGAACTGCACACGGAGCCGTGACAATCCGCTGGCCGCCGGAGTCAACTCGATGAAGGCGTGTTGGATCCCGTCGAGCTGCTTTTTTGTGGGTTGCGGACCTGCCATTTCCCGCGCAGCCTCTTTGAAAAGCACGTTGAGGTAGATTTGTGCCTGTTCGACGCTCACCTCGGGCCTGCGGCGCGCGATGATGTAGAGCGACTGGAACCTCTTGTCGTTTAATCCTTTCCACCCTGGCGGAAGCACTTCCTCCATCGAGAGCGGAATCCATACGTCCGGCGACTCACCCACCGTTGTGCCGGAGAAGCCTTGCGGAGTGACGCCGATGATGGTGTAGACCGTCGAGCCGATGGTCATTTTCTGGCCCACAATCGAAGGGTGGCCCCCGAAACGCCTCTTCCACCAAGAGTAGCTGGCCACCGCTACAGGGCTGCCTCCGGGAATCCGATCATCCTCATCGCCGAACATACGGCCCAGGATCGGGCTTACTCCGAGCGTTGAAAAGTACGTCCCGGAAACCAACTGAGCGTAGATCCCTTCCGTTTCCGCAGCGTCGCCGATGGTGCCGTGCGGTCCGCTGGACATGCTCGAAATGGCCGTCACATCGGAGAAAACGCTGTTCTCCCGCTGGAGCTGGCGGTAGAAGGGAAAGGAGAACAGTTGCCAGCTTCGATTGGGCAATTCATCCATGATTCCGCCCCATTTGCCTGCTCCAAACAGCACCAATTGGGTCGGATTCTTAACCGGCAAGGTTCTCAGCATAAGCGCATTCATCAGGCTGAAAATCGCCGTATTCGCGCCAATGCCGAGCGCGAGCGTAAGGACGGCTATGGCGGTGAAGCCGGGAGACTTGCGGAGCGTGCGGCCGGCGAAGTGCAGATCTCGCCAGCACGTCTCTAAAAAAGATTCCCAGCCTCCAGAGCGAACGACTTCCTTCGCGAAGTCGACACTCCCGCGCTCCAGGCGCGCCGCGCGTAGCGCCTCCTGGCGGCTCATGCCTTCCTTCATCTTTTCCACCGCGGCCATTTCCAAGTAACCGCGAAGCTCCTCATCCAATTCCCGCTCGGCGCGTTCCTTGCGGAACAATGATCGAAGTCCGCTTACCATGTTTCGCAGCAGTGCCATGATTACTTCTCTCTGTCTCCGCGCCCGCTGTGCTCTTCCTCTGCGTCCTCTGTGTCACGCCCTTCTCTTTGTTTGCGGGTCAAGCATTCACGGGTCACGCTCATTTTCTTTTCAATCCATGACCCCCTAACCTCCTAGGACGCCTCGATAATCCTGCCGATCGCCGCCACTGGCCTGTCCCACTCTCGCGTTTCGCTATTGAGCCTCTTGCGTCCCTTCTCCGTCAGAGCGTAGTACTTCGCTCGCCGGTCGTTCTCGGTGGGCTTCCCTTCGCCGTCGATTAGCCCATCTCTCTGTAATCGTTGAATCGCGAGAAATAACGAGCCCGCATTGAGGCGGAACCCCCCCGGCTCATCTGTTCGACGCGGACGGATATCCCGTACCCGTGCATCGGTTCCAGGGCCAACGTTTTTAGGATGAGCCTGTCTAGAGTGCCCTGGACGAGATCACTCGGCTTATCCGGCATAACGTTCCTCTCCTGCTCTTCCTGGCAACCAGGAGGAGCATCATACGCCTCTCCCTACTCGGGGACAAGCGGCTGCGATTAGCTGGATGTCTCTAAAGAGAAAAACGGCTTGTTTTATTCTCGGCCTCTTGATGCTAAAGCTCAAATCTGTCATTCCCAGCACAGCAGGCCGACATTCACTTCGGCTTTGGAACTCTGGGGCGGGCTGATTTCTCTCTTTCCTGTCCCATTTTCCCCGGGTACCCGGCAGCGCTTATAATCAAGCTGTGTCTTCCGTTTCCTCCACCGTTCATCGCGAAATCGTCGCATCTTCGGCGGATTCCGGCGAGCGCCTTGACCGTTTTGTTGCGGCGCAATGTCCAGAACTAAGTAGAACGCGTGTGGGGGAATTGATCGACTCCGGCCAGGTCCGCGTAAACGGCCAGCCTGCCAGGAAAGGCTCCGTGCATCTTCGCGGCGGCGAAAAAATTTCCATTGAAATCACGGAACGGCCCGCCATCCCCGCGAAACCCGAATTCATCCCGCTGGAAGTCCGCTACGAAGACGAAGACGTCATCGCCAACAACAAGCCTGCGGGCATGACTGTTCATGCCGGCGCCGGCAACCCCTCGGGCACTTTGGTGAACGCCCTTCTTGGACGCGGGCTGGAGCTTTCGAAAGGCGGCGATCCGCTTCGCCCCGGAATTGTCCATCGCCTCGACAAAGAGACTTCCGGCGTGATTCTGGTCGCCAAAAACGACGCCGCGCACGCGAAACTTGCCGAAGCCTTTCAGCAGCGCGCGGTGAAAAAAACTTATCTCGCACTCGTGCAAGGTCTTCTGAAAGAAAAAACCGGCCGCGTCGAACTGGCCATCGGGCGCGATCCCGTCCGCCGCACGCGCATGGCCACGCCTCGAAAATCCTGGCGCGGCACATCTCTTTTGAATCCCCGCGCGGCGCGCACGGATTGGCGCGTGCTCGCCGACGTGGACAACGCCACGCTGGTCGAAGTCCAACCCCACACCGGCCGTACGCATCAAATCCGCGTGCATTTCTCTGCGCTGAAGCATCCTGTCGTCGGCGACACGCTTTATGGAGCTGCGGCGCAATGGCGCATCGGCAAGGTCGCTCTACCGAAGTTGCAACGCAATTTCCTTCACGCTGCGCGCCTCGGCTTCGCGCAGCCGCGAACGGGCGACTGGATCGAAGTGCGCGCGCCATTGCCGGTAGAACTCCGCGATTTTCTGAGGCAACTTTGTTTCGCTGCCGGAGAATCGCAAACTCGAATTGACGCTGCGCTCGCGGCGTACCTATAATTCGAATATCCATGAATCGGGCAAGAATCCTAATCGTGCCTTTTCTGGCTGCGGCGCTCCTTGCTCCGTCCGCAGGTTGGGCGCAACAGTCCTCCTCTAGTTCGAATCGACAATCATCGCTCCCGAACCAGCAATCCCCGTCCCCGAACCAACAGGCCACGCCACCCGCGCAGTCTTCCAACCAGGACGCCTCTCATAGCGGCCAAACCTTCCGCCGCGAAGTCAACCTCGTCGACGTCCTGTTTACCGTCCTAAATCGCCGCAATAAATTGGTGCCGGATCTGGAGCAGGGCGATTTCAAAGTTTTTGACGAAGGCAAGCCGCAGGAAATTCGCTACTTCAGCAAGCAGACCGATTTGCCTTTGCGCATCGGCATGTTGCTCGACACTTCGAACAGCATTCGCGACCGCCTCAAATTTGAACAAGACGCTTCGGTCAGTTTTCTTTACAGCGTGCTTCGCCGCAACAAGGATGAAGCGTTCGTCATGACCTTCGACGACGAGCCCCAGATCCTTCAGCCCTTCACCAGCGATACCGGAGCGCTGCGGGACCAGATTATAGGCACGCGCGCCGGGGGCGGCACCGCCATTTACGATGCCATTTATGAAGCTTGTTTGAAACAGTTGAACCATCCGCCTCGCCCTCCCGGTGACCAGCCCGACATCGTTCGCCGCGTGATGATTCTCATCAGCGACGGCGAAGACAATTTGTCCACGCACACGCGCGCCGAGGCCATCGAACTGGCGCAGCGCACCAGCGTGGTCATCTACACCATCAGCACCAGCACGCAATGGGTCTCCCTCGAAGAAACAAATCCAAACAAAACCAGCGACCGCAAATACCACCTCACTGATGGAGACAAGATTCTTCAAGACCTCGCGTATGAAACCGGCGGCCGCGCGTTTTTCCCGTATCACGTCGACGATCTCGACCAGTCGTTTCAAGACATCGGCGACGAGCTTCGCAATCAGTATTCCATCGCTTATCAGCCCGCGAACTACGTCCTCGACGGCCGTTATCACCCAATTCGCGTCGAAGTGCCGGATCACAAGGGCTACCAGGTGCGCGCGCGGCGGGGATATTTTGCCCGCGCGAATCGCGATTCAAACGCTCCGTCAACGCCCGGTTCGGCCGGCCAGCAGGGCTCGCCGCAAGGAACCTCGCAGCCGTGAATTTTCATGCGCGGACACCAAGCTGTTCTGCGCTTATCGGCTCTCGCCGCGACGTGCCGGACGTGGGACTTTTGCTCCTTTCCTCGATCTTTGTCCCTAACAACCTGTGGACAAGGTGTGCCATGGGGAGAATTTTGGCAGTTTCGCTTGGCATTCCCTCAGTCTTGGGTTCTCATTCTCCTTTGGCATCAGCTGGGGCACAGAAGCCAGAGACGTTGCAATCCACGGACAAGTCCTCGCCATCCAACAGGCGCCCGTTCGTTTTTTCGACTGAACCGAAAAAGCCGGAAACGTAAACCGAGGTTGGGCCGTCTCACCTGGTAGCCTGAACTGCCCGTGGGCCGGGTCACTTTCCATCAAGCACGACAGAACAAAGCCCTGGAGGCGAGGGTGCGAAAACATCGCAATGCCTTACTGATTCTCTTGTTCCTCGTGGCTTCGGTCGCGGCGCCCCTCGTAACGGAAGTTCCGCTGCGCGCGCAAGCGCCGACGGCGGCGGACCTGAACGCCGTCCAGCAAATCAAAGATGAAGGCTTCAATCATTCGCAAGTCATGGACACTATGAGCTATCTCACGGACGTTTACGGCCCGCGGCTCACCAATTCGCCGAACATCAAGCAGGCCGCCGACTGGACCATGAGCAAAATGAAGGAATGGCAGCTTGCCAACGTGCACCTCGAGCCGTGGGGGCCTTTTGGCAAGGGCTGGTCCAACGAACGTTTCTCTCTCCAGGCCATTTCGCCGCGGTCCTTTCCGCTGATCGCCTACGCCAAAGCGTGGACGCCGGGCACGAATGGCGTCGTCAATGCAGAAGTCGTGTGGGCGCCCATTCAAAAAGAGGAGGACATCGAAAAATATCGCGGCAAACTCAAAGCAAAATTTGTCCTGACCGCGCAGCCGCCGGAAATTCCATCGCGCACCGAAGCGCAGTTCCATCGGTTAACGGACGCGGAGCTCACTGAGGAGTCCACGCAACCGGTGCCGACCGCGCGCGCCGAGGACCGCTTCGCCCGGTTTCTCGCCCAACGCGAGCTCAACCAAAAAGTTCAGAAGTTTCTTGTTGAAGAAGGCGTTGCCGCGTGGGTTGAGCCTTCGAGCGGCGACGACGGAACCGTTTGGGCGCAGTCGGGCGGCGGACGTGATCCCAACGATCCGCCCGCACCGACGCGCGTGGCCGTGGCCAATGAAAATTATGGCCGCATCGTGCGCATGCTGGAGAAAAAAGTCCCGGTCACATTGCAAGCGGACATCCAGAACAAGTTCTACGAAGAGGACCTGAATTCCTTCAACATCATCGGCGAAATTCCCGGCGCTGACAAATCCAAAGCCGATGAAATCGTCATGATCGGCGGGCACTTTGATTCCTGGCACGCGGGAACCGGCGCCACGGATAACGCCGCTGGATCGGGTGTGATGCTGGAAGCAATGCGCATCCTCAAAACCACCGGCGTAAAGCTTCGCCGCACCGTGCGCATCGGCCTGTGGACCGGCGAAGAACAGGGATTGCTAGGGTCACGCGCCTACGTGAAACAGCATTTTGCAGGCTGGGAGCCCGACACAGCCACCACTGAAAAAATCAAAATCCTTCCCGAGCACGCCAAGTTCGATGCGTACTACAACGTGGACAACGGCTCAGGGAAAATCCGCGGCATCTATCTTCAGGGCAACGAAGCCATCGCGCCGCTCTTCTCGCAGTGGATGGAGCCCTTCCACAATCT
>Ga0209154_1002052_pt1 | contig 11471 bp, 7 predicted proteins | sample GraSoiAngelo_121_FD_185878 | JGI IMG/M metagenome (GOLD analysis project Ga0209154, IMG submission 185878) | Grasslands soil microbial communities from the Angelo Coastal Reserve, California, USA - 14_0919_12_20cm (SPAdes) (version 2) | ecosystem: Environmental > Terrestrial > Soil > Grasslands ... | reverse complement strand
GCGCCCGCATGCGCCAGATGCCGGTGGACGCGACGGCCCAGCCGGACGTTTGGTCGGGTGCGAGGCTGAAGTAGACTGCATTGCCGTGGGCACATATCCATGTCGCCCGGCAGGCGCGTGCGGGGCGGCCCGCGCGCACCGCCGGCGCCGCCGCTCGAGCGAGCGGCGGGGATTCGGTTGATCCGTTTCGAATCCTTATTGTACGATCGTTCAATAAGACTGCGGAGCCGCCCGGGGATGCTAAAAACCACGCCCTTTCACGTGCGCACGGCGCCCCTCGTGCTCGGCGCGACGTGGCGCCGCTGGGCGGGTCACGCCGTGGCGAGCGCCTACGACTGGACGCACGAGCGCGAGTACGCCGCGGTGCGCAACGCCGCGGCGCTGTTCGACGTCTCGCCGCTGCACAAGTACCAGATCGCCGGCCGCGATGCGGCGCGACTGCTGGACCGGCTGGTTACGCGAAACGTCAGCACGACCCAGATCGGCCAGGTGCTGTACACGCCCTGGTGCGACGCGCAGGGCAAGACGATCGACGACGGCACCATCAGCCGGCTCGGGGAGCGGCAGTATCGCCTCACGGCGGCCGAGCCCAATCTCCGCTGGCTGCAGCAGAACGCGTTCGGCATGGAAGTCGAGATCGGTGAGGTGTCGGACGCCGTGGGCGCGCTCGCATTACAGGGTCCGTTGTCGCGGGCGGTGCTCGACGCCGTCGCCGAGCAGCCCGTCGACGGACTGAAATACTTCCGCGTGATGCGAAACCGCATCGCCGGCGTCGAGGTGCAGATCTCGCGCACCGGATACACGGGCGATCTGGGGTACGAGCTGTGGATCCCTGCGCAGGGGGCGATCGCGGTCTGGGACGCATTGATCGGCCGCGGGGCGGACTACGGGATTACTCCGGCGGGCATCTGGGCGCTCGACGTGGTGCGGATCGAAGCGGGCCTGGTGATGCTCGAGGTGGACTACCAGTCCTCGCAACACGCCATGATCGAATCCCAGAAGTCCTCGCCCTACGAGCTCTCGCTCGACTGGGCGGTGCGGCTCGACAAGCGCGCATTCAACGGCCAGGCGGCGCTGCGCGCCGAGAAGGCGCGCGGACCCGCGTGGCGCTTCGTCGGCGTCGAAGTCGACTGGGATTCCTTCGAGGCGCTCTTCAGGGCGGTGGGCCTGGCACCCTCGCTCCCGACCATCGCCTGGCGCAGCAGCGTCCCGATCTATCGCGGCGGCGAGCAGGTGGGCTACGCCTCGAGCGGATGCTGGTCGCCGCTGCTCAAGAAGTATCTCGCGCTCGCGCACCTCGAGGCTCCGCACTTCGCGGCGGATACGCCGGTGGAGATCGAGGTGACCGTCGAGCACCGGCGCAAGCGCGCCAACGCCTGGGTGCGCAAGCTCCCGTTCTTCGACCCCGAGCGGAAGAGGGCCTGAACGTGCGCTCAGCGCCAGCACCGGGAGCGCAGCGCTCCTATGACGCGATCGTCGTCGGCGCCGGCCACAATGGTCTCGTGGCCGCCGCGTACCTCGCCCGGGCGGGCCGCCGGGTACTGGTGCTCGAGCGGCGTGCGGTGATCGGAGGCGCGGCGGTCAGCGAGCAGGTTTTCCCGGGCTTCACTTTCTCGGTTTTCTCGTATGTGGTGAGTCTGCTGCGGCCCGAGATCATCCGCGACCTCGAGCTCCCACGGCACGGCCTGCAGATCCTGCCCCTCGAGAGCACGATCGTGCCGCTGCCGAACGGCGACTATCTCGGCAGCTGGGGCGATGCCGACCTCACGCGGCGCGAGCTCTGCCGGCATTCGGCGCGGGATGCCGAAGCCTCGGTCGCCTACGGCCGGCTGATGGTGCAGATGGCGCAGGCGGTCAAGCCGCTGCTCGGCATGATGCCGCCCGATCCCACCTCGCTCAGGCCCGGCGACCTGAAGGGCCTGCTCAAGCTCGGGAGGCACCTGCGCTCCCTCGGCCGCGAGCAGTTTCACGCGCTCTACAAGCTCCTCACCATGAGCTCGGCGGACTACCTCGAGGAATGGTTCGAGTTCGAGCCGCTCAAGGCGACCAAGTCCGCGAGCGGCATCATCGGCACCTTCATGGGACCGCGCTCGCCAGGCTCGGCCTACGTGCTGCTGCATCACTACATGGGCGAGATCGACGGCGCGTTCCGCGCATGGGGATTCTGCAAGGGCGGCAACGGCACGATCAGTCAGGCCATCGCCCGTGCGGCCCTGGAGAAGGGCGCCGAGATTCGTACCGAAGCGCCGGTGAGGCAGGTGCTCCTCGAGAGAGGACGCGCGGTCGGTGTCGTGCTCGGGAGCGGTGAAGAGTGCCGGGCGCCCGTGATCGTCTCGGGGCTCGATGCGCGCCGCACCTACCTCGAGCTCGTCGACCGGCGGGCGCTGCCGGACGAGCTCCTCGAGCAGGTGCAGCGCTTCCGCTTCCGCGGCTCCTCCGGCAAGGTCAATCTGGCGCTGTCGGAGCTGCCGGACTTCACTTGCCTACCCGGTGTCGGCGCGCACCATCGCGGCGCGATCTCGATCAGCCCGAGCCTCGATTACCTCGAGCGCGCCTACGACGATGCCAAGTACGGCAGCTTCTCGAAGCGCCCCTACATGGACATCATCTTCCCTTCAGTGATCGATCCCAACATGGCGCCGCCCGGCAGGCACGTCGCGAGTATCTTCGTGCAGTACTGCCCCTACGCGATCGAAGGCGGTTGGACCGACGCCCGGCGTGAGGCGTTTGGGGATACCGTCATCGACACCCTGAGCGAATACGCGCCCAACCTCAAGTCCGCCATCCTGCACGCCCAAGTGCTGACGCCGGCGGACATCGAGCGCACGGTCGGGCTCTCCGAGGGGAACATCTTCCAGGGCGAGCTGGCGCTGCAGCAGCTGTTCTTCCTGCGCCCGGCGGCGCGCTGGTCGAGTTACCGCACGCCGATTCCCGGCTACTACCAGTGCGGCTCGAGCACGCACCCCGGGGGTGGCGTGATGGGCGCGGCCGGACGGCTCGCCGCACAGCGGATTCTGTCCGACACATGAGTCGCTCCTTCGATGTGGTAGTCCTCGGCAGCGAGCCGGATGCGCTGGTGGCGGCGACCGGGCTCGCCACGTCCGGCGTGCGTGTCCTGTTGCTCGAGCCGGGCCCCGATCTCGGGGGGATCTATCGCGAGATCGAATTCGCGCCCGGCTGGCGCGCCGCCCCACTGGTGCCCGACCTCGGTTACCTCGACCCGCAGGCATTCCGCGGCATGGCCGAGATCCACGCGAGCGTTGCAGCCGATCCGACCGTCATCGCTCTCGGCGAGGGCGGACCGCTCGCGCTGCAGCGCTCCGCAGTCGCGACCGCCGCGGCCTTGAGGCGTCTTTCCGCGCGCGACGCCGAGCGCTGGCCGAAGTTCGTGCAACAGCTCGCGTCCCTCGCGGGCTTTCTCGCGACGCTGTTTCGCGACGCCGCGCCGCGCGTCGACGCTCGAGCGATCGACGAATTCCTCACGCTGCTCCGGCTCGGTCGCCAATACCGCAGCCTCGGGCGCCGTGGCATGGTCGAGCTGCTGCGCGCGCTGCCGATCTCGGCCGCCGACTGGCTCGACGACTTCTTCGAGTCGGAGCCACTCAAGGGCGCGCTCGCGGCGCTTGCGGTCACCGACCTTTGCCAGGGACCGATGTCGGGTGGGACGGCGCTGGCTTTCCTGCATCGTCACGTCGGTGCGGCGCCCGGCGTGATCGGTGAGCGGCTGCGACTCAAAGCCGGGCCGGGTGCGCTGATCGACGCGCTGGCGCGGCGAGCGCGCGCCGCGGGCGTCGCGATCGAGACCCAGGGCGCGGTGGTTGAGCTTTCAGTGCGCGACGGGCGGATCGAATCGGTGGCGCTCAGCTCCGGGGAAGCGATCGCCTGCAGAGCCGTGATCTCCGCGCTCGATCCGTACCAGAGCCTGCTCGGGCTCATCGACCCCGTGCACCTCGACCCGGTGCTCATCGAAGCCGTACGCAACATCCGCTTCCGCGGCGTGACCACCAAGATCCTGCTGGCGCTCGATGCCTTGCCCGATTCGGTGGCCGTCGCCACCGCCGCGGGGACGATGCTGATCGCGCCGTCGATACGCTATGTCGAGCGCGCCTTCGATGCGACCAAGTACGGACGCTGCTCGAGTGAGCCCTTCGTCATGATTCACATTCCGAGCGCGGTCGACGCCGGGCTCGCGCCTCCCGGCAAGCACGTTGCGGTCCTGCACGTGCAATACACGCCCTACCGGCTCCGCGAGGGCGAGTGGGGCGAGCTGCGCGACACCGTGGCGGAGCGGGCGCTGCGCGTCGTGGAGACGCACCTGCCCGGCTTCACCTCCCGGGTGCGCGAGCGGACGGTGCTCTCGCCCGTCGACCTCGAGAGCCGGTTCGGACTGCGCGAAGGTGCCGTATCGCGCGGCGAGCTCGCGCTCGATCAGCTGCTCTTCATGCGCCCGGTGCCCGATCTCGCCGGTCACGCCGCGCCCGTGGCGGGGTTGCATCTGTGTGGCGCCGGGACGCACCCCGGGCCCGGTATCGTGGGCGCATCGGGCCGTATGGCCGCGCGCGCCGCGCTGAAGGAGTTACGTGCACGCGCGTGAGGCATCCGTCCGATCGCGACCGCGGCACTGTTAGCATAGCCCAATGCAGAAGGTCGTAACCGCCGGGCAGGCGATCGTCGATGGTCTCGTCCGCAACGGCGTGCGGCACATCTTCGGCATCCCCGGGGTACATACCTACAGCCTGATCGATGCGCTGGCCGAGCGGCAAGGGGAGCTCGCTTACCTCGGCACGCGCCATGAGCAGGGGGCGGCCTACATGGCCTACGGCTACGCGTGCTCGAGCGGGCGCGTGGGGGCCTATACCTGCGTGCCCGGTCCCGGAGTGCTCAACACGTCGGCGGCGCTCTCTACCGCCTATGCGGCGAACGCACCGGTCCTGTGTCTGACTTCCGAAGTCTTCTCGCACGAGATCGGCCGGGGCCACGGCATCCTGCACGAGCTTCCCGACCAGCTGGCGATACTGCGCGGACTCACCAAGTGGTCGGCGCGCATCAGTCACCCGAGCGAAGCGCCGCGCCTGGTGGCGCGCGCGTTCGAGGAGCTGACGAGCGGGCGTCGCCGGCCGGTGGCCCTCGAATGCCCGTGGGATACCCTCGGGCAGAAGGCGCAGGTGGAGCTCGATGTGAGCGCGCGCCCCATGGCGCCGCCGCTGCCGGACCCGGAGGCGATCGAGCGGGCGGCGAAGCTGATCGCCTCCGCTGCGGCGCCGCTCATCATGGTGGGCTCCGGCGCGCTCGGCGCCGGTGCGGAAGTGCTCGAGCTGGCCCGCCTGCTGCAGGCCCCGGTCACCGCGCATCGCAGCGGCCGCGGCATCGTGAGCGAAGACTCGCCCTTCGGGCTCGACCTGGCGGCGGCGTACGCGCTCTGGGCGCAGACGGACGTGCTCCTCGCCATCGGCACGCGCATGGAGCTGCAGTTCATCCGCTGGAAGCAGGTGCCGTCGGAGTTGAGGATCGTGCGCATCGACATCGACCCGACGGAGATGCCGCGCCGCCCGACCGAGGTCGGCGTGGTGACCGACGCGCGTCTCGGAGTGCGCGCGCTCCTCGAGGCGCTCGCGCCGCGCCTCCGCAAGCGTGCGTCCCGGGAAGTGGAATTCCAGGATCTCAAGGCCCGTGCCCGGCGCGAGTTCGAGGTGGTGCAGCCGCAGCTCGCCTTCCTGGACGCGATCCGCGCGGTGTTGCCGCGCGACGGCTTCTTCGTCGAAGAGATCAGCCAGGTCGGATTCACCGCCCGGTTCGGCTTCCCGGTGTACGAGCCGCGCACCTATGTCGCGAGCGGCTATCAGGACAACCTCGGCTTCGGCTATATGACCTCGCTCGGCGTCAAGGTCGCGAATCCGACCCGGGCGGTGGTATCGGTCAACGGCGACGGCGGCTTCATGTTCGGAGTGCAGGAGCTGGCCACCGCCGTGCAGCATCGCATCGGCTCCGTGGCGATCGTGTTCAACAACCACAGCTTCGGCAATGTGCTGCGCGACCAGAAGACCACCTTCGGCGGACGGCTTCTCGGCGAAGCGCTGCGCAATCCCGACTTCGTGAAGCTCGCCGAGTCCTTCGGTGCGGCAGGCTACCGTGCCGCGACTCCGGGGCAGCTGCGCAGCGCGCTCGAGCGTGCTCTTGCGGACGATGCTCCCGCCCTCATCGAAGTCCCGGGCGAGCCGGGTGCGGAGGTCTCTCCCTGGCCGTTCATTCACCGCGGCTGAGCGAGGCGCGGGCCTCAGCCGCCGGCAGGCCCTCGGCACGCCGCCTATAATATGAGTGGGGCCGCGCCCGAGCTGGCAGCGGTTCGGTTGCGCCCTGAGCACATGCCGTTGGATCTGACACGGCCGGAGGGAGGTCGCGTCAACATGTCACCCGCCCGCCCGCTCGCCCCCGCGCTCGCCCGGAGTGCGCTCGCGGTCACGAGCACGTGGCTCTGTCTCGCCGCGGTGAGCCCCGGTGTCGGCGCGCCCCCCGAGGAGGCAAGCGGTGCGGGAGCGCACTACGATGTGGTGATCAGCGGCGGCACCGTCTACGACGGCTCGGGGAGCCCACCGTTCGTGGGCGACGTAGCCCTGAGGGGCGATCGCATCGTCTACGTGGGGCCGCTCGCTCCCGGGTCGGCGTCCGAGCGCGTCGAGGCGCGCGGCAAGGCGGTGGCGCCCGGGTTCATCAACATGCTGGCGCACCCGGAAGAGTCCCTCATCGCGGACGGCCGGGCGCTGAGCGATCTGCGCCAGGGAGTGACGCTCGAGGTGCTCGGCGAGGACTCGATGGGGCCGCTGACTCCGGAGATGAAGCGCCATGCGAGGGAGCGCCAGGCCGACATTCACTACACGGTCGACTGGACCACTCTCGGGGAGTACCTGCACAAGCTCGAGCGGCACGGCATTGCGCCCAATGTCGCCTCCTTCGTGGGCGCGGGCACGGTCCGCACCAACGTGCTCGGCGAGCGCGACGTGCAACCGACCGCCGCGCAGCTCGAGCGGATGCGCACGCTGGTGCGCCAGGCGATGGAGGAAGGAGCTCTCGGGGTCACCACCGCGCTCATCTACAGCCCGAACCAGTACGCTCGCACCCCCGAGCTCATGGCGCTCGCCGGCGAGTCGGCGCGCTGCGGCGGGATCTACAGCGTGCACATGCGCAGCGAGGGCGATCGGCTGCTCGAGGCGGCGCAGGAGACCATCGACATCGCCAGGGCCTCGGGCGCGCCGGCGGAGATCTATCACCTGAAGGCCGCGGGCAGAGGAAATTGGGGCAAGCTCGACGCGCTCATCCACGAGGTCGAGGCTGCGCGCGCCGCCGGGATCCGCATCACCGCGGATATGTACGTGTACACGGCGGGTGCGACGGGGCTCGATGCCGCCATGCCTCCGTGGGTGCAGGACGGCGGCCTCGAGGCCTGGATCCGCCGGCTGCAGGATCCGGCGGTTCGCGCGCGTGTGCTCGCCGAGATGCGCGACCCGGCCCCGCCGTGGGAGAACCTCTACGGAGCCGCGGGCGCCGCCGGCACGCTGCTGCTCGGGTTCAAGAACCCGCAGCTCAAGCCGCTGACGGGCAAGACGCTCGCCGAGGTCGCGAAGATGCGTGGCGTGAGTGCCGAGGACGCCGCCATCGACCTTGTGATCCAGGACGGATCGCGCGTAGCGGTGGCCTACTTTCTGATGTCGGAGGAGAACGTGCGCCGCGAGTTGGCGCTCCCCTGGGTCAGCTTCGACTCGGATGCGGATGCGCCGGCGCCCGAGGGGGTGTTTCTGAAATCCAGCCGGCATCCGCGCACCTACGGCAACTTTGCGCGGCTGCTCGCGAAATACGTCCGGGAGGAGAGGGCGCTGAGCCTCGAGCAGGCGATTCACAAGCTCACCGCGCTGCCGGCGGCCACGTTGTCGCTCGCCGACCGCGGCATGCTGAAGACGGGCGACTTCGCGGACGTCGTGGTGTTCGATCCGGCGACGATCCAGGATCACGCGACCTACGAGCATCCGCACCAGCTCGCGACCGGTGTCGATGAGGTGTGGGTGAACGGCGTGCGGGCGCTGCGCGCGGGTGAAGCCACGGGCGCCGCCAGCGGACGGGCGGTGCTGGGGCGCGCCTGGACCGGCGCTGCGGGCGGCGGCTGTCGGGCCAGCGCGCGGGAGTGGACCTGGAGCCCCTGAGTCCTGCGCCGCCACCGCGGGACCGCTGGTACGTGCTGGCGGTCCTCACCGTGGTGTACTCGCTCAACATCGCCGACCGCTTCTCGATCTCGACGCTCATCGAGCCGATCCGGGAGGAACTCCACCTGTCCGACAGCGGCATCGCCTTCCTCACGGGGGTCGCGCTGGCGGTGTTCTATGTGACGCTCGGCATTCCCATCGCGGACCTCGCCGATCGCGTGAGTCGGCGCAACATTCTCGCGATCTCAATCGCGGTCTGGTCCGGAATGACCGCCCTCTGCGGCCTCGCGCACAGCTACTGGCAGCTGCTGCTGGCGCGATTCGGAGTCGGCATAGGCGAGGCCGGCGGAACTCCTCCTTCAACCTCGATGCTCGCCGACAAGTTTCCCCCGGCGCGCCGCCCGATGGCCCACACGATCTTCGCCCTCGGCGCGTGCCTCGGGGCGTGGCTCGGATCGCAGGTGGCGGGCGAGGTGGCCGAGCGCAGCGGCTGGCGAGCCGCCTTTCTCGTCCTCGGCGTTCCGGGGCTCGCGGTGGCGCTCGTCGTGGCGCTCACCGTGCGCGAGCCGCGCCGCGGCCAGCTCGATCACTCTCCTCCCGCCGCCCCGGGCACCCTCGGCGCTACGGTGTGGTTCATCGCCCGGCAGCGCTCGGCGGTTCACCTGCTGCTCGGCGGGTCGGTGGCGACGTTCTGGAGCTGGGGACTCATGTGGTGGACCCCGACCTTCCTGCAGCGCTCGCATCACATGACGGTGGGCCAGGCCGGACAGCTCCTCGGGCTCATGCACCTGATCGCCGGCACGGCGGGCACCTTGCTCGCGGCGCTCCTCATGGCGAGGCGCGCTGCCGCCGATCCGCGCTACGTGACGCGACTCCTCGGGTGGGTCACGGCGCTGACCACCATCCCCTCGATCGCTCTCTACTGGGTCCAGTCGCGTGAGTTGGCGACCGTGCTGCTGTGGGTGTTCGTGCCGGCGGTGTACTTCTACATTGGGCCGATACTCGGGCTGCTGCAGAACGTGATCCCGGCGGGCATGCGGGCCACCGCGTGCGCGCTGCTGCTGTTCATCGCCAATGTCGCCAACCTGGTGCTCGCCCCGCAGCTGATCGGCTGGCTGAGCGACTGGTTCGCGGCCGCCTTCGGCGCGGGTTCGGAATCGCTGCGATGGGCGCTGCTGCTCCTCGCCCCGACCGGGTTCTGGGCGGCCTGGCACCTGTGGACGAGCGGCGCGACGATCCGCGAGGACGTGGCGCGCGCGAGTTGACCCAAGGGGGCGGGCCGCTGCCGCTTGCGCCGCGACGAGTCCCGCTCGCGCCGGTCCGCTGACCGCCGGAGCCCCTTCCCTCCTAGACTCCCTCTCATGGAGCTGTCGCGCCAGCATCCTCCGCCCGCCGTGCTGAGACCCATACACGGGGACGCGCACGCGATGCTGGCGGAGCGCAGCCCATGGCATGTGATCTGGGCCGTCGGGGGCTTGTGCTGGCTGGTTGTGACGGGCACGGCGGTGCTGTGGATGATGCCGACCGCCGGCACGATGATGGACGGGATGTACATCATCACGAACCGCGCCCGGACGGCGCAGCACCTGCTGGTGTTCCTGGCAGCCGCGCCCGCGTACCGCCTCGCTATCGCGCTGGGCTGGCCCGCGGCGCTGGGGGCCGGCGCACGGGTCGCCGTGATCAACACGCTCCTGGCGCTGGGCGTCGTGTATTTGGCGCCGGTCGCGACGGCGCTCGCGGCCGGCCTCATCGACGGACACATCCGCGACATGTGGGATACCCTCGACGCCTGGAGGACGTTGGGCGCGTCCTGGATATTCTGGGTGTCGCCGCTGCGGTTCTTCCTGCCGCCATACATCCTGGGACTGTTCGCCATCGCACTGGTGCTGACGGCCCGCCGCCACCATCGTGAGGCGCTGCGTGCCGCGGATCTGGCGAGTGCCTACGCCGCCGCGCGCATGGCGATGCTCTCGGCGCAGCTGCAGCCGCACTTCCTGTTCAACGCACTGCACGCGGTCAGCACCTTGATCGAGGACAGTCCGCGGCAGGCGGCGACCATGCTGGCGCGTCTCGGCGACTTTCTCCGCCATGCACTGGAGAGCAGCCACTGGCCGTGGGTCGATCTGGCCACCGAGCTCGCCGGCCTCGAGGCGTATCTGGCGATCCAGCAGACCCGCTTTTCCGACCGTCTGAGCATCTCCATCGACGCCAGCCCGGAGTCGCTCGGCGCCTACGTGCCTTCCCTCCTGCTGCAGCCGCTCGCCGAGAATGCGATTCAGCACGGCCGCAACGAAGGCGGACCGACCCTGCATGTGCGGGTGACCGCGGCGGTGGTGGCCGAGCGGCTGCTCATCGTGGTGAACAACAGCAGCCCGCAGTTGCCGGGGGATCTCTCGCCCGCGGACTACGGACACGGGCTGTCGAACGTCAAGCTACGCCTGCACGCCGCCTACGGTGACGACGCGCGTCTCACCATCGGTCCCGACCGCCAGGGCGGCACCAGCGCCTGGCTCGACCTGCCCGTGCGCCGCAGCGCCGGCGCGGCGCTCACCGAGGCGGCGGCCGCAGCGTCATGAGCGCCAACATCGCAACGCTGGTGGTGGACGACGAGCCGCTGGCGCGCCGGCGCGTGATGCGGCTGCTGCGCGCCGATCCCGACATCAACATCGTGGGCACCTTCGCCTCGGCGACCGAAGCTGTGGCACGGGCGCCGGAGCTCGCCCCGCAGCTGATGCTGCTCGACATCCGCATGCCCGAGCTCGACGGCTTCGAGCTGGTGGCGAGGCTCGCCGAACAAGGCCTGCATCCCTACATCATCTTCGTGACCGCCTATTCGGATCGCTCGATGGATGCCTTCGGAGTCGGCGCGATCGACTATCTCCTGAAGCCATTTGACGACGAGCGCTTCGGCCGCGCCGTGGCGCGCGCCAAGTCGCTGATCGCTTCCGGTCCGGCCCCGGGGACGGGCGCGGCGTCCGCCTCTCAGCCCCGGGCGCTCGCCGCCGGACGCACGCGCCTGCTGCTGTCCGAGCGCGGCAAGGTCGTGGTGCTCGCGATGCGCGACATCGAGTTCGTCCAGGCGGCCGCCAAGCACGTCAAGATCTACGCGAGCGGGCGCTGCTTCTCTTTTCGCCAGTCCCTCGCGCAGCTCGAGAGCCGGCTCGACCCGGCGTCCTTCGTGCGGGTGCACCGCTCGACGCTGGTCAACGTCGAGCACATCGCCGAGATGCACCCGCTGTTTCACGGCGACTACGAGCTGATCCTCCGGCGCGGCACGCG
>Ga0209154_1002051_pt1 | contig 11474 bp, 3 predicted proteins | sample GraSoiAngelo_121_FD_185878 | JGI IMG/M metagenome (GOLD analysis project Ga0209154, IMG submission 185878) | Grasslands soil microbial communities from the Angelo Coastal Reserve, California, USA - 14_0919_12_20cm (SPAdes) (version 2) | ecosystem: Environmental > Terrestrial > Soil > Grasslands ... | reverse complement strand
CCGCAAGGGTCATCCTCACCCGAATCCATAGGGTGAGCGAAGCGAACCTCCTGAACTGAAACATCTCAGTAGGGAGAGGAACAGAAATCAACCGAGATTCCGAGAGTAGTGGCGAGCGAAATCGGAAGAGCTTCTGCGATTTAGCCGCGTCTCTAGCTGAACGGTCTGGAAAGTCCGGCCATAGCGGGTGATAGCCCCGTAGGCGAAAGGGATGCGGTGGAACTAGGCGCAGGTTAAGTAGGGCGGGACACGTGAAATCCTGTCCGAAGATGGGGGGACCATCCTCCAAGGCTAAATACTCGTTGTCGACCGATAGTGAACCAGTACCGTGAGGGAAAGGCGAAAAGAACCCCGGGAGGGGAGTGAAATAGATCCTGAAACCGCATGCATACAGACAGTGGGAGCCCGCAAGGGTGACCGCGTACCTTTTGTATAATGGGTCAGCGACTTACGTTCAGTAGCAAGCTTAACCATCTAGGGAAGGCGCAGCGAAAGCGAGTCCGAACAGGGCGATTCAGTTGCTGGACGTAGACCCGAAACCAGATGATCTACCCATGGCCAGGCTGAAGGTTGGGTAACACCAGCTGGAGGGCCGAACGAACCACTGTTGCAAAAGTGCGTCGATGAGCCGTGGGTAGGGGTGAAAGGCCAAACAAATCTGGAAATAGCTGGTTCTCCCCGAAAACTATTGAGGTAGTGCCTCGTGATACACCGTCGGGGGTAGAGCACTGTTATGGCTAGGGGGGCATGGCGCCTTACCAAACCATGGCAAACTCCGAATACCGACGAGTGAATTCACGGGAGACAGTGCACCGGGTGCTAACGTCCGGACACGAGAGGGAAACAACCCAGACCGCCAGCTAAGGCCCCCAAGCGATAGCTAAGTGGGAAACGAGGTGGGAAGGCATAAACAGTCAGGAGGTTGGCTTAGAAGCAGCCATCCTTTAAAGAAAGCGTAATAGCTCACTGATCGAGTCGTCCTGCGCGGAAGATTTAACGGGGCTCAAGCTATCTGCCGAAGCTGCGGATCCGTGCGCAAGCACGTGATGGTAGGGGAGCGTTCCGTACGCCTGCGAAGGAGGATCGTGAGGTCCTCTGGAGGCATCGGAAGTGCGACTGCTGACATGAGTAGCGTTAATGCGGGTGAAAAGCCCGCACGCCGTAAGCCCAAGGTTTCCTGCGCCACGTTCATCGGCGCAGGGTGAGTCGGCCCCTAAGGCGAGGCCGAAAGGCGTAGCTGATGGAAAACAGGTCAATATTCCTGTACCTCGCCATGATGCGATGTGGGGACGGAGAAAGTTATGCAGGCCGGGTGTTGGTTGTCCCGGCTTAAGCGAGTAGGCGTGCCGCGTTGGCAAATCCGCGCGGCTTAGCCGAGACGCGACGACGACTGCCCCTCGGGGCGGGAAGCTGCAGATACTCTGCTCCCAGGAAAAGCCACTAAGCTCCAGTCATGGCGGGACCGTACCGCAAACCGACACTGGTGGGCGAGATGAATATTCTCAGGCGCTTGAGAGAACTCGGGAGAAGGAACTCGGCAAATTGACACCGTAACTTCGGAAGAAGGTGTGCCCCTAGTAGGTGAAGGCGTACAGCCGGAGCCCAATGGGGTCGCAGAGAATCGGTGGCTGCGACTGTTTATTAAAAACACAGCACTCTGCCAACACGAAAGTGGATGTATAGGGTGTGACGCCTGCCCGGTGCTGGAAGGTTAAGTGATGGGGTGCAAGCTCCTGATCGAAGCCCCAGTAAACGGCGGCCGTAACTATAACGGTCCTAAGGTAGCGAAATTCCTTGTCGGGTAAGTTCCGACCTGCACGAATGGCGTAACGCTGGCCACACTGTCTCCTCCCGAGACTCAGCGAAGTTGAAATGGTTGTGATGATGCAATCTACCCGCGGCTAGACGGAAAGACCCCGTGCACCTTTACTGTAACTTTGCATTGGACTGTGAACCGATCTGTGTAGGATAGCTGGGAGGCTTTGAAGCGGTGGCGCTAGCCATCGTGGAGCCGTCAGTGAAATACCAGCCTGATCTGTTCGCGGCTCTAACCTAGGCTCGTCATCCGGGCCGGGGACCGTGCATGGTAGGCAGTTTGACTGGGGCGGTCTCCTCCCAAAGAGTAACGGAGGAGTACGAAGGTACGCTTAGCACGGTCGGAAATCGTGCCTCAATGTGCATTGGCACAAGCGTGCTTGACTGCGAGACTGACAAGTCGAGCAGGTGCGAAAGCAGGTCAAAGTGATCCGGTGGTTCTGTATGGAAGGGCCATCGCTCAACGGATAAAAGGTACGCCGGGGATAACAGGCTGATCTCCCCCAAGAGTTCATATCGACGGGGAGGTTTGGCACCTCGATGTCGGCTCATCACATCCTGGGGCTGTAGCCGGTCCCAAGGGTATGGCTGTTCGCCATTTAAAGTGGTACGTGAGCTGGGTTTAAAACGTCGTGAGACAGTTTGGTCCCTATCTACCGTGGGCGCTGGAAGTTTGAGAGGGGCTACTCCTAGTACGAGAGGACCGGAGTGGACGCACCCCTGGTGTACCGGTTGTCACGCCAGTGGCATCGCCGGGTAGCTATGTGCGGAAGAGATAACCGCTGAAAGCATCTAAGCGGGAAACTTGCCTCGAGATGAGACTTCCCGGGGGCTTGACCCCCCTGAAGGGTCGTCCTAGACCAGGACGTTGATAGGCGGGATGTGCAAGGGCCGTAAGGCCTTGAGCTAACCCGTACTAATTGCCCGTGCGGCTTGACCCTATAACCGTGAGCATCAACGGTTAGGCAACGCGCTTGGCGCGATCTGTGCCCAGAGTTGATTTTTCAAATCCAATTCTTCACTTCTTCAATCTTCTATCTGGCGGCCACAGCAGCCTGGACCCACGCCTTCCCATCCCGAACAGGACCGTGAAACGGGTTTGCGCCGATGATAGTGTGCATTCCGCACGCGAAAGTAGGTTACCGCCAGGCCATCTTCAAGCGAAAAGCCCGGCCTCGAAAGAGGGCCGGGCTTTTTTGTTGGCGGCCGTCGCGTTGTTGCGGTGATTTATCGCGATAGGACGGATCCGTGCCATTTACGCTGTATTCTCGATCGGAGGAGTTGCATCCGGCGGAGTCCCGTCATGGCGACAAACGCGAGTGCCAATAACAGCGCTGTCGGGGGCTCCGGAATCGCCGCTGCACGCGGCTCGGCGTAAAGGAAATCATCCATGACCACCGGATCGAGGCCCCCCGTTTCGTTGGGTCCCAGCGCAGTGTTTCCCGACGTGATCCGCACGCGGCCGATGGTCTCGCCAGCGTTGAACTGCACCCCGAGAAACGACAGCGACCCATTGGCGACAGGGCCGACAGGTGCGAAGAATTGGCCTAGCAAGTGGTCGCCTAAGTCGAAAAACTGCAGGCTGGTGACGTTCGCTAGGTCTGCATCGGTGAAGACAGCGCCAAACGCGGTGGTGAATGCGGGCGTGGCGAACCCCGGCACGAAAAAGTTCACGTCGACGATGTCGCTCCCCAGCGCGGTGAAAAGCCGCTGTGGACTGAACGTCTGAAACAGGTTGGGGTAGGTCGGGTTGATGTTGCCGAACTTGACGGGTGTTCCCGATGCCGCCGCCGCGCTGACCTGGAAACCTGTCCCCGGGGTGCCGAAAATCACACCGCGCGGTGAATTCACGTTGAAGAAGTTCGCGGGCAGGTTGTTGGGCGTGGAAAGCGCATCCGGCACGCCGTCCCAGTTGATCTCTCGGCGGCCCGTCCCGAAGCTGCCGGGCACATTGAGGTTCAGCGTGCCGAGCGACGTCCTGAAGGCGTCGACCGTAGCCTGGATGCCTGCCGGGTTCGCGCCCGAAGCCGAAAAGATGATCGCCGCAGCATGCGCAAGCGGATACGCCGACATGGCCACCACCGCCAATAGCAATCGCAACAATCCCTTCATTTGAGCCTTCTCTGTGCGGCGCGGCTTTCGCCGCCCTTGAACCGCTCGCGGCGCACGAAACGTGCCGAGCGAATCCCGTGGCGGCGCGGTAAAGCGGTTCCCCAGCCGGCCAATCAATAACGCTAGGCTTCCCTAAGCACGAACCGTTCCGAAGAAAGCCGTTCTTGCGCAATCAAAGAGTTGTGGGGCAGCCGTGCACGGAGATCGCTCGCATCGCGCCCGAGTGTAAAAGGCCGCGACAGCTTCAAACGAATGTCCGCGCCGCTGGAGCGGTCGTTTCCGAGGAACTGCGCTGCAAGCTGCTCGGCTGGCAGTGCGCGAGGCACATCCTGGGGCTGTAGCCGGTCCCAAGGGTATGGCTGTTCGCCATTTAAAGTGGTACGTGAGCTGGGTTTAAAACGTCGTGAGACAGTTTGGTCCCTATCTACCGTGGGCGCTGGAAGTTTGAGAGGGGCTACTCCTAGTACGAGAGGACCGGAGTGGACGCACCCCTGGTGTACCGGTTGTCACGCCAGTGGCATCGCCGGGTAGCTATGTGCGGAAGAGATAACCGCTGAAAGCATCTAAGCGGGAAACTTGCCTCGAGATGAGACTTCCCGGGGGCTTGACCCCCCTGAAGGGTCGTCCTAGACCAGGACGTTGATAGGCGGGATGTGCAAGGGCCGTAAGGCCTTGAGCTAACCCGTACTAATTGCCCGTGCGGCTTGACCCTATAACCGTGAGCATCAACGGTTAGGCAACGCGCTTGGCGCGATCTGTGCCCAGAGTTGATTTTTCAAATCCAATTCTTCACTTCTTCAATCTTCTATCTGGCGGCCACAGCAGCCTGGACCCACGCCTTCCCATCCCGAACAGGACCGTGAAACGGGTTTGCGCCGATGATAGTGTGCATTCCGCACGCGAAAGTAGGTTACCGCCAGGCCATCTTCAACCAACGAACCCCGGCCTCGAGAGAGTTCCCGGGTTTTTGTTGGCGGCCGTCGCCCGTGTGGGCTTGGTACTCCAACCGGCGCGCGCGGAGAACGCGCGAAGGGCCGCAATGACCGGGACGCGCCCAACCCTTGCGCGGCGCGAGCGCCGAAATCGTGAGCGAGTTCGCCCAGCGTGCCAAGGCGCACTGGGATGACAGGAAAATCAATCCGGCCCTACTGGGGATCGATGTCGAAGTCCACCAGCTCCACCCCGTCATCGAAGACCAGTCCGATCCCCGGACAGTACCTCTTCGTACTCATGGCATTGGGCTCCAGCGAAGCGGTCTCCAACACTTCGACGCAGTCCTTGAAGGTCCCAGCCGGGACGGTGAGGGTCAAGCCCATGGCGACGTGCTCCGCACGGTCGAGCCCAACGCCCGGCGCCCGTTCCTGGAAGTAGCGTGATCCCAGGAGAAACGATCCGGGCATGATAACCCCCGGAAGGGCACCGGCTTCTCCCGCTAACCACGAGCCGGCAGTACTGGTTCCGCCCGCCTCGAAGATTTGGACATCCTCGCCGAAGTAATGGATGTCGTTCGTCTGCGTGCATCGCGCAAAGAAGTTGCGCGATACCTCGGTCAAAACGCCATTCTGCGTCTCCCGCTCTTCGACGACACGTGTCCTGACCCTCAGTCGGACGCCTCGCGCTGACACGAACCGGATGACGCGTGTTTCATTCAGAACTGTGATCTGGAGGAGAACCCCGTTACCCGCGAGAGTCAGGGAGTCTCCAGGATTCAAGCTGAAGTGGGGATTCCTGCCCGTGCTAGCGAATGTGCAGTCTTCGACCCGGAAGTCGGTCGTGAACTCCATGCCATCTACAGCCCAGGCGGAGCCTCCGAGCAGAGGACAGACTACAGCCATCACGCTCAGTGCGACGAGGGTCTTAGCGCCGAGTTTTATCATGACGTCTCCTTCGCAAAGAGCGATAGGAAATTCAATCCGCCGGTGTTCTCGCCGGCCCGAGCCGAGGCTGTGCGAGTAACAGATTTTACCCCAAAGATCCGTTCGCCCATCAGTTGCCGCGTTGCCAACTCCCAATGGGACCAGGCTCGATTACACGCTTAATAATTCAAGCTGAGGAGACGTGATCGTTGTCCGGCCATTTCGCTTGATCATCCACGCTTTTTGTTTCTGCTAATGGAGTTTCCTCAAAGGTGGTCAAATTAAGGTGGCCGGCTGAATCTCCAAGCGTCGCAAATTAGCGACAGCCCGCTCGGCGCATCGTCGCGCTAGATCATGCTATGGTTTTGTTTGTTGGGGGATTGACCAAGAGGAAACGCGCATGAACAAGCCAGCATTTCAGCTTGCAGGAACCGTGATCGCCGCGGCGCTGACCGCGAGCGGCTGCGTCAGCACGGGCGAATTCGAGAAGGTGCAGGCCGACAAGGCCGAGTTCGAGCAGCAGACGCACGAGCTGCAGTCGGAGCGCAGGGCGCTCGAGGAGCAGAAGACGGCTCTCGAGCGACAGCAGGGCGAGCTGCGCGCCGAGCTTGAGGCGCTCGCGAGGCAGAAGGCCCAGCTCGAGACCGCGAACCAGCAGACCAAGTCGCAGTACGACGGGCTGGTGCGCAATCTTACCGAGGAGGTGAAGAAGGGCCAGCTCCAGGTGCGCCAGTTCAAGGACATGCTGACGGTCGAGGTCGCCGAGCAGCTGTTCTTCGATTCGGGGCGCGCGACGCTCAAGGAACAGGGCAAGGCGGTCCTCTCCAAGGTCGGCGATGCGCTGAAGGGCTACGAAGACAAGGTCATTCGCGTGGTCGGCCATACCGACAACGTGCCGATCTCCACCGCGCAGTTCCCCTCGAATTGGGAGCTGTCGGCCGCCCGGGCGACGACGGTAGTGCGCTTCCTGCAGTCGGCCGGCGTGGCGCCCGAGCGCCTGACGGCGTCGGGGCGCGGGGAATTCTCGCCCGTCGCGTCGAACGACGACGCCGAGGGGCGCAGGAAAAACCGCCGCATCGAGATCACGCTCGTCGACCGGAACGTGGCGCAGGAGGTTCAGAGCAGCGGCGCCAAGTGATCGTTAGGGCCGCACAGCAGCTGTGCGGCCCGCTTGCTCAACCCGCCGCGCCGCGCTGAAGCGGGACGACCTTCAGCCCGACGCCTGGACCGCGACGGCGCGCTTGTCTGCGCTGGCCAAACGGCTACGGATTATGTCCGCTCGTTTGAAGATCTTCTCGCGCAGATCCTCGCGCGGGGCTTTTGGCACGGCATCTGCCTTGTTCTCGACCATCGGCTCGATTTTCAGCGCAGAGAGCTTACGCACCAGCCTGCGCACGGCGCGCGACTCATCCACCAGATACTCGCTCGCCCCCACGCGAAGGAAATTCCATCCCAGTCTCTCCAACGTTTGCTGTCTTTCCATCTTAGAGAGCACCGAGGCCTCAGGGACAATCCGGTCCCCGTCGCACGAGATGACCGCTTTCGTTCCGGCGTCGCCCTGGATCAGGAAATCGACTTCGAACTCGCCGATGAGGTACTTCGGCAGCACGCGATAGCCAAGCTCGAGCAGCTTTTGGTACAGCGATTTCTGGAATCCCGATTCGAATTTCACATTCGGGCGCTCGGCGCGCTTCGACTGCGCCGCTTGCTGCTCGGCATGTGAAACGAGCCTGAGCCTCAGGTCGCCTTTCTTCAGGTGGCTGGGGTCCATCGAATAGACCACCCACAACTGGTCGCGCGCGCGGCTCGCGGCCACGTTGTAGACCCTGCGCCATTCATCCGAGCTCCTGACAGCCAGCATCTCTCCCTTGCGGGCGGTGTCCACGAGCGACAGGAAAACCACGTCTCGTTCGTCCCCCTGGAATTGCGAGGCATTGCCGCACAGGATTCGCCTGCGCCGATATTCCGTGGCGCTCAGGCGCCGTCTCAAGATCGAATCGATCTTGACCGCCTGCTCCGTTCCCACCATGCAGATCACGCCGATGGTGCAGTCTTCGAATTCCTCGAGGCGGCACATTGCCGTGATCAGCGAGGCCACTTCCAGGGCTTCCACTTCGTTGGTCTTGTTGTCAGAAGACGCCCCTCGCACGCGGTGCGCAATCAAGTGGGGATAGACCCGGCTCGTGGACGCCTCTCTCAAGGGAAGGATTTCGCCCCCATAACAGAGCTGGTTGCTGAACTCGATGATCTCGGGGACACATCGGAAATGCTCGACGAGCCGGACCACGCCGCCAAACGCCTGCCGGGCAAGATCATAGACCGACGTTTTTCCGTCGTAGAGCTGCTTGTTCGGAACTCCGTCCAGGAACTCGTCGACCAGCGCTTGCACCCGATTGGTCTCGAACCCCACTGCGTAGGGACTCACTTGTTCATGATCGCCGATGACCACCACCTTCTTGCCCAGGGCGAAGGCGGCGAGCCCGAGCACATCGCATTGGCTCGCCTCATCGATGAGGATCACGTCGAAGTCGATGGTGCCGAGCTCGAAGCTTTCAAGTGCTGCCGCGAGCGGCATGATCCAGACCGGCACCGCCTGGTGGCACTCAAGGAGCGTCTTGCGCGCTTCCTCCTTGAACTTCCCTACCAGCTTGCCCGTGCCTTTGCCGATTTTCCGATGAAGCCCTAGCCACCCGTTCAAAGCCTGCTGCTGCTTCAACCCCGTTCTTTCCAGCTGCGCGCGCCAGGCGAGTTTCTCGACATACAGCGCATTGACCTTCTGGCCCTTCTCGCCGATGAGGGCAACTCGGTCCTCGAGCTTCTCGATATCCAACCCGCCGAGGCCCAGCAGCTTCTGGGCCAACTGCCGATGCGTCCATGCCTTCTCGAGATTCCCGGGAGGCTCGGCTGCATCATGCGGGGGCTCGCCAAGACTGATCGCCTCCGCCCAGCGCGGCGCGACTTCGGACAGTTGCTGCAACAGCTTCTTTCGCTCATCGAATGCGGACCTCAACTCGAGCACTTGCCCAAGCCGCTTCCAGGCCTTGTCGTACGCATCGTAGTCGATGGCCTTGAACGCCTGCTCCAGGGTCTTCAGGAGCGCTGCCGAGGCCTCCGTGGGCTTGACCGCGCGAACCGTTTTAAGCCAAAGATCCCGTTTTCCCTTCAGATCCTTCAGTTCCAGGTTTTCGAGCTGTTTGCCCGCAAGCGGAATCAGCTGATCGCGGATGAGTTGAACGATCCGCGCTGCTTCGGCCTCCTTTTGCCGCTGGAGCGGTAAACGATTGAACAACGGCTCCCACTTGAGCCCGACTTCGGCCATCTCGAGCTTGAGCGCGCCCCAGCGCTCAGCCATCCACTTGGCGGCCGTTTCGAGCTTGGCGCCATAAGCCGACATGGTCTCCTCGGGCTTGGGCCCCATCTCCTGGGAAGCCGGCGCCGCCAGACCTTCCATCTGTCGATCCCAGCGCTTGCGCAGGTTGTCGCGCAGCTGCTGGATTTCCACCAGATGGAGGACCGCTTCAAAGTGCTCGATCTCCTTGAGCTCGCCTTGATCGGTCTTCGCTTCCTGAGTGAGCCTGGTCCATTCCGGGTGGAACAGCGACTTGAGCTTCTTGAATTGCTTCGGCGATTTCAGATGCCGGACGATCTCTTGCAGGATCCGGATCTGGTCCTGCACCGATAGGGTCGATCGAATGGAAGGGCCGAGGCGAACGACCAGCTTCTCCCTCTTGGCGATCTCGTCCCTGGTAGTCCTGATCAAGTCAATGAGCTCCAGCCAGGTGCCGGCCCGATCGCCGCCCTCGCCGCCAGCTTGCACGCATGCCATGAACCACCGCGCATCCAGCTCCACGCCCTCGAGGGCGTGCGCCAGGTGATGCTTGAGCCGCTCGAGCGCCACCACGCTTACGCTGTCGCGCTCCCAATTGCTCTTGCTCTCTTCGGGGATCTTCTTGTCGAGCGTCTTGAACTGGTCGAAATAGCTGATGAACTCCTTGGTTGAAGGCAGCTGGTCCAGGCTTGGAAGCGGGCCGGAGAGAAGTGCCCTGTCTTCGGCGGTCAGCTCCGCATTGATCCGATAGAGTCTCTTGAGCGCCGCTTCACTCAGCGGGCACTTGGAGGATTCGGAGACCGCGCCCGGGATCCATCCATGCTGCTCGCGCTCGGCGGCGATTCTCCTGGCGCACTCGGCCGGAAGGATCTTCTCGCCGTCGAATTCCACGCGACCATACTCGAGCAGTGCCGCCTGCCGGAGCTTCTGCCTCAGTTCGGCCGATTCCTTCGTAAGCTCCATGCGCTCGGACTCGATCTCCCGAATCTCTTTATCGAGCTTGGCAACGCTGGCTTTGGCGAGGTAGTTGATGATGCCGGAAATGGACTCCTGGAGTTCCTTGGAGCTGTCGTCATCTCCGTGAAGCACGCTCACGCATAGCGGCCTCAAGCTCGGCGCGACGTGTTCCTTGACGACTCGCAGCGCCTTCGAGGCGTGGCTCGTCACCAGGATTCTCTGGCGCTTGGCCAGCAAATGCCCGATGAGATTGGCGATGGTATGCGTCTTACCGGTCCCGGGAGGGCCCTGCACCATGACGGTGTCTTTTGTTTCGAGCTCCTCGATCACTCTTCGCTGCTCCGGATTGGCATGCTTGGTCAGCAACAGATCGATCGAAGATGTCGCGGCTGCGTCGCCTGCTGCTTGCTTGGCCGGGCTTTCTTCTGTGCCGACCAGTCTCAACAGGGCCTCCGGCAGACGGTCCAGGGCGGGGAGCTTTTCGACATACGATTCGAGCGCCTCGACGTAGCCCTGGCCACGATAGCCCAGGAAAAAGAGCGGGCCGCGATAGATGCACGGCACGTCATCGGATGGGATCTGCGCGATCGATTCGCCATAGAGCCCATCGGGCCAGAACTTATGGATGAAACTCTTGAAGAATTCGCTGGTAGGTTGCGCATCCAGCGGATGAAGCGAATCTCTGGCGATCTGCTCGCGTAGCTGCTGGATGGCCTTCCCGTCAATGCCCGCATATCTCAGCAAGGGCGTGTAAAGCTCGGGGCCCTCCGGGGATTCCTTGATCAGGAACTCGGGCACCGAAGGATTGAATACGAGCTCGACACGCTGGAGCAAGATCGGGTGATGGATGAGGACGTCCTGTTTCTTGAGTCTGAGAATTCCATCCGCCACAAACAGCTGCAATGTTTCGGACTCCCGTTCGAATTTCCCGTAGAGGTCGAAGAGATCCAAAAACACGTTGAGGGCATCGCGAAGCGGCTCTTCGCTCTTCTCCCACTCCCGCTTTTGTTCGTACCACTTCTCAAAGGCTTCGACCCGCTCCGGCGACTGCTCGAACAACTCGGCCGCTGCTTCGCCGTTCACTCGTGGCGTTTTGCGCCTGGGATACAACTCGGGTTCAACGCCGATCTGCTCCCAGCCTGACTTGAGCCACTTTTCGATGGCGATGGAGGGCTTGGGACAGTGGGACTCGGCAGGGCGGGCCGCCTTTAGGATAAACCCGGAGTCCGCATCTCCGCGCTGGACCGAGGCGAAGCGCGGCACGGCGTCGTAGCTGATTTTCCACTCATATTGCGCGGTGTCTATGAGTGGGGGGGACTTGACCTGATGCAGCTCCTGCAGGAACCGGAATATTTGCCTTATCTTGTCGCGATCTTTTGCCGAAGCGCTCATGAATTCCTGGTGGG
>Ga0209154_1002049_pt1 | contig 11476 bp, 15 predicted proteins | sample GraSoiAngelo_121_FD_185878 | JGI IMG/M metagenome (GOLD analysis project Ga0209154, IMG submission 185878) | Grasslands soil microbial communities from the Angelo Coastal Reserve, California, USA - 14_0919_12_20cm (SPAdes) (version 2) | ecosystem: Environmental > Terrestrial > Soil > Grasslands ... | reverse complement strand
ATGCAGCGCCGCTCATCACCCAGGTCGACGATCAGACAAAAATCGGAATTCGTCATGCCTTCGGATCACCGTTCCTGAGAATCGGTGCCCTCAAAGCGTATGCCGACGGGTCACTGGGTTCCGCCACTGCTTACTTCTTCGAGCCCTTCTTGGACCAGTCCGACAATCGCGGTCTCCTCGCCGACGAGATGCATCCTGTCAGTCTCATGCGCGACCGAATGATGAAAGCCGACGCTGCCGGCTTGCAGATCTGCACCCATGCGATAGGGGACGCAGCCATCTCCACTGTCCTCGACTTATACAGCGAGGTAGCGAAATCGCATGGTGACGCGGATCGTCGTTGGCGCATTGAACACGCTCAGCACATGGCGGCAAAGGATTTTGATCGCTTTGCGCGGCTGAAGGTAATCGCTTCCATGCAGCCGTACCACGCCATTGACGACGGCCGCTGGGCGGAGAAGCGCATTGGACACGACCGCGCCAGCCGCACTTACGCCTTTCGCACCTTCCTCAATCAGGGAGTGCGGCTGGCGTTCGGCACGGATTGGAATGTGGCTCCACTGAATCCCTTGCTGACCATCTACGCTGCAGTTACCAGAGCCACGTTGGACGGCAAGAACCCCAATGGCTGGTTCCCCGAGCAGAAGTTGACCGTTCCGGAAGCAGTCGAGGCGTACACCATGGGCTCCGCTTACGCCGAATTCCAGGACCAGGAGAAGGGCTCGATCACCCCGGGGAAACTGGCGGATATGGTTATTCTCAGTGAAGACATCTTCACCATCGATGCGGCCAAGATTCGCAACGTCAAGGTCCTGACGACAATCGTCGGCGGTAGGGTAGTCTGGGAACAGGAGCCAAGCGGGGGCAAAACAGGAGCAGGGAAGTAATTCTTTGCGTTGGCTCTCCGTTCTGCCCGCTTTCCCTGCGGCTAGACATCCCCTCACATTTCCCACCACTCAACTCACATTTACTATTGACATTCATTCACATGGTGTTTTCGATTGCCAGCGCGGCAGTAGGATGTAATTCAGACGCAGCTCGCGTCGAAAAAATACATCCTTCCGGAAAGTTCATCTGTGACGACACCCGCAGGTCCCCAATTATCTTCACTGGGGGCATCGTTGCCGGCCAGCCCAGAAGATGTTCAGCGAGCTGTTGCGCCGGGTTTTGGGGATGCCGTTGCCGTAGATGGCAAGGTGCCGATATTTGTTATCGGTGATTCTAACGGCGACAGATCCCAGGACCTGATGGTCGTGGTAAGGCCGGTCGGAACCAGACTGCCAGACATCAACGATGAACTAGCCAACTGGATCATCCAGAATTCACGCCTTGCCTACGTCCCGCCGAGAAGTAAGAGCGTCATAATCTTCCCACCAACGCCGAAGCCCCAAAAGGTTCAGGCCGGAGAGCCGCTGCTTGCGGTCATTCACGGGTTTGGTGCGGCGGGCTGGCGCAATCCGATTGCGCGTCAGGCTTATCTCTTGCGCCAGGCGGCGGGCAGGTCTCTCCAGGTTGCCGAGCCTTCAGAAAAGTTGCGGCAGGATTTTGGGAGGTTCCCCAGCCCGCGGCAGGTGATTGCGGAAAACCTGGGTGGAACACGCGGCGTTCTGTATTGGACAGGTGCCGCCTACGCGTGGCACGTCGCGCAGTAGTTCGAGGTCAGAACAGTTCCGGTCGTACCAGATCTTGGAATGATTCGCGGCGGCGAATGAGCTGGGCTGACCTACCTTGCACCAGGACTTCGGCGGCACGCGGACGCGAGTTGTAGTTGGAGGACAATGCCATCCCGTACGCGCCTGCGTCGAGGACAGCCAGCAGGTCTCCTTCCTGGACCTCCGGAAGCTGGCGGTCACGCGCGAAAAAGTCGCCCGTCTCGCAGATTGGCCCCACGATGTCGACCTTCGTATTGGCCGAGTTGGCATTGCGCTTCACCGGCACGATCTCGTGATAGGCCCCGTAGAGGGAAGGACGGAGCAAATCGTTCATTGCGGCGTCGGTCACGACAAAGCGCTTGCCGTCGTTGTCTTTGACATAGAGAACGGAAGTGATCAGCGTGCCGGCCGGCCCCACGATGGCGCGACCGGGCTCAAGTAACACATGAACTTTCAAGCCGCGAAGTGGGCGGATGATAGCCTCGGCGTAGTTCACCACCTGGTCGCGGAATCGAGGCGCATCGGAATTCTCGTAGGAAATCCCTAGGCCGCCTCCCGCGTCAACGTATTCAATACGGTGACCATCGCTGCGCAACTGGCGAACCAGTTCCGCTACGCGCTCGATGGCTTCGGCGAAAGGCTCGGGCCCGGTGATTTGCGACCCGATGTGCACGCTGACCCCAGAAACCGCGAGATGCCGGTTCGCCGAGGCCCCGGCATAGAGCTTCCGCGCCTGCTCGACCGGTATACCGAACTTATGCTGGTGAAGCCCGGTGGCGATATACGGGTGTGTCTCAGCCGAGACGTGAGGATTCACCCGCAGCGCAATGGGGGGTTTCTTTTTCAGCCGTGCAGCACATTCCCCGAGCTGCCACAATTCTGACTCGCTCTCCACGTTGAAAAGAAGAATGCCATCTCTTAGCGCCAGGCGCATCTCTTCTGCGGTCTTACCCACGCCCGAGAATACGACTCGCCTGCCCGCACCCCGATCGACCGTGAGCACCCGCTCCAGTTCGCCGCCCGAGACCACATCAAACCCGCACCCAACCCGGTTCAGCAACCGAAGAATCCCAAGATTGGAGTTGGCCTTGACCGAATAGCAAACGGTATGGGGAGCCTTGCGAAACGCGCGGTCGAAGGTTCGCAGGCGTTCGCGGATCGTCGTGGCCGAATAAACATACAACGGCGTGCCGTAACGCTCGGCCAACTGGGACAAAGGCACCGAATCACAAGACAGCACCGATTCCAGATTGCGGCGGACGAGTCCCTTGCGGACCTCGCGATAGGAAAAGGCCGGCGGCCGTCCCGCTTGCTGAAACGAAGCTGGCGAGGGGCTCACTTGCGTTTCGTCGTGCTTCCTTTGACTTTGATTGCCACTACGGTCTGGTCATCAAACGGATCAACCCCGGCGGCGTGTTCGGCGACAGCACTGAACAGTCGTTCCACAACCTGCTGCGCAGGACACTCGCCGCATTTCGCGACAATCTCCTCCACCCGGCGGCGGCCGAACAATTCCCCGGCCAGATTCTGCGCATCGAGAATGCCATCGCTGAAAAACACGAACCGGTCACCCGGATCCGCCTTGAAAGTGAACTCGTCGAATTCGACATCGTCAAACAAACCGAGAGGAAGACCCGTCGCTTCGATCACCTCAACTTTACCGTTGTGGCAGTAGATGGGGCGCGGCAGGCCGGAATTGGCCACCCGCAGTCGGCGCCCTTCGTCGTCCCAGACCGCATAGATGAGAGAAACGTATTGCGCTTCGATCCGTCGTTCCGCTAAAGAGAAATTCACCGCGGACAGCATTTCGGCGGGCGCAGGCTCCATGGGGGCATGGGAGCGGAGAATTCCGCTAACCAGAGCGGCATAGATCGCTGCCGGAGCGCCTTTGCCACTCACGTCCCCGATCACGATAGCGGAGCGCGATAGGGAATACGTCAGGAAGTCATAGAGGTCGCCGCCAATCGCGCGAGCAGGCACGAACTTCGCCGCCACCTCCAGGTTGTCCAGCTTCGGATAGGACGAGGGAAGCAGCCGGAACTGGAGCTCGCGGGCCAGCGAAAGATCGCGCTCGAGGCGTCGCTCCTGCCTGGCAATCTCTTCGTAAAGCTGCGCATTTTCAATGGCGATTGCCACCTGGGCGGCCAAGGTAGTGATCGTGCGCTTGTGATCTTCGGTGAAAAAACCGCGCCGGGTGTGCTCAAGATCGAGCACGCCCAGTACTCTTTCTTTGTAGATGAGCGGCACTGCCAACTCGGAACGGGTCTCCGGATTCAGAGAGATGTAACGCGGATCCTTGCTGACATCGGGCACCAGCACGGCCTGTTTCTGCTCAGCGGCAGATCCGACAATGCCGCGCCCTAATGGAATATCGTGCTTCAGTTGAATGTTTTGTCCGAAACGCAGCGCGAAATGGTGACGTAATTTCTGCCCACTGGCGTCTACCAGCAGAATGCTGAACATCTGGTAATCGATCAGCCGGCTCAGCAGTTCGCCGATGCGCTTCAACAGCTGGTCAAGATTCAAAATCGATGTCAGCTCACGCGCGATCTCATTCAGCAGAAGCAGCGTGCGGGCTTGGCGGGTTGTGCGAGTATAGAGCTGGGCATTTTCTATGCCTACCGCCATGCGCGATCCGATCAGCGTAAGCAACCGCTTATGCTCTTCGGTGAAGTAGCCGGGCTCGCGGGCTTCAATGTCGACCACGCCGATTACCCGGTTCTTGATGATCAACGGGATGGCCAGCTCGGAACGCACGTTGGGAACCGCGTCGATATAGCCCTCCTCTTTCGTGACATCATCCACCAGGACCGGTTCCCGCAGTTTTGCTGCCCGGCCAGTGACGCCTTGTCCCACTTTCACCCGCGCCCGCTCCGCCACATTCGGGGGGTACCCCACCTGGAAGCGAATTCGCAGTTCTTGGGTCCTTTCGTTTAACAAGAGGATGGCAAAGATCTCATAGTCAATGACCTTGCGCACCAGCTCGGCAACCTGACGCAGCGTGTTATCCAGGTTAAGCGTGGTGCTGAGTACGTCGGCGACCTCAAGCAGAAGAGGTTCAACTTGGGTGGGAACGTATTGAGTATTGGTCGCTGACACGTAACTATGATAACAGCCACTCTGCTGACTGCCTGAAGACGAGAAAAGTGGCTCAGGGGAAGATTAAATCGGCAGATCGGGCGCGCCGGCTTCCCGCGCCATAGCCACCCCGGAACTGGTGCCGATTCGGACAGCGCCCGCCTCTACCATGGGGGCGAGTTGGGTTAGCGTGCGAAACCCCGCCTGAAGCCTTAACCTTGGCTCGATTGCTAACCACTGAGCTCATCTGCGACACATCTTCGACGCTGGCTCCGCCCAGCAGGCCAGTTGAGGTTTTCACGAAATCTGCCCCAGGCGCGACGGACAACTCACAGGCCGTGATCTTTTCCTCGCGCGTCAGCAATCGAGTCTCAAGTCTCAAGTATTACTTTAAGGATGACGCCGGCGTCGCGAGCGATTTCTACAATGCTCCGGATATCGTTTTCGACGAGTTCGTGCGCTCCCGACTTGAGCGCGCTCACATTCATCACCGTATCAAGCTCGCCCGCACCTAGCCGGAGGACCTCAAGTGCTTCGAATCGTTTGACCGTGGTAAAGAGTCGTTCCCATTGCGAACCGAATGGGAGTATCCGCCTTCACGGATGAGCCTCACAACAGGGCCGCCATCGCAACCTAGGACGGATGTACAAACACGGCGGGAAAACCGTAATGGATAGCCTCCTGACAGACACGGGCTACGTGTTGCCGGCCGGTCTCGGGCCGAAGAGGGAATGGCCAATGAAGGCGGCAACCTTCCGCCAGTCCTGAACGAGAGCATCGCTGGGGGCAAGAGTTGTTCGCGCCATACGATGATTTCTACCATACCGCAGCCTTCTCGGCGGCGAACGGCTCTTACTCTGTATCCCGAGGAAGAACACAAATGTCCGGCAAGTTGCGATATTTTTCGGCATAATCCAGGCCGTATCCCACCACGAATTCGTCAGGAATCTTGAAGCCTACGTAGTCTGCCTCAATGGGCTGCTTGCGCCGGGACGGTTTGTCAAGCAGGGCAGCAATCTTGAAGGCGCGCGGCTGATGGGCTAGCACGATCTTCTTGAGGAACGTCATAGTGAACCCGGTATCCAGGATGTCCTCCACGAGAATCACATTCTTTTCTCGCATAGACTGGTCGACATCCTTGGTGAGTCGTACTTCTCCGGTGGAATCCCAGCCCGACTTCAACTCCTGGCTGGGACTGGGACGATTGCCGTAGCTGGAAACCCCGATAAAATCGAAGGTTGCTTCCAAGTGAACATGGCGCGCCAGGTCGCTGAGGAAGATGGCGGCGCCTTTTAGCACCGCGACGAAAAGGACCGCCTCGCCCTCAAAGTCGCGCGTAATCTGCTGGCCCATTTCTGCCACGCGTTTAGCAATTTGCTCCTGGGTGAGCAGCAGCTTGAGTTCGGACACGTGGACATGGTAAACGCAGAGTGGTGGTTGCACATAACTGACGTTGCGGCCGGCCACCACCCTCACTAGAATGCTTAAGGTTTCAGGAGTGTCGCCATGGTCATGCAGGAATTTCACGCCCTCGTAAATGAAGCGAAAAAAGAAATTCAGGAAATCACGCCTGCCGATCTGAAGAAAATGCAGCAGAGCGGGGATGATTTTGTGCTGGTCGATGTGCGCGAGAAAGACGAAGCCGCCAAGGGCATGATTCCCAACGCGGCCAATATAACGCGCGGCACGCTGGAGTTGAACATCGATCAGGTGACGACCGACAAAAACAAAAAGGTGGTCCTCTATTGCGGAGGAGGTAGCCGCTCCGCGCTGGCCGCTTTGTCCCTGAAAAGGATGGGATTCAAAAATCCCATCTCGTTGGCCGGCGGATACAAGGGCTGGACGCAATCCAAATAATGTTTCTATGTCGCCATCCCCGAGCAGGCGTCACTCTGCGGAGGACTGGGCGTCTAACGCCGCACAAGCCTGGGATGCTCGCCAGATTTTTCACGAGCCGGCGCTTGCCTCATAATGCCGGCATCCTGACAGCTGACAGCTGAAAGCTGACAGCCAGAAAGAGGAGCCAGCTCAGCCATGAATCTGAAAGGAATTAAGCTCACATGGTTAGGTCATGCCACTTTTCGAATTGAGACCCCGGGCGGCAAGACCGTCATCATCGATCCCTGGGTGGTGGGCAATCCCATGTGCCCGCAGAATGAAAAAGACGTTAAGACGGTTGACGTCCTGCTCTGCACCCACGCTCACGGCGATCACATCGGCGACGCGGTTGAAATTGCCAAGCAGCACAACCCGGTGGTAGTCGCCATCTACGAGCTGGGCCTGTGGTTGGAGAGGAAAACTGGGAAGCAGGTCTCGGGAATGGGCAAGGGAGGCACACAAACCGTGGGCGACCTCAAAGTCACCATGGTGCACGCCGACCATTCTTGCGGCATCGAGGATGGCGGCCAGGTGATCTACGGCGGAGAAGCCTGCGGCTACGTGATTGAATTTTCAAACGGCATCAAGATGTACCATGCGGGCGACACGGCCGTATTCGGCGACATGCGGATCATCGGCGATCTATACGCTCCGTCGATTGCCATGCTCCCCATCGGCGGTCACTACACCATGGGCCCACGCGAGGCCGCCTATGCCTGCAAGCTCCTGCGCCCCAAAGCAGTCATACCCATGCATTTCGGAACTTTTCCCGTGCTGACGGGAAAGCCCAGTGAATTGAAGAAACTGGCGAAAGGCGTGGAAGTCGTGGAAATGAAACCCGGGCAGACCATCGGTTAGACGCGGAGGTAACCTGCGGAAAGAGGAAGCTCATTGGGAATCGACAAAGACACCGCTGACTACTGGCGAATGGGTGGAGTGACAGTTGGCCCGGTCGAAGATTATCTCTATTCCTCGCTTCCGGCGCGCGATGAAGTGCTGGCCGAGATGGAACGAGAAGCGGAGAAGGACAAAATTCCGATTGTTGGTCCAGCCGTGGGGCGCTTCTTCCAGCAGATTGCAACCATGACAGGCGCCAAGACGGTGTTCGAGTTGGGCTCAGCGATCGGCTATTCGACCATCTGGTGGGCCCGGGCCGTTGGTGATGGCGGCCGCGTTTTCTATACCGACAGCGAGTCCCAGAATGCCGAAAAAGCGCGCCGCTATTTCGAGCGCGCCGGAGTCGACAAGCAGATCACGATCAAAGTTGGTGACGCTCTCGAACTCCTCTCGGAAGAGAACCAGCAGTTCGACATCATTTTTAACGACGTGGACAAGGAAGACTACCCGCGCGTTTTCCGCCTGGCTCAGCCCCGCATACGCAAGGGCGGATTATTCATAAGCGACAACGTGCTCTGGAGCGGCAGAGTTGCAACCGAGAATCCGCCCGCAGCCAGCACCAAGGCGATCCTGGAATTCAATCAACTCCTGTACAACTCGCCCGATCTGTTCACCACCATCTTGCCGATACGCGACGGGGTAGCGGTCGCCCTGAAGAAGTAACAACCCGCCGATGAGCCTCTTCTGCCTGGTTCATGGATCAACCGAGAACGCGGCAGGCTGGGATTTACTGGTTCCTGAACTGGAGAGCCAGGGTCAGCGGGCCGTGCGCGCCGAATTACCGACCGATGACCCACAGGCCGACGCAGGACGCTATGCCGATGCCATTCTCTCGGCTATCCCAGCGGATGCTGAGGACGTCCTGCTGGTCGGTCATTCCGGCAGCGGCTATCTGCTTCCCCTGGTGGCAGCGCAACGCTCTGTGCGGCGAATGGTCTTTCTTGCCGCCATGCTTCCCGAGATCGGCAAGAGTTTTCTCGAGCAGCTTCGCGCCGACCCCACAATTCTTAATCCCGAGTGGATTGGCAAGGATCCCAGCCGCGATGATCGAGCAGCCATCGATTTCCTGTTCCACGACTGTTCTCCCGAAGTCGCGAAGTGGGCTTTAACAACCCTCATTCGCTTGCCGCTCGAGAGGGTCGCGAATGAGGTCTACCCGCTCCAGGAGTGGCCTGGGGTCGCTTCCAGTTACATCGTATGCAGCCAAGATCGCACGATTAACGCCGAATGGTCTCGCCGCACCGCCCGGGAAAGGCTAGGTGTCAATCCTATCGAGTTGGAATCAGGGCATTGTCCTCATGTATCCCAGCCGAAGAAACTAGCGAAAATACTCTCTGATCTGACTTGATGGTCTAAATTGAGCTGACCGGAATGAGAGTCAAATCGTCTACCACTCCCACTTCCTTCTGAAAGAACGGCTCGGCATAAGTCACGCCACCCATCATCCCGTAGTGGCGAGCCATGGCTTCCACCCGCGCGCGGATTTCAGCCTGTGCGGGGAAGATCCCGCTGCCCGCCACCTGGTCAGTGAACTGCGACTTGTAAGCCATCAGCGACTGAAATCGTTCTTCGAATTGCTCTGTGATGTCCACTACGAAGCTTGGCCGCACGTCGTAATACAAAGTGGCATAGACAACCTTGAAAGGACGATGTGGCTCAAGCTTCCTAGCGCCAGCATCTTGCCGGCTGTCCTGAGGGCGTTCTGCCCTCGGCGATCGGGCGGCGGTACAATCCAGCTTCGCCAATCCCGCCAGAAAGCACGCTTCATATCCCAACTTGGAAGCAGTGTAGTGATCGGGATGCCGCCCTTTCCAATAGGGAAGGATCAGAACGCGGGGCCTGGTTTCCCGCAGCACGCGCACCACTTTCAAGCGATTTTCCCAGGTGTTCTCCACCCGGCCATCGGGAATATCGAGTGCCTCCCGCCAAAAGACGCGCAGGATTCGCGCCGCTTCCGCCGCCTCCTGTGCGCGGTCTTCCGCCGTGCCGCGAGTTCCCATCTCTCCCTGTGTGAGATCGAGGATGCCGGTACGATGCCCGAGCTGACCCATCTTCAGCAGCGTGCCGCCGCAGGTTTGCTCTACATCATCGCGATGAGCGGCAAGGGCCAGGATATCGAGTGGCGAGCTGGACATTTCAGTCGAGGTTGCCTTGTTCCAGTATCACGTTCTCGCGCACGATCAGGCGGTGGGCAGCCATCTCCTTCAATGTCGGCAGGACGCGATTCACGTGCTCGTCGGTATCGACGAAGATGATAACGACCGGCAGCTTGCCTCCGGCATCCACCAGATGAGTAGTCTCAACCCGATGACGTCCTAAGAACCCAGCGACGGCGTGCATGGCAGTGGCAGCGTAGACGTTCTCTTGGCGCAGATAGTTGAGGATTTCCAGATGCAACGGCCGGCGATGCCATTGGTCGGCTTCGTTGAGGTAGAGGGTGACTTGGACGGCCATCGCGCTTGGCATTTTACAGTACCCGCGCCAGCGCCATTCCCGCCAGGGCTGCTGCCAGGCAAAGAAGATTGTTGGCAACGATGTTGGTCGCCATCAACCGCCATTGGCCCTGCTCGAAGTAAGCCATGCTCTCGAAAGCGAAACTGGAAAAAGTGGTGAACCCTCCGCAGAAGCCGATGACGACCAACAGCCGCCATCGGGGATCGGCCAGGACACGCTCGCTAGTCCAAATCATGAACCAGCCAACGATGAAACTGCCAAGGATGTTAATCAGGAGGGTGCCGTAGGGAAAGACGGGTCCTAAGGCTTTGGCGGCATAGCGGCTCAGAAGGTAACGGAGATTGGCACCGACAATGGCGCCGACAGAAATGATGACAAAGTTCACGATGGAGTTCTCCGACGAGCATGGGTAGGAGTCATCAGCCCGACACATGGGCGGTTATGGCGAACTCCATCGCCGAAAAATAGTATTACCACAGACCGGTCAAACGCGACAGAGCAGTTTCGATCACCAATTCCAAAACTAAAATTCCACATCCAGGCGGACGGCATAATTGCGGGGCGGGGCAATACCGGTTCCCGAAAACAGGCCGGCAAAATTGATAATGTTGATGCGGTTCGTGAGGTTTTGAATGTCGGCCTGAAGGCGCACGGTGAGACGGCCTCTCGTAACGAAATCGGTGCCCACCGAAGCGTCGAGAGAAAGGGAAGGTCGTACGCGTCCGCGGTTGAAATTTATGCGATTGGAAACCGCCTGTCCGAACTGCTGGAGATCTCCGAGGCGTGGGCTCAGCGCGCTCTTTTCGACACTAGCAGGTGGTAACAATCCCAACGCACGCCAGCACTAACCGTCCACTGTCCAAGACGCAGGAGGTCTTGGGCAAACCCCGCCGGTTCGCGATCGAGTCCCGAGCCAGCAAAGTTAAAGGTTCCAGGAGTACCTGGATCGAACCGGTCCGGGTCAGCGATTATGTAGTTGAACCGCTCGTGGATCGAACCGTAGTCCACTTCCAGCCCCGCTTTTAGCTCGTGGTTCCTACGGTGCATGGAAACGCTGCCTTTCACGTAGCCTTCCCGGAAGCTGCGCTCCTGCCCGGCAATAATCGGTCGAGAGAGATCATTCGAGACCAGGCTGGCGAGATCATCACGAGACATAATCCGCAGGTTTCCCAGAAGGTCTGGAGAAGACAGATGCTGGTTAAAAAACAAGGCCCATGTTTTCCCGGGCGCCTCGACCCTGCCGCTATCCGGCGTTTTCTTGCCCGTGCTGGTTTGGGACTTGAAAAACCGCTTGCGAATGGCGGATGGTCGCACCCACCCGGTCGCGACCGGTCAAGTCTCGTTCGTAGCAGGCCGCCAAATCGCTGGTCGTCGCATGGTTGGAGAAAGTTTCGAGCACCGGAGGATCCAGATAGCGCTCTGTCGTGGCCGCTTCGCTGCTAATGCACACCGTGTTCTTACTCCTACTATCCTGAGCCATCAAGTAGCCGTCCGCGGTGCTGAAGCTCCCTCCGGAC
>Ga0209154_1002048_pt1 | contig 11485 bp, 12 predicted proteins | sample GraSoiAngelo_121_FD_185878 | JGI IMG/M metagenome (GOLD analysis project Ga0209154, IMG submission 185878) | Grasslands soil microbial communities from the Angelo Coastal Reserve, California, USA - 14_0919_12_20cm (SPAdes) (version 2) | ecosystem: Environmental > Terrestrial > Soil > Grasslands ... | reverse complement strand
ACGTCATCATGGGAAGCGGCGTCTGTTCCCTGTGGGGATGGGGTCTGGTCTGGTTCACGCCGACCTTCCTGCTGCGAACCTACGGGCTGAACGTCGCCCAGGCCGGCTCCCTCATGGGTCATATCCACCTGGTGGGCGGCATTGCGGCAACCGCCGTTGCGGCCTGGTTGATGTCGCGTCCGTTCATGTTGGATCCACGGCGCTCGCTCTGGACGCTCGGATGGGTCACCGGATGCGCCACCGTCTTCTCGATCATCGCCTACTGGACGCACTCGCTGTGGCTCGCCCGCGCGATGCTCTGGGCTTACGTCCCTGCTATCTATTTTTTCATCGGCCCCTGCATGGCCCTGGTGCTGAATCTGGCGCCGAGCCACATGCGTTCGACGTTCACCGCCTGGTCGGTCCTGGTGGGGAACGTATTTAATCTCATCGTCGCGGTGCAGGGCGTCGGAATCCTGAGCGACTGGTTCGGCGGTGCGCACGGTTCAGACGCCGCATCGCTCCGCTGGGCTTTGCTGGTGCTCGCTCCCACGGGGTTCTGGGCGACCTGGCATTTTTTCCTGGGAGCCCGGACGGTTGTCCCGGAAATGAAGCGCGCCGTTGGCTACGGCAGCGCGTGAGCTCCCGGAGGTACCGTGCCGGTGAAGGCAGCCCCGCCGACTGTCTTTTCGGCCTGCTCGTCGTCCTGGCGGGCGCTGCGCCGTGCGCGCGCGCGGATGACCTCGAGGTGCTCAACGATGATGCGCACTTTGCCGAGGGACCCATCTGGTATCGCGGCAAGCTCTACTACGTCGAATACGATCGCAATTCCGTGACTACCTGGGATGGCGCCAGGAACGCGGTGTTCTGGTCCAAGCCGGGCTGCGGCCCGTCCGCGGTGATTCCCACGGCGCGCGGCGAATTCCTGACGACCTGCTATGACAGCGGCTCGATCGGCCGCATCTCGGCCGACGGCAAGGAGCTCCCCCCTTACACGCACGACAAGGACGGGAAGCGCTTCGTTGGCCCGAACGATTTTGCGCCTGACCGTCACGGGGGCATCTATTTCACCTGCTCCGGCACGGCGCCCGGCCCCGTGATCGACGGCAAGATCTTCTACATCGCACCGGACGACACGATCAGCCAGAAGGCCACCGACATCCATAGCGCCAACGGCATCGTGGTCTCGAATGACGGGAAGACTCTTTATGCGATCGAAACCGAGGATCACCGGCTGATTCAGTTCAAGATCGGACCGGGCGGGTCGCTGTCGGAGCGCCGGGTCTTTCTGGATCTCGATGAGCTCACGCACGTCGGCGCGCACATCTACCCGGATGGGGTGAAGATCGATTCGAAGGGCCATCTCTATATCGGCCAGAATCCCCGCGACGTCCATGCCCCGCTCGCCGGCACGATCTTCGTGGTCGATGACACGGGGAAGCTCCTTCGGACGCTGAAGCTCCCCTCGCCCGGCGTTCCGAATCTGGCGCTCAGCCCGGACGAAAAGACCGTGTACGTGATGGCACTCGATCAACTCGACAAGCCGCCTTACCACGGCAAGGTGTACGCGATTGCGAACCGCTGATGCGCCAGACGCGCTCGGCCCGCGCCCGCGCGCTCAGCCCGCCAGCCAGCCGCCATCGATGACGAGATTCGAGCCCGTGATGAAGCTCGCCCGGTCGCTCGCGAGAAACACCGCGGCATTGGCGACATCCTGCGGTCGGCCGAAGCGCGGCCAGGGCGTGCGCTGGCGCTGATATTCGAGCCGCGCCGGATCCTTCGCCAGACCCGGCGCCCCCGTGACGATCTTGCCCGGAGAGATGCAGTTGCACACGATGAGATGCTTCGCATAATCGACGGCGATCTGTCGTGTGATGTAGATCGCCCCGGCTTTGCTCACGCCGTACGGCAGATCGCCCGGCGAGGTCACGATACCTTGCTGGGATCCCAGGTTGATCAGGCGACCCCTGACCTCCTGCCGCGGCTCCTGAGTGATCATCTGCTGTACCGCGCGCTTGCAGCCGTTGAACATGCCCGTCAGATTGACGCGCATGACCTCCTCCCATTGCGCGGGTTCGGTCTGCAGCAACGCCGTGCCGGAGTAAGTCGCGGCATTGTTCACCATGACGTCGAGCCGCCCGTGGCGCGCGACCGTGGCGCCGATCAGCGAGTCGACCTCGTCCCAGCGCCCGACATCGGTCTTCCGAAACGACGCCGCGCCGCCCGCCCGGGTGATGATCTCGAGCGTCGAGTCGCCGCCTTCGAGGGGCGCTTCGGTGATATCCGCAATGACGACACTCGCGCCTTCGCCGGCAAAGCCGATGGCAATCGCACGCCCGATTCCCGAGCTGGCTCCGGTGACGACAGCAATCTTTCCCGCGAGTAGACTGGACATCGGCTTCGATTCCTATAAAGACCTCGGGACTCGAGCACCTTCCTCTAAGGATATTCCGGTGTCCGACGTCATCCAACCCGATCTCGACCTGGCCGCTTCGCTCTTTGAAGCGCTGAGCGGCGCGACACGGCGCGGCCGCGGGATCGTCCGCGACAGCTACGGCGCCGGCGAGCAGGCGGCGCATGACTTGGTCCGCTCGGCGGCCGCCGGCGTCGGGCTCGAAATCTCGGTGGACGCAATCGGCAACCTGTTCACGACGCTGCCGGGACGGGACCGCAGCGCGCCGCGTATCATCATGGGCTCGCATCTCGACAGCGTTCCCCAGGGCGGCAACTACGACGGCGCAGCGGGAGTCGTCGCCGGGTTGTGCGTCCTGTCCGCGATGCGCCGTGCAAGGGTCGTCCCGAAGTGCGATCTCTCGGTCATGGCGATCCGCGCGGAGGAATCCGCGTGGTTCGATATTGCGTATCTCGGAAGCGGCGGCGCCTTTGGCCTGCTCGATCCCGCCTGCCTTTCGATCGCGAGGTCGGACAACGGCCTCACCCTCGAGGCGACGCTGAAACAGCGGGGTTTCGATCCGCAGCCGATCCGGGAACGGCGGCGGCTCCTGGATCCTGCGCGGATCCGGGCCTACCTCGAGCTGCACATCGAGCAGGGTCCGACGCTGGTCGCGCGAGGATTGCCCGCCGCCGTGGTGAGCGGCATCCGCGGCTGCAAGCGCTTCCGCAATGCGCGCTGCACTGGAGAGTATGCCCATTCCGGTGCCGTCTCCCGCCCCTACCGCCGGGATGCCGTCGCCGCGACGGTGGCGTTTCTTCATCATATGGAGACTCTCTGGGTGCAGCAGGAGGAGGCGGGAGCGGATCTGGTTCTCACCGCGGGCGAGCTGTATACCGATCCGACCATGCATGGACCGAGCAAGATCGCCGGTGAAACGCGCTTTGTGCTCGACCTGCGGAGCCTGTCGGAAGCGACCATGGATTCCGTCGCGGCCGAGGCACGCGGTGCGGCCGCGCGGATCAGTTCCGCCTACCGCGTCCACATCGATCTCGGCGCGACCAGCGATTCGCCCCCGGCAGTGATGGATCCCAGACTGCGCTCTCGGCTGATGAGCCTGCTCGATCGTCCCTTCGAAATGGCCAGCGGCGCCGGTCACGATGCGGCCGTCTTCGCGAAGGTCGGCATCCCCAGCGCCATGATTTTTGTGCGCAACGAGCATGGCAGTCACAATCCGGACGAGGCCATGTCGCTGGACGACTTCGCGGTCGGATCGCGGTCGCTGCTGGGGTTGCTCACAGACTTTCCCCTCTGATCCCCCTTTCGAAGGAGCCTGGCATGACATTGCTGGTGACGGGCGCGACGGGTTTTGTCATGGCCGTGCTCGGCCGCCATTGGCTGGAAGCCGATCCCGAAGCGCGTCTCGTGGTGCTGGACTCGTCTGCCCTCGACGCCGCTGCCCAGCGCTACTTCGCCCCCGTCATGAAACGGCTTTCCGTCGTGATCGCCGATGTGACACAAGCCGAGACCTGGCAGGGCGCTCTGGCGCGCCACGGCATCACGCACATCGTCCACGGTGCGACGATCACGCCCCTATCGCGCGGCACCGTGGCCGAAGTCAAGCGGGAACCCGAGGCCGGAAATCCCGCGCGGATCCTCGACGTCAATGTGATGGGGACGGTAGCCATGCTCGAGTGGGCACGCACATTGCCTAACCTCAAGCGGTTCATCTACGTGAGCTCGGGTGCCGTCTATAAACATCACGGACCGGATCGTCCCGGCGAGCCTCTGCCCGAAGACGGCTACGTGATGCCACGCCGGCTCTATGGCATCTCGAAGCTCGCCTCGGAGCTGATCACCGAGCGGTACGGGGAGCTGTTTGGCCTCTCGACCACATCGGTGCGTCCGTCTTCGGTCTACGGACCCATGGACCGCGTGACGGCCAGCCGGAATTTCCGTCACGTGCCGAACCGCATCGCCCATATGGCCCTGGATGGGGTCAAACGTGTGCGCGTCAACACGCTCGATGCCGTCGGCGACTACATTCACGTCGAGGACGTTGCGCACGCCATCATCGCCCTGCTCCAGGCGCCGCACCTGCGCTACAGTGCTTACAACGTGGCCGCCGGCGCCACCGCGTCGATCGGCGACCTGGTCGCCTGGGCGGCGGAGAAGGTGTCCGGCTTTGGGGCAGAGGTGGTCCCTCCCGAGCAGGCCGATATCCTGCAGGACCCGACCCTCAAGGACGGCATGTGGGGCGCTTATGATGTTTCGCGCATCTTCAGCGAGACGGGTTGGAAGCCGCGGCCGGTGCGCGCGGCGTTGCACGCCTACATGGCCTGGATTGCATCCGAGAGATCCACATGACGCCGCTGGAACCTTACCCCCGCGACCTGATCGGCTACGCGTCCCGCCCGCCCCACCCGCGCTGGCCGAACGAGGCCCGGATTGCGGTCTCCCTGGTGCTGAACTACGAGGAGGGCGGAGAGGCCTGTGTGCTGCACGGGGACGCTCACTCCGAGTCGGTGCTCACTGATCTCGGAGCAGTCGAGGCCCTGACCGGGGCGCGCAACCTGAACGTCGAATCCAACTTCGAATACGGGAGTCGCGTCGGATTCTGGGAGATCATGCGACTGTTGAAGAGCGTCCATGCGCCGGCGACCGTGTACGCCGTCGGCATGGCGTTGGAGCGCAACCCCGAGGTCACCGCCGAGATCGCACAGAGCGGCTTCGAAGTCGCCTGCCACGGACAGCGCTGGATCGATTATCAGCTCGTTCCGGAGGCGGCAGAGCGCGCGGACATGCTGCGCAACGTCGACACCATCACGCGCCTCATCGGCCGCAAACCCCTCGGGTGGTACACGGGCCGCCCAAGCCCCAACACGCGGCGGCTGGTGGTGGAGATCGGCGGCTTCCTCTACGACAGCGATGCCTACAACGATGATCTCCCCTACTGGACGGAAGTCTCGGGCCGGCGACATCTCGTCGTTCCCTATAGCTTCGACACCAACGACAGCCGCTTGCAGCGCGGCGGGGATTTCAGCACCGGGGAACAGTTCTTCACATACTGCCGGGATGCCTTCGACTGGCTCTATCGCATGGGAGAGCAAGGGCGACCGCGCATGATGAGTATCGGCCTGCACGGTCGGATCATCGGTCGCTCCGGCCGGATTGGAGCGCTGGCGCGGTTGCTCGAGCACATCCAGCGTCACGAAGGCGTGTGGCTCTGCAACCGGGCGGCCATCGCACAACACTGGATCACGCATCACGCGAAAGGCTGAAAATATGGACCCGAACGCGCCGCGCAAGGTGGCGCTGGTCGCCAACTGCCTGTTGAACCAGAACGCGAAAGTCTGCGAGGGGGCTCACTATCGGGGGCTGGTCAGTCCGGTCGTGGAGGCGCTGCGCTCGCGCGGATACCTCCTACAGCAGCTCCCCTGCCCCGAGCTGGCCTTCGCCGGTGTGCGGCGTTGGTGGGCCGTGTATGAGCAGTATGACACTCCGGCCTATCGAGCCCACTGCCGGCGCCTGGCGCAAGCCATCGCGCCGCTGATCGAGCAGTATCTGCGCCGTGGCGACGAGGTAATCCTGATCGGGCTCGACGGCAGCCCCTCCACCGGCGTGCGCTTCACTTCCAGCAAGCCGGATTGGGGCGGGCGACCCAACCGACCCGAAGATGACTGGGAGATCGTGCCGCGCCGGGGCGTTTGGATCGAGGAACTGGAGGCTGAGCTGGCGCGCCGGGGGCTGCCACCCGTTCCCGCCACGGGCTGGGCTCTCGACATGGGCCGCTTCGATGAGGCCGGCTCACGCCGTGACTTGGAGCAGTTCCTCGACAGTCGCGAGAAGGCCGGCGGCTCGCGGGGCGACGATTCGGTGCCGTCGTGAACGCCGACGCGCGCGGCTGGCGGATGGCGCTGGTGCCCGACGCGCTCGTCAATCCGCCGCACCGGCTTCGCACGGCGCTGCCCGACGTGCTCCGCGTGCTCGAGTCCAGCCACTACGGTGTGCTGCAGCTGCCCCCGCCGGGCGGGCACAGCCTGCTGCTCGCGGTGATCGCCGATCAGGTCGCGGAGTATGCGCACCACGGCTACGCGGTGGTGGCCATCGGCGTGCGCGGGGAGCCGCGGGACGGGCTCCACTGGCGCCGCCTGGCGCCCCTGCTGCGACACCGGGGCGTTGCGCTGCCGCCCCGCCATCTCCTGCGCCCGGACATCGACGCAGCGGCGCAGCGCCAACGGCTCGCAGCGTTCCTGGCCGACTACGATCTGCCGGCAGAGGAGCAACGGCGCTGGCGCGTGTAGCGGCCTTTCGCGCCGCGTGCGACAGGCTGTTACCGGGTGCAAAATCGTCGCGGCATCGAGCCACACGGCTGAATGGGTCTTGCATGGATTACATCCGCTTCGGGCAGACGGGCCTCAAGGTCTCGCAGCTTTGCCTCGGCACGATGTCGATGGGCAGCTCCGCCTGGAAGGGTTGGGTGCTCGACGAGGACGATTCGATTCCCATCCTGAGGCGCGCCCTCGATCTCGGCATCAACTTCTTCGACATGGCGGACTGGTATTCAACCGGTCGCAACGAGGAGGTTGTCGGCCGGAACCTGCTGCGGATGAGCGCACGCGAGCGACTGGTGCTCGCGACCAAGGTGTTCTATCCGATGAGCGACGACCCGAACGATCGTGGCCTGTCGCGCAAGCACATCGCGAGTGCAATCGACCGGTCGCTGGCGCGGATCGGTACGGACTATGTCGACCTCTACGTGATCCATGCCTTCGATGCGGAAACGCCCGTCGAGGAAACGATGGAGGCGCTGCACGACACGGTCCGTGCCGGCAAGGTGCGCTACCTCGGCGCGTCCACGATGTATGCGTGGCAGTTCGCGAAGATGAACCACGTGGCGGCGATGAACGGCTGGACGGCGTTCGCCAACATGCAGTGTCAGTACAACCTGCTCTACCGCGAGGAAGAGCGGGAGATGCTCCCCTACTGCCGGGACCAGGGCGTCGCCGTCACGACCTTCAGTCCCCTCGCGCGCGGGTTCCTCGCGCGCGACTCCGGTACCGCGCGCACGGCGCACGACGTCTACCAGGAATACTACGGCGACGACATCGATCGCGAGATCGCACGCCGCGTGCGCGAGGTGGCCGCGCGCAGGGGCGTGAGCGCGGCACACGTGGCGATGGCCTGGGTCGCCGGCAGCCCCAACCCCAACGTTCCGGTCGTGGGGGCTGCGAAGACGGCGCACCTCGAGGTCGCCGTGGAGGCGCTGGCGCTGCGGCTCGATGCCGCGGAGAGGGCCTTCCTCGAGGCGCCCTACCGCCCGCGGGATGAGATCAACGATCAGAACCCGGTGCGACGTCCCCGCGCGCTGCATCCGGGCTGAAGCGGGCCAGCCGCTAGCCCCTGAGCCACGGGCTGTCCTGTCGGACTTCGATCAGGGTCGGACGATCCGCGACGAGCGCATCCCGCAGGGATTGCGCCAGATGTTCGGCGCTCGCGGCGCGAACGGCATGACAGCCGAGGCTCTCCGCCAATCGCTGGAAGTCCGGGCTCCTGGGCTCGACGCCGATGCGCGGAATCTGCCGCTCGTCCATGCCGTCCGCAATCGCCATCAGGGCATCGTTGTTCCACACGATGACCGGGAGCGCGAGGCGTTCCTCCGCCGCCGTGGCGAGCTCATTGATCGTGAACATGACCCCGCCGTCGCCCGCGACGGCGATCACCGCCCGATGCGGCGCGCCGATCTTGGCGCCAATGGCCATCGGCAAGGCGAAACCCAGCGCGCAGTACGAGCCGGAGTAGAACCAGCAGCGCTCGGTTTCCATCGGCATGGCAAAGCTGCCCGTGTACACGATCTGCGTGGCGTCGCCCATCACGATGGCATCCGCGGGAAGGGCCGAACGCAGGATTTTCCAGGCGCGCGCATGCAGCTTTTCGACCTGGGTCAACTTCGCGGCATTGCGCGCGAGGATCTCCCGGACCCGGCTCTCGCCTTGGGACCGCTGCGCCGTCGGCTTGCGGCTGGCGAGGGCCGACGACAGCGCGAGCAGCGCGGCCCGGGCGTCGGACTGAATGGGCACCGCAGCGGCATACATCGATGTCAGTTCCGTGGGATCGATGTCGATCCGGATGATGTCGCCCGATATTTCGAGTTTCGCCACGAAGTGATCCCCTGCCGCGACTTCCGAGCCCACCAGCAGCACGACATCGGCGTCGGCGAGCGCCTGCTTGCTCGCTTCCTGCAGGACCGAGCAGCCGAGCGACAAGGGGTGGGAATCCGGCAATATCCCCTTGCCGGCATTGGTGGCCAGAACCGGAGCCCCGATGCGCTCCGCGATCTCGGTCAGTGGCTTGCGCGTGCCGACGGCGCCGCCCCCGACGAGGATCAATGGGCGCCTGGCCTGCGCGAGGCGATCCGCGGCCTGGTCGATCGCTGCGGGATCCGGCATCGGCAAGGTGGGAGCGCGCCGGATCCTCCACTCCGCCTCGACGGGTGTCGGGAGGACGTCCCGAGGCAGCGACAGATGCACCGGACGCGGCCGGCTGCCGCGAAACACTGCAAAGGCACGGGCAATCAATTCCGGCAACTCTTCCGGATAGCGGACCATGGCGCTGAAGGCGGTGAACCCGGCCGTGACCGCGGCCTGATCATTGAGCTCATGGATCGCTCCCCAGCCCTTACCCTGCGTCGGCGCCGGAGACGCTCCGGACAGCACGAGCACGGGTTGCGAGTCGCAGTAAGCCTGGGCAATGCCGGTCGCGGCGTTGGTGACGCCGGGGCCGCCGATGATCGTGCAAACGCCGGGCTTGCCGGTGGCGCGCGCATAGCCGTCGGCCATGAAGCTGGCGCCCTGCTCGTTGCGACACTGCACGTGGCGGATCCCGGCGCGTGCGATGCCGCGGTACAGCTCGAGAGTCATCGTCCCGGCCATGCCGAACACGGTATCCACCTCATAGGCCGAAAGTAGCTTCATCACGGCCTCACCACAGCTCATGGCTTGCACGTGCTTCCCCCCGTTCGGATGATTCGCTTGGGCTCGCTGGGCGCTCGTCGCGACGCGCCAAACGTTACCACATGGGATTCTTCTTCGAACTAACACCCCGGCGCGTGAGCCTTAACACTGCACTGCCGCGGGTTGCCAGGGTCAATCCATGTCTTTTCAGTGACTTCCATAGCTTTCCTCGATCTATTCTTGTCCACCGCTGCCGCGGTGAAAAAACGGCCCGCAATGTCGATCTGGCCCGTGCTCGTTCGTCGTGTGGTTGGAGCCCAAATGGAGGAGCCGATGAAATACCTGACGTTCATTCGCCATTCCGAGTCATATCGCGAGTCCGGGCCGCCCCCTGCCTTGATGGAGGCGATGGGCAAGTTCGTTCAGAAATCGACGCAGGACGGCATCCTCGTCGACGCGGGTGGTCTGCGGCCAACCGCGGACGGCGTTCGCGTGCGGCTGGCCAAGGGCAAGATCACCGTGACGGACGGTCCATTTACCGAGACCAAGGAGGTCGTGGGGGGTTGGGCGATTCTGAACGTAGCCTCGAAAGCGGAAGCGGTCCGGATTGCCACCGAGTTCATGGAGCTGCACCGGAAGTACTGGCCTGGATTCGAGGGCGAGTCCGAGGTGCGCGCGATGTTCGAGCCCGGCATGGGCCCGTAGCGCTTGCTCAGCAATCAACCCGAGCGCAAACGGCACGCCGCTTAAGCGGCCTCGAGTAACTTCGCAGCCCGGTTGTAGTCGCGCGGCGCGACCCAGAAGAGCATTGCGAACCGGCCCTCCCCGGCTGCGACGGCGTCGGCCGCGATCACGTTGATCTTCGCCGCGGCCAGCCTCGCCAGCGGAGGCAACGCGGCCCCGACCTCGTCCGTGCCCTGCGCGAGAAAGGCGCGCTTGGTCCGGCTCAACTTCCACTTGTACCGCTTCGCGGCTGCCATCACGCGGTCGATGTCGTCGGTCACGATGTCGACCTGCGCGCGGTTGCGACCCTGTGGAAACCCGGAGAAGGCGAGCAGATTGGCGCCCGCGTCACGCAGCGCCTCGAGGATCCGAGCCGCTTCCCCGGACTTGTTCACCACCGTGACATACGCGTAGCTCACCTTGCGAATGGCGGTTGGCATTATTGTGGCTCCCTGATCGACCTAATCAGGCAATGATGTCTCGGCTGGGTCGCGTACCGACCTTGGGGCGACTCACGCCTCCGGGGACCTCAGTTACTGCGACCGTCAGACGATTTCTTCCAGCTCGCGCTCCACATCCTTGCGCCGTTTCGTTTCCGGGGTCGGCGCCGGCGGATCGGGCATCACCTGCGATCGATCGGGCTCGCTTGCAGGCCGGTCCTTTGCACGCTTCTGCGCCTTCTTCGTCGCCCACGATCTGAAGATCCTCTCGTCGTAACACATGACAGCTCTCCTTCCGGCGAGTCCTCTACGGGCTCCCGGATCACGGAGGATAGCGCCAGAGCGTCGGGATGGCATCTGGCATTGCGGCCGCCGCCACCGCCAGGAACCGCGGACTCCACTGGGTCTATGCTCATGAAGCGGGCGCGGGCCTGACGTCGAACCAGATGATCGCCCCTCCGGTCTTCCCCTCCGCCGGGGACACCGCGACGTACAGACGATGCAGCTCAGGTACCAGGATCGCGGTCTTCGCGCCTACGGAGCTCGGCACCCGCGCCAGCTCGGCGAAATGACCGGCGTCGACCTCTGCGTAGACGCCGATGTAGCCCTCGCCGCCGGGGGCGTATACGCGCCGGTTCGCGACGTCGAAGATTTCCGCATCGACGCGCTTCGGTGCAGGGAGACTCGCGACGTGCACACCCGTGTCCCCGTCGAGCACGATGAACATCCCCGGATCGCGTGCGACGATGAACAACCGGCGGCTCGACTCATCGAGCTGTGCGAGCGCGTTCTGTCGGGCCTCGCGAATCGGCCACTGAGCCACGATCCGGCGCGCGCTCTTGTCGATCACGGCCACATAGTTCTTGTCGGTGACATTGATATAGAGATGCGGCCCATGCTGCTCGATCGCCATCGCCTCGACGTGAGCGGCGTCCAGGTGCACCTCGCCGATCTTGCGTGTCGAGACCGGATCGATCTCTTCCAGCCACGACTCCTTC
>Ga0209154_1002047_pt1 | contig 11491 bp, 13 predicted proteins | sample GraSoiAngelo_121_FD_185878 | JGI IMG/M metagenome (GOLD analysis project Ga0209154, IMG submission 185878) | Grasslands soil microbial communities from the Angelo Coastal Reserve, California, USA - 14_0919_12_20cm (SPAdes) (version 2) | ecosystem: Environmental > Terrestrial > Soil > Grasslands ... | reverse complement strand
CCTCTTTCGAGTCCCTTCGATATGTAGTAAGACGTTACCAATTCCGCATATTTCTTATCGTCACAGAGAAGCACCGAATGACTCTTGGGCGGTAGGTCATCAAGGAACTTTATTGGTCCATAATCTTCTCTTTCAGAAAGCCTTGATTCCTTGTAATCCAAGTACTTCATGCCAATTTCGTGCACAAATCTGCTGATTCGTCTGTGGTCTTGCAGAAAATCCAAACCCTTTGCAGTAATTGAAATCGGTTCTCGAAGAATCAGTTCCTTGGCTGCCATTTCTCCCAAATAACGTGAAAATTTATCGTAGGCAAGGTTACACCGTTGCTGTACTCGCGTAGGCTTTACCGCACCACCACTCCTCAACTCTTGCTCTATCCCCTTGAGAATATCATTGTAAATTTCCATTCTCGTGCGTTTAGGTCTCGGCATTATAGTTGAGTAGTTCATGGCTATGCGCCTGCCTCTTTGTTGCGCGACGGGTTCTTCACTCTTAGAGAACACTCCCCAAGGGGCGTAACTGGTTTTAATCTAATAAGACAACTCCGCGTCATGAGAGCTTTGAGACCAGGGAGATCCTCCTCATCTGATCGCGGACGCAATCTAATGCTCCTTGGCGGACCTCAACCCTCATGGTGTATGACGGGAATATCAGTTGAAATGAGACTCACCCAATGCGTTTGTGGGAGAGGAGGGTGAGAATTGGAAGAGAAACCAAAATCGAAGTTGAGATTGAGTCGAATACGAATAATCATATTGGGCTTAATCGCCGTTGTCGCAGTGGGGGGCGTAGTGGCGTTCGTAACCTTCACGCAGTACTTCCCATCAGTGCCGACGGGAGCAGTCGCGGCAAACTTAGTGGCAAACTGTGGCGTATCCACAACGACAGCGTTGACAGCTACGCCAGCTACAGTAACCGGAGGGTCACCCTTTGCAATAGTCTACAGTTGTTCATCTGGAACAGCCGCAATATCAGTGACAAACGGTCCTATCACCAAGATTCCAACAGAGGCACCTGCAATCGGTGCAGGCGGTATGCCTACAACCCTTAGTCTCATTGCTCCTGGTGCACTTTGTACAGCTTCAGCAGGAATAGCTCTGGCGCAAAGCACCGCTGTCAGCATTCCAACTGGTGACTACAATTATTGCGCGACTGGAACAACCGCCCCCGTAACCGGGGTCGTCAGCTTCACTGTAACCTGGGCCTAAGTTGTCGACTCAAGAGGAAACAAACTCCCCCCATTTTTCCTCATTGCCAATGGTTTCAGACAGGAACTAGAACAGGAGAAAGAAGGTTCGAGAAAAAATGAGTGAACGTAATGTCCCGAAAGGCAACCGGACGGGGAGGTGTAAAGATAGTGGAAAATGAAAGTATAGAAACAGGGAAACCAAGAATAGCAAAGAAGTACCGCAAACCACTGCTTGCGTTACTGTTGTTATCTGCCATAGTGGGTGGGGCGGCAGGTGTTACAATGTTCGTAACCCAGTCATTCTCTTACACAGCACCGACGACAGCTACCATCAAGACACAGGCAAACTTGGACTTTGGGCTTCTCTCTAGTATCGCTTCGAGCTCGAAGACGTTTACAAACGGACTGGTAGTTGGGTCTGGAAACACAGTCAACGTAACATTCGCCTTCGTCAGCCCAACGCTCACCTGGAACACAGTGTTCTCAGGCATCTCCATTGTAGTACAGACACAAGAAGTCACCCCAGTCGGCAAAGTCTGCATCTCACTAGGGACAGGCACATGTCCTACGGGTCTAACCACAAAATTCATCCCGACATCATCAACATCCTACGACTACGTCGCAACCTACACCACAGCACTCGTCATCCCCACCGGAGTCAGCCTACAAGTAATATGGGCAATAACACCAATCTCAATACTTCAGACGACAATACCTCTCGGAACTGCAGCCAACTTCGCCGTCCTAGCAGGCGCAACAGTCACCAGCACAGGTCTCACCGTGATCACCGGTGACCTTGGACTAAGTCCAGGCACTGCGGTAACAGGATTCCCACCGGGAATAGTGAACGGCGCGCTGCACACAGGCGACTCTACAGCAGCCATTGCAGAGGCTGACTTGACAAACGCGGTAAACGTTGCAACTGCACTGACACTGCCCATTCTTCTCACTGGAGATCTGGGTGGACGAACGCTTGTCCCAGGACTCTACAAGTCGACTTCATCGCTTGCTGTAACAGGAGCATTGACTCTGGACGCACAAGGAGATCCTAACGCTGTCTGGGTATTCCAGATAGCCTCAACGCTCACCACCATATCCGGCAGCCAGATAATACTGACGGGCGGAGCACAGGCTTCGAACGTCTTCTGGATAGTCGGAAGCTCAGCAACACTCGGCACAACCAGTGTCTTCAAGGGAACCATAATGGCATACGCATCGATCACCATCACGACCGGTGCAACGCTGGACGGTAGAGCACTGGCACGGACCGGAGCTGTCACACTGGACAGCAACATCATCACAAAGCCCATGTAAGATAAGCAAAACAACACTATCTAGAAACTTCCCCGAAGGCCCGTTCCATGTCGGACGGGCTTCTTCTCACGCTTGCTCACTGCATCACTAGTTTGAGTTTTCCCAGTGTGCTTGGCTAACTTCTCTGATCTGCCGGACGGGACTACCACTTGGCCATCCTAAGTACAAACAGACTCAATCCCCCCTCCTCTTTTTCTTAGTGGAGATTTTTAGAAACCAAAGAGGATTCATGAATCAAACAGGGTTGTTCTTTTCATCCCATGTAATAGTTGGATACTTATCGGGGTCATCATCATACCGGACTGGATAAGACAGAATCTAGCACAAGGCTTCCCGCCAAAGTCTCCGAGCAGCTGTGGGAACTCGCCAATGCCTGTAACATACGGTCCAAGAGGAGCAATGGCGAATCAGGCACTTGCCTTCACGGACGATAAAGCGAGCTAGACCATCCCTTCGACGTGTCCAAAACGCTGACCCGAGCAGAGGGTTGCACCGCAGCCGAGCGATTGAGAAGGATGCGAGTCGAATCTCTACGAACCTCTCATCGAAGAACTTGAACGGAGAAAAGGCTACAAATAGTTCCTAACGTAAGAAGGCATTACTGGTACGCCACAGAACTGGTAACGCTACGGTCAAAGAGGGTCCCAAGACCCGCCCTTTCTAACCTTGTCTGCTCCCGAAAGAAGAAACAAGGCGGTCCGGGTCGTCATGATTGGGGTGCTAGTCTTCCTGACCGCAATTCCGATCGGGGCTACGGCAGTTCTGGCCGCATCACAGAGGGAGAACCCTTCCAAACCGATACCTAACTGCTTAACCCTTCGAGCGAGTCAGGCCACTGTCATTCCCAGCAGTTCTGGAGTAATACTGTTCACTTGCGGTCATGGCCCTGCACTCACTGTCGGGGAGTCTCAGCAGTTCCGACCAGTCTTCACTTTGCCGACAGGATATACTGGTCTGAAAATGGTGCGTCATGCTCCTGAAGCTACTGACTGCAATCATGGTCCATTCCTTGTTTCGGGCCACCCCTTTGAACTTGGGCCAGGAAGCTTCGACTACTGCGCGGGCTATGCTAATGCTCCAAGCACGGGGCTAGCTTCATTCAAGGTGACATGGTCGAAGTGATCCGGACGCCCCGCATTGAAATGGGATTTCTACCTGTCCAGCAAGCCTAGAAGAAAGCTCTAGCCCGGTCCCATCTGAAGGCTAGTCCTGGACAAATCAGGAAAGGTCATAATACGCGGCCGAATGAATATAGAGAAAACGAAAAATCTTCCGTATGGTAGAAGGTTCGGAAAAACAGCAACCTTCAACTTAGACTCCTTGCAGGAGTCGGAGAATACCTTCTGGGATGCGCTAACACTATGAGAGAACTTGACGGGTTCGGAACGATACGATAAACTTGAAGACCATTCCAAACGTCAAGAGTTTGCGAAGTTCGCAACCCCTTAACAGAACCGCAACGCTAGTTCTACGTGGTTGCGGGCCGCGATCCTAGCGCGAGAAACAACATGAGTGATTCTAAGTCTTCTGGAAAAGGCGAACCCTTAACCGAAAGGAAAAGTTATGAATCTGGTGTGGTCGTCAATGCAGGGTTCCTAGACAGAATCTGCATGCCGCTTAGGGGACGCTGACTCCACTCTTATGGAGTGACAAGCCCGGTCTAAGCTCCTATCCTCCTGATGTGGCATGTGGCCGGTTCCAAAATTCAAGCCTTATAAGCTAGTAACAGCTATTACATAGTAGTAACAAATTAGGAAGAATAATAATGCTAACCAACATGAATTTCCCGACCCACGTCTGGTCGGCGGTCAGCCCCGGACTCCTCCACGATCGAGTTCCCGGTTTTCTGAGAGAGGCTCATCGGCTCAAGCTCACTCTGAAACCGGTTCCTCGGGCCCCTGGCCCCGGCCGGAATCCGGCAATTAGGGTGACTTCCCAATGACCTTAGCTCTCATGTCCAAAAGGAGAGGAACAGCACGGGCCGTTGTGAGGGCGCATAGGCCTGCGCTTGTCGTTAAAGAAAAGCCTGCGCTTTCCGTAAAAGGACCTCCATCGAGTTTTACTCATTCAGTCGACAAGTTGTTGGACACAATGACCTTAATCCCTTGGGACCCGTTCCGGGGATTCGAGTGGCCTATTGAATATGAACTGCCGACGCGAATACCTTACGTTGACGTTATCGACTCTGACAACGAATATGTCGTGAGAGCAGAGCTTCCGGGATTGAAGAAGGAAACCCTGAACATTCAAGCTGGCACGAACGAGCTGTCGTTGGCCGCGGAATCCAAGGTGGAGATCGAGGAGGAGGGAAAAACCTACTTGCACAGGGAAAGAGCTTTCTCTACATTCCGCCGAAACATAGGCTTTGCCGAAAGCATAGATACAGAAAAAGTGTCAGCAAGCATGACTGAAGGTATTCTCGAAGTAAAACTTCCCAAGCTTGAACGCAGGTCTGAAAGGAAGACCCGAAGAATAACATTGTGAAGGCATCGTTCGGCCCCCACTAAGCCGAACCTTCGAGATCAGAACCGCTCCAGCTTCTGAGCTAGCTACTATCGGAAGAGAAGACAACTGAAAAAGCAAATGTGAAGAGCTGGAAGGCTACTAGAGAAGCATCAATGAGGAAGCTGACCCAGGCGAAGAGAATATACTGTCTTGAGTGTACGAGGACTGTGAAGTTGTGATTGAAGAATTTCAGTCATTGTCCCGAGAGGTTCCAGTTAGGGGAGATGCAATAGAGAACGTCAACGGTGGGGAGGTTGTAAGAGTGGGGACGGAGGATTCTGGGAAGCGTAGGCAACCCGCGCGTAATGCTAAGAGCAGACGGGTCCGCCGAGGGAGACGATTCGAAAGAAACAAACATAGCGGTCGCCCTCCTAACGACTGACGCGATGGTTGACTGGAAACCCGGTTGAAAATAATGCTTGAAATTTGGAGAGAAGGCTGAGGATGCAGAGGAACAAGGGAATATCCGGACCTCACATGTTAATCAAGATCATAGAAGATTCGAAGACTCCTCTCGGAGAGGAAGAAGCTAAGCTCCACTCGATCAAGTGGAAAGTGGAGCGGGACCAGCCATTGTCAAGGAAGGAGAGTCTTTACTCGCAGACTGGTTGAGAAGGCGAACGAATGGCAGAGGGGAACGAAAAACTCAGAGGACACCATCTCAGTAGAGGTGTTCGGAGAAGGAACGATACTCGTACCATTTTGCGTACACTGCAGACTGGTCGAATATTGGCGATGCTAACATTTCCAACTACGCCTGTTTCCATGAACGGTTCAGGATTAGGCGAGTGATCAGATGCTGGCCTGCCGCCTCCCAGAGGAAGGTAGAATGAGACATCTATCGCAGGGACAACCGCGAAGACCGATACGCTGAGCACGAGAGCAGCAAGGAACAAGGAACAGTGCTACGCGTATTCCGTTGAGGCCTGCCGTCAAGACCTCTCTCTTGACTTTGGGACGACTCCTAACGATTTAGGGATTGCTCTTGGCTAGAGCAAGTCTCAATTACCCCAGCGCGTCCGAGTGTTTATCGCTTACCGCTTTTCTTTGAGGATTTCTTACCTTTCTTCTTCGTCGGCATCTACTTCTTCACCCAGTCCAACTCTCTCCACCTTCCTTAAGATGCCTCCGTACTGGAAATGGTCAACGTCGATTCTTTTCAGCAACCTGTTTCCGAAACCGTAACAAAGACGGCATTGCTTAGGATCTCTCCTGTGAACCTGGCGTTGACCAAGATATGGAGTCCCCGGCCCATGTCCCTATCCATAGTGGATATTCTGGAGAAGAAGGGTGCAATGACAGATGTTGATTTGCTAAAGGATCTCAGGTCAAACTTTGGAGAGGTCAGTTTTAGAGAGCTCAACCGGGAACTGATGAAACTAGAACTGGCGGGGATTCTGCGGGTCTCAAGGCTCACGAAGGGCAAGAGACAAGTCGAGCTGTTAGGAAATCGATAATCGGCATAGACCAATCTGAGCGGCAATCCGCGTAAGATATCAGCGGTCGTAACGGGCCCACATCTCTCAATGGTAAGACGGAATCGTGTGATTATAATGGGGCTGTACTCGTTACCATGCAGGTCATCTCTGGCCAAGTTCTACGCGATATCCACCCTTGGGCAAACTACTCGTGAAGCGGTAGAGTGCCAGAAGTTGGTCTTAGGAGAATCGGGGGGTTTCTTCTCTGACTCCCTGTTCAGTGATGACCATCAAGTCAACACCGTCCCCGCTGGATATATCTCTGGCTATCGCCGATCTTACCGCCCTAAGGAGTAGAGCCTCACCCTCGTCAACAGACAGCCCCTCATTGTAATCTAGTTCCAGAACACCTATAGCGATTTGAGCTCCTGTCCCCACTACGGCGAACTTGTCAGGGAGAACAGATCCTATGGGGTCTAACACGTAGAGCTCGGGTTTTCCGTCGCTAAGGCCAGCGATGATCGTCTCTGCAAGGTAGGGAAATATGCGACGGCTAGACAGAAGGTTGGAGATGAGCTTGGCCGTGTTCTTCACAATTGCCGGCCTCCCCCTCTCGTACTGGTAGATGCTCATCCAAGCCCGAGCTTCCCTGGTCAGGACCTGCATATCACCCACGATGCCCGCGCAGGCGGCGCCTATTTTGTCCGTAATGGGGAATACTTTCTTCGCGGATTTACTCATGACGAAGCTTCCATACGCGTACCGACGTTCTGATGCTAGTAAAACTCCATCTTTGCAAACCATGCCAATGGTGGTCGCACCTGGCACGTAGGGATCTCTACTCATAAGAAAGGACGGGGGCTACTGCCCCTCCTGCCGCTCTTAAGCTAGCGAAGCGCGAACCGGGTTCTAGCACGGTTTCGTGAAGGGCAGAGCGCGCGAAAATCGACCACCCCGGGGGGGTCACATAATAGTATGCAGAAAAAAATAGTTACAGAAAGAGAATAGTTACTTTCGCGCATCTAGAAGAACTGCAAACAAGCAAAAACCAGAATCTTAACGTATACGGGAAAAGGCTAACCCTTAACTGAAACTTATTTTCTGGGAGCCTTTGCTCCGGTAGTATAGCCCGGTCCACAAGTTTGGCCGAAAGTATGCCGGACTCTCGATCCGGCGACCCGGGTTCAAAAGGCTCTAAAGAGCCTGAATGTCCCGGCCGGAGCACTAGACCACAAACTTGGCCAGCATCATACTCATAACGGGTACACCTGGAGTTGGAAAAACTGTGCTGGCCAAGAGCCTATCGAGAAGGTCAGGCTTCAACATGGTTGAACTGGGCAAACTGGTAAGGAGAGAAAGGCTCTACACACACTTTGACCGAGCTAGGAAAACCTACGTTGTAGATGAGGGACAGCTTCGAAGGCGACTGGCAGCGTTGTCGCGATCACCAGAGAGCATCGTTCTATCAACCCACTTGATTGGAAGATTTCTCCCCAAAGCCTCAGTGAAAATGGCCCTAGTTCTTCGTCTGGACCCAGTTGTCCTCTATAAGCGACTGCGAGCGAGAGGGTGGACCAAACGCAAGGCATGGGAAAACACGGAAGCAGAGATATTAGATGTGTGCCTCCAAGAGTCCCGTTTGCTTCTCGGACCCCGAAAAGTGTATGAGATTGACACTACTCGAAAGTCGGCCTTGGCAGTCTACAGGGAAGCATTACGAGCTTTGTCAAGGGCGAGAGCTGGCAGGTCAGGAATAGTAAACTGGCTTGCTCGCTACGATCCGCTGGAACTGGAGAGGACGCTATGACCGAGAAAAAGAGGTTCTGGATTATTAAATGCCCGCGTTGCCACACGCATCAAATTGCTGATTCTAGGAACAAGAGCAAGACTTGTTCTCAATGCTCACGACGGTTTGAGATTCTTGATCTGCCTATCATCGCTTCTGCTAAAGACGCGAGAGAAGCGAGGGTTATCGTAGCAGACCTGAAGATGCCGAGAACGACCGTGTCTGAACCAAAGGTGATATAGCGGTCTCCGGGTCCGCACGCCTCAAGGGTGCTGGAATAACTGTCTTCGACCGCGGGCCGGAAATTCATGGAAGAACTGTCGAATCTTCTCCAAAAGCACGTTAGCGTCTTGACGACGCAGGGAAAGACCTTCATCGGCACTCTGACCGGGGTTGATACGGAGACCCTCAGCGTCTGTCTCACGAACGCAAAGTCGGACGCGGGAGATATTCACAAAGTCTTCCTGAACGGCGATACTATTGTCCAGATTTCCAGCTTCGAGAAGCCGTTTGATCTTCAGAGTCTTGGTGAGAGGCTTGAACGAGTTTTCCCCAGAATGGTACGGGTGATGGACGAGGCCGGAGTGATTGTTGTGATGGACAGGATTCGGGTCAATGAGAGGGGCATTATCGAAGGCGCTGGTCCTGCGGCAGAGAGAGTTCAGAGAGTCTTTGACGAGTTCATGAGGGAAAAAGGCGTAAAGGCCTAAATCCCGTTTTGTCCTTTCAGGTACAAGGTAAGGATCTTCTCGGCAGAATTGGAACACTGACCACCAAGAGCGGTAGCTTTCAAACACCGCACATGTTTCCCGTCGTTGACCCGAACCGTCCAGTTCTGGATCCAAAATTCTATCGCGAGGTCGGCATTAGAGCGATAATGACCAACGCGTACCTCCTGAAGAGGGGGAGACCGGGTCAGGTGCCGAAGGATGTCCATGTAACCCTGGGCTTCAAGGAGACCGTGGCGACAGATTCTGGGGCATACCAGATTCTTGAGTATGGACATGTGGGGGTAAACCCCTCGGAGATCGTTGTTTACCAGGAGAAGATTAATACTGATATTGGAATAATTCTTGATTTTCCAACGGGCTTTCACAGCGATGCTAGACGAGCCGGATGGACTGTTGACGAGACGATTCGCAGGGCAGATGAGGCTCTCAAGAGAATCAAACGGAAGGATATCCTCTGGGTTGGTCCAGTTCAAGGCGGAGTCCACATCAAAGAGGTCGCTCGTTCCGCGGCGGAGATGGGAAAGCGACCTTTCTCAATCTACGCGCTCGGCAGCCCCACGGAATTGATGGAGGCGCAACGCTTCGACGTTCTAGTTGATATGATAGTCGCTGCCAAGAAGAGTCTGCCTCATTCCCGACCCTTGCACCTGTTCGGTGCCGGCCACCCTGCTATGTTCCCATTCATAGTCGCTCTTGGGTGTGACATGTTCGATTCAGCTGCATACGCGCTCTACGCCCGGACGGGTAGATACCTCACTTCTGACGGAACCCAGGAACTGGCCGAGATAGAGGAATTCTCTTGCATGTGCAAGATTTGTGACAGCATCACCCCTGAGGAGTTAAGACATCTCGACACATCTGAGAGAGAGCAACTCCTGTCAAAACACAACCTTCTAGCTTGCTTCTCCGAGTTGCGCAGGATACGAGAAGCGATTAGGACGGGTCATTTGTGGGAGCTACTCGAGCATCGGGCTTACGCTAACCCCGCGTTCGAGAAGTTCCTAGCGAAGATTGTTCAGTATTCCGCCTTTCTGGAACAGTTCACGCCGACCGTTAAGCCTCGTGGAATCTCCCATTTCGGTGAGGCAAGCGATCACAGGCCAGAGATGGTTCGTTACGGTATACGGATGTCGCGCATTCCAGGAGAAAGGGGAAAAGCTGTTGTTCTCTTGCCTGGCCGCTGGAGGAGACCATATCACGAGGACCCGCGAAACTTGCCAATTGTCAGCAAGCTCGCAAACAAGTCAAACGTGTCTATCTGCTTCTACACAATCCCGTTCGGACCAGTGCCGATTGAACTTGATGAGACCTTTCCTTTAGCGCAGACCGAGAGTTTTGACAGTCACGACCCGAGAATGTACGAGCAGAAGGCAGAGCAAGTAGCCTCCTGGGTGAAGCGATTCTCACCGAAACAAGTTTTCCTTATTTCCGAGGGCGAATATGGCGCGACACTTCGAAAGGAACTCTCCGGAGCGACTTCGAAGCTCAAGGTCATCAGAGTCCAGGCGAAGGGGTCGAAGCCGGATCATATTGTAGGCTCGATCATTCGGGGACTGGGCTAGGCATACAGTCTTTCATGCGATTTCGTAAGCCTAGATTTGTGATCATACTCCCGCTCGATAAGCTTCGCGTCCTTCAACAGTTCTTTCAGGTTGACCTTGAAATTGTACGCTTTTGAAATCTTTCGGATCGCTAGCGCGGCGGCTGCAGGGTCAGCGCGAGCTGGCTCCGCGTAGGGAAGAACTGCAACGGCAGGGAAATCGTGGATTTCAAACTCGCTCAACATCACTGCAAGTGGCCCGTAAACCAGTAGGCCGGGCTCGAGGATCGGCGCCTTGAACACTTTTGCTCGGTCAATGTACGCACCGGTTGGAACGACGCAGAATTCGTCGTTGTTCCTGAAAGATGAATCCAACCCACCGATAAGAATCGCGTCCTTGAACTTGCCCTTCACAGCCCAGTTTGCCAGAACCTTAGCAAACTCCGCCTCCTCCGATCTATGGGGAGAAAATTCCAGTTTAACCAAGACCGTCTTGCCTCTTCGGTAGACCTCGAAAGGTGTCACCAGGCCACCGTCTGCTGTCCCGACCCACGGTGGAGGGTTTGCGACTTGGACAAAGCCTACTCGCTCGGCCTTCAGTGCGTGTATCATGTAGGAGGTAGCTATGTAGCCTGTTTGTCCCACGCCGTGGAACCCTGTGACCAAAGTGGAGCCTTTGAGATTCTTCGAATCTACGAGGAGCTGAACTGGCACCCTAACACCAACTGAGTAAGCTGGATTCATCTTAGCTTATCGTGCCTAAAAATCTCTCCGGAGACTCAGTTGTAGGGCTTTTATTGTAGTCTTTCAAACCCGTCAACTCGTAGAGTGAACAAGAATTTCTCGAAATAATCCATTTCATACTGTTACGGTGAACGGATGAAGATCAGGTTCTTGGGCGCCTGTCAAGAAGTAGGCAGGTCCGCATTCGCAGTAAGCGTCGGCAGCAAGTACCTCGTTCTCGACTATGGCGTAATGGTAAACCATCACGTTGGATTCCCGATGCAC
>Ga0209154_1002044_pt1 | contig 11502 bp, 8 predicted proteins | sample GraSoiAngelo_121_FD_185878 | JGI IMG/M metagenome (GOLD analysis project Ga0209154, IMG submission 185878) | Grasslands soil microbial communities from the Angelo Coastal Reserve, California, USA - 14_0919_12_20cm (SPAdes) (version 2) | ecosystem: Environmental > Terrestrial > Soil > Grasslands ... | reverse complement strand
CTTCAGAACGAGATTAGCGCGGCAGAAGTGCTCTTCCATGTTGTGATCGCCCATTCCCATGTGGTCGGTGGAATGAGTGTTGAAGTAGCAGGGGCAGAACATGTCGCAACTGCAGGCTTCGATGTAGCTGGCTGTCATATCGAAATCTGGCTTCGCTTTGTCTTGCGCCGCTGAGTTCAAGAACAGGAGGCCAACAGCGAGCACAAAAACAGGAAGCACAAGCAAACGAGGAATGAGTCGCATAAACCCTCCAATAAATTTTCCGAGAGCGGGCCTGACCAGATTGGGAGGGAGTGTACTCCGGCAAAGTGGCAGAGGCAAGACACAAATGCCAAATGTGCCAAATGCGTCCTACGCTAGCAGCACCGGCTGGGGCGGGAATAGCGGCGATTGAGCTGTTCCACGTAAAACTCTGCCTGGCTCAGAGTGCGGCACGAGGCGCCATGGGAAGCCTTTGAACGCAGGTAGCTTTCGTAGGCCGCGTCGCCGCACCATTCGCGCAGCCCTCTCCAGAACCGGCGAAGGAAGCGTTTCGTGCGTTTTGCCGCTTTGCGCATCAGTCCTCTCCGATGGCGTCGCCAACCACGGTATCGTGGGGGACGCCGGAAAAGTCCTTGGCCCAGCGTGTTGCGACGTACGGCGATTCGTGCAAAACGGCCTCGCCCCTGCGACTGAGAATCGCATACCACTGGAAGATAGCCTCAACGACCAAGACCAGCACCATGCCAGCAAAAATTGCCGTTACCGCGGCGTCCAGGCGCAAATTAAAAATCAGGCGATTTGTTTCGACGATTTTTTCGGCGGCAATTTTACCGGCCGCCATTTGGGCGGCCCTGTCGTCAGCGCCTGAGAGAAAACCAATGAGCGGATTGGGATCAAAGATTTTCTGATAGCTCGCCGTCATGGTCACGAGCACCAGCGCGGCTGTCGGCACTAGCGTTACCCAAATCCACCGCAAGCGGCCCATCTTCAACAGAATCGTTGTCGCGACCACCAGAGCCACGGCAGCGAGCAATTGGTTCCCAATACCGAAAAGCGGCCACAGCGAATTGATCCCGCCGAGGGGATCGATGACCCCTTGATAGAGAAAATAGCCCCACATCGCGACAATCACCGTGCTCGAAAGTAGGATCCCCGGCATCCAGCCCCGGCGCCCTAACGGAGCCCAAATGCGTCCCCCAAGTTCCTGAACCATAAAGCGCCCGACGCGGGTGCCAGCGTCGAGCACCGTAAGAATGAAAAGCGCCTCAAACATGATCGCGAAGTGATACCAGATGCTCAGAAGACGCGGCCCGCCAAGGGTGTTCGAGAAAATCTGTGCCATGCCCACGGCGAGGGATGGCGCGCCGCCAGCCCGATTCCACAGCGTAATCTCTCCAACCGCGTGGGCCAGATTCGTCATGGTGTGCGCCTGTAACGGATAGCCCCAGCTGCTGATGGTGGCCGCGCCCGCGTCGGAGGTGGCGCCCACGATACTCGGCGGGCTGTTGATCGCGAAATAGACGCCCGGCGTCATGGCACAGGCGGCGACCATGGCCATAATGCCCACGAACGATTCCAGCAGCATCGCACCGTAGCCAATGAGCCGCGCATGACCTTCGCGCAAAATCATTTTCGGAGTAGTGCCCGATGAAATCAGCGAGTGAAATCCGCTGACGGCGCCGCATGCAATGGTGATGAAACAGAACGGAAAGATCTTGCCGGCAAAGACAGGTCCGGTGCCGTCAATGAAACGCGTGAGAGGCGGCATAAGTACCTGCGGCCGAACCAGAAGAATGCCGGCCGCCAGCGAAAAGATGGCACCTGCCTTGATAAACGCGCTCAGGTAGTCGCGCGGCGCAAGCAACAACCAGACGGGCAATGCCGAGGCGGAGTATCCGTAAATGACGATGGCCGCGGTGAGCGAAAGACCGCTCAGCGTGAAGACGTGGGACCAATACGGGGAATCGGCCACCCACTGGCCGGCAACGACCACGAAGATCACCAGCGCGACACCCATGATGGACGCTTCGAGCACGCGCCCTGGCCGCACAAACCGAAGGTACAAGCCTAGAAGGATGGCAATCGGAATGGTCATCGCTAACGTGAAAGTCGCCCAAGGCGAGGACTTCAGCGCGTTGACTACAACGAGCGCAATGACCGCCAGGAGAATCACCATGATCGCCAGGACCGCCAGCTGCGCGATGAATCCCCCGCGTTCGCTTACTTCTTCGCGCGCCATCTGGCCGAGGGACTTCCCGTCGCGACGAATCGAGCAAAAGAGAATCACGAAATCCTGGACGCAACCCCCAAAAGCAGCGCCGGCAATCAGCCAAATCGTTCCGGGAAGATAGCCAAATTGCGCGGCCAGCGTGGGGCCGACAAGCGGGCCAGGCCCGGCGATGGCTGCGAAGTGATGGCCGAAGAGCACCCATTTGTTGGTGGGCACGAAGTCGCGGCCGTCGTCGTGACGTTCCGCGGGCGTGGCGCGCGTGTCGTCCAGCGCCAAGAGTTTGGCGGCCACGAAGGCGGAATACAGACGGAATGCCACGAGATAACAACCCAGTGCGGCGACGACAAACCACATCGCGTTGAGCGGCTCGCCTCGGTGAATGGCAATCGCGCCGAGAGCGCTCGCGCCAAGGAAGGCGACGATCAACCAGGCAAAAATGGAAAGGATGCGTTTCATTGCGCCGGCCCCGTGCTGGATTTAAGGAATTGCGCGATATCAGCTTTCAGCTTCACGCGCGAAGGCGTGTGCACGTACATCATGTGTCCCGCCTCGTAGTAACCGCCGCTCAAATGGCTGCGTAGCATAGGGTCCAGGCCAAGGTGATCGAAGGTATAGTCGGCGGCAAAGAAAGGCGTGGCCAAATCGTAGTAACCCTTGGCAACAAAGACGTGCAGAAACGGATTCTCCGTCATGGCCCGGCGCAGAGTTTCAGCCACGTTGACGTAGCGATTTTCGAACGGCGCGTAATTCCAGGGCCGCACGCGGCTAGTGAGCACTTCGTAAGGCAAATCGCTGTCGAATTTGAGGTCGCCGCGCACATAATCATTGAGCGCGCCTGAGTACGGCCCGGTGATGGCGGCGATGCTGGGATCGAATTCCGGACGTTCTCCCGCGGCATCCCGGTCAACGCCGAGAAATCGCGCATCAATCCGGCCGATGGTGCGGCGCTCGCTGCGCAGCAGCTCTTTCGTGAACCGCATGATCTCGATACGTAAATTGGCCCGATCAACGTAATCCGGCGAAAGCCCGGTAAAGCGCGAGAGCTTCTGCGCGACTTCGGCGCGGCGGGCCGGTGGAAGCGTATCCCCCGCCGCCAGCACGTCCGCGTACTCCCCCGTGGCAAACTTCCGTGACTCCTCGATAGCTTTTTGCAAGTCTCCTTGCAGGTCCGGGGGCAGTTTCTTGTGATACCACGCGATGGCCGTATACGTCGGCAAATAGAGGATGTATGGCAAGTCATTTCCGGCATCGAATTCTACGGTCTCGAAATTCAAGATGGAGGAAATCAGGATGATGCCGTTCAGATACATCCCGAAGTGTTCCTGGAGATAGCCGGACAGCCCCGCGGCGCGCGTGGTGCCGTAGCTTTCGCCGGCAAGGAATTTCGGCGAGGACCAGCGTTTGTTCCGCGTGGCGTAGAGGCGGATAAACTCCGCCACCGACGCCACGTCTTCCTCCACGCCGTGAAACTGCTTGGGCGCTTCGCCGGGAACCGCACGGCTGTAGCCGGTGGAAACGGGATCGATGAAAACCAGATCGCTGACGTCCAGGAGCGAAGTGTCATTGTCCGCCAGCTTGTACGGCGGCGGAAGCAGCGACCCGGCGTCGCCCATTGGCACGCGGCGGGGACCGAGAAGTCCCAAATGCAGCCAGACGGAAGAAGACCCAGGCCCGCCGTTAAAGCTGAAGGTGATGGGGCGCTGGCTGAGGTCGGCGACGTCGTCCTTGGCGTAAGCGACGTAGAAAATGCTGGCCTTGGGCGTGCCGTCTTCGAGCTTCAGCAAAATTGTTCCGGCGGTCGAAGTGTACTTGATTTCCTTGCCGTCAATTTTGATCGAGTGTTTGGTCACCACACTCTTCTCTTCGGGGACGGGGGGCTTCTTCTCGTCTTTCGGCTTTTCCGCGGCTTTTTCCCCGGCCTTGTCCGGCTGAGGCAGCGATTGTTGCTGTTGAGCCAGGCAAAAACTCGCTCCCAACAAAGAAGCAGCGAAACCTAAGAGTCCAAGTGAATCACTCATCGGAGGCAAAGCTCCTTGTGCGATCCCTCGCAAAAACTAAAGATTAAGGTCGGCCTGCGGCATCGTATGCGAGAGTCAAGGCACCGTCAATTGGCGAAAGGATGCGGAATGGCAACTCCCCAGGCAAATCTTTGGCAGCCGTGAGAAATCGCGGATAAAATGCCGCACGAGAACAAACTCAACCAAGGAGCGTTTCATGCGCCGAATTTTGGGGCGAGCGATCACTTTCTGCCTTGTCGCTTGCATGCTTGCTGTTGCCGCCAGTCCGCAGACAGAACCGGAGAAGCAACCGCCGTCGTCGCCCGAGACGCTCGAAGAATTCGAGAAGGCCATGAAGGATGTTGTGGAGAAAAACCGTGTAACCGGAGCGGGCGTGGCGCTGCTCTCGCATGGTCAATTGTTGTGGTGCGGCGGAATCGGCAAAGCGGACCTCGCGGCGAACCGCGATGTCACTTGTGATACGGAATTTCGCGCGGGCTCGATCAGCAAGACTTTTGTGGCCCTGGCTCTGCTGAAGTTGGAGGAAGAAGGAAAGATCAATTTGTACGCGCGGCTGCAAGACGTTGCGCCGGAAATTCCCATGAAAAACCGCTGGGCGAGCTCGAATCCGGTGCGCATTGTGAATCTTCTGGAGCATTCCGCCGGATTCGACGACATGCAGCCGAGCGAAGTTTACAATCGCCATGACCGCGCGGATTATCCCCTGCTCGAAGTTTTCAAGCGCTTTACGGAGCCGCAAAACGTCCGCTGGCCGCCGGGCACCCGGTTCGCTTATTCGAATCCCGGCTACGGCATCGCGGGCTACTTGATCGAGAAAATCGGCGGCCAGCCTTTCGACGCGTACATCCGTAAAAAAATTCTTGCGCCGCTCGGGATTTCCGTTGGCGATTTTCGGCTGACCGACGCGAACCGCGCCGCGCTCGCGCAGGGCTACGAAGGCGATCCGCCCCGCGTGGTTCCGTACAAAAACATTTACCTGCGTCCCGCGGGCGACATGAAAGCTTCGCCCGGCGAGCTGGCTAGGCTCGTGCAATTTTTCCTGCGGCGCGGCAGAGCTGGCGACGTCCAATTGGTAAAGCCGGAGCAGATCGCCCGAATGGAGTATCCCGAGACGATCTCTTCCGCAAAACACGGCTTGCGGCTCGGCTACGGCCTGGCGAACTACACGGAAAGTGACGGCGGGGTCATCACCCACGGCCATGATGGAGGGATTGACGGCTTCCTTTCCAGCTACCGATACATGCCGGAGCAGAATTGGGGCTACGTGGTCTTGTTGAACAGCACCGTCTCGGGAAAAGCTCTGGGGGACATGAATCATCTCGCGATTGCATTCCTTTCCAGGGATTTCCCCAAGCCGCGACAACCGGTGATTTCTCTCGAGACGAAGGATCTCAAGAAATTTTCGGGTTACTACGCGCCGCGCGCGCCGAGGAACCAACTGTTGGCTTTCCTGGATGAGTTGGCCGGAGGCACGCGGGTTCGCGTTGCCAATGGAATGCTGGAGCGTTCCGCGCTTTTTGGAAAAAGCCATGAACCGCTATTCCCCGTCGGCAAAAACCTTTTTCGGGCAGAAAAAGAACCGGAGGCCACGGCGGTCTTCTTCCCCGATGCCACTGGCCGGATGATTTATGTCCGTTCCGGCGAGGAGGCCTATGGAGAAAGGGTCTTGCCTGTTTGGCGGTTTACTCGATTGCTGCTTCTGGCGACGTCCGCAGTTATGATGACAAGTTCGCTTCTGTTTGCGGTCTCATGGCCATTTCTATGGATATTTGGCGAGCTAAGAGGTGTAAAGCATTTGCGCGTGCGCGTGGTGCCACTTTGCGCCGTGCTCAGTTTGCTGGTTGTGCTGTACTCTTTCAGCAAAGTCTTTGACGATATTGGGACATTCAATTTCTGGTCGTTCCTGATTTTTGCGGGCACGGTTGCGTTTGCATTGTTATCGCTCGCGGGACTGGCGCTGGCCGTAAGCGTGCCCAAGAAGCAGATTCACAATTGGGTGCGCATCCATTCCCTGCTCGTTTCGATGGCCTGCTGCGTCGTGACGCTGTTTCTTTCTGCTTGGCATCTTATCGGCCTGCGTCTTTGGGCGCCTTGAGTTCGCCCGACCCGATCAAGCCCGGCGAGCTAGCACATAGTCGCGCGTGATTTTGTCGAGCGAAGTCGTTCCGGCTTGGCGCATGATAGCGCGCAATTCGCGCCGGCAAATCTCAAGGACCGCTTCCACACCGGCTTGGCCAAAAGCACCTAACCCCCAACAGTGAGGCCTTCCGAAACCGACGGCAGTCGCGCCCAGCGCGAGCGCTTTGAAAATGTCCGTTCCGCGCCGCACGCCGCCGTCCACAATCACCGGCACTTTGCCCGCGACTCCTTCAACCACTTCCGGCAAGCTCTCGATGGTCGGGCGCAAGGTATCCTCCGCGCGGCCACCGTGATTCGAAACAACCAGTCCATCCACACCATGCTCGACCGCAAGCTCGGCATCTTCGCGCGTCACGATGCCTTTAATCAGGAATTTCACCGTTACCGTATCGCGCAGCCGCTTCACAAGATCCCAGCTCATGGCGAGGGGAAGCAACTCGGTCACCTTGGAAACATCCAGGCCGTCAAACATGGGCTTTCGGGCAATGTAGTCGGCGAAACCTCCCTTGGATGAGCTAGTCCCCGGCTTTCCACGCGCGAACGGCGAGTACCCGCCTCCATGACACATCGAGCATTGCCGCTTGTCCACGCGCTGAGCGCGAAACAAAGTCTCGCGGTTGCTTCCGTCGTGCAGATCCACGGTCAGAACCATCGCAGGAGCGCCTGCCGTTTCCGCGCGCTTGATGATGGCCTGGGTAACCTCCCAAACGTTTGTGGGGTAGAGCTGCTGCCACACTGGCCCGCCGCGCGCGGCGATAGCGTCTTCAATGGACGCCGTGGCAACGGTGGACAGCATGATCAGATGACCCTTCTTCCCCGCCGCTCGGGCCACGCCCAACTCACCATCGGGATGGAACGCTTTTTGGGCGCTCACGGGCGAGAGCACGATGGGCGTGTCCCACTTCGTGCCGAAAATGGTCCGCGACATGTCGATGTTGGTGACGTCGACCAGACGGCGCGAACGTATTTGAATGTGCGAATAGCCGTCGCGATTCGCGCGCACGGTAGCGTCGTCGTCCACGCCCGTTGCCAGATAGCCCCAATGCGCCGGGGGAATGTTTTTTCGCGCCGCGGGTTCGAAATCCATCACGTCGAGTGCCTGATCAGGAGAAGAGATAACCTCATCACTTTGCTGAAGATTCTCTAGCCAGCCCAGAAAATGTTTTGCTTCCAGGGGTTCGGCCCGGAGAAGCCCTGCCAGACCGACCGAAAGAATGCCGGACCCAGCAATCAGCGGGCTGGCGCCCAGCATCTTCAGAAATTTTCTGCGGGTTCGGGACCGGTCGGGCGTGGGGTTCATGCGCGGTCTTCCTCCCTACTTTCGGCTTACTTTGGCAGCGAAGTGTAGCGCAGGAGCGGGCCGAGGTCGCGGAAAATTTTGGTCAAGTCGCGCGGAAACGAAGCCCGCATGGAGGCCGCGGGGGTCAGTTTGCGCCGCACAATCCACGCAAGAACCTTGTCCCAGTTCTCGCGTGCAACGGGCCAGCCGGAATGCTTTGTCCATTCGCCTTTTTCCATGGTGTACCAGTAACTTTCGTACCGCTGGCTCAAACGCTTTTTCTGCTTGGTGACCCAGCCTGGCCGAGCTTGCACACGGACTTGACCGATTGTCGCGAGGATAGATTCCCTGCGTTTTCCGCCGGAGTAAATGCGAAAGCCCGCGGTGACGGTGTCCGCGGAAAGTCCGAGGTAGAGCTGCCCCGTTTCTCCATTGCCGGGCGCAGGCACGGAAAACTTCAGATACATCTGCGTTTTGTAGGGCGTCTTGTCTTTCGCGAAACGAATGTCACGATTGATTCTCGAGAAGTTTGGTCCGGTTCGCCCGGAAACATCGAACCGTGAGTCGAGCTTGAGCATTTCGGAGGAAAGCTCTTCGAGAAGCCGGCGAAAAGGTTGCACGACAGCAGATTGGTAGCGTTCGCGATTCTCGTCCATCCACGATTTGCTGTTATGGCGGCCGAGATCCTTGAAGAACTGAAATGTTTCGCGCGTAAAAATGGGTGCAGGCTTCGCCATGGTTGGATTCGATTCCCAATTTCCGGATAGCAGCGCCCCACAAGCCTACACGATTGCAATTTGAGGTCAATTCGTCGGGCCTCCAGATTTGCCCTTGCAGCGAACCACGAGAGCCAGTTAGTCTGCGTGCATGAGCAAAGTAACGATGAACGACTTTGTGCCGACGGAAAAAACCACAGTCCGCCGCAAGCTGGACCGCGGCAGCTACGATCGCGAGTTGATCTACCGCATCCTGGATGAAACCTTCGTTTGCCAGGTCGCGTTCATTGACAATGGCCTTCCGTTCGTCGTGCCGACCAACTACGTGCGCGTCGGTGACAAATTGTTTCTTCACGGCTCGACCGCCAGCCGGCTAATGAAGACGCTCGCGAGCGGCGCGCCCTTCTGCTTGAACGTCACGCTGCTCGACGGCATCGTTTGCGCGCCCAGCGCGACGGGCCACTCGGTGAATTACCGCTCTGTGGTGGTCGTCGGCAAAGCGGAAATCGTGCGAGGCGAAGCCGCGAAGCTCGCCGCGATGCGCGACTTCGTCGAATACGTGATTCGCGGCCGCTGGGCCACGGTGCTACCGCCCACCGAGCAGGAGTTGAAGGGCACGATGGTGCTTGCTGTTCCGCTGGTCGAAGCTTCCGCCAAAATTCGCACCGGTTTCGCGGTCAACGACGACAAAGATTACTCCGCCCCCGGCTGGACCGGCGTCATTCCCCTGAAATGGGTTTCGCAGACGCCGGTCCCGGACCCTCGTGGCCATCCTGCCATTCCTGCCCCCGCGAACATCCAGAACTATTCCCGGCCGCAGTGATTCCGGCAAATTATTGAAATAGAAGAAGATAGTCAATCGCGATGGGCAGCCGCCTCCCCGGTAGGGCTACCGGCCCGCGATCAGCGCATAGGTGGAATCGACGAAGCTTGGTGGGGTCAGTGGCAGGCGCAACCGCCGCCACAACAGCCACCGCCGCCGCCCGAAAATCCGCTGGATGATTTCGCGGATACACCGTTCGCGGAGCCATTCCCGGGGCGGAAGACCGAAAACTGGATCGCGTTTCGCTGGCCTGCGCATTTCGGGCAGGAAATCTCCTGCTGCTTGTTCAGCACAATCTTTTCAAAGTGCGTCTGGCAATCCTCACAAATGTATTCGTAGACAGGCATTTTTTATCCTCAATCTGTTTCTTCCACATTATAGCAGCCCTCCCGCCATCTGCGAGATGGCAGGATCCATCTTTGCCAAATTGGGCGCAGCATGCTGCGTCCCTAGAAAGACGAAGAAGAGCCGGCTCGAATCCGGGGGCACAAATGAGAGCAGGCCTCCGCAAAGCGGGGGCCTGCTCGAAAGAGGTTTAATGAATTTGCTTAGTTGCCGGCGACGGCTTCGGCGGCTTTCTCAGTCGTCTTGGCTGCGGAGAGGTTTCCGTTGCCGTTCGCGGGAGCGAGGATCGCCGGCTTGCCCGCGCTGGCAAAGTTTGCCGGGACGGCTTTGGCGATGTCTTGCACGGTGCCGATTTGCACTACCGGTGCCTGCGGCTTCCTTAGCACCAGCTCTTCGTAGATGGCGCGAACCTTAGCTTGTTCCTCGTATGCCTTCTTGCGGCGCGCGCGGTCCTCTTCGGCGGCGGTCAGCGGAATGTCGTGCTCGAGATGGCGCACGCGCGCGGCGTCCTCGGCGTCAATCTTGAGCGAGTGCTCGTAAGACTCGAGATTGACGTTCTTTCCCTTCGCATAAATTTCGTGCTTGCCGTGCGTCCGGTACCATTCGGCGACGGTCGCGTTCTTGTGCATGTTCTCGATGATCTTGCGCCAGCCGATGCCGGTGTTGTACGCGCAGAAGGAAATTTCGCCCTGCTGCGTGGCATACGGAATAATGCACATCTCGGTGCGGCGGAAGTCGTAGTTGAACAAATCCTGGAACCACATACCGGCGATGAACAGGAAGTTCCAGGGATCTTTCCGCCGTTTCATAGCGTCCTCGAAGGTGCGGTCCGGCGAAGTGCGGCCGTACTTGGTGACGGATTTCTTCGTGAGCGCCCAGGTCTTGTCGAACTTCTTGAACAAATCGTAAAGGGTCAAGCCCTCCGGACCTCGGAAGGGGTGATAGTTCTTAAGCAACGCCAGGGCCATCATGAAGTTGGAGAAACTCTTCCCGCGCGCCGCGTCGGTAATCGCCGTGACGTCCTTGGTCAACTGTACGGCGTCCAGGAAGCGCGGCACGGGGGCCCACTCTTTGGTTTCTTTGTTGATCATCAGCGCCGTTCCCACGCCGCAGTTCGGGTGGCAGCCGCAGGAAAGCGCGCCCCACTGAGATTCGGGGCCGTGCACCAGGTCGGAGAAGCCAGCAAACGTGCTGACGAAGGAAATAGGGAACCAATCGCGCGTCGGCTCGACCTTGCCTACCTGCTGGCTGACGTCCTTCGCCAGGTGCGAAAGCGTGTAGCGCTGGCGGTGGCGGCGCTCCGGGGTAATGTCTTCGTCGCGCCCGGTGAACGATACGGGCTGGAAGCTGACGAACGCGATTTTCTTGGGGTTTTCCATGGCGAACTTCACGATCGTTCCAACCTGGTCGTTGTTCACGTTGTTGACGACGGTCACTACCAGCACGATTTCGATGCCCGCTTCGTGCATGTTCTCGATGGCGCGCAGCTTCACGTCAAACAGGTTGCCGACCTGGCGGTGGCTGTTGGCGTCGTTGCCGATGCCGTCAAACTGCAGGTAGGCGTAGCGCATGCCCGCCTCGAACGCCTTCTTGCAGAATTCCTTGCTCTTGGCGAACTCGATGCCGTTGGTGGCCGCCTGCACGCTGTTGTAGCCGATCTTGCGGGCGTAGGCAACGGCGTCGAGAAAGTACGGGCTCATGGTCGGCTCGCCGCCGGAGAACTGTACGGACATCTGGCGGCGCGGCTTGATTCTCAGGGCGTTGCCCAGGATTTCTTTAATTTCGTCCCAACCGAGTTCGTGGACGTAGCCAACCTGGTTGGCGTCCATAAAGCAGGGATCGCACATCATGTTGCAGCGATTGGTCAGGTCGACCGTCAATACGGAACCGCGGCCATAGCGCACCGTCGAAGAACCATGCTTGTGGAGATCTTCATCGTTGTGCGCGGGAATGTCGCGACCGGGGAACTG
>Ga0209154_1002041_pt1 | contig 11507 bp, 9 predicted proteins | sample GraSoiAngelo_121_FD_185878 | JGI IMG/M metagenome (GOLD analysis project Ga0209154, IMG submission 185878) | Grasslands soil microbial communities from the Angelo Coastal Reserve, California, USA - 14_0919_12_20cm (SPAdes) (version 2) | ecosystem: Environmental > Terrestrial > Soil > Grasslands ... | reverse complement strand
GCAAACGATGATCAGTTCACGACCAACTTGTCGCAGTGGGCTGATTTGACGAGTCTCAGCACGATGCCAGCCGTCGATATCAAAATGCGCAATTCGGTTGCTCGTCAGGGTGACAACGAGGCATTTTTAACGACTCTAACCAACAACTCCAATCACATTGCCTTTTTCATTCGCGTAGAGGTCACGCGCGGATTGGACGGGAATGAGGTCCTGCCCATCACCTACGACGACAATTACGTCACCCTGTTCCCGCACGAATCGCGCACGGTTACAGCAAACGTCGCGGCGTCCGACCTGGGGAACGCCCGTCCCGCCGTGCGCGTCGAAGGCTACAACGTACGCAGAGAAACGAGCCGTTTGCCTTAGAATCTGCATCGTGACGAATAGATCTCGCAAACGCTGACGAAAAAGCGCGTGGAAGCGTGCCGGTTTGTCCGAACAAAGAAAATGGCTTTGGAAGAAATTGATGTTCACGCTGTACTCAAGTCTTGAGCTATGTTTGATCCGGAAAATCTGCCAGAAATCAGAGAGTCGGTAAGAGGGCGCGCGGAAGCCGACGGCAAACTCTTCGACGAGTTGCGAGAAGAGGCGCGCTCATTGGCCGGAGAAGTGCGAGTGATAAAACCGCGCTCAACGACGGCGGTCTCGCTTATGGCAAGTGACGGAGGCAACAATCGGTTGACCTTCGATCCGTTTCACGTGCAATTAGTCCGCGTTGTTGACTCATATGGCAAACAGCTTTGTTTGGACGCCGTTTCACCCACAACAGATACCGATGCACTCAGTCGGGCGCAGTTCGACACGGACGGGAAACCGCGGACAGCACTCGGTCGAATGATGGTAGATCTAGGCAAAACCTCTCTCCATGATCTCAGTCACATGATTCCGCATGGCAAGTTAGTGAGGGAAGCGCCGCACAAGGCAAAGCCCTCCTGGGTGCTCGTGTACCGGGACCTGTGTGAATGGGCTGTACTTTACGACCGTATCTGTTACCACACATTCGCGACCGACACCTTGATCGTTCGAGACGGCCAACTCCGCAGCAAATTGTTTCGAGGGGAACTCTTCATTGAGTGGAGGCACCGAGTTGAGGAGTCAATTGCGCGCATTTACCAACAGGACCGGCGCCGTGTTTACCTCGTGGGACTCGCAAAGCACAGCAAAGTTCTCAGCCGATACCAACTCGCAATGGCCATTGAGAACGTCTTCCCGCCCGGAGAGGCTCGATACGTTCGTGTTCCGCGGGAGCTTGAGGCGAAGGCGTACGTGTGGCCCGAATATGCACGCGGCGAAGAGGAGGCTGAGGATGCGGGCGGTGAGGCCGCCAAGTTCGTGGTTGGAGATATGTATTTGGTCCGATTCGGAACTCGGTCCGGTGATCCGGTGTGGGCGGTTGACATTTTCACTCCGCAGAGTTCGCAGGCCTCAGAGATGTTCAGCTATCTCTTGGCGGATGCTATCGACGGATTCCCTGTTCCTTTTTATCCGCGGTGCCTGCAGAGGGCTCACGAACATGCCGAGGTCGTCGATTTTGACCTCGAGATACTTCAAGATGAGATCTTCCTCGCTATCCGTAACCTTCTCCCTCCGGGAAAGCAGGATGTAATCGAGGCCTTCAGATTGAATCCTGATCCTTCGGGCAGGAGATTTCAATCATGAAACTGTTCAAACCAGAGAACATTGTTGGAATCTTCCGAGGCTTTAGCGAGGGCGGCTTGGAGTTTCATGCCGATCTCATCTTCCGGTATCGAAACGAGTTCCAGCGGATACCGATGCACGGTCAGTTTGTCCTGGTGCAGTTGGAAAGCGAAGACGAAGCCGTACTGGGACGCATCACGTCTATAGCGTCGGAGGGAAGGCTGGCATCGGGCTCTGGCGAGGACTATGGCTTGCGAGCCGTTGATGAGGATCGGCCGATCCCCGAGGATCTGAGGGACCAGTATCTCAAGTACCGCGTCAACATCCGTACGCTTGGCGTCCTCCGTAAAGTTAACGGGAATCTCGTCTACGCCTCATCTCATCGCCGCCTTCCCCACGTCGGCAGCAAAGTCGCATTTCTGTCTGACGAGGTTCTGCGGGAGGTTTGCGCGCACAACATGGAAGGAGCAGAGCTCGGATTCCTGGCCCTCGGCGAATTCATATACAGCGGCGATGACAAGCGACTGGAACGTAAGCCCTGGATGCAATTCAGGAGTCCGAGTATTGTGCCGAAGTTTCAAGCTAGAAACCTTGTTTCGCGGCGCAGCTTTGTGTTCGCACGCGCCGGCTTCGGAAAGTCCAACCTAGTCAAGCTCCTATTCAGTAACCTGTACCGCGATACTCCTACGGCGGAGAAGCGCGGCGGGCGTCAGGTTCCGGTTGGCACCGTCATTTTCGATCCTGATGGTGAGTACTTCTGGCCCGATGATAAGAACCGTCCAGGTTTGTGCGACGTACCTCACTTGCAGGACAAGGTCGTGGTGTTCACGCGGCGGGCCGGTCCGAGCCCCTTCTATCAGTCGTTCGTGGCAGGTGACATACGGCTCGACATTAGGCGTCTCCGCCCAGCTGACGTGGTATCGATAGCTCTCTCTCCTGAAAAACAAGACCAACAGAATGTCCGCAAGCTCAAGGGGCTCAATGACGAAGATTGGTGGACCCTGGTTGATGAAATTCACCAGAACGGCAATGCTGCGGACGGCGACCTGATTAGAAAACTGTTGAGACTCGAAACCCAGCAAGATGCCGAAATGGTTGCAGCCCGGGCTAACATGACCAGCATTGTAAAAATGCTGCATGACCCCAGCAGCCAGATGATGGACATGCTGCTCTCCGCCTTGAAGAAAGGAAAGATCTGCGTCGTTGATGTTTCTCAGATGAGGGGCGGTCCAGCTCTCATCCTATCCGGCCTGATTCTCCAACGGATCTTCGATCATAACCAGGAAGAGTTCACCAAGGCTCGACCTGAAACTATCCCCACCATTGCTGTGGTGGAGGAGGCGCAGTCCGTCCTTGGAAGTGGAAACTCCTCTGGTGAGGGCCCTTATGTGACATGGGTGAAAGAGGGGCGCAAGTACGATCTCGGCGCAGTGCTGATCACCCAACAACCCGGAAGCATCTCCGGTGAAATACTCAGTCAAGGCGATAATTGGTTCGTTTTCCATCTGCTCTCGTCGGGTGACCTGACCGCCCTAAAACGCGCAAATGCTCATTTCAGCGACGATCTCCTGAGCGCGCTATTGAACGAGCCCATCGAGGGAAATGGGGTTTTCTGGAGCAGTGCCGGAGGAAAAAGCTACCCGGTCCCAACCCGAATATTGTCATTTGAAGCGCTTTACTCGACCCTCGACACGGAATACAAACTCCCTGCCCTAAACACCTTTGCCGAAATACTGCGCAAGGAATTCGCAGAAGCTGTTACCGCGGCAGGACCTGCCATAAAGGAGGCGGTTGCGGCTGCAACCGGAGGGAACTCCGCTGAAACGGTGACTGCGGTTGCTGAGACGCCTGATGAACCCGTCGATGTATTTGAACGATACGCTTCAGCAGCAATCGAAAATGTTAGGCGGCGTAATGACCTGCTCGACAGGATTCGGCGCAACGGTATGCCGTGGAAGGGCGTCCAGATGGAACTCTTCGGTGCGTTGCCTAAGGTCCTAGATGAACAGGAGCGTGACAAACTCGCGTACAGGCTTGTCCCTCGGGCAATGAATGAATTGTTCGGCAACGAGCGATGGGAAACGGAGAGAAGACCCAGTAAAAGCAAGGTAGGCGGCTTAACAACCTGGATAGTCGTCAAGAAATGACGAAGCGCTTTTTAGCTTCCGGCAAGGCGTTACGGGGGAACTCTAAAGTAGGGTAGCAGTGGGCGAATGGCTGCTGGAGGAACACCGTTCAGCTTGCTCTTCTTCTGCCTGAGCGGCTTCTTGCCAGACCAGGCTGAGTCGCGTTGAGGCTGCAACAACGGCGGCTCTTGTTGGCACGGAATACGTGCGCCATATACTGTATGTATATGAATGTTACCTTATCGATCGATGACCAGCTTGTCGCGCGAGCGCGGAAGAAGGCTGCCGCCCTTGGCAAGAGTCTTAATCAATTGATCCGCGATTACCTCGAAAGGCTCGCGGGCGGTGACGACCCGGAGCGTGTTATCCAGGAGTTCAAGCGCCTCTCGGGCCGCGGCCACTCCCGCGGCTGGCACTTCAATCGCGACCAGATTCATGAGCGCTCGTAGCTTCTTCGACACCAATGTCCTCGTCTACGCGGACGATAAAGCCGCACCGGCGCGCCATCGACCTTGCAGCAGAGCACCGCCGGGCGGGCACCGGTGTCGTGTCGCTGCAGGTGTTGCAGGGGTATTTCGTTACGGTCACACATAAACTGCACGTTGATGCGCGCATTGCGCGCGGTAAAGTCGAACTGCTCGCCGAGTTCGATGTTGCCGCTCCCGAGGTTGCCGACATCCTGGCCGCCACCGACCTCCACCTGCTTCACGGATTTTCTTTCTGGGATGCACTTGTACTGCGATCCGCTAAACAGACCGGCTGCAGTGTACTGTTCTCGGAAGACCTGCAAGATGCAAGGGAATTGGATGGAGTTCTAGTCGTAAACCCGTTCCGCTCCCGCTGAATCACAATCCTGGCTAGGCCCTGTCAACCTGCAAGGCGAGCCGTCATCTACATCTACCAAAACGCCTTGTATCGAAACTCGGATACTTGTATCGAAACTCGGATAGAGGACGTGACCGCGGGAACTATTGTAGCCGCTGCCGGCAAGAGCCGGCACCACCTGCCGACGAGAACCCTTTGGTGGGGTTCATCCAACACATGCCCAAACGCATTTTGCGTCGCGCGACTACCCACGACAGTGCGTTCCTGCTCGGCAGAAGGACCATCAAGGCGGATAGGCTTGGGATCTCCCGACCTTATTGATATCCGCTCGTCGCTCGAGTACTATGGTTTACCGCCAATTCGCCAGTGGTCACGCCGAACGGAGGTGCAACAATGAGTCGACAACTCCTCCTCGGAATCATTCTGGTTGGTGTTTCGATAGGTCTAAGCGGGTGCGGGGGAACCTACTCTAATCCTGCGTCTCCTCCTCCTCCTCTCCCTCCTTCTTCCACAAACCCAGCGCCTTCCATAGCCGCCCTATCCCCATCGAACACCGTTGCGGGGACAGGCGGATTCACACTTCTGGTGAATGGATCGGGCTTTGTCTCCACATCGGTGGTGCGGTGGAACGGCACTGATCGCCCTACGACGCTTGTCAGCAGTAGCCGGTTGGAGGCGGCCATCGCGGCGAGCGACGTTGCGACACCCGCAATGGTTTCGGTGGCGGTTTTCAACCCTTTGCCCGGCGGTGGCTCCTCGAGTGCGCCATTCCAGGTCAGTTCTCCGCCGCCTGCCGCCAGCCAAGGAACGGTTCAGTTGCTCGTGCAGGATGAACCCGTAGAAAACGTGCTGCAGTTTGAAGTCAGCATCACAGAAGCTACGCTGATCAATGCGGTCGGAACCGGAGTGCCACTCCTTGGCGCGCCGGCCGATATTGACCTGAAGAGTCTTGAACTGCGGCGCACGGTGCTGGAGCTGGCCAACGCGCCAGCAGACACTTACACGACCTTGCGGCTGACGTTCGCTAACCCTAAGCTGTCATTGCCGACGGCGACGGGACAGATTCAGCAGGTTGCGAACAACACGAGCCCGCTAGCGGTCCAGATCGCCTCGGGTCGCACGACTGTCGACCTTCCGATTAGTGTCGTGGTTGCCAATGGGGCGCCCGTGGGTCTGTTAGTGGACGTGTCCTTGCGGAGGCTGCTGCCGCTGGACGCTTCAGGCAACATCGTCATCACGAATGGTGTGATTTTTGCAGACCCGGAGAGCCTTGGAGCGGTTGTGCTCACGCCGTTCCCACTCACCACCAACCAGCCACTCGGGGAAATTAAAGATATCGCAGGTACGGTGGATTCTGTCGATCTGAGCACGATGAGCTTCAAATTCCATCCGCTGCGTATTCCCGTGGCAGTCACAGTGTTCGCTGACACACTCACGGTCTTCCAGGACTTCCCTAACAACCACTTTAGTGACCTTGTTGCCGGGCAGATCGTCGAGATTGGAGCTCAATTGCGCGCCGATGGAACGTTCCTGGCCACCGAAGTGGAACTGCTGGTCGGAAACGCACAGGCTGGCGCGTTGGAAGGGCTGGTCGTCTATGCGACACCCAATCCGGACGGCAGTTCTACCCTGAAGCTGTTTGTGCGGGATGCGTTCGGGAATGGCGCCACTAGCAATCTGCGCTTCAGTCTGGTGGAGGTTCAGATACCCGCTAGCGGTGTCAAGTTCAGCATTGACGCTGGACAATTGGGCGGCGCGCTTTCAATATGCGGGACTGCGTGTTCGTTCAGCACGGCTGCTGACATAATTCCGTTCGACATCGTGGACGTGGGTTTGGGCAGCCAGCAGCCGCTGACCGCCAGTCAAATCACCCTGAAGAAGAGCGTAATTGCGGGGACGGTCTCGACCGCACCCTCCCCCGGGGAATTCATGCTCTCCTTATTCTTGCAGATTCAGGGAATCGCCGGTTTCCCTAATACGGTCACGGTACGCACGTTCCCCGTAACCGAATTCGAGAATTTTGGAACGCAGCCGATGTTCGCGCCTGGGCAGCAGGTCGTCGCGCGAGGTCTGTTGTTTAGAGGCGGAGGGGCGCCGCTGATGCTGGCATCAGAGGTGCGGCTATTGCGCTAGCTTCAGAACCTCAGGCCGCGTCAGGGTCAGATCGTGCAACCCCTAGTCTGACCGGGGTTCTACACGTCGTTTTACTTCGTGGCCGCGTAGAATCGCGATCTGAAGGGGGGTGCCCCTGCGGCAATTCAAACGCAAAAGAACGGCTTCGAGCAAGGCCTGCCCGATCTGTGGGGAGATGCTAAAGCTGCGTTCGAGGAGAAAGTACGATCCGTTCTGGATTCTCGTGCTCGTATTTGCCGGTGCGGCTTCCGCGTTTTACCTAGTCGGCATTGCGGTCATAGTCATGGGACTGTGGCTTCTGTCGCGTAAACAAAGCATTTGGCTGTGTCCGAGATGCGTATCAGGGGACGTCGGTTCGACACTCTAGTTTCCTGCTTTTGCTGCCGCCTCAGCTGAAACGTCCGAAATTTCAACTTCCTCGCCGGCGAGTCGTTCACGAATTTGCTCAAGCGTCCCGCAGATTGAGCCCAAGCCCATAAGCAGGGATCCGGCGATCACGCCACCGCCTATGATTGCGCCTCCAATGATCCTGGCAAATTGCCATTTCACCTCGTCCATAACCGTAAGGGGACCAATCGTCACGTTCCCAGATACGCGGACTCGCGTTTGATATTCGTTGTAACTTGCCGACAGCTCCACGGATCCTCCGGCAATACCGAAAACGATGATAGCCACTCCCAATATCGTTAAATATCGGTTCATTCCGGCCTCCTGGTACTAGTCGAAACCCGACGATGTTTTCGCAACGCGAATAAGAAAAAGACAGCCAGCGCGGCATACGAAAGGTAGACGATCAGATCGCCGCAACGAGTGTAAAGCGTGAGGCCGGTGGTCACAGGGACGGTGTCGGAGATAATCGCCTCGGTGAAGATGCCGGTTTTCTGCCGCCAGCGCCCCATCGGATCAACAAAACCGGAAATGCCCGTGTTGCCGCAACGCACGATCGCCGTCCGGTTCTCGACAGCCCGCAGCGTAAGAAAAGCTGCGTGTTGATAAGGAGCAAAAGAACGCCCAAACCAGGCGTCGTTGGTAATGTTCACCAAGAAATTCGCACCCGCCAGCCTTAACGCCCGCGACAGTTGCGGATAAACGGACTCATAGCAGATCATCACCGAGAACTTGGCCTTGGGCAGACCAAAGACCGTGAACTCGGTGCCCGGATCCATGGCTCCGTAACTGATGTCCTGGATGGAGAAAAAAGCGCGCGTGAAACCCACAAGGTTGCGGAAGGGATACTGTTCCGATCCGGGTACGAGGTAGATCTTCTGGTAGCGACCTATCGGTTGGCCATGCGAGTTGAACAGCGAGGCGGCATTGAAGTAATGCACTCGCCCTTCGGTGTCTCGCGAAGAAGTTAACATGCCAGTCAGGATGTGAGCGTTGCCGTCCGGCAGTTTTCCCATCTCGGTTAAGTTGAAAGCTCGACCTTCGTCAACATAATAAGGAATTGCTGATTCCGGCCAGACCACCAGGTCAGTCGAAGGCTTGGTAGCCGCCGCATTCATCGCAAACAACTGGTCGAGAATCTGGTGGGAATACCGCTCATCCCACTTGATTCTTTGTGGCACATTGGGCTGGAGCACGGCGACGTTTACGTTCCCGCTCACCGGGCCTCCGCCCCCGAACCACCGCACGGCATTGTACGCATTCACCAGGCCGAAGACGGCGACCCATGCAGCAGCATACCTGCGCAGCCGCCCTGGATTGCGACGGGCAGAAATCATTTCGAATAGGAGGACATTCAGGCTTACCAGCCAGAATGACACGCCGAAGACGCCCACAAGGTCGGCAAACTGAATGAGAAATGGGAAACGGGTCAGAGCCGAGCCGAGAGTCGTCCAGGGAAACGCAAGGTCGCCATAGCCTCGCAACCGCTCGCAGGCGACCCAGGCAAACGGGGCAGTCGCGATGAATGGCAGCCCAAGATAATTCTTTAGAAGAACAACGGGAAGAATGAAGACGAAGAACCCGCACGTGTAAATAAAAACAATGATTGCATAACCCGGCACCGCCAGCCAGGAGAAGCCCGCCATGCCGGCAAGCCAGTTAAGAGTCACTCCGTAGAACAGAACGGAACCAAGGACGCCGGCGCGAATGATGCGATGCAAGCTAAGCGGCTTGTCAAGATAGATGAATAAAGGAAGCAAGCCGGCAAAGGCCAAGGGGGTCAGGTTAATGGGCGACCAGGAGACTGCCAGTAACAGGCCGGACACCGCTGGGAGAAAATCTTCGCGGCTCCAGCGGTACTCCGGAAGCCGCGGCGACTGGGGCATTGACCTTGCTTGCACCGCGGCAGTAGAATCCGGCGTCGTCGAAGGAAGGCTCGCCATGAGGTTCGGCCGCTCCTCATCAGGATACGTTGCAAGCGTGCTGATTCTACTTCTGATCGGTTGCAGTTCCCGATCCGCCCCCAAAGAAAGCCATTCTCTATCATCTTCTGCGCAGCAAGGCAAGGCTGCGGCGCCAGCTTCTTCTCCCAATGGTGATGCGGTCCTAAAGGCGGCCGAAGACAATGATCAGCGCATTTCGTATGCCAAAAATCCGGAACGGTTCGTTAAGGTGGAGACCACCGAACCGGTGTTCAACATTACCAACCCCAAGACGGCCCAGGAGCATTTCAATGTCGCTGTCAACCAAGACCATCACCACCAGATCGATCGGGCTACCGAGGAATACCGGAAAGCTCTGGAACTGAAGCCCGATTGGGCTCTCGCCCATTTCCGACTGGCTCGGGATTATCAGAAACTGGGACGCACGGATGACGCCATTCAGCATTGGGAACTGGCGACGCGTTACGATCCGCAACTCTATTCTGCCTACGATCTGTTAGCCGGCACTTACGAACGGCAGGGAAATCTGCCAAAAGCTATCGCAGCTTACTCGGCATTGCTGAAATACCGTCCCGCGCAAATGCCGGCCCACTATCAATTGGGTCTCTGGTATGCGCAACTAGGCGACCGGCCGAAGGCGAGGCAGCACCTGGAAGCCTACCGTGAATTGGCGCTGAAGAGTAAAAGCCAGGAGCACCAGAGTGACCGGTTCCGGAAAGCATCGAAGGAACTCGAAAAACTGAAGCAATAGCTCTTGATACCTTGGCTTTCCCTGCGGCCGGAAAAACCAGGGGGTGGGAATGTGGGCATTACCGCCGCCCGTCCCGCCCCCAGAGTGCGTAGGTTAGTGTTAGTGTTAGTGCGTTGCGGCGTAGTTCTGAAGGACTATGCTCGCAGTATTTCCACTGGCGAGAGTGATATAGGATGAGGCAGCGCCGCTGTTAAAGCTGAGGGTGACGTTCACCGCACCATCCGGCTGACCGGCCCACTGACTTGCCAACCAATTCGCAGCCTCAATCAGGCCCGCCTGACTAGCATTAAAAGCTATTCCGTGCCCGTAGCCATACGCGTTGGCGCTTATCGGGGTGGCTAGTGTGCGGGAAGCCCCGCTTGGGAGCGAAAGCGCATTAATGGTCACAGTCAAAACGCCGGTTTTCGGGTTCAGCGTACTTGAGGCAAGGATCTTCCCGAGTGTAATCGGGCTGAAGTTTGTCCCATTTCCAAGTGCGTTCGAGTACTTGCTTCCAGGTACTGACTGCTTGGTTTCTTCGAAGAACGAGTTGGCGACTATCACTTCCCAGAGCCCCTTATTGCAGTAGGCCGAGAAACCGTTGCTGGAACTTGTACTACCAGTGCCCCCGACTGCCGGACAGAAAGCATCGGGAAGGGTGTAGTCGTTGCCAAAACCGCAGCCGATCCAGCAGATTGTCCCATCCCCATTTCTGTCATTGGCGGAGGCGACCAGGACGCCTACATGATCGTTGAAGTGTTGCTGAAAATTACCGTCGGTAGTGAACACGCCGAATGGCGCGGTGCCGTCCCGGAATGTGGACACGGTCTTCATGCTCTGACGGCCGACGTTGTTGTAATTGACGTAGAAGGTCCACAGACCACTTTCCAGAGGGAGTCCGCTCACCGACACTTCCTCGGTGATCTTCGCGTCACTGCCTGAGGTGGTCAGACCCGGCCAGCCGATGTAGCCGCCACACGCTGAGCCCATATACAATGGGATCAGACCTAAGATGATCCCAACCCAGATGAGTTTTCGTAACATAGTTTTTCTCCTCTCCTGCTGACTTAGACCCGAGGAGTCTTAAGTCTTGCTGCGAACCGGTTTAAGAGAGCTCCCACCGAGTCCAACAAGCTTCTGCGTGCCGTACTCGGTGCGAGCGACGTGGGACCCATCTTGCAGTTGAACTGCCCTGGTTACGGGCAGTTCGGGAACTTGATCTCAGCCATCCGCGTGCTCCACGCAAATGAGCCATCGGTTTTGTAGTACTCGGTCGTGTACCAGAACGTGCAGCCGTCGGCACCGTCGAGGGCCATGCCGCTGTAATCGCCCCAGCGGTTGCCCGTCCTGAATTGCGAGCCCGAGCCAGCAAAGATCAGCGATTCGGCGTCGGTGGTGCCTGCGAGCTCACCGGCGGTTTGGCCCGAGAGATAGATTGAGGGGTAGTCGCCTGCAGCCGCGCTGGAGCGGCTATATCCCAAGGCGATATTTCCCAACTTGTCCCTTGCAACTGAGCCCATCCAGCGGTATTCGCGGTCATCCGGAGTCTGCCCTGATTGATACAGCGACAAGCCGGTCGAACCTGATGAGGCTCGGAACTCGTACCATCTGGCGGCCGTTGCAGCGGTGTCCTGTACGCTGTGGGTCACTAGGAAGTGTTGGTTGGTGCCGTCGTCAAAGCGTGCCAGACGATACATCAGTCGATCGCCCAGCGAATCCAATCGT
>Ga0209154_1002037_pt1 | contig 11512 bp, 7 predicted proteins | sample GraSoiAngelo_121_FD_185878 | JGI IMG/M metagenome (GOLD analysis project Ga0209154, IMG submission 185878) | Grasslands soil microbial communities from the Angelo Coastal Reserve, California, USA - 14_0919_12_20cm (SPAdes) (version 2) | ecosystem: Environmental > Terrestrial > Soil > Grasslands ... | reverse complement strand
AAACGGAACAGGACTTCAGAAACGGCGTAGTCATGGGGAGGAGCGGTCTCTCAGGAACTAGGAATCTCGGGTCATGACCTAGGAACTTGATTAGGCTGAAGATGTAGTCCCAGCGGCCAAAGTTGAGCGCTGTTATCCTCTCGCGCAACTCATAGAGGATTTCGTCCATCTGGAATCCGGCTAGGATGGTTTCGATTAGGACGCTGCACTTTATGCTAGCGTGTGGAAGTCTAAGGGTGTTCTCGGAGTAGTCGAAGATGTCGTTCCAGAGGCGAGCTTCCAGATAGCTCTCTAGCTTGGGAATGTAGAAGTAGGGCCCTGTCCCTTGGCCGATCAGTTTCCTGGCGTTGTGGTAGAGGAAGAGGCCGTAGTCGAAGAGGGAAGCCGGAACCGGGTGGGACCCGATCAGAACGTGTTTCTCGATGAGATGTAGGCCTCGGGGCCGCATCATAAGAGTTGCAAGTTGGTCTCCTAGCTTGTATTCTCGACCATCCGGACCCACGTATCTGATGGTCCGGTCGACGGCGTCTCGAAGGTTAGCCTGGCCCTGAATAGTTCCCTCCCAAGTTGGCGAATGGGAGTCTTCAAAATCCGCCATGTAAACGTCCGCGCCGGAGTTTAGCGCGTTTATCACCATCTTTCGGTCAACCGGGCCCGTGATTTCCACCCGTCTCTGTCGCAGATCGTGCGGGATAGTCCCAACCCTCCACTCGGACATCCGAATTTCACGTGTCTCGTCAAGAAAATTGGGAAGTGCTCCGTTTCGCAGGCTTTGATGAACGAGTATTCTTTTTTGCAGTAGAGAGTCCAGACGTGGAGAAAATTCTCGGACAAGTTCTTCGATAAAGGCGAGTGCATCAGGTGTGAGAATCTCTTCGAATCCCGGGACGTTGGGATCTGCGACTCTGAGCGCTCGAGGTTCTAGTACTATCTCAGTTCGATTGTCGGTTTCGTCGGATAAGTGCAAAACTACTGGTTCCGGTCTCGCTCAGGCTTGGTCCTCGAGACGGGAGGCGTCGTTAGAGCTGTTTGTTCCTTGAACTGGGCCGTTTCAGTGGATTCGCCCATCGCGGTGGTTGAAGACGTTCCACTCGATATTACGGTTGCGACCTCGTCGAAGTATTCGGTTCCTACGAACGCCTGGTGCTTCACAGCCGTATAGCCTGCTGGTTCGGCTTCGAACTCCTTCTTCTGGACGCGAACATAGGCGGCCATCCCTTCAACGGCGTATTGTTTGGCCAGCTCGAACATGGATACTGAGAGACTGTGGAAGCCGGCCAGAGTGACGAACTGGAACTTGTAGCCCATTGCGGCCAGTTCTCTCTGGAAGCCTCTTACTCTCTCTGGCTCTAGATGTTTCTCCCAGTTGAACGATGGCGAACAATTGTACGCTAATAGTTTCCTAGGGTATACTCTGTGAATGGCTTCTGCAAACCTTCTGGCCTCATCAAGGTCTGGAGTGGGAGTTTCGCACCAGATGATGTCAGCGTAGGGCGCGTAGCTTATGCCTCGGGCAATAGCCGCTTCCAGCCCGGGTTTGATTCTGTAGAAACCCTCCGGGGTTCTCTCACCGGTAGCATAGGGTAAGTCCCTCGGATCCCCGTCGTTTGACAAAAGTCTGGCTCCCATGGCATCTGTCCGCGCGATGAGATATGTTGGGACCCCCATTACGTCGGCTGCAAGCCGGGCGGCGATTAGTGTCTTGATGAATTGATGAGTGGGGACTAGGACCTTTCCACCTAGGTGGCCGCATTTTTTCTCGGAAGCAAGTTGGTCTTCGAAGTGTACTCCTGCCGCTCCAGCTTCTATCATTGCCTTCATCAATTCGAACGCGTTGAGCGGGCCTCCGAATCCTGCTTCTGCGTCAGCTATTATCGGTGCGAACCAGTCGATTTTCCCTTGGCCGTTCATGAATTGTATCTGGTCTGCTCTCTGGAAGGCCTGATTGATCCTCTTTACCAGATATGGGACGCTGTTGGCCGGGTACAGGCTCTGGTCCGGGTAAGTCTGGCCTGAGAGGTTAGCGTCTGCGGCTACCTGCCAGCCGCTCATGTAGATTGCTTTGAGTCCGGCTTGGACCATCTGGAGGGCTTGTGCTCCAGTGAGTGCGCCGAGAGTGGGAACGTACGTCTCGTCCCTTAGAAGGCGCTCAAACTTTTCCGCGCCGAGTCGGGCCAGGGTGAACTCTGGATGGACTGTCCCGCGGAGCTTACAAACGTCCTCTGCTGAGTAGGGTCGACGGATTCCATTCCAGCGGTCAAATAGCCACGCCTGGGCTAATCGTTCAGCCTCTACACTGAGGGGCATTCTTACGTTAGTCACCGAGCGTCTTGTTCTCGATACCTGTCAGCGAATAATAAGTGTTGATGAATTGTCATTCCGATTTCTATCTTTTGGTATATATTTGCATTAATAGCGAGTCACTAATTCGCTTGCCCCTCCTTGAGACGAAACGAGTATTCCAGCGGAGAGGAATGTTGGGTAAGGTTGAATGCAGTTTTTCCCTTTTTGATATAAGCGCATCGTGAAGAGAAGGCGCTGGAGCGTCCGGCTTTCTGTAAGATTGTATGGTCGTATTGCTTTACGGGCGAGAGGAGTGAGGCTGATGAGAGAAGAGGTCAAACGTTCCTTATTGTTCGGAAGGTTTTTCCAGAAAAAGGGGGAAGGATCGGGCCTGCTAGAGGCCGATCCCTGCGCCTAGAGTGTAGATTGCAGAAACGGTCTGGGTCTCAGTTGTGCCGTCGCTTAAGGTGGCGGTTATGGTGATGGTGTAGATGGTGCCTACCGCAAGGAGTAGAGTTGCGGGAAGTGTGCCAGTGGTCGCGGTCGTTGTCTGACCGGGTTGTAGAGCTAGAGCTGGTGTCCAGGGTAGGTTGAGTGGTAGGCCGGAGATCTGAGCGGTTAGCATATTGATGGCCTCGTTTCCAATGTTGGTGACCTGAACTGTTAGGCTGGGGTTGTTGCTGATCTGCTCGAAGTCTGTCTTTGTGATTGTGAAGTGTTGTTTGGTTGATAGGAGGCTTGTACCGCCCGTCTGGACGGCGATGTCGGTGTGACTGCACTCGAAAGAGTTTGTCGAGGATTGCGTGCAACCGCCCCCTGAACCGAATGGCTGCGCTGGTTCGCTTGCGCTGTTAACATACTGATCGCTGGTGTAGATGATCGTGGCAAAACCCGTCGTGGGGCTGGCGGCTACGCCGAAATCATCGAGCAGGTCACGGTTGCCCGTGCATGTTACGCCTGACTCGCATACTCCGCCATAGTGGATTGTTCCCGTGGCGGTTGTTTGTGACCATTTGCTGTTGGGAGTCGTGGCTGCGAGGTTCTGTGCGAAGTAGACCTGCCAGCTGGCTGTCATGGGGTAGCTGTCTGGTGGGTTGACGCCATCATAGTATGATGATCCGTACCAGACGACGTCTAGTGTTCCCGCGGGGCCCGCGCTGCTCCATGGAAAGATGGCGGTGTTGGAGGGGGATGAGTTGATCCGGAAGGGTCCGTTCCATGACTGGCCGAACGTGGTGCTGTAGCTGTAGAACATGTTGTGGTTATCGTTGTAGACCAGGTAGACGTTGCCGGCTTGATCGACGCTGACGTTGACGAACTGGTGTCCATAGCCTACCGTGACATCAGGTTTGACGTAGACTTGATAATCGGTGAAGCTGATCCCTCTATCTATGCTGACTGCTATCCATACGACGTGAGTGCTGCAGTTGAGACAGGTCTCTTCCCCGGCGTTGGCGATGCTGCTGAAGGACTGGTAGATCAGGTGATTGTTCGGGTCGATTGCGAGGTTGCCGATCTCGTTGTTGTAGAGCGCGTTGAAGGCATGGCTGGGGTCGAAGGCATTGGCGACCTGGGTGAAAGTTGTTCCTCCATCGTAGCTGCAGTCGACGAAGATGTTGTTGGTTGTGGCGTAGGCATGGTAGGATACGCAGACCTTGTTGGCTCCGTCAGCAGCGATCCATTCCCTGTCGTCTACCGGGATTGTTGCTCCAGTGGGGTTTAGGACCCACGAGGCTCCGCCGTCATGGCTTGTGCTGACGTAGACATTGGCTAGGGGAGGAGCAGTGGCTAAGCTGGCCACGTAGATGTTGTAGAAGCCGTTATTGTTCCGCACAGGTGCGACAGCTATGTCTGTGTCACCGCCAGCTGGTGAGAAGCCGTTGCTACCAGTTGAGACGCTGTTGGGTAGTGGAAGGGTTGTGAAGTGGTTTCCGTTGTCAGCTGATCTCCAGGCGAAGGTCCCTCCGCACTGCCGGTCGACGACGCAGAACACATTCTCACTTGAGCCGTAGAAGTTGCCGCTAGAATCCGCTCGTATGGCCGGTTCCCCCTCAGTGTTGGTGCATGTTCTGAGGGTGTTGGGGCAGACCGTGCCTACGCTGTTCCCGACGACGAACGGGTTACCACCCAACTCGTAGGTGGTGAATGTGGCGGTGCCACTGGTTTTGGCCGCAGATGCTGAGGTTAGAAGTCCAGAGGTAAGAACTACCCCGCTGGTGAAAGTGAGCAGAAGTATTACAATTGTCCGAGTGTGATTTGAGAATCGGCTTGGTATATCCATGGATAGTCGGTGTGCCTGAGAGGTTATAATGAATGTTCCGCACGGCGAACATTTCGGAAATCGAGAATATCGAAACGCGATACAAGTCAGCTTGAATACATTGTAATAAATCGAGATAGGGCAAGAGTTCCCTCGAGATCCAAGTTCGCAGAATGCTGCTCGCTGTTGACTTCTCCTTCAGGAATAGAGTCGAACTTCTAATGGGAGACCGTTGTTAGAGTTCACAACACACTCTCATTGGGCCGGACAATAGTCCTGACCTAGGTGCTTACCTTTCCAGGGCGGGCCGCTGGATCGGGAGCTAGAACAGTTATTCTGGCAACCTTACCATCGGCTATGACCGCTTTCACCTCTTCCCCGACAGCATCAAGGTCGACCGTGACGTCGTCGGCCAACCTGACGGTAGCAATAACAGGTTCACCGGTCTCCTCGTCGTCCACTAGTATCTCCATCTTCTTTTTGGCAATGCGAATCAGCTTCCCCTGAAGGAATGAAGCTTCCTTGAAATCCACTAGTACTCTGCCACCGCTCCAAAGGCTCGATTAGGCTTAGAAGAGTCTAACTCCCACCGATAATAGTCGAGTTCAACCAGGCCGCACCGGCCACGGTGACATGCAAAAGGAGCCCTCTGTTGAGAAAGCCTTTGGCGCAACCCACCCCTCTATGCACACAATGCGATCCATTCGAGCCTAATGTTTCTGCTTCCATACTCTTTTGGAAGGGAGCTGCAGCTAACTTTTCGATGCGCCCAGAAGGGCTATCGCAAGAAGGTCTTGACATCAGGTTCAGAATCTTCTAGGGTAGTTCCTCGAATTCTTGGCGCCGCCGACAGGGTTCGAACCTGTGACCAACGGGTTGCTACAGTGGAGCTTCCACTTTAACAGCTTCAGCCTCAGCCACGAGCCGAGTCCGCTGCTCTACCACTGAGCTCGCGCCCCCAAACATCTGAGGGAACGGCGGCCCGCGTCTATAGCCGGCGGCAACCGACAACCAAAAGAACCCGTTTATTAAAAGATAAGCAGGATCGCCATCAGAGGATAACTCCATTCAAAATGATCAGCGCTCCCACGGAGACAAGCCAAAACTACACTGCAGTCGAACTATGACGAGAGTCCCTTCGGGTCGAAACCAATCGCGCAGAGCGCACAACTAGTCCAAACGAAACCAGGAGAATCCCGACGAGTATTAGGACGGTGTTCATGACCTCACCGAAGAACACCGATTGTTGCGCCATGACCCAAGTCTGTATCCGCCATCGGATAGACTTCTAAAAGATTAAGAATTCGGAGTGTGCGAGCGGCCTTCTTGGAGGGCCCGTAGCTCAGCTAGGTTTTCTTCAGGTTGAAGAACTGAAAGAGCGGCAGGCTCATAGCCCCGAGTTCGGGAAACCTGACGGTCCCCGGTTCGAATCCGGGCGGGCCCACCATGTTACCATTGGATCTCTAGCGGCCCAGGTCGTGGACGCGGGCTTCCCTTGCGAGTTCGCAGCGTAAGTGGTCAACCTAGTTCGAGCTTCCATGGAAGCAGCTGAAATTGTTCTGGATATTTTGAGGTATCCTTAGATATAGTTTTATCGCTATGCTTTCACTGAAGATAAAAGCGAGGAAAACTAATGCCTTCGGGATAGCATCTACTGGGGAATCAAGCGGCCGTGAAAGTGGGAATCATAGGGGCGGGCGTGGTAGGCAAGGCCACCGGAATCGGGTTGAAGACCAGAGGGCACGAAGTCTGCTACGTCGATAAAAATCCCAGCGTAATCGTGCATCTAAGGGAGAACGGATTCGCCGTCGAGGAGTCAATTGACCGGGCCGTAAGCTCCTCTGACTTAGTCATGATAGCAGTTCCAACACCGACAGTCAACGGTTGCATCAGTCTCACCGCCATTCTCGAATCCATTACGCATATCGGCGTCGCCCTGGGACAAGCTCAAGGTTACAAGCTCGTTACTATACGAAGCACGGTTCTTCCTACGACTACGAGAACCGCGGTTATTCCCTTGATAGAGGCATTATCGGGGAAAAGGGCCGGGGCTGACTTTGGCGTTTGCGTCAACCCAGAATTCCTGAGAGCAGCAACCGCCCTCGATGATTTCCTTCTACCGGACAGGATTGTCATTGGGGAATTGGACCAGCGCTCAGGCCAGACCCTTGAGAGCTTGTACGAATCGTTCCACCGGCCAATATTACGATGCTCTCTAGAAGAGGCTGAGCTAGCCAAGTATGCGGCCAACGGATTTCTGGCGACGAAGATCAGCTACTTCAACGAGATCCATAAGCTCGCTAGAAGACTCGACATTAATCCCCAAGTGGTAAGCCTCGCCGTCTCAATGGATAAGAGAATAGGAGCCTATGGCACGGAGGGAGGGAGGCCCTTCGATGGCAACTGCCTTCCGAAGGACACGGAAGCGTTCCTCAGACGGGCCGAGGAACTCGGCGAGAATCTGCAAGTTCTAGGAGCCGCAAGGAGAGTTAACAAGGAGATTGTGTTAGAGAAGCATGCTTGATCAACTCTGGCTAGTCTGGTCCCTCCCACTGCCCTTCGTCTTTTTCTACTACCGGTTTGCTACCAACCGCACTAAGTTCGTCAACAAAGATCTAAGCTTCCGTGTACATTCTCCGTTCATAATATTTCAAGTGACCACAAAGGGAGGCAGTCCCATAGTTGCCGAAGTTGTGACTAGAGTAAAGGAAGTATGCAATAGGATCGGGTATGAGAATTACCGAGTGGACGTGCTCACGGACGATCCTCGAGACTTTTTCGACGCCACTATGATTTACACTCCGAGAGATTTTCAGACCGCTCACCGTAGCAGATTCAAGTCGAGGGCATTGCACTATGCTGTTCTTTGGAGGAGGGTTAGAGGGGATAACACGATAGACAAATGGGTTTTTCACCTAGACGAGGAGAGTCTTGTCAAAGAACAAACAGTAATTTCAATCCTGAAGCATATCTGTGGGAATAACCCGACAGTGATCTCCGAGGGACCCATAACTTATCCAAATCGAATGTTCGAGGGCGGCTACCTAACCAGATTCTCTGAGGCTATGCGTCCCTTCATCTGCTACGACTGCATCCATCAAATGGGGGGGAAGAGGATTCCGATTCACATGCATGGATCAAACCTTCTAATCAGGAGTGACATCGAGGACCGGGTTGGATGGGACTTTGGAACCGTTGCGTCTGAAGACCAACGTTTCGGCCATGAGGCCTATCTAATGCTGGTTGAGGGGGCGAAGGGTGAAGGACCGGAACTCCCGCTTATGCCTGCGAACCGAGTGTTTGGATGGCACGGTGGATTGATAGAAGAACAACCTCCTCTCTCCATCGCAAGCTGGATCAAACAGAGACAACGCTGGTTCATAGGCAACATTCACAACATTCGATTCGGCAGGCTTCCCGGGAAGATTAAGCTCGAAATATGCCTGAGGTGGGGCATATGGATGGCCGGATTCCCCGCTGGACTGGTTTCCCTACTCGCCCTTTTCCTACACCAAGCTGTTCCATTCGGTTGGAATCTTGCTCTTTCAATTGTCACAATACTCTGGCTCCTATCTTTTCAGATTGGAATGCGACTGAACCTTCTCCACGCTGGACTGCCTTTGAAGAGAAAGCTCTGGATTCACCTACAACTACTCGTCCTTACACCGCTGGTCGGGTTCATCGAGACCTTCGCCGCGATTAGCGCTCCCTTTAAGATGAAGAACTGGAATTGGGTTCCAACAGCCAAGCAGGTTGAAACGCCTCAACTAGTTCAAGTGAGAGTCGCGGCTCATTGACTTTGGAGAAAGTTTTCGAGAACAATGGCCGAACCTCTCGGAACCCGATTTAGATCTCGGAGTCCCCAGTCAACACCGCTCTCAAACACGATTCTGGGATTTCTGTCAGTGAGCATGAAGTATGTCCAGTCCAGCCCTAAGCTTTCTGCAAACCTCGCAAATTCTACTACTAATCTTCCTTTTTCCTGGTCGCTAGATGCCCTTCCATGAGGCAACAGGTTCGTTGTCTGTAAGCCCCACTCATCAATATACACTGGCTTCCCGGTGGGAGAGAAATATTCCGCGTAGGCCTGGATACGGGAGGTGTCAATGATATCGGGAGTGAGAGTATACGGCATCATCCCATACCCTTGAGCACCCTTGAGGAAGGGGAATCCGACTCTTGGGTCTCCGTCAAATGATACTCTTACCTGGTGGGCATGGTCCGAGCTGGCGATAGCGGCCAATAGCTCTTCCAGAGCATCCCGGTATTCACTGCTCGTCACAACAGCTTGCCTTTGTTCAGCAGCCATGCTCCAGTCGAAGGGGGCAAATAGGTTGTTCCAAGCGACGGCGTTGGACGTACGTGTGACAGAGGCAATTTCGCCGATGGCCACTTTCATTCTGTCGATGGCCGCCCTTGTAGGCGGAAAGGTGTCGGTTGTATTGTTGAACTGATAGACTACATTGACTATGAGCCCATATGATCCGGCAGCCTTGAGAACATAGGCTAGCCATCCTCTTTCGTAGAGTTGGTTAGTGTTCCAAAGTTTCAAACCGTCGAACCCCATCTCCTTCACTGAGTCTAGGTCCCTTGAAATCTGGGAAAGGCTTGGGTCAGAAGATGATTCTATAGGAGTGTATGCCACAAACCTCAACGGCCGTGCTTTCATCAAGGCTGAACCAAATGTTGGATCGGTCGAATTGAGAACGGCCGAGGAAATGGAGGACAGAACAAGGAGTATCACTAGCCAGTTTCTTACAAATCCATGTATTTGGGCTGTCGCCAAGACAAATCGGCCGAATCAATTCCAGAGGGAGACAGGAAAGCACACTGTTCCTTCGAGGGCTCAGCACTGGGAACGGTCTCGTTCAGAATTGCATGAAGACTTGAAGCAATAACAAAAGTCGATAAGGGAGAGTATGCTGGAAAATGATTTCAAAAAGATTCTTCAGCGACGGATGTGATGCTTGCTTACCACGATCACGACGATTCTGTTTCATGGTGAGTCCGGGGACGAAGAGATCCGTGGGACGGTTTGCGGACGATTGACTCGATGATATGGTAGACAGAATAATGGACCGGGTTGGAATGATTATCGCACTAGACGAGGCTTGGAATCTTCCTGTGCTGAGGTATGACCCTACTGAGCTCCGTGAGACGAATCAGTCATGTCGACCCATCTTGTTCCGCTTCAATTCCAATTCGAGTGCTCGATTCCTGAGATAGCCCTAAGCGCTCTTCTCGAATATGGAAGCCAACAATACCAACGCAATAATCCCGACGAAAAAGCTCGTCCCCAACCCCGTGAATACCATGACCCAACTGTCCCAGAGATTGAAACGGTGCGAAATTAGAGGAAACTGGTATGTACATTTTGCGTAGGTGTTGCCGCAGGAAATCGCCAGAGCGTAAAGTTCGTCCGCGGTGACGCTGAACGCACCAAATCCATAGCATGCCAGGCATAAGAGGACGAGCCAGACTCTTTTCGTCATACTCACCAAAAGCTCTCTTTGCGAATTCTCATGTTGGGACTCGGCCACATCCAAGTCTTCCCTCGCTTAACATTCAGTCATCTTCTATTTACACATGGTAATTATGGCGGGTACCTCTATGATTCCCGATATTTCCAAGGGATGATTCCGCTTCAGCCTTGGATAAAGTCATATATTCAACGCTTCGTGCCTGCTCCAAGGTCAACAGAATTGCGTGTCAGTCCTCAAAAACATCGATATTCTGGTAAAGTGAGAGGACTGGGTTATGGAATTATTCTTCTCCTGAATTCCTAGCCATAGGTCTAGGCCAAGCCATATGTGAAGGCTCCCTTTCGAGAGCCGGGACGCCCTGAGAAACAGATTCTCAAATGTTGGTCCTCCGTGCGATACTAGGCTCGCGGTTGAAGGCTGGCTCACGAACTGTCGGGGAGCATCGGATTCCGATTCACGGCTAAATCCTTCGTTAGATATCTTTCTCTACCCTGTGTCGAAAATCGTGCCATAGCGGAGTCATTGCGGGGTTCCGGCTTACGCAAGACGCCAATTCCCGAATGGCCAGCATCTTGAACGAGGGACCCAAAGCATCGCCCCGAAAATTCCCTCGGAGTTAAACTCATTATGGAAGAGATCGACTCTCGATGGAAAGCGCCTCCGCCCGGTGAAAGAACACATCAATCGTTGCACATTCGAGATTGCCATAGAAACCACTCTCGGCCTCGGAGTACGTCACCCTATGTCTTCGCAGCGGAGGCGAAAAAAGTAGATTAGCCTCAACCTCCCGCTGGAGCCCTCGATTCGGATGACTGAGCCAAAAGCGATACGTAGCGATCACGTAGCAGAGCACCCAGCCTTCAGAGCATGGGCGCGAGTCCACGGCAGCCAAGCCGCCCCCACGAAGATTGAGGTGCTCAAACAGACACAAAGTAAGACAATGGTCTGCCGGCTGTCTGGCTCAGGAACGGGGATGGAGAACGTAATCGCAAAGCGCTCCTTCCGGCACTACATAGGGGTGGAGCGTATAATCTACGCAGAGATACTACCTGCTCTGCCAGTGACCTCGTTAAGGTACTATGGGTCAACCGAAGACGATGACCCCAATTATGAATGGTTGTTCATTGAAGACGCAAACGGTCGAGCATACACCTCCAGTTTGAAAGCGCACCGCATCGCGGCTGGACGTTGGCTCGGGATTCTGCACACATCCTCAGCCTCCCACGTCGATATGCTTTCCAGATTGCCTGAACGAGGCCCGGGGCATTACTTGGAAGCTTTACGATTTGCGCGTCAATGGATAGAGAGGAGCCTCAACCTTGAACTCGAATTGGAGGACTTGGACTCCCTACAGATGACTGTCTCGGACTTTGATCGCCTTGAGGGGCAATGGAGTGAGTTGCTAGAGTTCTGCGACAAGCTACCCCAAAGTCTGGTTCATGGAGACTTTAAGAAAAGCAACATCAGGATCCGAGCCGCGGCACAT
>Ga0209154_1002035_pt1 | contig 11525 bp, 8 predicted proteins | sample GraSoiAngelo_121_FD_185878 | JGI IMG/M metagenome (GOLD analysis project Ga0209154, IMG submission 185878) | Grasslands soil microbial communities from the Angelo Coastal Reserve, California, USA - 14_0919_12_20cm (SPAdes) (version 2) | ecosystem: Environmental > Terrestrial > Soil > Grasslands ... | reverse complement strand
TGGTGACCCCCGACTTGTTCACGTTGATCGTGGTCGTCGAAGCGGGCACATCGGGATGGACGAAAATCGTCTCCGCGCCGACTGTCCCGATGATGCTGTTCACGATGGCCGCCCAGTCGGTCCCGGAAAAATCGATCTTGCTCGTCCGGCCATTCTGGCCATAAACGGTGGTCCCATTGGTCCAGACGATGTAATCCCAACCAGATAGGGTGAGATCTGTTCCCACGACCTTCTCCGCGGTCAAGTCGGGGCTCGGGTCCTGAACCAGATAGGTGGCGTCCTGGATGGCGGCGGAAGCAGGACTGGCAAGGGCCGACAACCCTATGGCTCCCGAAGCGGCGACTCCGACGCCTGCCAAGCCTTTTAGAATTGCGTCTCGGCGGCCAATGCGTGTTCGCGCCTTCGTCTGCGCCGTATCCGATTCTTCGGGAGGCATGACCTCACTTCCTGTTTTTGGACATGGTTAATGTGTCTCCAGACACCGACGTGTAGGTAACCGTGATTGCTTCTCGGGGCTCCAGCCAGACGACTAGGTGGAACTTCTCGTTGTTACCGATGCTGTAAAGGGTGACGGAGTCCTTTGCAACGCTTAGCGTTCCAGTCGCCCCCCTGACGCCGTCGAGCACCACCGTCTCTGCGACCCCGTCATCGTTGGTGTAGAGGTACGGACTTGCCCCCACCGCGATCGTTGCAGCTCCTTGTGGGTTGAAGCGAACAACGTCGGAGACTTTCACTTTGAAGTTCGGGCTGGCATTGGCTGTTCCTATCGTGAAGGAGGTTGGGTCTGTCCCGGTCAGGTGGCCGCCACGGATTTGGAGCAACGACCCTTGGTGAAGGTTCGAGACGTTGGAGTTCTGGATCCATGTGTAGTTGTTCGCTCCGATGGTGAGGCTGGGATTCTGGACGATGACGCCGTAATACACGAAGGCCGTCGCATTCGCGATTGAGAACAAGTCCATGGCTGAAACATGAAGCTCGAAATGGGAATTGCTTATGACAACCGTTCGGGGGCCGGCATTCAGGGTCGTTCCGGACATTCGAAGGATGGAACAGGACATCGGCGACGACCCGACCGTCCCGCCCGTCCCCGCAACGGTTACGTTGACCGGGATCGTGAACTGGGTCGAGTTGAGGACCGTAACTGTCCAGACGCCGTTGATGCTTGGCGTGCTCCCCACGTGCCCAGCGATAGTAACTTTCTGTCCGGTCTTGAGGCGGTGCGATGCCGTGCAAGTTACGACGGTCGGGTTCGCCACGCTCGAATTCTGGATCGCCGTGGTGGTCCCACCGATGTGGACGAAGGAACAATCCGTCAGGCTCACGACGGTTCCTGTGTGCCCTGGGCCGGTGTTCGAATACTCGATCGTGTTGACGCCGCTGAAGCCGCCGACGTTCTCGAGCTGGCAACGGTAGAAGGCGATGTGCCCGTTGGCATCGCTCGGTGCCTCCCACGTGATGAGACTCACGTTCGGGACTTGCGCCCGTACTTGGCACTTGAGGAAGAGGCCGTTCTCGATATCTCCTGTTCCGGTAAAGCGGATCCCCATCCTGCCCGACGTGCCGTAATTGTTCATCTGACACTGGGCAACCGTCCATCCGTCGACGTCGATTCCGCTTCCTGCGGCGCCCGCGCCGTTCACCTCGAGCTCGTCCATCTGGAGGCCCCAGAGGGTGACGCGCCGGACCTGAGCCTGCGCGTTGCCCCCGAGGACAATCTTCTGAGTGAACGGGCCTTGGGGGGTCTCCGCCTTGGCGTTCTCCTTCGGGCAGTAGATGGTGACCCCCGACTTGTTCACGTTGATCGTGGTCGTCGAAGCGGGCACATCGGGATGGACGAAAATCGTCTCCGCGCCGACTGTCCCGATGATGCTGTTCACGATGGCCGCCCAGTCGGTCCCGGAGAAATCGATCTTGCTCGTCCGGCCATTCTGGCCATAAACGGTGGTCCCATTGGTCCAGACGACGTAGTCCCAACCGGTGAGGGCGAGGTCGGTCCCAACAACCTTCTCCGCGGTAAGATCCGCGCTTGGATCCTGGACTAGAAAGGTGGCATCCTGGATTGCCGCGGTTGATCGACCGCCGAGCGCCGACAGACCCACGGCTCCTGCGGCAACAACCCCGAGCCCCGCAAGCCCCTTCACGATCGTCCTGCGCCGGTCGATGCGCGCAGTCTCCTCCCCTTTTCCAGCTTCCACTTTGGCGGGTGATGTGGAGCTCAAGCGCAATTCACAAAATCCTGTATTTTCGTTCAGCGTCAAAGGCGTTCCGGACCCAGCGTCGGGACGTTCGTTCCCGACTCAGCGTCAGGACGTTCGCTGAAGAAATCTTGTCAAGAAGCAACATCTACGGTCCACGCAACAGCGGGACCTGTGTCCCTCATCGGAGGCCATACTTCCGAAGGAAATGGTCGACGAACTGAGTGTAGTCACCACAAAAGTCGTATCCGGCCGTCGTGACCAACATGTTTGTATCAACGAGGCCGAGCGTCTGAAGCTCGGCGAGCCGGTTCCTTAAGCGGTTGTTCGGCAAGAGAGCCTCTTGCCCGATGCTTGACACCGTGATACGCTTGCCGGTCTTGCCGAGGCGATGGATTCCGCGGAGGATATCGTAGTAAACCTCCGGGGTCCACCGGTCCTCGAACGGCAAGCTCCCTCCCCCTCTGTCGACCGCGAAGGATTCACCGGCTATTTAAGCCGACTGGCAGCGGTTCCATTTTGCGTCGCCTTCGGCGCGGGGAGGTTCCGACTCCGGGCTGGGTAGGTCGCCTAGGGCTTCTTGATCGGCGTCCGCACGAGGTTCCCCCATTCCGTCCAGGAGCCGTCGTGATTACGGACGTTGGGGTAGCCGAGGAGATACTTCAGGACGAACCACGTGTGAAACGACCGGTCGCGGATCCGGCCGTAGGCGATGACCTTTTCATCCCTGCCATGCCGGATCCGCCCGCTTGGCGTGAATGGCAGAAAGTATATGCGGTAGGAATTCCTACTAGAAGGTAGGAATGAAGCGCAAGTTGGGCCCCAAGGGTCAAGTCGTGATCCCGAAGGACATTCGCGAGAAACTCCGTCTCGCGGAGGGAGCGAACCTGACGTTCGAGGTCTTGGACGACGCGATCTTGGTTCGACCCGAGCCGAGCCCCGAGGATTTCGTCGAGCGTTTCCTCTCCGTGAAGAGAAAAAAGCCTGGAAGGCGGGTGGATTGGAAATCGGTCCTCGATGAGGAATACAAGGCTCCCGGTCGCTAATGTACGCGGACGCAGGTCTGTTTCTCGTGCCGATGCTGTATGACGTCCGCGTCCCCGCAGCCGCTTCGGCTGCGCGGCTGCTCGAATCCGTTGCGAGGGGGAATCGGAAGGTATCCACCTCGACTCTGACGTGGGACGAGGTTGTATATGTCGTCCGGCGACTCCTGGGGGTCGAAGATTCGATTGCGAAAGGCGCGGGCCTGCTGGCGTTCCCGAATCTTACATGGCTCCGGGTGGATCTGGCGGTGCTGCGCCGCGCGGCGGACCTCTATCAGTCCCTCCCGATGCGTCCGCGGGATGCGATCCATGCAGCGGCCGCACTCGAAGCGGGAGAGCGGGAGATCTTGAGCGAGGACCGCGTCTTTGACCGGGTTTCCGGCCTCCGCCGTGTCTGGCCTCCGCTTTAGGGCTTCTCGATCGGCGTCCGAACGAGGTTGCCCCACTCCGTCCAGGACCCGTCGTAGTTGCGGACGTTCGGGTAGCCGAGCAGGTACTTCAACACGAACCACGTGTGGGACGACCGCTCGCCGATCCGGCAGTAGGCGATGACCTCCTTGTCCGGCGTCACTCCCTTCGGCTCGTACAGGGCCTTCAGCTGCTCCGGCGTTTTGAAGGTCCCGTCCTCGTTGACGGCTTGCCCCCACGGGATGTTCTTCGCGCCCGGGATGTGCCCGCCGCGCTGCGCATGTTCCGTCGGATATTCCGGCGGGGCCAAGATCTCCCCGCTGAATTCCTTTGGCGATCGCACGTCGACCAGAACTTTGCCCGCTTGCCGGTACGCCTCTCGGACGTAGGGCAGGTAGACTCGGAGTCTCTCGTCCGGTTCCTTCGCCCGGAAGGTGGCCTCGGGGAACGAAGGCACGTCCTTCGTCACGGGCAGGTCCTCCTCGATCCACTTCCGGCGACCGCCGTTCAGGAGGACGACGTTGTCCACGCCGTAATACTTGAAGACCCAGAAGGCGAACGCCGCGAACCAGTTGTTGAAGTCCCCGTAGAGGACGATCTGGTCCTCATTGGAGATGCCCAGGCGTCCAAAGAGCGCCTCGAGCCCCTCCTTCGAGACGATGTCCCGGGTCACGGGATCGTTGATGTCCTTGCGCCAGTCGATCAGCGCGGAACCGGGGATGTGGCCCAGGTTGTAGTTCGCCGTGGGATCGTAGTCCACCTCGACGACCTTGACGTTCTGATTCCCAAGGGTGCCTTTCACGAAGCTCGTGTCGACCAACACTTCAGGATGCGCGTATGCGGCCATGCGATGTTCCTCGGGCGGTCCGAAGTAATACGGTGTTATATTAGTTGCGGGAAAGTCTATTCCGATGCGCATTTCCGCGAGGATGTGGGCACTCCTATAGGAATTCGGCTTGGTACGCTGGCACGATCCGGCGGGCTGTCCGCCCGGGTTTATTACCCCACTCGACGATGGCCCTCCCGGAGGGGTGCGAGGGCCGTCGCGCCTCGACGAGGGGGAGGGACAGATGCACGGCCGTCGCGGAGTTTTGCTTGCCATTGGTGTGCTCGCACTTTTGACCGGTTCGTCTACGGGAGCCTTCGCGCTCGTGGACGATTTCGAGACCGACTTCTGGCTGCCTTACACGGATTTCCTGCTCGGGGACAAGGCGTCGGCGGGCTACGCCTCCACCTTTGCGCGGTCCGGTACGCGGTCGTTCCACGTGGACATCTCGGGCTACTCAATCCTCGACTTCGGGTCCGCTTACGGATACGCGGTCTTTCCAACCCAGGGGGCCGCGATGACCGAACTGCGCGTTTCCATCTTGTACGATCACCTCCAGGATACCACCGCATCGAACTGGGACGCCTACGCGGCGGGGGTCGCCCTCGACTTATTGGACAAGGACTTCCGCAACCTCGACCGCGTCCGCTATGTCACGGCGTACCAGGCGAGTCGAAAACTCTCCCTGTGCGGTCCGACCAAGGCGGACGTGGTCCTGGCGCCTCCGAGTGGCCTCGGGGTGTGGACGGATCTCGCCCGGAACCCTGCGGCGGACTTCCCCGCCGCCCACTGGCAGTCTGCGAAGTTCGTCCGCATCGCGATCGGCTTCCTGTGCACCGCGGGCCTCCAAGGCGCCTCGTATTCGCTCTACTTCGACGATTTCATGTTCGACACGGACGGGCGGGATGCGGACGCCGACGGTTTGAGCGACCTGGACGAGGAGGCGCGGGTTTACTCGATATCGGTCACGTCCGGGTCGACGCCGGTGTCGATTCCTGCGTCCGGCACCGCCACGATCGAGATCCAGGCGCCGCCCGTCGACGGGATCGTCCAGTGGGCCGGGGTGGGTCTGGAGATCGAGCATCCTCGGCCGGACGACCTGTCCGTGGAACTCGCGATTCCCGGCAAGTCCGGCACGCAGCTGTTGTGGGACCCTGGGTTCCGCGCGCGCGGGGTCGCGATTCTGGAGCCGACGAACGGCGCCGCGGTCCGAGGGACCGTCGAGGTCCATGGAAGGGCCTGGCATGCCGATCCATTTGTGGACCTCTACGTCGACGGCGTCTGGATCGCGGACGTGCGGGGCCTCGAGGACGGCAGTTTCCTGATCCCATGGTCCTCCGAGAGTTGGCCGGAAGGCGGTCATCGGCTTCGAGTCATCGCCCAGGCGATGAAGGGAGGGGACTTCGTCTCGCGCACGAGCGAGGAGATCGCCGTGACGCTGGACCGGACACCGCCCCTCCTGGAACTCACCCGTCCCGCCCAGGGAGCCGTCGTCCGCGGCCTCACCGCCATCGAGGCCGGGGCCCATGACGATCACGACCTCGCGGAGGTCGCCTTGGAGGTCGACGGGATCCCCGCGGACGTCCGCCGCGAGCCGCCGTTCACATTCTTCTACGAGACCACGAACCTCGTGCCGGGCGCGCACACCTTCCGAGTTCGCGCTCTCGATCGCGCGGGCAACGAGGCGGTTCGCCAGGTCGATGTCCGCGTCGGCCCCACGTTGGAAGGTGTGCCCCTTCCCTGCGCGCCTGTCTGCAGCCGGGCGGCCGCGACCTCCGGGAACTTGCCTTCGCCTGCGGCTCCTCGGGCGCCACTGGCCCTCTCGCTGCCGTCGGGAGATCGACTGGAGATCGTCGAAGGGTTCCGGGCTCCATGGGTCGCACAGGTCGTCCGATCGGACCGTGGCGTCTCGCTAATCCTGGACGCGACGCGCGATCCATCGTCGCCGGTCCTCGACGGGCTTGTCGCTTCGACGTTCACGTCGGCGGATTTCACGAACGTTCCGCAATGGCGAATCGTCGTGCGCGACTTCGGCGCGGGCCAAGACGGCCTCGTGCGCGTGGCACGGCTTCTCCTGGCGGCTCGCACCTCTCCCGCGAATCCCGATACCGATGCGGATGCACTGAAAGATGGCGCGGAGCGATCTTCCACCGGCACCATCCCGGTCCTGCGCGACGTCGACGCCGATCTCCTGACGGACGGCGAGGAAATCGCGGCCCGCGCGATCTCGTTCATCGTGGACGGCATCCCTTCCGTCCGGACGTTTCGGACGAATCCGCTCGATTTCGATACGGATCGTGACGGTCTTCCCGACGGCGCGGAGCTGTTCCCGAGGGACTCTCAAAATCCTTCCGACCCAACGATCCCCGACACGGATCGGGACGGCCTTTCCGACGGCGCTGAGCGAACCGTGTTCGGCTCCGATCCGACTCGCACGGACACCGACGACGACACCCTGTCCGACCCGATGGAGGTGACCCCTCGGCCGTTGAAGCTCGAGATCGATGGCCTCCTTGAGGTCCGATCGGTCGCGACCTCCCCCGCCTCCCAGGATACGGACTTCGACGGCCTCCGGGATGATTTAGAGTGGGATGGACCGTCGCAATACGGATTCCAGACGGATCCTTCGGACCCCGACACGGACCGGGACGGGCTCTCCGATGCCGACGAGCTCGCGGGCCTGAATCGGAGGCCCACGAATCCCCTTGAATCCGACACGGACGGCGATGGCCTGATCGACGGCCTCGATCTCTCGCCGACGGAACTCTGGGACGTACAATGGCAGGGGACGTTCCATCCCGGGATGATCCGGTTCACCCAGCGGTTCGACGCCCGCGGTGTGCAAGGCTTGTCCGCGCAGATCTGGACGTACGATATCGTCGACAACACCTGCGTCTTCCTGTCGGACCACACGTCGACGGCCACTCGGAGCAGCGACGAGTCGGCCGCCAATGTCGTCGCCACTCTGAATCGAGTTCTGGCCGAGGGAGGGGAGCACGATTTTGTTGCGACGACCGCGAGGCACATCCAGCAAGAAAGTCAAGGGTTCGCTTCCTCGGCATACGGTGCTTGCGATCTTGGCCATCCGCGGCAGTATCGCTTCGAATATCTGTACGACAGCAACAGCTTCGACATCGATTTCGTGAACACCCAGGAATCGGTCCTCCACGACGAGACCGGCGACGTGTTCTATCAGGCGACTTTGGAAGTACCGATTCGGATTGCGAAACCACAGAGCATCGTCCTTCAGTTGTCGATTCCAGCCGACGGGGATCGGGGCGGAGAGAACGTTGTTCCCGCGTTTGTGTACTCTCTGACTCGAGGCACCGATTTCGCGGTCACGACTCCTTTCTACCAAAACCTAGCGGTGGGCGCGCCTCTGGATGATCATGCCTACGAATTCCAACTTCGCATCCCGAAGAATATCGCAACTCCGGACCATGTCGACATCGTGAACGGCGTGCCGCTGGCAACCTTGCTCCTTATGCCAATCTGGCTCACGAACGGGTCATCGGGCATTACTCGGTTCGCCCTAGATGCGACTCGCGTAATGGTGGGTTCCATGGTCTCCAAGGTTTCGGAGTCAGCGGAACTTGTTGTCGCTCGGCTAGCAATAGATATCGGGGACCTTACAGCGTTTCTGCCTCCTTCGACTGAGGGGCTTCTTACCGGTTACCATACATTTGGTGTGTACACCGTGTACGTGTACCACTTGGGCGACGTCTTCGATTCAAGTGCACCCGGGGCGGTCGATGCCATCTACCTCGTCGGCGAATCTCCGGAGGAGATCACCACGTTCCAAGAATCGGTCGTTTGGGCGCCTGAAACGGCATGGTTGGCGAGGTCACACGACGGTTTCGGTCTGTCTCTTCGGATATTCAAGATCATCCGGATCGGAATCTCCGTTACGAGCCAGATTGTCGGGAACATGCTTGTTCCAGTCTCGACCGTGCCTGCGGCAAACATGGAGCGGATGACTTTCGGGAGGTCCACATTCGTTGTAACGAAACTAACGAGTGCCGAGACTGGGCAACCTTACTACGTGATTGGGGCGACCTCGGTAACGACGGTCAAGATTCGCGTCCCGCATCCGGAGGTTCCCGGTGTTACACTGACGGAGGTTCGGACGATCGAACGAGAACTCCCTGGGGAGATAGTAAATGACCTCGATGATTCTAGATTATTGGCGGAGGCGAAATACGTGACGCTTCGGTCGGCACTTCGGGGGGCGGCTGTTGGAGCCACCCTCGCCATCTTTGGTAGCCAAGCCGTCATGGCTTTCCGCGACGGCGACACTGTTCAGGGAACCGTTTTCGTCTTGGCCGGTGCAACAGCCACCTTCGGGATTGTAAAATCGGACGTGATACTGACAAGTGAGCTCGCGGAGGGTCGACTATCAAGAATTGGTGTTAGGGTTAGACTTGGAACAGTCGCTGCGATTGCGGTAACAGGGATCTTAGCGTCCTTTGAAGTTTTCCGGTCAACGCAGACCAACGACCCGATTAAGCGTTTGTCTCATTTCGAGACCGCGGGCGCCATCGTCGCGGACTCGATTGTGGCAGCCGTGCCTCTCTACGGAGCAGCCGCTATGCTCGGATGGCAGCTTGGGTTAACTGTTTCCGTGGGTTTGGGCGCTGCAGTCGGCCTCATGCCGAGTCTCCTTGCAGTCAAAATCGTAAGCAGTCCTGGGACCACCATCGTCTTCCTTTTCGAGTATATCTTTGCGACGGAAATCCCGTCCGATGTGGCAGCCGACGCATTGACTCAACTGTTGAACTTCCTTGCTGATGTCGCAAGATATAACAACGGGCTGAATCCTCCTATTCCAACGTTGTTATTGGTGCCCTAGCATGGAACATGCGAATGCATCGTCTCAAATCATCCGGGTCGGAGACTTGGACGGTCTCGGCAAGTTGTACTCCACGGAAGGAAACCTAATTCCTAACTCATCAGAGAAGATTCTCAGAGTAGGAAAGGACTGGGAAATGAACGTGCGGTCGCCGTGGCGAAAGATTTTTCCGAAACTCATCTTCGCAGGATTCGGGGGGAAAGCCTCCAGCAACCTCTTCATTACAACCGAGCGGGTCGTTCTTGTTCGGGAGATTGAAGTTTGGAGGGAGCTAAAGGAAGAACTCTCGCCTCTGGGGGTCCCGGCCGCCGGCGCCAAGGAGGTTTACTTGAAGCAGCTGAAGTCTCGTGGCGCCCGGCAATTCTGTGAGATCTGGACCGAGAACCTCCGTGTAGTTAGAATGAAGAGGATTGACCGCCGCTGGTCTTGGCTATCGCTCCGAGCGATCGGTCCCGACTCCCGACAATATGCAATTACGGCGTACAAGACGGATGGTCACGACCCCGAAACATTGACGCTTTTGCAATCTCGATTCAAAGGGTAGCTTCCTGCTTGTACCAGTCGTAATTCGAAGACACGTCGCCAAGTTCACAGGTCTCAGATATCAGTTTATTAGCATGAAGATCCTTGCTACATGCCTTGCCGTGGACTAGTGCAACACAAGGGACCAACGCGATTTCAAAGGCGCTCTTGGCCAGTGCCGGAATCCTACAACTTAATCCAATGCAGGTAACCGCGGATGTCGAAATTCGAAAGGGGTCGGACGTCCTCCTGGTAGCCCCGACGGGTTCGGGCAAGACCGAAGCGGCACTCCTCCCGCTTCTCGAATTCTTAGCGTTGTCCGATAAGGCCGGCATCCGAGCCCTCTACGTGACCCCCCTCCGCGCGCTTAATCGCGACATGGTCGATCGGATCCAGCGACTCGTCGCATCCACGACCCTGACGGTGGGAGTGCGTCATGGCGACACCCCGGCCGCAGACCGCCGCCGGCAGGCGGCCGCTCCGCCTGACCTCCTCATTACGACGCCCGAGACTCTCCAGGCGATCCTCCCCGGAAAAGTGATGCAACGCCATCTGAAGGCGGTTAGACACATCATCATCGATGAGATTCATCAGTTCGCGCATGATCGCCGTGGTATCCAATTGACGATTGCGCTTCAACGCCTTCGTCGTATTACGGATCAGAACTTCCAGCGAATCGGGCTCTCCGCAACCATCGGCCATCCAGAGACGATAGCTTCTATTTTCGGAGGCGGGAAGCCGCTAACATTACTTCTTGCCCCCTTGGAGAAATCGTACGAGTACCGAGTCGAATGGCCTCGGCCGATCGACAAGGACTTCGAGTCCGCCCGCGACCTTTACATCACTCCGGAAGCCGCCGCGGGCCTCTCGGCAATCGATGACACGCTTGACGAAAGCCGATCGACCCTGGTCTTCGTCAATGCCCGCCCGCTCGCCGAGCTCCTCGGTTCTCGGCTTTCCATGGTGCGCCAGGACGTGGCCGTCCACCATGGCTCCCTTCCACGGGAGGAGCGCGAGCGCGTCGAGGCGGCGTTCAAGTCGGGGGAGATGAAAGGGCTCGTCTCCACCTCGACCCTCGAACTCGGGATCGACATCGGGACCGTCGACAAGGTCGTCCAATACAATTCGCCGCGCCAGGTCACGTCCCTGATCCAGCGCGTCGGGCGTTCGGGGCACAAACTGGACCGCACCTCTCGCGGCCTGATCCTGGCCGTTTCCTCCGACGACGCGATCGAATCCCTCGCAGCCGTCCAGGCCGCCCAGGAGGGGGATCTCGAGCCGCTGCACATCCACCGCCTTGCGCTCGATGTCCTGGCCCACCAGATCGTCGGGTGCGCCCTCGACCAGGGCGGCACGGCCCCGTGGTCGGAGATCCTGACGACCATCCGGGCCGCCGAACCGTATCGCGAACTCGAGGACGCGACGGCGGACCGCGTCGCGGAGTTCCTCGACCACCTCGGCGTCCTGCGCCAACAGGGGGACAAGGTGCGCGTGACCCCGAAGGGACGCCGATACTACTTCGAGAACCTCTCGACGATCCGCGACGAGCGCCGGTACCAGGTCATGGATCTCACGACCCAGAAGCAGGTCGGCATCCTCGGCGAGGAGTTCATGATGATCCAGGCGCGGGAGGGCCTGCATTTCATCGTCCGCGGCCGTCCCTGGAAGATCGAGCGGATCGG
>Ga0209154_1002032_pt1 | contig 11528 bp, 10 predicted proteins | sample GraSoiAngelo_121_FD_185878 | JGI IMG/M metagenome (GOLD analysis project Ga0209154, IMG submission 185878) | Grasslands soil microbial communities from the Angelo Coastal Reserve, California, USA - 14_0919_12_20cm (SPAdes) (version 2) | ecosystem: Environmental > Terrestrial > Soil > Grasslands ... | reverse complement strand
ACCGTTCCGGTGCAGTTCCAGTACTCCGACGCCGTCCACGGCCCCGAAGGCCCGATTCCCGCTCCGCACACCGCCGGGCGCAGTCAGAAGCACCGCCGGAAGCGCCGCCGGTAGGTCCCACCCTCCAGCGAAGCCGCCCATGGCTGCGAAGAGCCCGATTGAGCACGTCGTGCTCATCATCAAGGAGAACCACGCCTTCGACAACTACTTCGGCACCTTCCCGGGGGCCAACGGGATGGCGCTGCCGCACTCGCCCAACCCACCGTCGCAGGATCCGGATCACCGGCACGGGGCCTGGTTGACGAGAAAACAGACCGCCGTCCGCCTGCAGTTTACCGAGCAGGACATCCCGGCGTACTTTGCCTACGCAAGGCAGTTCACGCTGTGCGACAACTATTTCACCGATGTGGCCGGACCGTCCACGCCGAACCACCTGATGCTGATCGCCGCGGACTCGCCGGTGATCGAGAACCCGCCCGGGTACCGGCGCGGGACGGGCGGGCCGGTGTTTCAGCTCCCGTCGCTGCCCGCCGGTCTGCAGAAGGCCAACCTGACGTGGCGAAACTACGGGGGCTACGCGTTCAGCTTCATCGCCGGATTGGGCAAGCAGAACCAGACGACCTCCGACCAGTTTGTCCGGGACGCCGGCGCCGGCACCCTCCCCACCGTGTCCTGGGTCTACGCGCCCCACGACGCCAGCGAGCACCCGCCCGACTCACAAGATAGCGGCAAGCCGCTGGTCGGGAACGTCACGCACGGCATGCAGTGGACGGTGGACCAGGTGAACGCCATCGTCAAAGGCGGGCTGTGGCCAAAGATCGCCATCTTCATCACCTGGGACGACTGGGGCGGGTGGTTCGACCACGTCGATCCCCCGAACGTCGAATCGTGGCAGGGCAACGGCCAGCATCCCGCCTGGAACGGCACACAGTTCCGCTACGGCTCACGCGTCGGCTGCCTGGCGCTCAGCCCCTTTGTGAGGTCGGGGTATGTCTCCAAGGCGCTGCACTCCCACGTCAGCCTGCTGAAGTTCTGCTGCGCGCAGCTTGGCGTGCCGGCGTGGAATGACCGGCTCCGGAAGGCGGACGACATGTCCGACTGTTTCGAGTTCAGCCGGTCGCCGGTCCCGGCGCCCTCCTCCGGCGGCGCTGTGGCCGCGCCGGGAGGGATCCCGGGGCCGCGCGGCGGTCCCAGGCCCTCGAAGCGCCCTCGCGGCGGAGCACCCGGAGGCCGGCGACCCTCGAAGCGCCGCGGCGCCTGAGCGGAGGAGATCGTCCCCGCAGCGAGAACCATCGCACCGGGGGCTGCTCGCCGCCGTGTTTCGTGCGCGGAGCGGCAGCGCACCCGGAGGGTCGGAGATGGAGCTCAGGCAATTCGTCGCGAGCCTCGCGAACATGATCTGGGAGCGCGAGCGGAAGACACAGCAGCAGGTCGATGCCGTGGTGCTCGGGTACGTCCACGGTGCGGTCACTGCCGAGCTGGAATACCGGCGCCGCATGCACGAGCTGAGCCGCCGCCTCGCTGAGATCGACAAAACCCTGGCAGCGACGGGCGCCTCCTGACGCAGCCTGGAAGCGGGCGCTGGTTGGGACGCGACCGGCCACGATGATCCGCGCGTCGAACCGGAGCCGCGAGCCCCGCCTGAGCCCGACGGCAGTCGTGGACTGCTGAGCGGCAACGATTGGCTGAAGGCGACCGGGGTGGGCGTGCTGGGAGGCTTTCTCCTCCGGGTGGGCGTCGAAATGACGGCCAGCCGCGCCGGCGATCTGCTGCTGGCCGCCGCCGCCGGCTCCGTGGACCCTCGGGCAACGCTGCTGGCGCGGCTCTGGCTGCTCAGCGCCGTGCTCGTCACCCTGGGCGCCGCCGCGGCTGCATACGCGCTCGTCCGGGAGAACCGGATGCTCTGGATGCTGGTGGCCATGGCGTGCGTGGCGGTCCCGTTGCTGGCGCCCTGATGCGCCGCCTCCCACACCCTGCAGCATCCGCATCGCCCCGGCGAACCCTCGGGACGGGCCGGCGGACCGTGGGCCGCCGAAGGCATCCCCGATGTTGATGCACCCGCTCGTGGTCCATTTTCCGATCGCGTTCTGGCTGGCCAGTACGTTCTTCGATCTGCTCGGATGGCGCAGGCCGGGGACGTTGTACCGGGACATGGCGCTCTGGCTCGTGGGCCTCGGCCTCGTCGGGGCGGCGGGGAGCATCCTGCTCGGATGGACAGACCTCCTCGCGCAGGAACGCCAGGGCGTGGGCACGGGGCTGGTGCTCCGCCACAACGTTCACAGCTGGCTCGCGTACACCGCGACGGCGGCCTACCTCGGCGTGTTCGTGGGGCGGCGGCGGATGGAGAACCGGCCGGCCTTGGGGATTCTGCTGCTGTCCCTGGTGGGCGCGGTCCTGGTCACCGTCGCGGGGTACCTCGGCGGGGATATGCGGTCGGTGATGTGAGCGCGGTCGGGATGCCGCCCTCCTCGGTCACGCAGGACCTCGCCGGCGAACTGCGGCGCGCCGTCCGCGGGGAAGTCCGCTTCGACGCCGTGTCGCGGAGTCTCTACAGCACGGACGCGAGCATCTACGAGATCGAGCCCATCGGGGTCGTCATCCCGCGGGATGCCGCGGACGTGCAGGCGGCGCTCGAAGTGACGCGCCGGGCGCGCGTGCCGGTTCTGCCGCGTGGGGGCGGCACCAGCCTCGCCGGCCAGGCCGTCGGGCACGCCGTGGTGCTGGATTTCTCCAAGTACATGAATCGCCTGCTGGAGGTCAACCGTGAGGCCGGATGGGCCCGCGTCCAGCCGGGGCTCGTGCGCAACGAGCTGGCGGCGGCCCTCGCGCCCGGCGGGATGATCTTTGGCCCGGAAACGTCGACGGGGAACCGGGCGACGATCGGCGGGATGATCGGGAACAACTCCTCCGGCTCGCGCTCGATCGTCTTCGGAAAGACCGTGGACAATGTGATCTCGGTCCAGGGGCTGCTCCCCGGGGGCGAACTCGTGACGCTCGGCCCGCTGGATTCAGCGGAGGTGGCCGCGCGGGCGCGCCGGGACGGTCCCGAAGGAATCCTGTACCGGCGGATCCCCGAGATCGTCGAGCGCAACCGCGATGAAGTGGCGCGGCGGTATCCCAAGATCCAGCGCCGGGTGGGGGGCTACAATCTGGACGCGTTTCCGGAGGGCGGCCCCTGGAACCTGGCCAAGTTGATCGTGGGGTCGGAAGGGACCCTCGCCACAGTGACCGAGGCCACGGTCCGGATCGTTCCGCGCCTGCCCGCGACCGCCGTGGCGGTGCTGCACTTCGACGACCTTGTCCGGTCGCTGGAAGTCACGCCCGAGATCCTCGAGACCGGTCCCACCGCCGTGGAGGTCGTGGACAAGATCGTCCTGGACATGGCCCGCCAGATGCGCGAATACTCGAAGAAGATGACCTTCGTCGAGGGCGATCCGGAGTCGCTGATCGCCGTCGAGTATGCGGCGGAAACCCCCCAGGCGCTCGTGTCGCGGCTCGACACCCTGGAGGCCCGCATGCGGCGGCGCGGGTTTGGGGGAACGATCCTCCGGCTGACCGAGCCGGCGGAACAGGCGAACCTCTGGCAGATCCGGGAGGCCGGGGTGGGACTGCTGCTCGGGATGAAGACCGCCCGCAAGCCGGTGGCGTTCGTCGAGGACACGGCGGTGTCCCCCGATCGCGTGGCCGAATACGTCCGGCGGTTTCGGGCCATCGTCGAGCGCCACGGCACCCGGGCCTCCTTCTACGGGCATGCCAGCGTCGGGCTCCTGCATACGCGCCCCATCCTCGACCTCCACGACGCGAAGGATGTCGATACGATGCGGCAGATCGCCGAGGAGATCTGCGACCTCGTTCAGGAGTTCGGGGGCGCGATGAGCGGCGAGCATGGAGACGGGCTGTCCCGCAGCCACTTCAACGCCAGGCTGTTTGGCCCGCAGTTGTATCAGGCGTTCCGCGAGGTCAAGGCCGCGTTCGATCCCGACTGGCGGATGAACCCGGGGAAGGTGGTCGACGCGCCGCCGATGACCGAGTCCCTCCGGTATGGCCCGGCCTATCGGGCGGCGTCGATCCCGACGATCCAGGACTTCAGCCGCGACGGCGGATTCGTGAACGCCGTGGAGTTGTGCAGCGGGGTGGGGGCCTGCCGGAAGCCGCGGGGCGGCACCATGTGTCCGTCCTATATGGTGACCATGGAGGAGGAACATTCCACCCGGGGGCGCGCCAACGCGCTCCGTGAGGCCATCTCCGGCCGCCTCCCCGCAGACACGCTGGTCGGGCGCGAACTCTACGAGGTCATGGATCTGTGCATCGGCTGCAAAGCCTGCAAGGCGGAGTGCCCGAGCAACGTCGACATGGCGAAGCTCAAGCACGAGTTCCTGGCCCGGTATTACGCCGCCCACGGGCTGCCGCTCCGGGCGCGGATGTTCGGGCGCGTGGCGGACCTGGGGCCGATCGGCTGCGCGACGGCGCCGGTCTCCAACTGGCTGATGGGCGGCGGGCCCGCCCGGTGGCTGCTGCACCGGCTCCTCGGCATTCATGCCCGCCGGCGCCTCCCGCCCTTCAGCCGGCAGCGGTTCAGCCGCTGGTTCCGGAGCCGCCCCCCCAAACGGGGGGTCCCCGCCGGGGCGGCCCACGGGCGCGCATCGGACCGCGGTCCCGGCGGCGGCCGGGTCGGGCTGTTCGTCGACACGTTCACCGAGTACTACTATCCGGCGATCGGCCGGGCGGCGGTGCGCCTGCTGGAAGCGGCGGGATGCGAGGTGGTGCTGGCCCCCGCGCGGTGCTGCGGACGGCCGATGATCAGCAATGGGATGCTGCGGGAGGCGCAGGCCATCGCGCGGGCGAACACGCAGCGCCTCGACGCCTTCGCGCGCGAGGGGGTCCCGCTCGTGGGCCTGGAGCCGTCGTGCACCGTCACGCTCACCGACGAGTACCCCGATCTCGCGCCGGGTGAGGCGGCCGATCGGGTGGCGCGGCAGACGTTCATGATCGAGGAGTTCCTGGTGCACCTCCACGAGCGGGGCATCCGCCTGCCGTTTGGCCGCCAGGAGCGGCGCGTGCTGCTCCACGGGCACTGCCACCAGAAGGCCATGGTGGGGACGCAGCCGTCGCTCGCCGCCCTGCGGTGGCTGCCCGGGGCCACCGTCCAGGAGGTCGATTCCGGCTGCTGCGGGATGGCGGGGTCCTTCGGCTACGAGGCCGAGCACTACGACATGTCTCTGGCGATGGGAGAGCGTGTGCTCTTCAAGGCGATCCGGGAGCTCCCGCCGGATGCCCTGATCGTGGCCGCCGGGACCTCGTGCCGGCAGCAGATCCTCCACGGCACGGGGCGGCGGGCGCTGCACCTGGTCGAGGCCCTCGCGGGCGCTCTGGACGGGTAGGACGGGTCACCGAGCGGCGCCGGGTGCCCCGTCGTCGATCCGGACGGGCTGCTTTGGACGCGAATGGCTTAACGGATCCCCATCCGGCCGTCCCTATGCGGTGGGGATCGACTGAGGATCCTCTTGTTCCTTCAACGCCTCGTCGAGGAGGGAGAGGAATTTTTTCACGTCGAAGGGCTTGGTCAAATACTGCCAGGCGCCGGCCGCGCGCAGCCGATCAATCTGACCGGGGGTCGCGTCGGCGCTGATCACGATCACGGGGATGTGGCGGGTCTCCGGCGTTTCCCGCAGGCGCCGCAGCACTTCGTCCCCCGGAATATCAGGGAGCTGCAGGTCCAGCAGGATCAGGTCTGGATTGTGCTGGCTGGCCAGGTCGAGGGCGAGCCGCCCCTGCATGATCGGGAGGAGTCTCACCTTTGGGCGATGGACCAGCAGACGTTTGATGAGCTGGACGTTGGACAGGTTGTCCTCGACGTAGAGCACGATGCCGGCTTTGGAGGACCCGTCACCGCCGGCCGAGGCGGGCTCTGCCAGGTCGTCCCGTGTCAGCCGTTTCACCGGGCTCTCCGCAACGGCGAGTTCGATCCAAAACGTGCTGCCCCGGCCCAGGGTGCTTTCCGCGCCGAGCCTGCCTCCCATCGCCTCAACCAATCGCTTGGAAAGGGCAAGGCCGAGCCCCGTGCCCTCGATCCCTGCTTGCTCGGCCCCCAGGCGCTCGAAGGGCGCAAACAGCCGTTCCAGTCCGTCGGGAGGGATGCCCGGGCCGGTGTCGATCACCTCGAGCCGCAGCCGGCCCGGCGCGGGGGCCGAATACGAAAGCGTGACCGTGCCCCCCTCGCGGTTGTATTTGATCGCGTTGGAGAGGAAGTTCAACAGCACCTGCTTGAACCGCTGCGCGTCGGCCAGAACGTGCTGGTCGGGGGCATCGGATGCTCCACCGTCGAGGAGCCTGACGTGCCGCTCCGCGGCGAGGGGTTTCACCAGGTCGAGGGCCTCTCGCACGATGTCCCGCACCGGCACCGGCTCCGGGGAGATGGCCAGCCGGCCCGCCTCGATGCGCGCGATGTCCAGCACCTCGTCGATCAGCCTGAGGAGGTGGCGTCCCCCCTTCACGATATATCCGACGCTCTCGCGTTGCTCGGGGTTGAGGGAGTCCATCTCCAGCACCTGGGCGAAGCCCAGGATGGCGTTCAGCGGGGTGCGCAGCTCGTGGCTCATCCGCGAGAGAAATTCGCTCTTCGCCCGGTTTGCCGTCTCGGCTCTCAACTCCGCCGCCCCGCGATCCGCCATGCCGCGCTCCAGCTCCCGGCGGCTCGCCTCGAGCATGAGGACCGAGCGCCGGTTGTTGCTGCAGAGGAGGGAGGTGAAGATCGTGGTGGCGGCGACGGGGATGGCGTGCGCGACGACGGAGAGGTCGTTGCGCCCGTAGTAGTAGACCCAACTGGGCGCCACATAGTTGAGGATCCCGTGATGGAGGGCGGTGAGCAGCAGGACGATCCAGCCGAGCCGCCAGTCATTGTAGACGGTGAGGAGCGCCAGCACCATGAAGAAGTGGAAGTGCATCTCGATCGACCCGCCGCTCAGAAACACGAAGAGGTAGGAATAGGTCGTGAAGGCGAGGCTGGCTACGATCCGCCAGACGTAGTGATTCTCGATCTTGCCGCGGACGAGCGCCGGAACGGCGGCCGCGGCGATCCCGAGGAGCGTCGCGACCGCGGCTTCCCCCCCGCCGAGCAGGCGCCAGGAGAACGGCGAGGGAGCGTACAGGGCCATGCGAAGGACCGAGTTCGCGAACGCCATCAGGGCGACGAACCCCGCGTGCCACCAGAGGATACTGACGAGGTACCGATCGATCGCGACGTAGTTCATGGAGGCGGCGTAGTCGCGGTTGATGTCGGTCACAAAGTCGAGCCGCATCGGGACCTCCTCGACATCGCCTGGTTTCCTCGTGCGGCGAATCCGGCCCCGCGCTCCAGGCGCGCGAGGTCGCCGGCCCGGAGACAGCGCCGGGGCAAGGGGTGCAGCGTTTGCGGCGAGGTGATGCTGAGAGTATCGTCTGTAAGACGGATACCCATCGAAACTTCGGCCTAGACGGGTGTGGGGTCGGGTTTTTTTGAGTCCCTGATGCGCTCTGGACGCTCCGCGCGGCTGAATGCTACAATGCTGGCGCGCGGTGGCCGTAGCTCAAGGGCAGAGCACCAGACTGTGGCTCTGGGGGTTGGGGGTTCAAATCCCCTCGGCCACCCCATCCCCAGAAGGAGGGGCTTCCCGATGGTCGACGAGGAACGCCTCGTCATGACCGGGGTGCAGGTGGAGTTCGATCGCCGGGCAGGGCGGTGGGTGGCCGCGTGCGACGATCCGGGCGGCGAAGAACGGCTCGTCGTGAACGCGGAGACCCTGGAGCGCGCCGAGCGGCTCCTGGACGAACGGTGGCGCGCCCGCCTGGAACTCCTCGATCACGAAGGCGAGGAGGACCGATAAGCACTGAGGCCGCGAGTCCCCACCGGGAGCCTGGTGCCCCGGGCGGCGGGTTCGAGGTCGTCACCGCCGCCAACCCATCGCCGTACACGCTGGCCGGCACGAACACCTATCTCATCGGCCGCTCGGGCGAAGCGGTCGTCATCGATCCGGGGCCGGAGGATCCCTCGCATGTGGCCGCCGTGCTGGATCGGGCCGGGGCGCCCGGCCGGCGGGTCGCGCTGATCCTGGTCAGCCACGGCCACAGCGACCATCTGGGTGCGGCGGACCGGCTGGCGCACGAAACCGGCGCGCCGGTGCGGAGGTGGGGGGCGGGGACGAACCCCCTGCGCGACGAAGAGCTGCTTCCGGCCGACGGCGGCGGGGTGCGGGTCTTGTACACGCCGGGGCACGCGCAGGATCACGTGGTGTTCTACTGGATTGGGCCGGCGGTGCTCTTCTCGGGAGATCTCCTCCTTGGGACAGGGACCGTCCAGGTGACGCCGCCGGGCGGGTCGATGCAGGACTATCTCCGCTCCCTGGAGCGCGTGGCCGCGCTCGCGTTGACGCTCATCGCGCCGGGGCACGGGCCGGTGATCCGGGATCCGCGGGCGCGAATCGCCGAGTATCTGGCGCACCGCCGCGAGCGCGAACGCCAGATCATCGAGGCGCTGGCGGCGGGGCCCCGGTCGGCCGCGGATCTGGCCGAGGCGATCTACGCCGGACTGGATCCCCGGCTCAGGCGGGCGGCAGAAGGCACGGTGCTGGCGCATCTGGAAAAACTGGTGGCGGAAGGACGCGCGCGCCGGGTCGGCGGCAGGTTCGCCGGGGCGTGAGGAGGAGGGTGCGATGGCGGTGCCGGTGGCGGCGGCGCAGGATGTGTGGGACCGGCGGGGCCAGCCGGTGCGGACCGGCGATCTGGTCCGGGTCGAGGGGCTTGCGGATGCGGCCGAGGTCCAAACCATAGATGCCCGGTACGGCGTGATGGTCGTGCTGATCCCCGGCCGGGCGGGCAAGATGGGGCGGATGGTGCGGGCGCAGGATGTCGAGCGCCTGAGCCAGCCGGATCATCGATAACGCTGGGGAATGCGATGGGGGGCCGCAAAGGCCCCCCATCGCCATCGCTGCGGCGCCCCGCGGCTACATGTCCATGTCCTCCGGGTTGTAGCCGCCACCAGGGGCGGGGGCGGCGGCCTTCTTCTTCTCGCGCTTCTCCACCACGAGCGCTTCGGTCGTCAGCAGGAGGCTCGCGACGCTCGCGGCGTTCTGCAGCGCCAGGCGGGTGACCTTGGTCGCGTCGATGACCCCCGCCTTCAGCATGTCTTCGTACCGCCCTTCCGCGACGTTGTAGCCGATGTTGGACTTCTCGTTCTTGATCCGCTCGACGACGACGGCGCCCTCCAGCCCCGCGTTGGCCGCCAGCCACTTGGCCGGCTCCTCGATCGCCCGGCGCACGATGTTGATGCCGCTCTGTTCGTCGGCGTCATCGGCCTCGAGCTTATCGAGGACCTTGCTGATGTTGAGGAGCGCGACCCCGCCGCCCGGGACGATCCCCTCCTCGACGGCCGCTTTGCTCGTGCTCAGCGCGTCCTCGAACCGGTGCTTCTTTTCCTTGAGCTCCGTTTCGGTGGCGGCGCCGACCTTGATCTGCGCCACGCCGCCGGAGAGCTTGGCCAGCCGCTCCTGCAGCTTCTCCTTGTCGTAATCGGAGGTCGTGGTCTCGATCTCTTTCCTGATCTGGGCGATCCGGCCCTGGATGTCCTTCTTGGCGCCCCGGCCCTCGATGAGCGTGGTCTCCTCCTTGGCCACGCGCACCTTCGCGGCCCGGCCGAGCATGTCGACATCGATGTTCTCGAGCTTGACGCCGATGTCGTCGCTCACGACCTTGCCGCCGGCGAGCACGGCCATGTCCTGCAGCATCGCCTTTCTCCGGTCCCCGTAGCCCGGCGCCTTCACCGCGACGCACGGCAGGACTCCGCGGAGCTTGTTCACGACGAGCGTGGCCAGCGCCTCGCCTTCGACGTCCTCCGCGATCACGACCAGCGGCCTGCCGAAGCGCATCACCTTTTCCATCACCGGGACGATGTCCTTGACCGCGCTGATCTTCTTCTCCGTCAGGAGGAGGTAGGCGTCCTCCACCACGGCCTCCATCTTGTCGGCGTCGGTGATCATGTAGGGGGAGATGTAGCCGCGGTCGAACTGCATGCCTTCGACGACCTCGACGGTAGTTTCGATCCCCTTCGATTCCTCGATCGTGATCACGCCGTCCTTGCCGACCTTGTCCATCGCTTCGGCGATGATCCGCCCGATCTCCGGATCATTCCCCGCGATGCTGGCGACGTGGGCGATGTGCTCCTTGCCCTCCAGCGGCACGCTCACCTTCTTGAGCTCGCCGACGAGGGCCTGGACCGCCTTGTCGATCCCCCGCTTGAGGATCATGGGGTTGGCCCCGGCCGCCACGTTCTTCAGGCCTTCCTTGACCACCGCGTGGGCGAGCACCGTGGCGGTCGTCGTCCCGTCCCCCGCGGCGTCGTTGGTCTTGCTCGCGACTTCTTTGACCAGCTGGGCGCCCATGTTCTCGTAGGGATCCTCGAGCTCGATCTCCTTGGCGACGGTGACCCCGTCCTTGGTGATCGTGGGGGATCCCCACTTCTTCTCAAGCACGACGTTCCGCCCCTTGGGGCCGAGCGTTACGCGGACGGCGCTTGCGACCTTTTCGACGCCCCGCTCAAGGGCTTTGCGCGCATCCTCATCGTAGAGCAAGAGCTTGGCCGGCATACCCGAGCCTCCTCGACGCGTGGAGTTTAGCACTCGCGATGGTTAAGTGCTAACCATTCTCATTTTTCACTGTGAGGCCCGTGCTTTCAAGGGTATTCAGGGGGTGGGTGGGGAGGCGGAGAGCCAATTTCGGTGGCTGTCGCCGAATTGCTCGATATTTCGTTGGATTACTCGTGAAATTACCAATTTCCAGATGGCCGGCGATCGCCCAAAAAGCCGGGACGGCTGCCGCCCAGCACGGAGAGGCTCCGTCCCTGGGCCGTCGCAGCCGTCGGCCGTCCCGTCCTGGAGACGGTCTGCACTTGGGTCGGGGCCGCTCAAACTGACTTGAGGTGGCGCCCCGGCCTCGCAGCCCGCTCGGCGAAACGGGAGACTACCGTACCACGGTGGCCGGACCAGGTCAAGGCGAAGGGGAGCGTTCAACGCGCTTTCTGGTAGGATCATTGCGTGAGCGCGCGAGAGCACCCTTCCCGGCCCTGGGCGGCGCTGCTGATCCCCGTGGCGGTCCTGCTCGGGTTCCTCGCCTTGGTGACGGCGCAGCACCAGCGGTCGCTGGCCGTCGGCACCGCGCTTGCGCGGGGGGAGACGCCGCCGGCCCCCCCCGTCACCTTCCCCACGTTCGAGGGGGGCCGGGTTTCTCTCGGCGATCTCCGCGGGCATCCCATCGTCATGAATTTCTGGGCCGCGTGGTGCGTCCCGTGCCGCGAGGAGGCGCCGCTTCTGGAAGGGATCTGGAAGGCGTACCGGGAGAAGGGACTGGTCGTCCTGGGGGTGGATACCCAGGATCTCTCCGAGCCCGCCCGGGGGTTCATCACGCGGTTTGGGATCACCTATCCAAACGTGCGGGATCCGGACGGGAGCGTGGCCCATCTGTTCGGCGCGACGGGGGTCCCCGAGACGTTTTTCATCGGC
>Ga0209154_1002029_pt1 | contig 11543 bp, 10 predicted proteins | sample GraSoiAngelo_121_FD_185878 | JGI IMG/M metagenome (GOLD analysis project Ga0209154, IMG submission 185878) | Grasslands soil microbial communities from the Angelo Coastal Reserve, California, USA - 14_0919_12_20cm (SPAdes) (version 2) | ecosystem: Environmental > Terrestrial > Soil > Grasslands ... | reverse complement strand
AGGCGGACGCTGTGGTCGCCGTAGTGGGTATCACTTCCCAACTCGAGGGGGAGGAGATGAAGGTGGACATCCCCGGCTTCAAGGGCGGAGATCGCACCAACCTTGATCTTCCCGCGGAAGAAGAAACACTCCTGGAGGCTCTGGGCAAAACGGGTAAGCCGCTTGTGGTTGTGCTCATGAACGGCAGCGCACTTTCGGTGAATTGGGCGGCACAACATGCGAACGCAATCCTCGACGCCTGGTACCCTGGCGAAGAAGGGGGAAGCGCCATCGCCCAGACCCTGGCCGGCAGGAATAACCCGGCCGGGAGGTTGCCTGTAACCTTCTATAAGAGCGTGGATCAGCTCCCGCCGTTTGAAGACTACGCGATGACAAACCGCACTTACCGATACTTCGAAGGACAGCCCCTCTACCCGTTTGGGTTTGGGTTGAGCTATTCGAAATTCGCGTACAGCCATCTCAATCTCTCCACCGCGGAACTCGAAGCTGGACGTTCACTCGGAGTTGAGGTCGACGTCAGCAACACGGGCGAGCGGGACGGCGATGAAGTTGTGGAACTCTATTTGACTTTCCCTAAATCCCCGGGTGCTCCGCTCCGTGCGTTGCGTGGGTTCACTCGCATCCACCTGTCGTCCGGTGCCACCCAACATCTCTCGTTCACTTTGCAACCGCGCGATTTGAGCTATGTGAATGACCAGGGAGACCGGATCGTTGCGAGCGGCACTTACGGCGTCAGCGTCGGAGGCGGACTGCCGGGAACCGCCCCTGCAGCCGAGGCTCCGCTCTCCATTCGGGGACAGCAGGAATTGCCGGAGTAACTGTTTCCGCCTCGGATCGAACTACAACACCTTCGCGCCAGGCAATTCGCCCTTTACTCCATGGGGTCGTGCCCATGAGACGGTGCAGCTGTTTTCTTTTATGAGCCTCTTGTGTTGTCGCCGAGCCGAGCCGCTTGTGTCATCAGGTAATTCTGTTCCGGGATGCTCGTGGTCCGGCTAGCCGCAATCCGGTAGTGCTTGATAGCGCCTTCATAATCGCCAGTCATTTCCAGCAAGTGGGCACGAACCGCGTCAAGACGATAGTGCCCGGCAAGCCGGGCGTCGGTATCGAGCGTCCTCAGCAGTTCGAGACCTTTCGAGGGGCCGTGTACCATGGCGGCTGCAATTGCATGATTGAGCGTCACCATGGGACTGGGAGACACCCGTTTCAGCAGTTGGTATAAGGCGAGGATCTGCGGCCAGTCGGTGTCCTCAACTCGCGCCGCTTCGTCATGAACTGCAGCGATGGCCGCTTGTAACTGATACAGGCCCACTGATCCTTTTGATAGTGCGGCGGTCAGAAGCTCGATACCTTCGGAAATCTCGCCCTGGTCCCACAGAGTTCGATCTTGTTTGGTGAGCGGGACCAACTCCTCGTCCGGTCCGGTGCGCGCCGCGCGGCGCGCATCGGTTAACAACATCAGCGCCAACAGGCCTGCGACTTCTTCATTACCGGGAAGCAACGTTTTCGCACAGCGAGTCAACCGGATCGCCTCACGTGCCAAATCGAGTCGTTGCAGGTGTGCTCCGACGCTGCTGGCGTAGCCCTCGTTAAAGATCAGGTACAGCACATGAAGAACTGCAGGCGACCGTTCAGCACGCTCCTGCGGAGAAGGCAGGCGGAACGGCACGCCGGAAACTTTGATACTTTGCTTTGCACGGCTGATCCGTTGCGCCATCGTCGCTTCGGGGACAAGGAACGCACTCGCGATTTCAGCCGTAGTTAAACCACCAACTGCCCGCAATGTCAGGGCAATGGCCGAAGACGAGGTCAACGCGGGGTGGCAGCACATGAACAGCAGAATGAGCGTGTCATCCGGATCCATATCAGACTCGATATCGACTGCGGGCGCCATGATCTCCGCTTCCATGGCCACCACCGTTTCCCTCTCGCGGCGGGCGATCTCGCTGCGCGCCTGGTCGGTCAAACGTCGAGACGCAACCTGAATCAACCAGCCCCGTGGGTTGTCGGGAATTCCCTCCTGTGGCCATTGCGTGAACGCTGCGATCATCGCCTCCTGCACCGCATCCTCCGCCGATACGAAGTCGCGAAAACGGCGAGCGACGGCGCCGAGCACCTGCGGCGCAAGTTCGCGCAACAGCTGCTCGGAAGTTGTATCCCACGGTTTTGTCATCGAGAACTCGTTACAGCATTTCCGGCGGCGGCCCGCTCATAACCGGCCGCACCTCAATGGGCATGTTCAACGGTGCTCCGCCAGGGCCGGGCGCAGCGGACGCTCTCGCGGCAATCGCATATGCCCGCTCCGGGCTGTCGACATCGACGATCCAGAAACCAGCAAGGAACTCCTTGGATTCGGGAAACACTCCATCGGTAATGGGCGCACCATTCTTGCCAGCGCGCACCAGTCGAGCCTGATCGGGAAAAGATAGCCCTTCGGCTGAAACCAGTTCACCGGAATCGTGAAGCTCCTTATTCAGATTCTTCATAAATGCAATGTGCGCCTGCAAGTCTTTCCCGGGCCACTGAGGAATACCCTGCCCGGCTTTCATTGTGTTCATCATCAAAATGTATTTCATTCTCTCGCTCCTTCGATTTCACTTTGGCGCTCTTTCTGCGACTTCGCATGTAAGTTCGGAGTGCGCGCTGCATTCTCTACATCCCGTCAGTGGGACTTGGATTACCCATGCGCCGCGAACCGCCGGACTTCGATGGCCATGTTCGTAGGCACCCCGCCCGGCCCAGGCGCCGCGGAGATCCGGCCTGCTATCGCATGAGCACGTTCGGGAGTCGCAACGTCAATGATCCAGTAGCCCAACAGAAACTCCTTCGATTCGGGGAAAATGCCGTCTGTGACCGGCATGCCGTTTTTCTCCCCGCGCACAACCTTGGCTTCACCCGGTTCGGCTAGGCCTTGTGTGGCCACAAACTCTCCGGATTCGGTCAGGTCCTTATTGATGCCCCTCAGGACCGCCATATGCGCCTCAATGTCCTTTTGCGACCAGGCGTGATAGGTGTTAACACCTGCCTTGGTGCCGCACATCAGCAAAATGTATTTCATTTCTTTCGCTCCTCTGTTGTCTTTCTTTTGGTTTAATGTACTTGCCTTCTGCTAACCCTTTTGTCTGTTTGAAACATCTACCGGACACCAAATTTGTCGTTGAGTGCTCCGTAGGTGCCAAAAAATTGTTCTTTCACAGGGTCAGTAACTTGTGCTCCCTCCGAGAGCCTTTCGAATAGAGCTTTCAACTCTTGGAGTGTTCCTCCGCTCAGATAAAGACAAACCGTGTTGCCGCGAATTGGAGATCGGTCAGGTCGTAGCCAGTCCGATGCTGAAATCTCCAGTTCGGCGCTTCTGAGTCGTGCATTGAGGACCTTTTCCTGCTGGACTGCTGGCATGTGATCCCTTATTGGAAAATCCTTCACCTTAGTGAGAGGCAACTCTCCGCCTAAGCAGGATTTGTAAAACTCCATTGCCTGCTGGCATTTGCCATCCAGTAAAAGGTAGGGCGTTAGAGTTGTCATTTCATCTCCTTTCATAGCCTGCATCTGGGCGTCTGCTATGGAGTGGGTGGCCAATGCCGCGAAAGCCGCGGTCGAAAGCGCCGATGCGACGAACTGGCGGCGAGAGATTTGGTTCGCTTCGGACATTGGTCGTTCTCCTTGGGCCTGAATCGACTTGTCATTCAGATTTGGCATCTGCCCTTTCATGAGGTAGTCGGAGCCGAAGCGTCATTTCTCGACATGCACCCGGAAAAAAATTTAAGTACAAGATCCAGGTGGTCATCAGCTTTGTCAGAACAGCCGCTACATTCTTTATTACGCAAGACTTAGCCTGTTAGTCGCGTTTCAGACAGAAATCAGACGCCGTCTATAGAGCTGCGGTTCCAGATCCGCCAGTCTCTGCCCATCCCGTAACTGCGGATGGGGTGGCATCATCTGATGTACGCAGCTGCAATTCCCCAAGTCGTAATCCACCGCTTAATACTCACGGGCTACCCAGAAGTAATCCGATCAGGAAAAAGCGGCTCCATGTCGGCGTGGTTCCGGGCACGCGGGCCAGAAGTCCAATTCGAGGGAAATCGCCATGAATTCGTCTGTTAGAAGTGCTGGCCTTTGTCTCGCGCGAGCCGGGGGCGCAAGCTAGTGGCGAGAACAGTGGGCCGTGTGTCGCTTCCGACTGGCCGCGTTATACTCTGCCGACTCTCAAGCGTGGTGTGGAGGAGACGAGTATGCGCAAGCGGCTGGCATGGATTCTTCTGAGTTGCGTTCTGTGCCTGGCGGCCACGGCACAACAACCGGCGCTCACTGTGGGAACCGCGACAGCAGTCACCGGGCAGGCCGTCACCGGATTCATCGAAGTGCCGGCGGGGAGCGACGTGGGAACGAATATCCCGGTTGTGGTACTTCGCGGCCCGAAGCCCGGGCCAACACTCGCCTTGGTGGCGGGCGCGCATGGCACCGAGTATGCGTCCATCATCGCCCTCGAAAAGCTTATACAGGAACTCAATACCGCGGATATCTCCGGAACGGTCATCATCGTCCCATTGGTAAACATCGCCTCATTTGAACAGAAGGTGCCGCATGTGAACCCGGTGGACGGCAAAAGCATGAACCGTTTCTATCCGGGCAATCCCAACGGAACGCAGACCGAGCGCGCGTCGTGGGCGATAACGAAGCAGGTCGTGGAAAAATCCGACTACCTGATTGACCTGCACGGCGGCGATCTTGATGAAAGCCTGCGGCCGTATTCCTACTGGGCGCCGACAGGTAACGCGCAACAGGATGCCGTGTCGCGCGACATGGTGCTGGCCTTTGGGCTTGACACGATCATTCTCTCAACCGATCGCCCCCGCGACCTGAACGCCGCTCGCTATCTGGAGACCAACGCCAGCCTGCGGCAGAAGCCCTCCCTCACGGCCGAGGCGGGCCACGCTGGCACCGTAGAACCGGAAGACGTGACGGCGCTGATCAACGGCTGCCTGAACGTGATGCGCTACCTGAAGATGCTGCCGGGTAATGCGCCTCCGGTGCAGAACCCAGTATGGATCGAGCGCATTGCCGGCGTCACCAGCGAAACCTCCGGCGTTTTTTATCCCACGGTGAAGCGCGGCTGGTACGTGCAACAAGGCATGAAAATCGGATACCTCACCGATCTGTTCGGCAAGACGGTGTGGGAAGCGCGTGCACCGTCGAGCGGCGTGGTCCTGTATGTCTGCGCCGTACCTTCGATGAAGAAAGGCGAGACGGTAGCCAACATTGGCGTGGTCGCCAGCAAGGCGCCGTAGCGAGCGGCTACCGATTCGGTCGGCAATTGTTTATTGGCGAATGACGCTAGTGCTTTTTCGGACGCGACGCCGGGATGAGTGCTAGATGGTGCCCGGAAAGTGGGGCGTCGCGTTCGAAAAAGCCGTCAGAAGGAAGCCGCTGGCGCGGCCAGCGGCTTCGTTCTCACAGGCAAACCGGAAACAAATGCCGCCCCTTGTCTTTCGCAGCCCAAGATGTCAGGTCACTTTGCGATTGGGCCGATATGGCAAACAGCCTGAGTCAAAGTCGCACTGACGAACCGTAGTCACGACCATTCCATCGACGAAAGCCGCTCCCGTCGAAAAGGGAGGCAATCTCGGCTTCCCCCGAGGAAGAGCTTTTTTTCTTGCCATCCCTCTTTATACAACTCATTGCTAGGCTTTGAGCGTAATTGCCTGAACGACGACTAGGCGTCCAGCCTTGGTTTCTTCAGTCCCAAAAAATCTGTGTAACTTTCGTCGATCTGCGGCGTATTGCTTCATGGACGCCAAAAGAAGAAGACTAACGGTTAAAGTCAAGCAGATGGAGGAGCGGGATCTGGAGAGCGTAATAGAGCGCGCCCAGGGCCACGATGCCGAGGCGCTGGGGGAGATCCATCGCCGCTATGTCCGTCGCGTGTTCGGCTTGTGCCGTTACATGCTGGACTCACGGGAGAACGCAGAAGACGCCACCAGCGAAGTCTTCCTCAAGCTTCAGCGTTCCATCGAGAGCTACGACGGTTCGGTACCCTTCCCCCAATGGCTGCTGCGGGTGGCTGGCAATCAATGCATTGACGTCTTGCGGCGCCGTAACCGTGGACGGCAGGTGATTGTGGAAGTTGAAGAGGGAGTCGTCGTCGAGGCAACTAGCTCGGAGCCGTCGCCGTTGGGCGCCGTCATCAGGATGGAGGAAAGAGCGCAGCTGAGGGTTGCCATCGCACACCTGCCGGAGAACTATCGCCTGCCGCTGGTCCTGCGCTATTACAGCGAGCTGAGTTATGACGAAATCGCGCAACAGTTGGGTCTGCGAAGGAATCACGTGGCGGTGTTGATACTTCGCGCCAAACAGGAACTTCGCCGGAAACTGGCCCACAGGAGCAAATGATCATGGAATGTTATTCCGAACTGACCTGCAGCCTCTTCGTGGACGGCGAACTAACCGGGGACGCGGCGCGGCACCTGCGAGACCACTTGGTCACGTGCCAGCGCTGCCGGGATCTGGTGCACGCATTGCGCGCTGAGAGCCGTGTTCTGACCGAAAGCCTGCGCGAACTTCCAGAAGAAGCCCCCAGCCCCGAGGCATTCTCCCATCTTGGTTTCTCCTGGGTGTGGGGTGATCTGGCGATGATGGCCGCGGTGCTGGCGCTAGGTTCGACCCTTTTCATTTGGATCGATCACCTGGAAATTCCGGGAGCGCTGGAATGGTTCAATCCCTTCAGCCTGAACGGCCTCACGAACCTGATGTTCAACCTTTCCTACTACTTTGCACACGGAGGTACTGCCATGCTGACTGAGTATGTCGCTGTTGTTGGAGGTCTCTTTTTGGTATTGCTGTTGGGTGGCAGTGTGTTGCTGCTGGGACGTCGATGGCGGCTGCCAAAGAATGGCTTGGGCCTGCTGATCGTCCTGCTTACGTTCTCGTTACCCGGCTTTGCACTGGAGCGGCGTCACGAGGAGTTCGTCACCATAGCGGCGAACCAGACCGTGGACGACACCCTTTTGGCCATCGGCAACACGGTGCGTGTAGAAGGCGTGGTAAACGGGGACCTGCTGGCTTTTGGCCGGTCCGTGGAAGTCTCTGGCACCGTCAAAGGTGACTTGGTGAGTTTTGCCAAGAGAACTGTGGTCAGCGGGAGCGTGGAAGGCCGCATCTACAACTTTTCGCAGTCGCTCGACCTGGACGGGCAATTGGGTCACAGCATCTACGGCTTTACGCAGTCCTTGCGTGTGGCTGACCGGGGTCACGTGGGCGACGGTATCGTGGCTGCCGCTGGCGACGTCAGCCTTGAAGGCGAGGTAAAACGGAGCGTGGACATGCTCCTCTCTGGCAATGCCGATCTGAGCGGCAGCATCGGTCGCGACATGACCGTAACCGGACGTGGCCTGACGCTTACGAACACAGCCCGAGTCGGCGGCAACCTGACCGCTCGCGTGCGCCAGCTGAAAGGTGTGCACATCGCAGACGGCGCGATCATTGCGGGTAAACGCGACGTCCAGGTGCGCGTAAGGAAGAGTCAGTTCGCGCGCTCCCGATTCTACTTTCGCCAAGCGCTTTCGTTCGCTTCGGCCATGCTGGTGGGTTGGCTGGGGCTGGTTCTGGTTCCTGGCTTTTTCCGGGAAACCACTCAGGCAGTGGGCTCAGGCTGGCGCAGCCTCGGGCTGGGGATTGGGATTCTGGCGGGTGTGCCGGTAGCCATCGTCGTGGTAGCCATCACGCTGGTTGGCATCCCGATCGCGCTCATGTTGTTCGCGGCGTATCTCACTGCGATTTACCTGGCGAAAATTTGGGTCGGAGCCTTCCTGGGCTGGATACTTCTGAGGCCAACCGGCGCCACCAAGTACGATTGGCTCCTGGGACTACTGTTGGGCCTGTTGATCCTCACCATCGTTGGGTTCATCCCGTATCTTGGCGGGCTGGTCCGCTTTGGCATCGTATGCTTGGGTTTGGGAGCTTTTGCCTGGCAGCTTTACCACGCTTCACGACCCGCAATGACAGCTTGAAAAAGCCTTGCTGAGCCGCTGGCCCAAGCAAGTGTTGGCCAGAAATGGACAAGGACTTGCCAACAGGTCAATTGCCGCCCGTACGGAGATCAACCTGTCCCACAGCGTCTGCCGAAAAGTTCCCGATTGCACACGCAACCGAAATGTTTCTGGGAGTGCACGCCTCACGTCCGTTAGACCTTAGTAATACCACGTCAGAGCCATTGTCCCAGCCATGGCCTTGGTCTCAGACTGATCGGTGACGGGGGCGAACCTTGAGAGCAAGCAGGCGAAGAGAGATGGCTGATCCGGATAGAGACTGGTATTCCTGGTTGCTACCAGCACTGTGCCTAATTCTGCTCGCTGGTCTCTTGTTGAACCGGTGAATCTGGACCCTGTATCTCCGGATCGCCACGTTTATGTAGCATCCAACATCCCCCTGCGTAAGCACTGCCAAAAATACAGAGACTAGAGACTTTCGAACCGTTCTGATTCCGACTTCGTAAGCTGGAGGCACGTGCAAATTACGTCTGAATGCAAGGGTGGCGGCAAGTTCGTAGGCAAGTGGAGCGTCAGCGTTCGCAACACTACTCCATGCCCGGTCTGTCGTTCGTCTCAACCGGTAAGACCATATGGGGGTCGCTACAAGATAGCTGACCACCGAGAGCCTGAACTGGATTCTGGGGCACCACAGGCAAGTCAGAGTTGATCATTCCTCTCAAACGAGAGTGGGACTCTTGACGGGGCTACCGGACCGACGATCACCTGCACTGTAAAGAACTTGAGTTTCGTCAGGCGTCAGCACGCACCCCACGCCAAACCGCCAAATCCCATAGCTGTTGAATATCGCCCGCACTTGCGTGGACTTTTTCTGGTCTGCAAGCAAAACCGCGATCGGCCCTACATCGCGGGACTTGCCCTTTAAGATGGTTGCCTTCGCTATTGACATACCGGCTTGCTTGGATTCGTTTTTGTCCGGCAATTGTGGGGGTTTCATGAAGCGGTGGCGTTGGACCTGCTTATCTTCGAACTGTTTTTGTTCGCGCTGACCCTCGTTTTGCCCCAGGTGGACCTTTCTGATTTCACTTTTCACGGCGACACTGCTCCGGTCGTCGCGAAGGCCAAGCTAGCTTGTGTGTTGGTCCTGTCCAATCTCACCATTCCTGTGCAGGCACCCAATTTGGGGAATAATCCTCGTCATGACAAATCGATTCAGATTCACTTGTCGGCCCTCATCCCGTCCAGCAGGTCTGGCGCTCAGTCTCAGAATCCACCCATGCCGGATATTCCCAAGGACGGGAGTAAGGTCGTCTATGTCTGTGCCTGCCTGAAGACAAAATCCTGCCCTTGCATGACCGAGGCCAAGATGGAAGGGCCGTGCGCCTGCGGAACGCAAGGCGGACCACCACTGAAAGCGGTGCCAAAAGATAGCGCTTGGGCCAAGGAGAACCGCAAGGCACTGGGGAAGTAACCGGGAATTCTCATTCTCACTTGTTGCCGTGCGCAGTCACGACATGCTGCCCGGCTCTCATAGAAGGTGAGGGACAAAATCGCACCAAGACTTGATCCTAAGTGCGTCGAGGATCGACCGCCGGCGACGAGCCACAAGCCGGAGCAAAATGTGGCCTTGCTGTATCAGATTGAAGTAGAAATCGATTAGGCTAGGGCGCAACAGGCGGAAAGGAGTCGTCGTGAGCTTGTTGAATTCGGCGGCAGTCATCGTTCTCCTCGCAATCCCCAGTCAGGTGAAATGGTCTTATTTTGCCTTTGGAGCGGTTCTCGCCATCGGGCTGGTCACGATTTTTCTTCGCGGCGACTGGCACAGGGCGCGCGGATTCGATAAGCTGATTCTGTTCGGGCCGCTTTTCTACGCGGCGCCCGTCGCGGGCTTCGGCACCGAACATTTCACCCTGGCGAAGAACATCGCCTCGATGGTCCCAGCGTGGATTCCGTGGCATCAGTTTTGGGCGTACTTCGTCGGTGTTTGTTTTATCGCGGCTGCGCTCAGCCTGATCACCAGAATTCAGACGCGTCTGTCGGCGAGTTTGCTCGCCTTTACGTTCTTCCTCTTCGTAGTGCTGATGGACGTCCCAGGTTGGGCACAAGATCCGCGAGATCGGTTCGCGATAACGCTCGCGCTGCGGCAACTATCCTTCAGCGGAGGCGCTCTGGCGCTGGCAGCCAGCTTTACCGAGCGCGAGCGCTGCAAGCACATCCTTGCGACCATTGCGCGATACTTCATCACCGTTCCCGTACTGTTTTACAGCTTCGAGCAATTCAGGCATGGCAACTACGTTCCCGGCATTCCGCTGAGCCGGCTGACTCCCGAGTGGATTTACGGACACGCCATCTGGACATACCTGGCAGCCGTGGCTTATGCACCAGCGGCAATCCTGTTGCTTATGGGCAAGAAAACCCGCGCAGCCGCGACCTGGCTCGGCTTGACTGTGCTCTTCGTGGAGTTGGTTGTCTACCTGCCGATTGGAATCGTGGAGCGCGCCAGCCTTGTTGGCTTTAACTACATGGCGGATACGCTGATGTATGGCGGCGCCGTTCTTCTGCTCGCGGGCGCCATGCCGCACGAAGGTAGCAGCGAGACATCAACTGATCAGCAACCCCGCGAAGCCCGCGAGGCGCTTCCCACGCATTGAGGAGCGGGAATCGAATAGGGTTTGAAATGACCCCTGTCCGATGGCTCCTGTCCGATGGCTTCTGTCTTGCCGTTTCTGGGTTACGAAGACAAGGCCTAAACGACAACATTGCATATGAAGCCCTTGACGGCACCACGCTCTCAGAAGTGCGACTGACCGCAATTGCTCTGAAACAACGAAAGCACGAATTCTAGGCATTCACCCGCACGGACACTAACTCGGGGTTGCACCGGGAGGTCTGGAGAGAGTTCACAGCATCTTCAGCCATGAACTTGCCCATCACCAACGCCTTCTTTCGGTTGCTTGTCATCAGGATTGGAGTCGGATCAACCCGCTGCACGTACATGGGTGCATTGGCGTCGCCGCGTTTCACTTTCACCACAAATTTTGTGTTTGTCATGTGTTTGTACCTACTTTCAATTTTCCAGCCGGAGTTAACGGACGGCGAACATGGTGTCGGCTCATTTTCTTCCCGTTGAATACACGACGCCTGTAAGGGACTTGCCACACTCCATACAGGATTGCTTCAATCGAGATGTGATCAATCCGCAAAACGGGCACATGGTTTGTGTTCCATACCGCGCGATCTGTGGTTTGAGCTTGCGCATCCTGTAGAGAAGCAGGACAGTCAGCAGAACAAGAAGCATGCCGAGAGCAATACTGGTTGGGTTCACAAAGACGACCCTTCTTCCCGAGTTCCGCACTGTCCCCAGGAACACGAAATGGCTGGCGTTCGTGCTTTACGCAAGCTCGCTTCAAAAAGCATGTGTGGACCTCTGGCTGAAAGCCTAAGGTGAGAAAACTTCAGATGGACTGGCTTAGGTCAGAAAACCTGAAAGAGGTGAAGGTGGTAACCGCCCCTAGGAACATGATAGCAGGTTAGACGAGATTCGTTTGATTCAAATTGACC
>Ga0209154_1002025_pt1 | contig 11568 bp, 12 predicted proteins | sample GraSoiAngelo_121_FD_185878 | JGI IMG/M metagenome (GOLD analysis project Ga0209154, IMG submission 185878) | Grasslands soil microbial communities from the Angelo Coastal Reserve, California, USA - 14_0919_12_20cm (SPAdes) (version 2) | ecosystem: Environmental > Terrestrial > Soil > Grasslands ... | reverse complement strand
CCGGCGATCTCAAACAATTGAGAGACGCAGCTGCGTACAAAAAGCAGATCAGCTAGAGCTTGTTGGCCTGCCGGAGATTCTGCGAATTCGCGGCTTTCGATTCTTCTTTTTCAGCCACGACGGCCCAGAGCCGCGTCATGTTTATGTCGAGCGGGCTGAGCGTGACGCCAAGCCGGTGGAGTCGATCGGCATCGGAGTTGACACCCATTTCCCGCTTAGAGAAGGCCGGAGACGGTGTTGATGAGGAGCGCGAGGATGACGGTGTTGAAGCCAAAGGAAAGCACGCTGTGCACCAGCGTTAGTCGCCGCATCCTTCGCGAAGTCACTTGAACATCCGAGACCTGGCAAGTCATGCCGATCACGAACGAAAAATAAGCGAAATCAAAATAGTCCGGCATTTGCTCGCTGCCTGGAAACAAGAGACCGCCCGCGTATTCATCGGCGCCCGGATCGTCGCTATCGCCATAAAAAGCATGAGCGTAGCGCAACCCAAAAACTGTGTGCACCACGGACCATGAAAAGACCACTGTGCCGAGCGCGAGGATCAGATGCGCAGTGACATGACCATGCAACTCGGCTTTGTTAACACTGATCAGAAACCCTACCGCAAACAATGCCGCACAAGCCGCCACCACGACAAAAACAAAAATCACCAACCGGCCGACGTCCTGCTCTCTGGCGCGCGAACGCAATTTTTGGACAGGCGTCGTCAGAATGGTGAGCCACGCGAGGAAAAGCACACAAAAGACGAAGGCGTCCCAAGTCGCGATCGCTTCGGTGGAAGCATGCACGTGACCGCGCAGAGAAAGAGTGACAGCGGTTGCGGCAAAAAGCGCGACGACCAGCCGATGGCGGGCGTCCTGCCGGGAAATCAAGTCGAGAACGCGCACCATACGCTCGACGCCAGTTAACAACATTCACGGCGAACCACGCAAGCCGCATTCGCGGCGCGGCCAAGATCGACCGCTTGCACAAGTCGCGCTTTTCTCTTAGGCGACGCTGTGCTTAGTTCTAAATTTGCCGATGAGTAGCAAGCCGAAACCGCCGGGCGCGCAATTGAACTTTGAAGGTGCAATGGATCGACTCGAGACGATTGTCGAGCAGATGGAGTCGGGGAAACTGCCGCTGGAAGATTTGATTGTGCGTTACGAAGAGGGAATGAATCTGGTAAAGATTTGCCAGGAAAGACTGGCCAGCGCGGAGCAGAAGATCGAGATGATTGCCCGCAACCGCGCCGGCAAAGCGATCGTGAAAGATTTCGAAGCAACGCAGGAGCCTGCTGCGCCGGCCAACATGATTGATGAAACCGAAAACGAAAATGACGAAATCAAACTCTTCTAAGTCTGCTGAGACGGCCGCGCCCGCGCGCTTGCTCGATGGAATCCGTTCGCCGGCTGACGTCAAAGCGCTGCGCGAAGAAGACCTGCCACAGCTGGCGCAGGAAGTGCGCGACGAGCTGATCAAAGTGTTATCGCAAACCGGCGGGCATCTTGGTCCAAATCTCGGCGTAGTCGAATTGACCATCGCGCTGCATCGCGTCTTCGACACGCCGCGCGACCGCTTTGTCATGGACGTGAGCCACCAAGGTTACGTGCACAAAATGCTCACTGGCCGTCTCGATCGCTTTTCCACAATGCGACAATACGGCGGCCTCAATGGCTTTCTCTTGCGCACGGAAAGCGAGCACGATTGCTACGGCGCGGGTCATGCCGGGACGGCGCTTTCCGCTGCACTCGGCATGGCGGTGGGGCGCGATCTAAGCGGCGGGAGCGATCACGTGGTGGTGGTGGCGGGCGATGCCGCGCTCACGTGCGGAATCAGTTACGAAGCGCTCAACAATGTGAAAGCGAACACCAAGCGCTTCATCGTGGTGCTTAACGACAACGAATGGTCGATTGCGAAAAACGTGGGCGCGATTGCAAATTACTTGAATAACATCGTGACGAGTCCGACCTACGCGCATTTGCACGACAAAGCGCGCGGATTCATCGAGGCGATCGCCGGAAAAACCGGAGTTCATTTCGCGCACAAGGTTGAGGAAAGCGTGAAGGGCTTGCTCGTGCCGAGTGTGATTTTCGAAGAACTCGGCCTCCGCTACTACGGGCCAATCGATGGACACGACATCGCGTTGCTCACGCGGACGTTTGAGTTTTTGAAAACTCAGGAGGAGCCGGTGCTTCTGCACATCCTGACGAAAAAAGGCAAGGGCTACGAGCCGGCGATCAAGCAGCCGGACAAATTTCACGGCCTCGGTAAGTACAAACTCGAAACTGGCGAAACCGCGCCCGCGCCGACGCCGACTTATTCTGAAATTATCGGCAAGACGCTGGCAAAATTCGCCGAGACGAATCAAAAAATCGTCGCGATAACGGCAGCGATGCCAAGTGGCACCGGTCTGGCGCATTTCGCGAAGGCGCATCCGACTCGTTACTTCGATGTCGGCATCGCCGAAGAGCACGCGGCGCTTTTTGCCTGCGGTCTCGCCACGCAGGGGTTGAAACCGTTTTTGACGATCTACTCCACCTTCATGCAACGCGCCTATGACATGACGATTCACGACATCGCGATCCAGAAACTAAATGTCGCGCTTTGCATGGATCGCGCCGGTTTGAGCGGCGATGATGGCCCGACCCATCACGGCTTGTTCGACATTGGTTACCTGCGGCACATCCCAAACTGGTTGCACATGCAGCCGAAAGACGAGGACGAATTTGTCGATATGCTTTGGACAATGGCGCACTACAACTCCGGGCCGATTGCCATTCGTTATCCGCGAGGTTCCGGCCCGGGCGCGCAAATCAAACCTCAACCGAAACTTCTCGAGATCGGCAAATCCGAAGTGGTGCAGCACGGTCGTGACGTGGCGATTTTCGGTTTGGGGAACATGTTCGAAGTCGCCGAAGAAGCTGCGCGGAAGCTGGAGGAAAAAGGGATTTCAGTCGCGCTGATCAATCCGCGCTGGATCAAACCGATTGACACCGGCACGCTCGAATTTTTTGCGCGCAGCGCCGAAGTCGTCTGCACGATCGAAGACCATGTCTTGCACAACGGCTTTGGCTGCGCGGTGATTGAGCATCTGCATTCGCAAATGATCAACACGCCGGTCGTGCGCATCGGTTGGCCAGATGAATTCGTCGAGCACGGCACCATTCCGATCCTGCGCAAAAAACACGGCGTTACGGCTGACGCGTTGGTGGAAAAGGTGCTGCCGCTTCTGAAAAAGAGAACGGTCAAGACACAATCGACCGCGGCGTAGCTGTCGATCTTGGGCGAACGTGAGTCGATCGTTCGCAAGGCCGGTTCATTACCCTGACGCATGAGCGCCATCGAAGCTCACAACCTTACGAAAGTTTACCGCACTTATCGAAAAGAGCACGGACTGTGGGGCTCGATTAAGGGACTCGTTAGGCGGCGGCACGATGAAACCCGGGCCGCCGACAAAGTTTCATTTCGGATCGACGAAGGCGAGTTCGTGGGATTTCTCGGACCGAACGGCGCTGGCAAGACCACCGTTCTCAAGATGCTCTCCGGATTGCTTAATCCTACCTCCGGTGACGCACGCGTCCTCGGCTTTGTCCCGTGGGAGCGGCGGAACGAAATGAAGCGGCGATTCAGCCTGCTCATGGGGCAGAAGAACGCGCTCTGGTGGGATTTGCCGGCGCAGGAATCGCTCGAGCTCAATCGCGCCATTTATGGAATCGATCGCGCGCGCTTCAACAAAGTGGTAGGCGGATTGTCGGAACTTCTCGAAGTGCAGGACAAAATGAATGTGATGGTGCGCGAGCTGTCGTTAGGCGAGCGAATGAAGATGGAGTTGATCTCTGCGCTCATCCATGAGCCGCGCGTGCTTTTCCTCGATGAGCCGACCATCGGTCTCGATGTTGTCAGTCAAAAGCGCGTGCGGGAATTTCTGCGCATCTACAATGAGGAGCATCGCATCGTTACCATGCTCACCAGCCATTACATGCAGGACATCGAAGAACTCTGCCCACGCGTCATCATCATTGACCACGGCAAGATCTTTTTTGACGGCCCGCTTACCTCGATTATCGACCGTTTTTCCGGTTACAAAATTCTCAGCCTCACGTTCGAGAACCAGGCGATACGCGATTTCTCAGAATTCGGCCAGGTAATCGAGCAAACCCCGGTCTCGGTGCAGTTGAAAGTGCCGCGCGCAAGAGTCACGGAAACATGCCGACAATTGCTCGACGCTTGTTCGGTGAGCGACATCAACGTGCAGGAATTGCCGGTCGAAGAAGTAATCCGCCAGCTCTTCGGCCAGCGGCATGAGAGCGAGCGCGTCGCCACCGCGGCCAGCGCAGAAGCCAGTGCGCCGGTGACCTAGCGCCGCATCACGGCTTGTTTCAATTCGTGCACATAAGCCGGGTTCACCTCGAACGCCGTCACCGGCATTTCCGCGAGTTGGACTTCCGCGTAGTAAGGAATGCTCTCGACGAAGCCAGCCGCCATCAAGCTGTTGAGCGCATCGGTCACGTCTTCCAGTTCCATGCGGGTGAAATCCTGAATCTCCGCCCCGAGCATCGATTCCGCGAAACCGATGGCCCGCACAACGGTCGCCTCCCGACCAGTGAGCTTGATCTGACGCATCCTTTCAGAAAAAAGCAGCTTCCATACCGGTGTCTTGCCAGGTCGAACCGCGCTAACCACTGCGTCAGTCAGGCGCCGCCTTGCCTGAAACCTGCCAGGATGCTCTTTTCCATCGCCTCCGCGAATGTAGGGTATCGCGGCCTCCAGCCGAGTTCGCGCAGCTTTGCATTGCTCACACGCTTGTTGCTCTCGCCGCGCTTGCGTTGTGATGGCGCTTTTCCGATCGACGGAAGTGGACGATTCAACTTCCCGGCGAGCCAGCGATAGCACTCGCTTTGCAAAATCGGCTGGTCGTCCACGACATTGTAAATTTGTCGCGGGGACGAATGTCGATCCAGCAACAAAAAGAGCGCGGCTGCGATGTCATCCCGATGCACTTGATTGATGAAGCGATCATTTTCCGGGTCGACACTCGCTTCGCCGGCCAAAAATTTCGTGAGCACCGCGGAGCGTCCCGGTCCGTAGATCCCCGCCAGGCGCGCGACGATGCCGCCGCCACCGAGCACTAACTTTTCCGTTTCAAGCACTATTCGACCCGTCTCGCGCATCGGTTCGGTCTCACTCTCTTCGGTCACCCACGATCCATCTTTTTGCCCGTACACGCTCGTGCTGCTGGTAAACGCGACGGTCGATCCAACGAACCGATCGAGGAGATTGCGCGCGCCATTCAAGTAGATTCGGCGATAAACATCGGCCTCGCCGCCATGCGTGCTCGCGCACAGGATCACCGCGTCGAAATTTTCCGGACGGGCGTTCACTTGATCTCGGTGCGCGAGATCGACTGGAATAATCGGATAAGGTTTGCCCGAGAGTTTGGCCGCTGACTTCGGCGAAGAGACCCAACCTTCCAGTTCCCAGCCGGCGGCGTGAAACAAGTCCGCAGTCGCTTGTCCGACATAACCGCAACCGGCAATCAAAACCCGCGACATAATTGTCGATCTTTACGCGGTCGCGGACGCGATTTCAATTTCGTCAAAGATGTTCTTCTGGATCGCGCGCACTTGCTTCAAACGAATCAACTCCAGGAGGGCGATGAAGGTGACGACGACTTCGAGGCGCGAAACGATCGCGCCAAACAAATCCGAAAAGCGAATCCGGCCGCCGGCTCCAACCCGTTGCAAAATTGTGTCGATCTTCTCCGAGACGCTAAAACGTTCGCCCGGAAGCTCCTGCAAGTCCTGACGGGCTTCGACTCGTTTAATGACATTTTGGAACGCGTTGATGAGCTGGAAGATTCCAACCTCGCCCAGCTCAAGCAGCCCCTCGGCAGGCGGAGACGAACCTCCTTCCCGGGCGAAAATGCGCTCCTGTTCCAGCTCGCGCAGATGCAACTGCGCGCCCGCTTCCTTGAATTTCTTGTATTCGATAAGTTGCCGGATCAATTCCCAACGCGGGTCATCTTCCTCTGCATCTTCCTCGGGCGGCTGTTGATCGACCGGCAACAGGCTGCGGCTTTTCAGGTAAATCAGGTTTGCCGCCATCGCGACGAACTCGCCGGCGAGATCGATGTTCAGTTCCCTGAAAGCCTGAAGATGTTCGAGGTATTGGCGAGTGATGCGTTCAATCGAGATGTCGTAAATATCGATCTCGTCGCGCTTGATCAGGTAAAGCAGGAGATCGAGCGGCCCTTCGAAAATCTCCAGCTTGACCTTGTAATCGCTCTCCATGCGTCGCGCCCGACTTTAGGCAACCGAAGAGGCAAAGTAAACCAACGGACCGGCCGCTGGTCGATGTGAATCTTGCAGAAAAATTCGCCCGGAGTTTAGCGGGCAAATTTTCGATGCACCCAAACGCTGTTCACGATCCCGAGCCCGAACATGATCATGAGCACAAACGAGCCGCTGTAACTGATCAGAGGCAACGGCACGCCCGTAATTGGCAACATCGAGATCGTCATGCCCACATTCTGAAAGATATGCGTGAAGATGAGGGCGGTGACGCCAACGACGAGGAGGAGACCGAATTGATCGCCCGCGAAAAAGGCAACGAAGAGACACGTCACGAGGAGCAAGGCAAACCCACCAATGAGAAACATGCCTCCGACAAATCCCCACTGTTCGCCGATGGCGGAGAAAATATAATCGTTATGAACGGCGGTGGCCGGTAGAAAGCCGAGCTCGATCTGTGTGTTGGGCGCTTTGAATCCTTTTCCAGCCCATCCGCCCGACCCGATGGCGATGAGCGATTGATTGATCGCCCAGGAGGCTCCCTGTTTATCGATATCGGGATTGATGAAAGCCGTGATCCGTTGTTGCTGATACGGTTTTAAACCGAGATTGACCGCGATCGGGATAAAGGCGAGCAAGATGAGAATGATGCAGATCAAGTAGCGCAGCGGAAGCCCGGCGGCGAACAACAGCGCCATGAGCACGGGCAGCCAGATAATGCATTCACCGAGATCGGGCTGCATTAGAATCAAAAGAATTGGCGCGGCAACAATCGCCCCGCACAGGAGCAGCCGAAGCATCGGATGCATTTGGCGGAACTGGCTCAGGAATAAAGCCAGCACCATGATCCCGGCGACGACCGCGAGTTGCGCGGGCTGAAAGTTGATCGGCCCCAGATGCAGCCAACTGCGCGCGCCGTAAACTTTCGAGCCGATAAACTTCGTGAGAATCAAAAAGAAAAGGCCGGCCAGATACATCGGCAGCGCGCCCCAACGAATCCAGCGATAGTCGATTAAACTGGTGATCATGAAGGCGAAGAAGCCGACCGCGACCCAGTTTGCCTGCTTGCGCCAGAATTCCGCCGCCGCGGAATCTTCGCGCATATAAGTCGCGCTGTAGATTGCCACCACTCCGAAGATCGCGAGCGCGAGCATGTTCGCGAGTAGGAGCCAATTGAGCCCGAGCAACTTTCGGAAAAACGGCGTCATGTCGATTTAATGTCGCTTAAACTTCCGCCACGAGCACGGAATCGAGGAGGAGTATACGCATGTTGCGCTTCTGGTAAATCTCGGCTGCATTTTGAAAAAGTTGCTCCGGAGATCATGGAGATTCTGCAAACGGCCCGGAACCAACCCGGTGCAAGAGATCGACATAACAGTTTCATAGTAAGCCATTTGCATACCTAACAACAAATAATTAACGCCTTTTCTTGTCCAGCCAGTCAAAGCACACTAAAATGCTTGCTCGTTTCAACCCCGGATTCAAGACAATGGCCAAGAAGACAAAACGGAAACTCGCGCACCCGACCCTGCCGATGCAACGCCAGTTGAATTTGCGGCATGAGGGGACGCATTTCGATCTGCACGCGATTTTTGAGCGATTGAACGAACGCTATTTCCGCGGACGTCTGCGCGGTTACAAAGTGATGTGGGGTCGCCGGCGAAGACATCGCCCGAAGGAATATTTTATTTTCGGCACCATTCAGGAAGAAGAGCGCGTGATTCGAATCAATCCGTTGCTTGATCAACCGTTCGTGCCGCTCTGGTTTCTGCGCTACGTGCTTTATCACGAGATGCTCCATTCCGTCGTGCCGGACGAGACCGCGTCGGGCGGCCGGCGGCGCGTGCACACGGAAGAGTTCAATCGCCGCGAGCGCGAGTTCCCGAGTTACCGGCGCGCTCGCCGTTGGGAAGACGAAAATCTCGCGCGCTTCTTACGCTGAAGGGGCGCTTAACGTTAACGCCTTTCCGTCATCGTCGTACCCGAGGCCGGTTCAGACCGCGAGGGGGTCGTCGCTACGTTCTTTTTGATCAGGTACCAAAGGGTTGTCGCGAGCAGGAGGGAGATCAACTTCGCGCGCCAGTTTTTCAGGATCAGTCTCTTCATAATTGCTGTGCAGCAGAATTTCCGCGATGCGTTGCCGGAATGTTTCTGGAGTAAAATTGCGCTCGATCCGGCGCCGGTGACAAATAGAAATGCCGCCGGTCTCTTCGGAAACAACCACCGCCACAGCATCCGATTCCTCGGTAATGCCGAGACCGGCGCGATGACGCAACCCGAGACTGCGGTCTAGTGTTTCCCGCTGGCTGACCGGGAAAATGCATGCCGCGGCCGCGATCCGGCCATTACGCACGATCACCCCACCATCGTGAAGAGCGGCCTTCGGATGAAAAATTGCCAGGATAAGTTCGACGGAAAAATCGCTATCGAGCGTCACGCCGGTTTCTTCATAAACGCGAATCGAAGTGTCTCGCTCGATCGCGATAAGGGCGCCGAATTGTTTGTTGGCCAGTTGCGTCACCGCCTCGGCCAGGTCGTGGACGGTCTCCCGTTTTTCGCTCGTTAGAGAAAAAATCGGATGCCCGCCCAGCTCGGCCAGACCACGCCGCAACTCCGGTTGAAAAATTACGACCAACGCGACCGCGAGGAAAACCGAGAAACTCCGGACGATCCAGCCGATCACGACCAGATTGAGCAACTGCGAAATCAACGTCAGCGTCAAAAAAACAATCGCTAGTCCGGTTAACACCTTCGCGCCGCGCGTCCCGCGAAAGTAGATGTAGCCGTAGTAGATCCCCACGCTCAGCAAAATGATCTCGAAGGCGCTGCGCCATCCTCTGAGCCAAAAATGGATGAGTTGCTCAATCATTTCACAAGATTGCTTCCGTTACGCGCAATGCGTTTGCATTTTCCTTTACATCATGCACGCGAAACACGTCGGCGCCCCGCGCGCGCAGAAGCGGAGTCAACGCCACCACCGGCGCGAGCCGGTCGCTCATATTCGATGAGCCGATCAGTTTGGCGAGAAAAGACTTGCGGGAAACGCCAACCACGAGCGGGCGTTCATCCACTCGAAGAGCGCCCAGATTGTCGATGAGCTCGAGATTATGCTCCAGCGTTTTCCCGAAACCGATTCCCGGATCAAACGCAATGGCCATGGGATCAACGTTGCACTCTAGGGCGCGGGCATATTGTTGTCGAAAAAAATCAGCCACCTCCGAAACAACATCGTCATAGCGCGGCTCGACCTGCATTGTCTTCGGATTTCCCTGCATGTGCATGATGATGAATGCCGCCTGGCTCTTTGCAACCAGCGGCATCATTTCCGTGTCGCCTCGCCCGCCGGTCACGTCATTGACAATGGAAGCTCCTGCTTCGATCGCCGCACGCGCGACCGCTGCCTTGGAAGTATCAATCGAAATAAAGATGTCGATCTTCGCCCGCAATTTTTCGATCACCGGAATGACGCGGCGAAGCTCTTCCTCCGCCGCGATCGCTTCGGCGCCCGGCCGCGTCGATTCACCGCCCACGTCGATAATGTGCGCGCCATCCACTGCCATTTTGAGTCCGTGTTCGACCGCTTTCTCTGCCGCAAAAAATTTACCCCCATCCGAAAACGAATCGGGCGTGACGTTCAGCACGCCCATAATCATGCCGTGACGCGAAAGATCGACAATGCGGCCGGCGATTTTCCAGAGTGTCGCACCCATCAGAGTGAGACTATCACAGCGAGAAAGTTATTCGAATGGTGTGGCCGAACTCAGTGACTGCGCGAATAATGCCCCATCAACTCGCCTTGCGCGATCACGTGCCCTTTCATCGCCGAATCGAGCTGGGCGCGCTTTGAGCCAGCCGCGAGATTTATTTCCTGATCCAGCGCGAAAATCCTAAAGAAATAACGATGCGTGCCGGAAGGCGGGCAAGGTCCGCCGTAGCCGGATTTGCCGAAGTCATTAGTTCCTTGCGTCCCTTTTGGCGCGCTTCCTTCCGCGATCGTGCTCGTTTGCGGAGAAATGTTCCAAGCAATCCAATGCGTAAACAAACCGCTCGGCGCATCTGGATCATCGACAATCAGGACAAGGCTCTTGGCTGCCGGAGGAATTTCTTGAATCTGCAAAGGTGGGCTCGTATCCGCACCGTCGCACGAAAACTTGGAGGGAATATTTGCACCTTGTTGAAAAGCGGAACTCGTGATCTTCATCTTCTTGCCTCCAGTGGCCGATGACGACTGGCCGTGCGCGATCATGGGCAACACAATCGCCACCAGACCGACAATAATGCGAGAAGCCATCATTCGGTTCTCCAAAATCTCGTTACATCGACAATCGGGTCGATAATATGCTTTCGCTCACATGACTCAAGACGGACGTAAAATTCGAGAAAAGATTCGCGCGCTCCTCGCTCGGAAAGACTACCGGCCACTCGATAAGATCGACATCGCGCACAAGCTCGGTTTGACCGGCGGCGAACGAGTCACGCTGCGCAAAATTTTGCGTGAGCTGGAACGCTCCGGCGAGATCGCGCGCATTCGCAAGAATCGTTACGTTTTGCCGGCTGAAGCCGATCTTGTCACCGGCACATTGTCGATCCATCAAGCCGGCTACGGCTTCCTCATTATCGAAACTCCAGGCGAGCCGGACATTTTTATCGCCGCAGAAAACACCGGCACGGCCATGCACGGCGACCGCGTGGTCGCGCGGATCACGCGCGATGAAGCTTATGCGCGCGCGAAAGATCGACGTGGGCGGCAGGAAGGCCGTGTCATTCGAATCCTGGAACGCGCGCGCGATACGATCGTGGGCACGCTTCAGCACTCGCGGAACTTTTATTACGTCGTCCCGGATGATCCGCGTCTTGTTCACGATGTTTACGTTCAACTTCCGACGCGCGCGAAGCTGCCGAAGGCTCCGGGCCGCGGCGACAAGGTCGTGGTTCGATTGGAGCCGTGGGAATCGCGGCATGTTAATCCGGAAGGCGAGATCATCGAACTGCTCGGACCGGCCTCCGCTCCGGGCGTCGATATGCTCTCGATCATTCGGAAGTATGATCTGCCGACCGAATTTCCTCGCGCAGTTGTCGATGAAGCGAATCGGATTCCCGAGACCATCGGTGCACGGATGCTCGAAGGCCGCGAAGATTTGCGAGAAAAATTCATTGTCACCATCGACCCGGATGACGCGCGCGATTTTGACGACGCGATTCATGTGGACAAGACCGACAACCAGAGCTGGCGACTCGGAGTTCACATTGCTGACGTTTCGGCTTATGTGAATCCCGACAGCGCGCTCGATCG
>Ga0209154_1002022_pt1 | contig 11579 bp, 12 predicted proteins | sample GraSoiAngelo_121_FD_185878 | JGI IMG/M metagenome (GOLD analysis project Ga0209154, IMG submission 185878) | Grasslands soil microbial communities from the Angelo Coastal Reserve, California, USA - 14_0919_12_20cm (SPAdes) (version 2) | ecosystem: Environmental > Terrestrial > Soil > Grasslands ... | reverse complement strand
AGACGTTCCAGTTTCAGATCGAGCGCCTTCTCGAATTCCAAACACTCACCCAGATTTTTCGCCGAGGCGCCCAGCCTGCCCTTCCACTCTTTGATTCGCGGATATGTTTGCTGCACCCACTTGAAATCTTCCTGCCATTTACTGATGTCGGCGAAGAGATGCGCCAGATCCCACTTGTCGGACTCGGGAATTTCAGCGCGCGTTGGAACGTTCACGGGAGAGTCTCGCACAAAGTCCACAAAGGACACAAAGGACACTGGAATTTTAGCGCCGTGATCTTTGTCACTGCTGTGTCAGATGCTTGATCGCCGGATGGCGCGCGATTTTGTGCATCGCTTTCGCCAACAATTGTTTCCCCGGTGGAATTTTATGCCAGGGCGAAGCGCCAGAGGGATGGGGCAGCGGAATAAGATCGAAGATGTGTTCGGTGCGACGAGCGCGAAATTTGCGGCCGATCACCTTCTCTAATTTCGTGCACTCGATGAATTGCCCGATTGCCAATCGCCCGACCGGAATAATCAGACGCGGCTGAAGAATTTTGACCTCTTCGTTCATCCAGGAAGAGCAATTGAAAATTTCGTCCGGCGCCGGCACGCGGTCGGTCCCGCCGGGAGATTTTCCAGGGAAACATCGACATACCGCCGCAAAATAAATTTTGGATCGCACGGCGGCTTCGTTCATTCCGCAAAATTCCTTGAACCAGCGGAAAAGTGTTTGCCCAGCCGTATGTGCGAATGGACGTTTCAAAGTGGGCTCGCGCGGACCGGGCGCCTGTCCAATCAACATCACCTCGCTGACAACCGCGCCACCGGACACCGGCGTCGATTTCATTCGCGGACAACGCCGGCATCGAACCAGCCGCGCAACATGTCGATCTAAAGCGAGCTGTTTCGCAGACGCTGGCATCAGCGTCGAAAGATGGAGAAGAGCAGACTCAGCACGATACTGATGATGATGCAGGTGACGATTGGGAAATAGAACACCGAATGCTCGCGTTCGATGCGAATGTCGCCCGGTAAGCGTCCCAGCCATTTGGGAGCGAAGTCGCTCCACAGAATCGCGCCCAGCAAAATGATAATCGCGCCGATCATCACCAGGAATTTTCCGAGCTCGCGCATTTCGCAAGAAGGTTGCGCGAATTGGACGGCGGCACAAGGTTGAGGCTCGATGGCAGTCCAGTTCAGAGATTATTACGAAACTCTCGGCGTTTCCAAAACGGCGACGGAAGACGAGATCCGGAGCGCGTTTCGGAAACTGGCGCGCAAGTATCATCCTGACGTCGCCAAGGACAAAAAAGCCGCCGAGGAAAAATTTAAGCAGATCAACGAAGCTTATGAAGTCCTGAGCGATCCGGAGAAACGCAAGAAATACGATCAGCTGGGCGCCGACTGGAACCAACCTGGCGGATTCCAACCGCCGCCGCAGTGGGGCGGTCAACCTGGCGGAGGATTTTATCAATGGGGCGGCGATGGCGGCGGCGTCCAGTTTGAATTCGGCGGCACCGGGTTCAGCGATTTCTTCGAAGCGTTTTTTGGCGGCGGGCGGGGTCGTTCGGCTTTCGGCGGATTTGGCGGGCGCGAAGCCACGGCCGAACGCGGAGCCGATGTCGAAGCCGATATTTTGGTCACGCTTGAAGAAGCACTGCACGGATCGACACGCACGGTTTCGTTGCGTCGCGCTGGCTCAAACAAAATCGAAAATTATCAGGTGAAAATTCCGCGCGGCGTTCATGAAGGCCAGCGCATCCGCCTCGCCGGTCAGGGAGAAGTTGGCGCCCGCGGCGGAAAAAGCGGCGACCTTTTTTTGCGCGTGCGCCTCGCGAAACATCCGGATTTTTCAGTCGAGGGCAGCGATCTCATTCACGACGTGAAGATGGCGCCATGGCAGGCGGCGCTTGGGACGCAACTGAAAGTGCCGACACTCGAAGGCAATGTTCGCCTGAAAATTCCGGCCGGGACGCAGGGCGGTCAGCGCTTTCGTTTACGCGAACGCGGCCTGCCCGGTATCTCCGGAAAAAGAGGCGACCTTTATATTGTGGCGCAAATAAACATTCCGAAAAAATTGTCGGAGCGCGAACGCGAGATCTGGAGTCAACTGGCGAAGCTGCACGGGAGCTAACGTGTTTTTGTCATTCCGACGTGGAGGAATCTCTAGATATTTCTCTCAATTTACTTCGATCGGTCCGGAAATAATGAGAGATGTCTCGACTTCGCTCGACAGGACAGGTTTGGTTATACTCGACACTGATAGTTAGCCTTCAGCAGCAAAGTGGACAGAAATGAAAATTTCACTCGGCACCGATCACGCCGGCTTTCGTTACAAGGAAAAGGTGAGGGAGCTTCTCACCTCGCTCGGTCACGAAGTGAAGGACTACGGCACTTTCAGTGAAGATCCGGTGGATTATCCCCTTTTCATTCGCCCGGCGGCGGAAGCGGTTGCGCGCGGCGAATGCGACCGCGGCATCGTCTTGGGCGGATCGGGCAACGGCGAAGCGATGGCCGCGAACAAGGTTCACCTTGTACGTTGCGCGCTTTGCTGGAACGAGGAGACTGCCCGTCTCTCGCGCCAGCACAACGACGCGAATGTTCTTTCCATTGGCCAGCGCATGATCCCGGAAGATCTCGCATTGAAGATTGTGCGCGTTTGGCTTGAAACGCCGTTCGAAGGCGGCCGGCACGAGAAACGCGTCGCGCAGTTGAACGCGATGTGAATCCGAGCCGGACTGGCATTTACCGGCATCCGCAAACAGCACGTAGTCAGACAAGGCGGTCCAGACAAACCGCAATCAAAAAAACGGCACTGACGAAAGCGTTGCTCTGAAAAAAAGCGCGATTAATGCCGGCCACGTCGAGGGATCGCGCGCTTTGATGTTCGTAAATGAGAGCAGCTGCGACCAAAGGCATCGCCCAAAAATAAATTGGTCCGAGCTTCGCCACCAAGCCGAAGCCGATTAACGCGCCAAGTAGCAACAGATGGAGCAATTGCGCCAGCCGAAGACTCCGCGCGATGCCAACGTTTACCACGAGCGAGCGAATTTCTTCGCGTTGGTCGAAATCAAAATCCTGCGTCGCGTAGATCAGATCGAATCCGGCCACCCAGCAGATAACTCCCAGGGCCAGAACGAATGGTGGAAGGTCAACAGCTCCTCGTTGGGCGATCCAGGCGCCAATCGGAGAAATCGCCAGGGCTAATCCAAGAAAAAAGTGGGTCGCAGCGGTGAAGCGCTTGGTCAGCGAATAAAAGAACACGATCGCGAGCGCAACCGGCGAGAGCACAAACGTCAACCAATTGATCGCGGCGGCTGACACCAAGAAAACGACCGAACTGGCGGCGAGCAATGCGCCGACGGCGGATTTTGAGAGAAGCAAATGCCTTGAAGCTGTGCGCGGGTTGCGTTGATCGAGCGACCAATCGACGAAGCGATTGAAAAGCATTGCCGCGGTGCGCGCGGAAACCATGCAGACCAGGACCAGAAGTAATGTTCGCGCTGAGGGCAGACCGTTCGCTGCCACAACCAACGCACCAAGCGCAAACGGCAACGCGAAAATCGTGTGCGAAAATCGAATCAATCGAAGAAAGCGCTCCAGGGCACTGCCCGATCGTGTTTCGCTCCGACGATGTCGATCTTCCAAATTCACACGACGACCTATGAATCGCTTTCCAGCAATTGCCGCAAACGCGCAGTTGCCCGTGAAGGGATTGGCGTGCCGTGGGCGAAAAGCATGCGCTCGGCCGGTCGCGTGAGAAGTTGACGTAGTGAACTGCGCATTCGCTTTTCGTTCAGGCAATATTTTCGCGGCAGCAATGTAAATCCATAAGGCTCGAAGTTAATCAGTGCGTCGCCAACGATCAGCGTTCCGCCGTTCGACGGATGGTAGAGTGCGATTTCGCCAGCAACGGCGCCGTCGATTTCAATTACTTCCAATTCGTCGCCGATCGCGACAGCGTTTTTGACTTCAGTGAATCGCGCCGGTTTCGGATCGCGAAACGTGTGCGCGTGCGCGAAAATTGCCACGGAAAAACGCTCCGAATACGCGGTGGCAGACCGCGGATGATTAGAGTTAGTCACGATTATTCCAACGATCGGCGCAGCGTTGGAAACCTGGCGGAGTTGCGGTTCGAGAAGTGGAATTGGATCGACAAGGTAGAGGCCTGCCGGGGTGGTCAAAGCGGTGGAAAAGAGCTCGGCTTTTACCGACGGATCGAACGCCTGCCAAATCCAAATCTCGGGTTGGAGCTGATGGATTTCGGCGGCGAGCATGATGGGAGAGTGCCTGAAATTCGGGTGGTGGCAAGGCGTGGCATTATAGGTGCTTGATTGAATATGGAAATTATAGCATGATCACCTTTGCCTACCAAGCTCGAGACGCCTCCGGCCGCATCGTCTCCGGCATCCAAGACGCCCTGAACGAAGATAATGCCGTCACTAGTCTGATGAGCCGCGGCCTGATGGTTTTGTCGCTGCAAAAGAAAGCTGTCGCCGGCCGCTCGCGCAAGAAAATCTGGACGGTCAAGGAAACCGATCTGGTCCTTTTTACCCGCCAGCTCGCCACCATGATCGACGCCGGCATTTCATTGGTCCAGGGATTGACCGCGCTTTACGACCAGTCCGATCCCAAGCGCCAGCGCAGCTTGCGCCATGTCGTCAGCGATGTAACGACACGCGTACAAGGCGGCGAAACATTTCATGAATCGATCGCGAAGCATCCGCGCGTTTTCAATCGACTCTTCGTCAGCATGGTGAAAGCGGGCGAAAGCGGCGGTTTGCTCGCGGAAATTTTGGAGCGCCTTGCCGGATTCCTCGAAGCCAGCGCGCGTTTGCGCAAGAAGGTCAAATCAGCAATGACCTACCCGGTCATTGTGGTTTGCATCGCATTCGCCATCACCACATTTCTCATTGTTCGCGTCGTGCCAATCTTTGGCGAAATTTTTAAGGATTTCGGCGCCAAGTTGCCTGCCCCAACCCAGTTCCTGATCGACGTGAGCGATTTCGTGCGAGGCGAATGGTATTTTCTGTTGCTCGGAATTGGCTCCCTGTTCTTCGGGATCCGAACCTTTCTGCGCTCCAAACGCGGCAAGCAACTTGCCGATCGCTGGAAACTGAAGCTACCGGTGTTCGGTCCGCTTGTGCACAAGATTTGCATGTCACGTTTCGCGCGCACGTTCGCCCAGCTCATCCGCAGCGGTGTGCCGATTCTTGAAGTGCTCGATATCGTCGGCGGAGCGGCCGGCAATCACGTCGTCGAAGAAAGCATCAAAGGCGTCAGCGAGGACGTGGAAAAAGGCGACAATCTGTCGGTCGCGATGTCGAAGAAATCAATTTTCCCACCGATGCTTCTGCGAATGGTCTCGGCCGGTGAAGCTACCGGCAAGATCGACAACATGCTCGAGAAAATGGCCGATTTCTGGGACGAAGAAATCGAAGCGATGCTCGACGCCCTTACCTCTTTGATTGAGCCGATGCTGATCGTTTTCCTGGGCGTGATCGTCGGCGGCATCGTCATCGCGATGTTCCTGCCCATCTTCAAACTCAACGAAGTAGTTTCCCAAAACCAGTCAGGGCACTGATTTCCCAAAACAAGAGCTAGGAGAAGCTCGTAGGCAGGGAGGGGGCGGATCGAAAGGTCCGCCCCTTTTCTGTTTTACAATCTTCCTCTACCTCTTCTTCTTCTCTCCTCATATTGAAAAGAGCGATTAAGATTAAGCGGCGAGGAAGCGAAGCCTGCGGCCCCGAGTCCACAGTCTTACGGATGATCGACAAAAACCGGCTCCGCCGAAATGTCTTTCGGGTCGAAAGAAAGTCCGTGCGCCGTACGCCGGAGCAATTTAAGAACCTCGGCAACGTTTTGCGCGGTGGTGGTGGAATAAAAACGCACCAGGCCAACCGTGCTCCGCGAACCGAAAACGGTGATCATGATCGTTTCGTCATCGACCGAATTCATGAACATGTGACTTCCATTGCCCTGATGATAGAGAGCATTGAATTCTACTTCGCCGATGCGGCGCGCGAGCTCGCGCGTCGCAGCGAAAGAGCCGGCCGCGAGCGCCGCAATGACGGTGACATCGATCACGTCCATATCGCCGCACTGCGAAATCACGTTACCGCCGCGATCAATCACTACGGTGAGATCGGCCTCGGTCTTTTTCAAAAAATCTCCGAGAACGCCATCCAGCGTCGCTACGTCTTCTATGGTTAGGACCGGGATCGCGTTCATGCGGGAAGTTGCCTCGCTTCTGGCGGGGCTGGCTCGACCGGAATCGCGATCGGCAGTGGCGCCCCTTGTGGCGTTTCGCTGTGCTTGCTGAATTTGTGCAACAGAATTTGCGAGACCGCATTAAGCGCCGCGAACACGTTTTGACCGGAGCTCGAGATCACTTCGAAACTTTGCAGCCGCTTTTTCCGGTTGTTCAAAACGTATTCCATGTAATTGACCGGCGCGACATTCGGGAGGTCGCGCTTGTTGTACTCGAGCACGCACGGGATCTCTTCGATCACCATGTTTTGAAGGGCGAGGTTGTCGCTGAGATTTTTGAGGCTCTCGACGTTCTCCTCCATTTTTTCCCACTGCGAATCGGCCACGAAAACAATTCCGTCCACGCTGCGCAACACCAGTTGCCGGGTGGCGTTGTAAATCACCTGACCGGGCACGGTGTAGAGCTGAAACTTGGTCACGAACCCTTTGATCACGAGCGCATTCAGCGGTAGGAAATCGAAGAAAAGCGTGCGCTCGGTGGCGGTGGCGAGCGAAACCAGATCGCCGCGATTCAGCGGATTGATCCGCTGATGAATATAATTCAGATTGGTTGTCTTGCCGCACAACGCCGGACCGTAATAAACGATTTTGAACTGAATCTCGCGGCTCGCGTAATTAATGATCGACATGCGGGGCCTCCGGCTGCGCGTAAGTCCGCGAAAGTTTCTCCACCAGTTCGGCAATTTGGGTGCGAGTCTGCGGCGGGAGCGAGCCCTCGGCGTGCAACGCCGTCATACAAATGTTCCGTTGCGCAAAAAAACTCAGGGCCGAGCCGCTCGTGTAAATCGTTACCGCCACCAGCGAACCGAGTTTCGTCTCGCGCACATGCTGAGCGATCCGTTCCAGAATCGCGGGCGCCATCGCGCACAAACCTTGGGCTGCGATTTTCTCAGGCAACTCTCCGGCCAAACTTAAACCGTCTGAAAAAGTAATCGCGCATGCTTTCACGCCAGCCAGAGCGCTCGCTTGAGCAACGACTTCTTTCGGATCAATCCTTTTCTCGCCCGCAGGCGTGACATCGATCTTTGCTTCGACCGCCGGCTGCTCCGTCGCTTTGCCGACCGCGAAGCGTTGCGCGTCCTCTTTTGCTTTGATCGAGAACGGCGTCTCGAAATCCGTGTCGAGCGCGAAGCCTTCCTGGTCGTCGCGAAGTTTTAATATCGTCGCCGGCAGATTCTTCAGCACTTCTTCGAGTGGCAGCGCCACCGGCGTCTTCGCTTCATCGATCTCAAATAAGTCGCGGTGTTTTTCCGGCAACGCCGCTTGGAAAACATCTGGCGAAATCGATACTCGGCCGCTGGCCAGTTGCGTCTCGATCAGCCTGAGCGGCAACGTCAGCCGGTCTTCAGCTGACACGGCGGAGACATCGCCGTTCAACTGAAAGCGGGGCAGATTTTGCAGCACCACTTTCAGCGAGAGCGTGATCGGCGTCTCGTCTTTCACCGGCGCAGAAGCTACCTCGAGTTTCGTTGCTAAGGGCGCAACCTCCGTCTTCGTCGGCGGCGCTTTTGGTTTTTCGGCCGGCGGGTGAAATGGTACTTTCGCCAGCTCGGGCGTGAGCGGTAAAGGAGTTGGAACGGGCGGCCCGCTGGAGGCTGGAACTCTCTCGGACGCGGACGCACCCGTTCCATTCGGCGAAGTATCAAAAGGGATTTTCAGGCCAGTCCGGCCCGGACCCGGCGGCTCGCTTTTCGGTTTGAGCTCCGGCGAATAAAGCGAAATGACCGGGTGACCAGATGATGTCGATTTTGTCGTCTGTTGCACGGTCGCTTCCGGTTCGGCGGCGGCAATCGATTCCGCGGTGGCCGGTTTCATCGGCACCCGCGGGAGCGACGAAGTTTCGATCGGCTCGATTTTGGTTCCGAAACGCTCCGAATCCTGGATCGTCGCTTTCAAGATCGGCGTGTCGAGTTGGGGAACGGTCGGATCGCGCATCTGATCTTCGCGGACGTGCGCAGTCTTGAATTGGCCGAGCACTTTCTCATACGGGAGTGCGACGCGCGTATCGTCGTCCGGTAAGACGCCTCGCAGGAAAATTTCCGGGACTTGCTGGTAAAGACTGGAAAGCGAAATAGTCGGATTTTTATCCGGCATTCCTTTCTCAATCTCAGAAGCTTTCAACGAGACGAGCGCGGCTGTGTCGAGGATCTCGACGGGTTTAATATAGCCCGCCGGAACGCCATCGATGAAGTCTGCGATCCGCAACGAGATGGCGCGCTCTAGTTTCGGTTCGAGTGCGCGCGCGAGCGCCGGCGGCAGACGACTCGATTTCGGCTTTGGGGTTAAAGTCGTAATTCTGCGGGCGCCGAGTTCAAGCGGCGGCGTGCTGGTCCGCGCGGAAGTTGTGTCGCCTGCACCCCGAAACGGATCCGGCGGCGAAAACGAGCGGGTCGCGTGCGGCAACACGGTTTTGCTCAACCGTTCGCTCGCAGGTTTTTTGACCGCTCGCACCGGTGGAGGGGCCGCAGCCGGTTCATTGGTCACGGGTGCAAAGCGCCCAGTGAGTTTCTTGAAAAGATCGAGGAACGGGATCGTCATTCTGATTAATGGTCCTCCGCCGTTACTCGCCAGACTTCTTCGAGGGTGGTCACGCCTTCGAGCGCTTTCTCAACTCCCACCATCCGCAAAGTTTTCATTCCCTCGGTGACCCCTTGGTTTTTAATCACCGCGGCCGAAGCGCGCTTGATGATCAAGCGCCGGATCGCCTCGCTCACTGGAAGTGCTTCAATCAAAGCCGCGCGGCCGAGATAACCGCGCCCTTTACAGCGGTCGCATCCCGTTCCCTGATAAAAAACCGTGTTTTTGTTATCGGCGAGCGCGAGCTTCTCAACCAATTCCGGCTCCGGCACGAACTCTTCCTTGCAATTGGTGCAGACGCGCCGAACAAGTCGTTGCGCGCACGTCATCAGGATCGAGCTGGAAATCAAAAACGGCTCGATGCCCATGTCGTCCAGACGCGTGATGGCGCCGGCGGCGTCGTTCGTGTGCAGCGTGCTCAACACCTGGTGACCGGTCAACGCCGCTTTCACCGCAATGTCGGCGGTTTCGTTGTCACGAATTTCACCCACCATCACGATGTCCGGGTCCTGACGCAGGATCGAGCGCAACGCGGAAGCAAAATCGAGTCCGATTTCGCTGCGCACCGCAACCTGATTGATTCCCGCCATCTCGTACTCGATCGGATCTTCGACCGTGACGATGTTGTATTGCGGGCTGTTCAATTCGTGCAGCACCGAATAGAGCGTCGTTGTTTTACCGGAACCGGTCGGACCGGTGACGAGAATCATTCCGTGCGGCGCGTCGATCGCTTTCCTGAACTTGGACAGCGTGTCCTGATCCAGGCCCATCTGGTCGATGCTTGCGGTCAGGGACGCTTTATCGAGGATACGAATGACAACCTTTTCCCCGTGCGCTGTCGGCAGGATCGAAATACGCAGATCGATCTCTTTCCCAAGAACACGAATCCGGAACCGGCCGTCCTGGGGAATGCGCCGCTCCGCAATGTTCAATCCTGCCAAAATTTTGATGCGCGACGTGATCGCGAGCTGCAACGCTTTCGGCGGCGACTCCGCTGGAACTAATTCGCCGTCGATGCGATAGCGGAGCTTGAGCGTGTTGTGAAACGGCTCGACGTGAATGTCGGACGCCTTTTCCTTCACCGCTTGGGCCAGGATCAAATTAACAATCTTGACGACTGGCGCGTCTTCGCTGTCGTGCGCGAGACGGTCGAGATCGATCTCCTCCCGTTTGTTCGATTGAACTTCGACTGCCTCGCCCGATTGCGCGGCTTCCTCGGCGACCTTTTTCATCACCTGGCTCATGTTGCCGGCGCCATGGACGCCACTGAGCGCGTCCGCTACCGCGCGCTCGGTCGCGATCATCGGGACGATCTCGAGTTGGACGCGTCGTTTCAGGTCGTCGACCGCGAGCACGTTGGTCGGGTCGGCCATCGCCACGAAAAGTTTTCCGTCCAGCCGCGCAATCGCCACTAACCGGTTCGCCTTCGCCATCTCCCGCGGCACGAGCGACATCACTTCTTCCGGCACGCGCAGCCGCGCGAGATTCACTGGCGGCGTGTTCAGACAACGCCCCATGCTGAAGACCATGTCCTGCTCGGTCACGAACTGCCGGTCGGTCAGAACTTTCAGTAACCGGCCGCCTTCAGCTTTTTGGATGCCAATGGCTTCCTCGAGTTGATTGGGCAGAAGCAGCCCCTCCTCAATCAATACGTCCGCGATTCGTTCGCCGAAAGATTTACTTCTCATGAACGGTTATGCTCGGGAATCGAGGCGGTAGATGGACTGCAAAGTTTTTACAATCGCCAATGGCCGGGCCAGGTACCACGAAACTGTGTAATCGACCGATTGCTGCACCGCATCGCGACCGGCGGAATCAAACGGATTGCAGCACGCCACCATCATGGTGCGGCTGACCAGATCGAACGGCGCGAACAAGCGGCCGAGCGTCAGATATTCCGGCAACATCGGCGCGACCTGCCGGTCAGTGTCGTAATATTCCAGCGGGACGTAGGCGAATTTCGTCCGGTCGATCAGTGCCGAGAGGATAGTGTCGAGCTGGGCCGGTTTATCCTTGCAAAGCTCTTCCAGTATCGAGGCCGCCATCGCCTGCCCGGTCAAATCTTTGTTCGCATTCTTCACCAACTCGAGCGCGGCGTTGACCTCCTCTTCCCCGAAGAGCTGCTGCACGATCAAAAATTTCGCGAGATGATCGTCGCCGCGTTCGTGCAGATTCGTGATCCGTCCAAAACCTTTGCCGCGTGAAGGATCGACATCGATCAGCGCGCCTTCGACATTCGGTGAAATGAGCGACCCGTCGCTGCGGGTGAACGGACTGCTGACCAGACCACTCGTCTGTTTCGATTGATCTTTATCGACAATCGCCTTTCCCGAAGCCTGCAAACGCGACTCGATCTCGCCCAGCATCGCCAGAATTTCGGGCGCGTTCGGCTCGCGCGTTAGGATCACTTCGCATTGGTGAAGCGCCGGTGTGTACGAGCCGGCGTTGAAATATGCTTCCGCCAGTTTCCGCGAAGTCCGGAGCGCCTCATCGTGACGCCCGATTTTGGTGTAGGCCTCCCGCAAAATCTCGAGCGATTGATAATCCTCGGGCTGTGTTTGAGTGATCGCCTCAAACATCTCGATCGTTTGGAGGATTTGGGTATGCTCCTCGGCAGAAAGCGCGTGTTCCAGCACGTCGCACTCTAAAAGCTAGAAACATGCCCCTACGCCTCGTGAACGGGCATTTTCCGTCTTAAATTTGCGAATTTCTCAATCCTGCTAAACAGCTCTCATTTTGCCCCTTAGA
>Ga0209154_1002021_pt1 | contig 11588 bp, 13 predicted proteins | sample GraSoiAngelo_121_FD_185878 | JGI IMG/M metagenome (GOLD analysis project Ga0209154, IMG submission 185878) | Grasslands soil microbial communities from the Angelo Coastal Reserve, California, USA - 14_0919_12_20cm (SPAdes) (version 2) | ecosystem: Environmental > Terrestrial > Soil > Grasslands ... | reverse complement strand
GTCCGCTCTCGAAACGCAATCTGAGAAAGGTCGACAGCACTATTGTTGGAGGACTGCAGGGTAATAGCTGGCAGCCTCATACCCACTAGGTGTCGACAAGCCCTATCGTCCACCGGAACTGGCAATCCGGCCGGAAGGGGAGCGTAAGGATCACTGAACTCGAGACCCATGCTGCGACCGCACTGAACAGTTCGGTCGCGGGATATTTATGCCGACAAAGGTTGGAGATTTCTGGAGTCAAACGCTTAACTGCCGACTATTTGCACCCTCACTTTCGTTCTCGTGTCTGAGCAATAGCCGAATGCTGGCTCAATGCCAAGAATGTCGGGTCAGCGGAGCGACTGGCGCGACCGCCTACACGCTAACCCATCTCGAATGGAACAAGAACTCGCGTTCAAGCTACAAGAAGAAGGGATTTTTCTACCAGACACAGGTCGAGATACCAGTAACAACAGCAGACTTCTACTTCCCAACACAACCCAGACCACTAATAGTATTCGTCGACGGCCGGGTCCACGTTGGAAAGACCCAGAGTATCAAAGACGAAGAACTACGAACCCTACTAAGAAAGAAAGGATACCGAGTCCAAGAACTATTCTACAACAACTACTCAGACAAGAAAAGAGACCAACTTTACCTCAGTATTCTGGGTTGTCTAGGCAATTAGGGTCTACCAGAGATAGTACTACACTACGAAACGGTCATGCAAAAAATGAGATTCTACGGGCAAGGATGAATTCCTCTGACCTGGAGTGGGGCAATAAGGTTAATATGTGGATATTACCTGTATTACTTCTTGGTCAATAATGCAAGAACAGCAATCTCTCAAACAGAGAATTCTCGAGGAAATGACCGTCAACTACTCCAGTAACCTTGAGAAAAATTTTGACGTTGCCAAACGGCTAATCCGAATAACTCCTGACGGATTCGTGGAGATTCTGGTTAGAGAGAAGCTTGGTGGCAAGGACCAGATAGTCCTTTACCTCATAGGGAAGATGTATGCGAAAGAAGTTGCGTACGTATCGGATGAATACGTTGGCAATGGAGAGCTCCTAGAGAGACTGGGATTCCCAGTGGGGTCCCTCTTGCCCTTTTTGAAAGAATTACGGGACCAGAATCTCGTAAGACAAGTGAAACGTGAAAACAACGTCTTCCATACCGTTCCGCCCGCCAAGATAGAGGAGATCCTCAACACCATCGAGAGGAAGTTGGGAACAAAGGGGAGGTCAAAGGCTTGAGTTTGGAAGAGAGAGTCAGGGAGTTGGACAAGAGAGTTTCAAAGCTTGAAGCAAAGGTCTTCCGTAGTGCTAAGCGAGCGAAAGATGTTGCGGGTTCTGAGCCCTCGAACCTGTCGCTCAAGGATCTCAACATCCCACAGCAGATTCTTTCAGCCATCGAACAAAGGATAAGAAAGACAGGGTACTGGAACCTAGTGCTGACCCTACTTTACTATGCTCCGCAATCGCTGACGCACGCGAGCATCATGAGCTTGACCAAAGAACTCAAGAAATCTGTTTCCTATGATTGGCTCGACACGGAATTCCATCGAAAGAAGTACTCCGGGCTCGTAAGAGCGGAGTCTTCTGCTGGTTCAAAATTCAGGTCGTACACGCTTAATGAACCGGGGAGACGTAAAGCGGAAGCTTTTCTGAGCGCTTTGAAAGAGTAGGACAATCTGAAAGACGATAATCCTGAAATCGACGAAGACTCTCTTATCGGGCAGGGCCAGAAAAGCATGAAGGCCGCGCAGTAAAATGCCAAAGACTAGCGCACCGAGGTTTCTGCAAGACGAAGAAAAAGATGACGCGTCGTTTTTCGGGTTTGATACATACTCCGATGCCCTTGTTGCGACGACAACAGATCCTTCACTGAAGACCCCGTTCACCATTGCGATCAATGGAGACTGGGGTAGCGGGAAAACCAGTCTGATGAAAACGGTTGGCCGCAAAATCAACTCGAGTGCCAAGGCCAAGTGCCTGGTAGTCTGGTTCAACGCTTGGCGATATGAGAAGAGCCGACAACCGCTCTGGTCTTCATTTCTCAACGTAGTTCTGTCGGAAATCTCCAGCGCAGTAGGATCCAAAAACAAAGAACGATTCAAGAGACTTGCAGTCAAGGTTGCGACTGTAAGCGCCGAAGCGCTTCTGAGCCGGGCATCTGGCTTGGGACCAGCCGATGTCAAACAGCTGACATCCACGCTTCATGAGAATCTCAAAGAGTTGACGACGTTGCGAGAACAAATGGCGAAAGCAATCGATGACTCACTTTCGGCAGACAAGCAAGGGCGACATCGCGTGGTGATATTCATTGATGATCTCGATAGGTGTCTTCCAGATGCCGTAGTCGACGTTTTCGAATCCATCAAATTGTTCCTGGACTGCGAGAGATGTGTGTTCATCCTCGGCTTTGACAAGGAGCAGGTCAGAAGAGCTTTCGAAAGTAAATTTCCAAACAAGGAACAGGACCTTGGTATTCGCTACATCGAAAAGTTCGTCCAACTAGAGTTCGAACTTCCCCCGAAGACGAGCCCGCAGGTCGAGGAGTTCTTCAAGGCCGTTGCACCACCTGAGTTGAAAGCCAATGAGGCGGTTCTGAAGATAGTTTCAGAGTTCATTCAGCCCAATCCCAGAAAGATCCTCAGATGGCTCAATAGGGTGATCTTCATCCAGGAGCTATTCCGCCAGGGCCCCTCTACGAGTTCATTTCCGCACCCTGAAACAGTCCCGGCCTGGGTTTTCATCAAGTCATTCTTTCCGGAATTCGCCAGGCTCGTGGAGAAAGATCCATCAATTCTTCGCTTAGCATTTCATAGGGCAAAAGGTGAAACTTCTCCCGAAGAGGATGAGAGGCTCAAAGAGATAACGACGGACAAATTGCTTGACGACTTTCTTCGGTCCCTTAACGAAACTACAACTAATGATCCCCGGCTACCAGAAGTAATCTTCCAAACGAAGCTAACAATCACGGAGAGTGTCTCCACTCTTCAGCCTGAATCAATGATCGTGAGGGTAGACGGTCTCACACCTGAGGAAGTTGACTCGGTAGCTGATGATCTAACAGCAAACAGCAAAGCAAAGGCTTTGGAAACCGCGAAGTTGCTTGGGGAAAGACTCGCAAGCATCAAGATTTATCCAGAATACACAGCCGCAACAAACCGCGTACGATTCTTGAAGCGAATTCTTTCAATGACCGCTTCCGAGCCCGAGAAGAGAACTCTGTATGACGTTCTGATCAACATATTGAAATCCCTAAACGGGCAATCATTTTGGGATTATACAAGCGAAATGAAAACTCTTCTCGCCGTTCAAAACATTCATCGATATGCGATAGAGAATGGTCATATTGATATTTTCATCGCAAATCTCATTGATGCTACCTTCTGGGACTATGCTGGGCAGTTCTCTGAGATTCTCTTGCCCTTCGCGAGCGAGCTTACTCAGGCCCAGGCGAACAGAATTGCGAGCGCCGCTCTGTCGAACAATCAAGTTTACGGCTCGTTCCGAGCAAGGCCCGATTTGACCAAGATACTCTTGACAAACAAGGACGCGATAAATACAGATATCTGGAAACGTCTGTTAGAAGAGCGTTCTAAGGATTTTCGATTGACAAACTAGGTAATCCTTCGAGTGGGGGTCCCTAAACGAGGTGCACAAAATTTTTCAGCAAGAACACCGACCGGCCATTCTCCTTCTCACACATGAGAGATCGACTTGGTGAATGCTAGCTACTTCTTCGAAGAACACCCCACAAGCTCCGTGATCCATCGGACCGGGACAAACGTGTCGGCAATACGTGTTGTTGACCCGCTAGCCCTTTTAGCAAAAACCAGATCATACACTATTCATGACAAGTGAACGGGAAGAGCCCGGTCAACGGAACGGGCAGAAACTAGATGATATCGTGCAGGACGCGGACGAGTATTACAACTATCTCAAGGAGAAGCATGTCCAGCAGACCCGGCTGGATGCGATCATAGTCACCCTTACGGTCTGGTTCGGAGCATTCGTTGCGCTCGGAGTCGGCGCATACACTACAATTCAAGGAAATGCACTGATAGGCTACCTCCTAGCAGCCTTTCTCGCTTCGATAGCTATTGCCGTCGGGGCAGGATTCGTGACTTACATCATCAGGCGTCGAAGGGGGTTCAAGTTTGCAGAGCTTGGTGTGCTCGTTGCGAAGGTGAAGCAGGGAGGAGCCTCATCCGAGGATGGACTCCACCTGATGGACGCAATGCATCAGGCCGCGTTTGCTGTGCGGAAGAGAAGGCTCACGTCAGCGTTGGAGTATGGGATCGTCGGATTCGCGATAGTCACCATATTGGGATTGAACGCTGGCATCGGCGCACTGGCGGGGGTCATCGTGTATCTCTACTTCAGGTACGAGGCGTTGAGAGAGTATGAGCGTGGCGAGGAGAGATACGAGAATTCGAAGAGGACATTGCTCCAGAGCCTCTGATCAGGCTTGGAGCGTCCCGATTTGTATGTCCTCGCCCGATTCCTGGACATACTCTACGACAACCGTCACCTGAAAAAGACGAATCTGCAGATGAGAATTGGTCTAAACTATCCACGCTTCATCGAATATCTTCAATGGATGATCTCTCACGGACTCGTCCAGCAGCAGACCGACGGGGATGGAATAGAGACCTACCTACTTTCTCCGCAAGGCTACGACGCCCACCGCCGTCTCGTGTCATGGATTAGAGAGACAATGAAGGGAATGCGAATCTGATTCGTGACGTACCGAACTTGGTCGGCACCAGGCATACATGCAAAGCTCCGCTATTATTGCGCTTGCTGCCTCAACTATCGCGTGTATCGCTCTTGAGTTCTATTGGACCCGGCCAAAAACAAGTCCAAACAGACGAAATCCGATATCTTGTGAATGAATGCCGGAAGCGCCTTAGAGAACTTGAACAGCATCTGGTCGGAACGCTTGCATCAATTCCACAATGCGTCGAAAATCTTTCTTATCAGCAATCAATATCTTAGTCGGATCGCCTGACATCTGGTTAATCACGATATGTCCACGACTAAAGAATGATCGCTTTTTCAATTCCAGCCCAGTAACCTTGTCCCTTTTCACTTCGAAATCCTTCCCCTCCAAATCAGTGGGCTTTTGCACATTATGATCCCGAGAAAGTCTCCCACCCACGTATGCTCCACCGAGTGCTGAGCCGAGCATTGCTTTACCCAAGGCTTTTCGGCTTTTTGCTCCGATTATTCTAAGGTTTGTCACGTAGATTGTGTATCCGGCCGCGGTCATCATGCCCGCTTTCTTCAACCGGCTGCTTTGGACGCCTCCCAAATACTGCTCATTTGGTTCCAAGGGTCTGGAGTTACTCCTTTACATTCCTAATCCAGAAGATGAGTGGATAAGAGTTTTCATTTAGACTATCCGAATATCACGTCTGCCGGCTCGGCCATGTTGAGGCAGAGGTCACTTGCTACGACGAGGATCGGTGACTACTGTCCCGGATAAGGGAAACTATGAAAGGGATGCGAATCTGACCTCGACGAACAAACAGGTAGTCGACAAATACTCTTAAGAAGGCAACTCATTGGAAGATTCTTAACATGCCTACAGCATCGGTGCTAACTATTCTCGCTAGCGTATTCATGCTGGCAATCACGTTCCATGCCTCGGTCTCTGCCTCGGTAGAATCCAATCCGTATGTGGACTCGAAGAACCAGTTTTCCATAAACCCGCCCAGTGGATGGACCGTGGATTCGAGCGGTGCCTATGGAACCGCGGTCATACTATACGGTCCAACTGACTCCAATTTCAGAATAAACATGAACCTCATAATTGAGGCCACCTCTCTGAGCCTAACCGCCTATGTCTCCTCGGCCAAGTCCCAACTTTCAACCAGTTTGACAAACTATCAACTGGTCTCGGAAACCTCGACCACGATCGGAGGAGTCGCCGCCGACGAGCTGGTAAACAAGTTCACGCAAGGATCGTATAGCATAGAAGACAAGCAGGACATATTGGTTCAAAACCAAAAGGCATACATTATCACTTCCACGGCGCTACAGACAAACTATGGCACTTATCAGCCAGCATTTGATGAGAGCGTTCAAACATTCAAACTAACAGGAACAGCGTTCCCATGGACGACCGTCATAATCGGTGCCGTCATCGCTGGAGGCGTGGCTGTTGGTCTGACAATCTTCTTCGTGAGAAGAAAGGGCCAAGTCAATGTCCCTCCTGCGATGCCACCGCCTCCACCGAGTGCCCCTCCAGCGTAATCGTACCCCAGCAATCTCTCATAGCGCTTGGGCCTGGTAACAGGCCTACCGTTACAGGTTCAGCAGTGTGAAAAAAGGGTCTGTCTTGGGGACGAAGAAAGATCGTAGCAGTATTCCTGGTACGTGTTTTCGGCCCGTTAGCGCTTTTTAGGTAAAGGCCTGATCGTCCTGAAAGACGGTTATAGGCACAGAATGGATCATGAGCCCTTGTTGCAGCGTGAAAGGAGACAAATCTCGTGACTGAAACAGCTGGCCTAGATGTGGATTCTGACTGGAAGAGATTCATGCGGAAGCATTGGAGGACAGTTGCCACGTTTGCAGTAGCTGCAATCTTGGCGGTCGGGAGTGCAGTCTATGTCTTCTTGTGGTTCGTTGGAGATGCGCAGTCAACCAGTCTGGTGCCCAGGACCCTGGGTCTCTGGACCATGGCGAACCTGGTGAACTTCATTCTGAAAGCGATCTTCTGGGAACTCCTCCTAGTTGGAATCCCTGTTGTTGCGGCCGTGGTGGTAGGCTGGCTGTTGTGGAAGAGACTATCTGGCGAGGAAATGAGAGGATATCACCTCTTTCGCAAGCGCTCACGAACCTCAAGAGGTGGCGGCGGAGTGTCGTTGTTCTTCTTTGTCGCATTCTGTATCAAGGTCTATCTTGATGGAAATTGGAATGTTCCCATCGCATCTTGGACCCTGGACTATGTCGTGGGTTCTATGGTTCTCATTCTGGAATGGACCTTGATCATCCTGGGAATTCCTGCGGCCGTAGCAACAATCTTGTGGATACGCTACCGGATGAAGAAGCCCTAGCACGTTCGTTCGAGTGCCATCCCTGTTCCTATCGTTGCTTTCTGACCCATCGGAGACCCTTCCTATGTGCTCGTTTTCCTTGCGGTTCCTGCTCGCTTCTAGGTACTCAAAAACCGCCGTTATGAATGCAAAATAGCCCCAGAATCCGAGACAAAGCCCGAATCATAAGAATCAACAGTTGCACCCCCCCTCCCCCCGGGGGCCTCGAATCCGTTGAGAGAATTCTCGCCTGGGATCTAGAATGAAAGCGTGAAAACATGGGCAAACGCCCTTTGGCAGAATGCCCGATCCTGAATTACAAATCTTCTCTCCGCGTGATTGCGTCTCCTGCCTTGTTCAGTAGCAGATTGATCGATAGGCCTGTAAAGGCAATTGAGACCGAGACCAAGCCGACGGCGAGCACCGGAAGCGCGCCGGGTCCCAGTATGGCCGCGAGCGCCTCCGAGACCAAGACTAGCACGATAATCGGTGAGACCATTATCAGGTTGATGATTGTCTGAAAGAGGAATCTGCGAATGTCTGCCAGCTCCTGGGCCTGCGACGACAAGATATCATCCGCAGAACTCTGACCATACCGTGACGCGAAGTAGATTCCGCCTGCCATCGTGATCCCAGCTATCTCCAAAGCTCCCGGCAGAGCGAGAATAACGCCCAACAGCAGAGACGGAGTGGACAGTTGGCTTAGGATCAAGGGAACGCCCACCGCGACTGTAACGGGGATCAAATAGATCAGCAAGGGTGCAACCCGCGCCCGGTAGACCTCCTTCACGTATCTCCGCATGCTAACGGGTGATGATTTCAGGATCCAGAGCCGCTCCTTCTCAATCCACCTTGACGCCGTCCCGGACCCGAAAGAACCGATGATGAAGAGGATGAATAGAAACGAGGTGGGCGACGACTGGAATGATCCTGACAGGGCGTAGATTACGAGGAAGCCGGAGAGGAACATGGCGTTAATGAAGAGCGCCCGAGCCTCCCGCGTCCTGCTGATCAATATCTTCTCTTTCAATCGCACAATCGACCAGATCGATCTTCCGCGCGGGTCCAAGCGTGATGTTTGGTTTGGTTGATCAAATTTTTCGTTGCCCGGCGTTGAGACTTCGAGGAGTTCGTAGAAGTGGCCCCGCGCCATCCGCACACCCAGAACCAAAAAACCTCCGAGCCAGGCAAACAGCAACAGAAGATCGACGATATAGTCGAGTCCTCCCGGGGTCCCGCTGACAAGACCGACGCTGACGATGGCAGCTAGCCCGTTCGGCAGGATCCGAGTAACATCCGCGATCTCTACCGGGATTCCCGGAATCAAGAGAGTAATCGGGAGTAGACTGATCAGCAATACGAGCACAATGAAGACGTTTCTCCAGAGCTTCTTCCGCTCTCCCATCCCACGGCCAAGCGAGAGCGTGATGTCTGCCGCTAGCAATAGTCCGATTACGAGGAAGACGAGAGTCACAAGTCCGGCCAGAACAGCAGTAAACATCGAAGTGTGGTAGTACGCAGCGAACCGCAGGTAGAGCACGATTATCGGCGGAAACCCGAACAGCACTGTTGTCAGTGAATTCAGGAGGACCTTGGCGGCGAAGACCTCGCGCGGAGGAACCGGCGAAGTAAACACGTAGTCGACATCGCTCGAACTTACAGGCAGACCGCCGCCATTGAACCCGCTCTGAATCAACCCGACGAGATACAACGCGAGGATGAGACTACCAGCAACTTCAGACAGGCCGGCCGTCAAACCAACCCTGTTTGAGAACGAGAGGTATGTCGAGCTACCGAAGAGGGTGAAGATGACCGCGAACGCTTCTCCGATACAGAGCCCGAGAATCGTCGCTTTTGTGAATCTGCCCTTCACCCAGTATCGGATCAGGATTCCAACAGTTCCGATTGGGCTGGCAAGACTCATCGTCGGGTAGGGTCCTCGCCCTTCTCTTCAGTCAGCCGCAAGAACACGTCTTCCAGCCTCGCATCGCTCGCGGTATTCGCCAGATGTCGCAGACTCTCAATGTCGCCCACCGCGACAATCTTTCCATGGTCTATGATCGCGATCCTCCCAGCGTGCGTCTGCGCAACGTCCAAGTCGTGCGTCGAGAGTATCGTCGTCACGCCCCGACTCGTCTGACCGCCAATCCAATCCTTGACCGAGACGCGAGTCTTCGGATCCAACGCCGTCAGCGGCTCATCCAATACGAGAACCTGGGGAATGTGCAAGCTTGTAGCGATGAGGGCTACTTTCTGTTTCATGCCCTTGGACAGGGTTCCCACCAGACTGTTCCTCTTCTCCTCCAATCCGAAGCTCTTGAGCGAATCGGAAATCTCCCGGTCGAGAAGATCATCCGCCACTCCTCGGATCTTCCCAACAAACTGCAGGAACTCTTGAGTTGTTAGGCCAGTGTACAGACTCGGATTCTCTGGCAGGTATCCTATCATCTTCTTCGCCTTTTCCGGGTCTGCGACAATGTCTATCGCGCCGATCCGGATAGTCCCGGTTGTTGGCCTGAGGATTCCGACAAGGGTCTTCAGAAGTGTGCTCTTGCCTGCGCCGTTGGGTCCGAGGAGTCCGAAGACTTCGCCCGAGGCTATCTTGAGGGAGATATTGTCGAGAGCTACAAGGGTTCCGTAATGTTTGGTTAAGTTCTCGATGGATATCTCGACCATGCTCGTCGACCCTTTTCTAGAGGACTGATTGCGAGACATGTAGCGATACTTAACGACCAGCTCGACGCATCACGAAACCCATCCTCATCCAAGAACATAGGCATGCATCATTGTTGACACTGACTTTCCAATAAGCCAGAGAAAGAAAAAGAGGAGAGTGTAATTCTTGATCAGGCGACAGTCTAGTGGTGAATCAGTCCGTGACCGGTGCTCTGGCCGCTGAAGCTCTCGTGGCCCCGGTGCAGCGCGTCGTAGTGGACGCCGCACAAGCTCTTCCCGCAGCTGTTGCAGAATTCCGTCGCCCGTTCAGTGCAACGGTTGCTCGTCGCCATTGTCTCGTCGAAGGAGCCAAATCCACCAGTCTCCATCTCTTCGCAAGTCTTGGTCTTCAAACTCTCATGAGCACCATGCTCATGGGTTGGGCTCCCGAAAGTGGTCGGCTGATGCTCTGGGTTTGGATGAGTGCTCGTAGTAGTGTGTGGATTCGGATGGGGCGTACCCGTGTGATGCTCTGGATTGGTGTGCGTGTTACTCTTGGGCTTCGTCTTGGATTTCATGTCGACTCATCAAGGAAAAAATCGCGGCAGGTCATAGTCTATTTCTAACCCGCACTCTTCGAACCCAGTAACAACCGACTCTCCATCTATGCCTAATCGTGAGCCGCCTCCCGATCCTCACAAGTCTTAAATCGAAATGCCTCGCGGGCCGAGTTTCAGGCGCGTGAGTGGGGCCTCCCACCCGTTGCGCCTGCCAAAGAAAAACCCCGGAGTAGGGAGGCAGACTGTTCAGACCAGAAAAAAGAAGACAATGGGTTCCTAGAACCGCAGAGCTAACACTCGCTGCTGGGCTAGCAGCCACGTACATTATCACTACTTTCATCCCGCTGACACCGTTCATAGGTGGCCCCGGCTTCATCACCCTTGAAATCGTCATGCTACCAATAATCGCCGCCCTTCTACGACCTATCCCGGCACTCGCAACGGTATTTGTCGGCAGCCTAGGAATGGTCCTCGGACAGCCCAGTTTCTACCAAGTCTTTGGGCTCCCTGGACTCCTCACCCCCCTAGTCGCCGTCGGAGCTGGAAGCATAGCCTTTCACTACCGACTAGGACCCATCGTCCCGTGGGCATACGTCCTAGCAGGCGCAGTCTTCTACGTCACCCTGTCCAAGGGTGGGACACTATTCTGGCTCGTCCCGTACCTTCTCGTCATCGTCTCCCTGCCCGCAGCGTTTCGACTGAAAAACAATCCGCGAATCGGATTACTGACTTTCTATATCGCCATGACCGAGCAAGTCACGCTGAACATTCTCAGTATAAGCATCCTAAGGCTCACTGGACCAGTCTGGTCAGTGATCACCCCCCTGATGTACGTGGAGCGAGCAATAGCCACGCTCGGAGGAGCGGCAGGAATCGTTGCCCTTAAATCGGGACTTGGAGGCAGACTCGACCTAATGGATCAGTCGCCGAGGGAGGTGAGACAGTAGAAATGTGTGTTACACCAGTCGTGAAATGCTGGCATTGTGGAGAATGGTTCGTCAAGAAATCCAATAGAGAGAGCTTCGAGGCATGTCCGAGCTGTGGAAAGGGCTTCGAACAGCTCAGCCCTGAGGCACAGCGTGCCGTGAAGGCTACGCTAGCGCCATTCTTCGAAGTACCTAGGCTGAAGGCAGAAAATATCGCAGCCTAGGTTGCCTCCATTTTTCTTGCACTAGCAAGACGGAGGGCTTACCTGCTTTACGAGGCGCATCGATAGGACTGTTACCAGATTTTCAAGGCATGGGTTAGGTGTGGAATTTGACCAACCATGAGCCTCCTAACACTCGGTTTTAATGAAGTCGAAGAAGAAAGCTAAGACCCGTTCAAAATCTAAACCTCGT
>Ga0209154_1002019_pt1 | contig 11592 bp, 12 predicted proteins | sample GraSoiAngelo_121_FD_185878 | JGI IMG/M metagenome (GOLD analysis project Ga0209154, IMG submission 185878) | Grasslands soil microbial communities from the Angelo Coastal Reserve, California, USA - 14_0919_12_20cm (SPAdes) (version 2) | ecosystem: Environmental > Terrestrial > Soil > Grasslands ... | reverse complement strand
CGGGACGCGGCTGCATCCGCTGACCCTGGGCGTCAGCAAGCAATTGATGCCGGTGTACGACAAGCCGCTCGTCTTCTATCCGCTCTCCACGCTGATGCTCGCGGGTATCCGCGAGATCCTCATCATCTCGACACCGCAGGATCTGTCGCGATTCCGAGTCGTCCTGGGAGACGGCACACAACTCGGCCTGTCGCTGACGTACGCCGAGCAGCCGCGGCCGGAGGGGCTGGCGCAGGCCTTCCTCATCGGACGAGAGTTCGTCGGCACGGATGCGTCGGTCCTGATCCTCGGAGACAACATTTTCTACGGTGGGGGCCTGCGGCCGGCGCTGGAGGAAGCGAGCCGGCGAGCCACGGGCGCGACGATTTTCGCCTACTATGTGGCCGATCCCGAGCGCTATGGCGTGGTGTCGTTCGACCGGTCTGGGCGGGTGGAAACGATCGAGGAGAAGCCCGGACACCCGAAGTCACGCTACGCCGTCACCGGCCTCTACTTCTTCGACAACGACGTGCTGGACATCGCAGCTCGTCTCAAGCCGTCCGCGCGGGGGGAGCTCGAGATCACCGACGTCAACAACGCCTACCTGCGCGCCGGCAAGCTCGAAGTGGTCACGCTGGGCCGGGGGATCGCCTGGCTCGACACCGGCACCCCTGAGTCGCTGCTCCAGGCAGCGACGTTCGTAGCCGCCGTGGAGCAGCGGCAGGGCCTCAAGATCGGCGCCGTGGAGGAGGTGGCGTATCGCATGGGATTCATCGACGCGGCACAGGTGGAGCGGCTGGCCGCGCCGTTGCGGGGCAATCCGTACGGCGATTACCTGCTGGCGATTATCCGCGACGCGAGCTACCGCCGCGAGGTCCGGGACACGTGAGGGATGTACTCGTGACCGGCGGCGCCGGCTTCATCGGCGTCAACTTTGTGCGCTGGGTGCTCGCGTGCGATCCAGACGTACGGATCGTGAACCTCGATCTGTTGACGTACGCCGGCAACCTGGAGAGTCTGGCCGACGTATTCCGGCGGTATGGGCCCGATGGGGGCGGCGACGGCCGCCACTTCTTCATCCGGGCGGACGTGCGCGACTTCGAGACGCTGCGCCGGGTGCTCGCGGGGGAGGCGACGGAGACGCCCCATGGCAGCGCCATCGCGCGGCGCATCCCGGCCCCCGACGCCGTCGTCCACATGGCCGCCGAGTCGCACGTCGACCGCTCGATCATGGGGCCGGCCGTGTTTGTGGACACGAACGTGCGGGGCACGCTGACGGTGCTCGAGGCGTGCCGCGGGGAGCTGGCTCGGTCGCCGCGGCCGTTCCGCTTCCTGCACGTGAGCACCGACGAGGTGTACGGCAGTCTGGGCGAGCGGGACCCCGCCTTCACCGAAGCGACGCCGCTGGCAGCGAACAGCCCCTACTCCGCCAGCAAGGCCGCCGCCGACCTGCTGGTGCAGTCATACGTCGCGACCTTCGACTTTCCCGCGATCATCACGCGCTGCTCCAACAACTACGGCCCGTACCAGTTTCCCGAGAAGCTCATCCCGTTGATGATCACCCGCGCCCTGGCCGGTCAGGAGCTGCCGGTGTACGGAGACGGGTTGAACGTGCGAGACTGGCTGCACGTCGAGGATCACGCGCGCGCCATCTGGGAGGTACTGACCCGGGGGCGGCTGGGCGAGGTCTACAATATCGGGGGGCAGGCCGAGCGGCCGAACATCGAGGTGGTGCGCGGGCTGCTCGGGATTCTGGGCAAGCCAGAGTCGCTGATCCGCTACGTCACGGATCGCGCCGGTCACGACCGCCGCTACGCGATGAACATCGACAAGCTGCGCCGCGAGCTGGGGTGGCAGCCGCGTCACGGCTTCGAGGCAGGACTGGTGAGGACGGTGCAGTGGTACCAGGACCACCGCGGTTGGTGGGAGCGGGTGTTGAGCGAAGCCTACCGGGCGTCGAACGCGCTGTACCTGAAGGCCGATTGATGCGGGCGATGGTGCTGGGGGCCGCCGGGCTGCTGGGCCACGACCTGGTCGCGACCGCGCCACCGGACATGACACTGTTCCCCTTTCCCAGAGCAGACCTGGACATCACGGACACGGAGGCGTTGGCCGCGACCGTTCGGGAGGTGCGGCCCGATGTCGTCATCAACGCCGCCGCGTACACGGCGGTGGATCGCGCCGAGTCGGAGGCCGAGGCAGCGTTTCGCGTGAATGGCGCCGCGGTGGGAGAGCTGGGCCGGATCGCGCGCGAGGCGGGCGCGCGGGTGATTCATTTCAGCACCGACTACGTGTTCGACGGCACGTCGGCCGAGCCGTACGCCGAGGAGAGCCCGCCGAACCCGCTCAACGTCTATGGAGCGAGTAAGCTAGCCGGCGAGACGGCACTGCGGGCGAGCGGTGCGCTCTGCCTGATCGTGCGCACTCAATGGTTGTTCGGTGCGCACGGCCGGTGTTTTCCCCGTACCATGTGGGAGCGCGCCACCGCGCGATCGTCGTCGCGCGTGGTGTCCGATCAAGTGGGCCATCCGACGTGCAGCGTGGACCTGGCGCGCGCCACCTGGAGCTTGTGCGAACGGGAGTCGGCCGGCGTGATTCACATAGCCAACGCGGGGGTCGCCACCTGGTACGACGTCGCGAGACGAGTGTATGCCGCCGGCGGCGCCGCACGGCTCGTGCAGCCGTGCTCGACAGCGCAGTTCCCTACGCCAGCCAGGCGGCCAGCGCGTGCGGTCCTTGGCATCGCGCGCTCCGAGCAAGCGCTCGGCGGGCCGCTGCGCCCATGGGAGGAGGCGATTGATCGGTTTCTGGCGGAGATCGAGGTGCGTCCATAGCGCCGTTCCGGTTCACCCGCCTCGAGATCCCCGACGTGGTCGTGGTTGAGCGCTCAACGTTCAGCGACGACCGCGGGTTCTTCGCCGAGACGTACCGTGCAGCGGCGTTCGCCAGCTTCGGCCTCCCACAGGCGTTCCGCCAAGACGCCCACTCGCGATCGGGTCAGGGCGTGCTGCGGGGTCTTCACTACCAGCGCTCCCCGATGGCTCAGGGGAAATTCGTCTGGGTCGCCACGGGCCGCATTCTGGATGTGGCCGTCGATCTGCGGCGCTCGGCTGCTACGTTCGGGCGGTGGGTGAGCCTGGAGCTGGCGGCGGACAATCGCCTGGGCCTCTACATTCCGCCCGGCTTCGCACACGGCTTCTATACGCTCAGCGACCTCGCGGACGTCATGTACAAGTTGACCCAGGAATATTCCCCTTCCCACGAAGGGGGCATCGTGTGGAACGATCCAGACGTCGGGATCGCGTGGCCGGTCACCCACCCCACTGTGTCGGCACGTGACGCGGCATTCCCTCGACTGCGGGACGCAGACCCAGCCTTCTAATCACACGACCGTGACGGTCGGAATCGGCACGATGAATCGAGAATAGGTGTTTCCCGCACGACGAACCTTGTCGATGATCTCGTCCTTGTAATTCCAGGCAGTGAGAAGGAAATACTCCGGAGGGGATCGCAGCGCATCTTCTTCCGAAATGACTTTGATGTTGCACTTCGGCAGATAGCGTCCTTGCTTGATCGGCGTGCTGTCGACGCAGCAGGGTATCTGCGCGGCCGTAATGCCGACGAAGTTGAGGAGCGTGGTTCCCTTCGCGGTGGCGCCGTAGGTGTAGATGCGCTGCCGGCTTTCGATCAACTCCGAAATGGTCGCCCGGAGCCGGCGCCGGATCTCCAGCGTGTTCCCCGCGAACCGCTGGAACGACGCTGGTGTGAGCGCGCGGTCTTCGCGGGCTGTTTGCTGTGCGACGGCGGCATGGATCCGGTCGCCCGGGACGGCCTTCTTCGTCAGAAACACGATGGACCCGCCGTGCACGGGGACGAGGAGCACGTCCACGATGTGCATCCCGTGCCGAGCCAATAGCGCCTGCATAGACCGGATCGAGTAGTAGAACATGTGCTCGTGGTAGATCTGATCGAATTCGTTGTTCTCGATCGTGTTCAGCAGGTACGCGTTTTCGATCAGGAAATGCCCTTGCGGGTCGAGGAGGGTCGTAACACCTCGCAACATCTCGTGCGGATCGCGGTTGTGGGCGAAGCAATGCCGCGCCACAATGAGGTCGGGGTGCCCAAATCGATCCTTGAGCGTCGCGGCAGAGCCTGCGTCAAAAAAGTCGCACACGGTCTCGATCCCGGACGCGTTAGCGATCCGGCAGATGTTGGCGGCGGGATCCACCCCGATGACCCGACGCACGCGGGGCTGCAGGTGCCGGAGGAACATGCCCGTGTTGCTCCCGATCTCGAGCACGACCGCTTCCGGCCCGACCGCACCTCGGTCCGTCAAATGCTGCTCGAGAGCGGTATAATGCCGAGTGAGCGACGGGGAGTCCGGCGTCATGTAGAGGTACTGCGAGTACAGGGCGCGAGCGTCGACGCAATCGCGCAACTGCACGTTGCCACACCGGTCGCACTGCTCGAGGACCAATGGATAGGATTCCTCGGGCTGGTCAGGGGATTGCTTCAGAGAATTCGCCGGGGGCGATTCCCCCAGATCGAGCAGCGTGCGCGTCGCCGAGGAACAGATGCGGCAGGTCATATGCTCCTACAAATCTGCTCGATGCGGTGGGTTTGTGCTCGATAAAGCGCGATGCCGGAGCGTGGTGCAGCACGATGTCGTCCTCTGAGCGACTGCTCATCCTCGGCGCGACGGGGCAACTCGGGACGGACCTCGTCCGTGCCGCGGCGGCTGCGGGGGTGGATCACGTCGGCGCCGCTCACGAGGACATCGACGTGACCGAGGCCGATTCGGTTGCAGCCGGGATCGCGCGCTATCGCCCCACCATCGTGATCAACACCGCCGCCCTTCACCGAGTGGACGCTTGCGAGGACGATCCCCACCAGGCGTACCTCGTCAACACCGTGGGTGCGCTGCTCGTGGCGCGCGCCGCCGCCCGAGCGGGCGCCCGCTCCGTCTATATCAGCACCGATTTCGTGTTCTCGGGAGACAAGCCGCCGGCGGAGGACGGCCGGCTCACGCCCGACACGGCGTGGGTCGAAGAAGATCCGACGCATCCGCTCAACGTCTATGGAGCGTCCAAGGCGGCAGGCGAGCAGGCGGTACGGCTTGCCGACTCGCGCCATCTCATTGTGCGAGTGTCCTCTCTGTTCGGCGTGTCCCCTCAGCGTAACAAGGGCGAAAACTTCATCGAGGCGATGCTCAAGAAAGCGAGCGGAGGCGGGCCGCTGCGCGTCGTGAGCGATCAGTGGATCACGCCGACCTATGCGGCCGACGCCGCACGGGCGATCGTTCGGCTCGCGCTAAGCGACGCGGGCGGCGTAGCGCATGTCACAAGCTCCGATGGGTGCACCTGGCATGGGCTCGCTGTGGAGGCCATCCGGTTAGTCGGGCTCGCGGCGGCGGTGGAGGCTGTGCCGGCGTCCACCTACTATTCCACCGCCCGCCGTCCGCGCAACAGTGCCTTGCACACCGGTCGGCTGACGTCCTTGCTGGGCCGGCCGCTCAGGCCGTGGCGGGAGGCGGTGGCGGCATACCTGGTCGAGAAGGGACACCTGCGTTAGGTATCGCTGGCGCCGAAGCCAATTCTGGGTCGCGGGTGCTCGTCGGGTGGCTCCAGGAGCGACCGTAGCGTTTCCACGATCGCGTGCAATTCGTGATCGTGCTCGCCGACACGTCGTTCGAGTTCCGCGAGCTTGACAGCCAGGGCGGCCTGGTCGGCCACCCACTCTCTGAGCTTCAGGAACGCTCGCACCACGAAGATGCTCATTTGCACGGCCCGCTCGGAGTTCAGCACCGTTGCGGCCATGATCGCGCCGTGCTCGGTGAACGCCAAGGGCGGATATTTGAGGTTGGCACCGCGTTTCAAGATCACAGATTGTGATCTTGAATGGTGGAGATCCGCCGCCTCGCGACGGCTTACCCGAAACGCAAAGTCGGGCGGGAAGCGTGCCGCGTTGCGCCTGACCGCCTGATTGAGGGCGCGCGGTTCGACGCCGTACAGACGGGCGAGACTCGACGACAAGATCACCCGCTGGCCGCGCAGCGTCACGATCATATCTTCGACCGTTGCGAGCCGGCCGCGCAGAGGGCTCGTGCGCATCAAGGATGCTGGGAAGGACGCGTCAATGCAGAGTCAACCAAACCGGTTGCGGGCGTCGCTCCGCCGACCACGGACGTGTCTCCCGACGTCATCGTGATCGGCGCCGGCGCCATCGGCGCGAGCGCGGCGCTCCACCTGGCGCGGGCCGGGGCGCGGGTCACACTCCTCGAAAAGGAAAAAGGGCCGGCTCAGCACCAGAGTGGGCGCAACAGCGGCGTGATCCACGCAGGCTACAACCTCAAGCCGGGCAGCCTGAAGGCGAAATACTGCGTGGAGGGGAGCCGGGCGCTGCGCCAGTACTGTCGGGAGCGCGGCATCGCCATGGAGCAGGGCGGCATTCTGATCGTGGCGCGCAGCGACGCCGAGCGCGCGACGCTGGCGGAGCTGCACCGGCGGGCGCAAGCCAATGGCGTGCGCACCACGCGTGTGGACGAGCGTGGCATCACCGAGATCGAGCCGCACGCCCGAGGTATCGAGGCATTGAGTGCGCCGGATGGGGCGAGCTTCGATGCTCCCGCCTACGTGGCGGCGCTGCTGGAGGATGCGCGAGCGGCCGGCGCGCGGGTGGAATTCGGCGTTGCCGTACGGCGGATCGTCGAGCCGGCCGGGACGCATCCAGCCCTGGTGCTGACCTCGGACGGATCGCGGGAAGCGGGCGTCGTGCTCAATTGTGCCGGTCTCCACGCCGATCGGCTGGCGGGCGCCCTGGCCGGCGACATGCGCATCATCCCGTTCCGCGGATACTATGCCGAGCTGCGGCGCGGGCGTACCGACCTGATCCGCAGTCACGTGTACGCGGCGCCGGATCTCGCGTTTCCATTTCTGGGCGTTCATCTGTCACGCCGCACCGACGGCCGGGTGATTGTCGGCCCGGGGGCGATGCTCGCGTTCGGGCGTGAGGCGTATCGGCTGGCGCAGGTGCAACCGCGCGACCTGCTGAGTACCCTGCTGTGGCCCGGATTCTACCGCATGATGGTGCAGCCCCGGTTCAGGGCGCTGGTGCGGAGCGAGTTGCTGAAGAGTCTCTTTCTGGGGCGAATCGCCGCGGAAGCGCGGCTGCTCATCCCCGAGCTCGAGGCGGGCGACCTGGTCCGATCCTACGCGGGAAACCGCGCGCAGGTGGTCTCACGCAGCGGGGAGCTGGTGGACGATATCGTGGTGCGACGGTCGGGCCGGACCGTCCACGTGCTCAACGCCGTCTCCCCGGGCCTCACCTGTAGCCTTCCCTTCGGCAGGTATCTCGCGGAGATGTGCCAACGGAGGGATCAGTAGCGGGCTATCCCAGAACGTCGTCCGCCGCAACGGTCATGGTCGGAAATCGGAGCGGTGTGATCGTGTTCCCGCGAGACACCGCGCGGACGCTGACATAGCGGCCGCCCGCGGGCTCGCGGCACACCTGAATACGATCTCGTTCGAGGTCCACGAGCCAGGCCTCCGGAATGCCGACGCGGGCGTAGAGGGGGAGCTTGACGTCGCGGTCATACGCGACCGTGGTATCGGCGACCTCAATGACCAGGAGGATGTCCTGGGCGCGCGGGTGGTGTGGGTAGGCGTCGGCCCGAGGCGCGAGGAGCGTCACGTCGGGCTGCGGCGCGTCGCGGTGGCCGAGCACGACCGGGTTCTGCACGTCGATCACCGCGACGTCCAGCAGGTGCCGGGCAAAGAGGCCATTCAGCCGTCGCACGCAGCTCGCGTGGCGGTCGCCGATGGGACTCATCTCGACGACCTGGCCGTCGATGAGCTCGACCCGGTCGTCCTCGCCGAGGATACCCAGCTCGGCCAGGCGCTGATAGGTGTCCACGGTGAATGGGCCTTTGAGCGGGGGTAGCGCCATGCGCACAATATCAGCTCGGCGAAGGTGGCGGGTCAATCTGAGGGGAGAGCGACGGTCCGGCGCCATCCCTTTCGCGCGCGTCGGGCCCAATTGCCGCGGGTCGGCGGCACATGACGCCATGGTATGGTCCGCCTTGATACCTTCGGTTCTCCTGCTCCCCGAAGACGAGAATCACGACGGCGTCGACGACCACGGGAGAAGTATCGGATCCGCCAAGGGGACTACCGTGTCCTCTACTCTCTCGATGACACAGCCGAGACGGTGACGGTGGTCAAATGGGGGTACTCCGATCGAGCACCGCAGCGTCTTCCCTGGTCGCGAGCGGCACGCCTTTGGCGTCCGTCACGGCCACCGCGATCTGGTAGGTGCCCGGCGGCAGCGAGCTCGCCGGGATGCCCGTGACGAGCGTACGCACGGGGCGGCGCGCGCCATCGGCCGCCTGCGAAAACGCGGTGCGGCTCGAATGCACGATCGCACCGTTCGGCCGCTTGACGGCGAGCAGCAACAAGAACGTGCCGGGATCGGTGCGCACGCGGCAGCGCAGGCCGATCGGCTCGCCGTCGCTCGCGGCAGCGCTCTCGATCTCGACACCCTCGATCACCGCCGTCGCGACGCCCGACTGCTCCTGCGCTGGCATGGTGAACGCGGCGATCGCGGCATCCACATCGGTATCCGCGATCAAGCGCCCATGCACGAACAGCAACCCGCGCCGGCACAGAGCTCGCGCCGTGAGGAGATCCTGCCCCGCCAGGATGACGGCCGCGCCCTGCGCGGCGCGCCGGCGCAGATGGTCCGTCGCCACGGTGCGGAATGTGGGCTCGCACAGTGCCAGCCCTTCGTCGATCAAATACACATCAGCGCGCGCGGAGAGGCCCACCGCGAGCGCCAGGCGGGCCTGCTCGCCCGCGGACAGCAGCCGCACCGGGCGCGCGGCCATCGCGTCCAATCCGGCGAAGCGAATGACCGCGTCCACATCCAGATCGGCCCCGGCCACGACGCCATAGGCGCGGACGTGCTCCCGCGGGGTGAGCTCGGCTGAGAAAACCGGCAGCCAGCCGATGACGGCGCTCACGCGTCCGCGCGCCCTCAGCTCGCCCGCCTGAGCGCGGTACACACCGGCGAGAAGCCGCAACAACGTGGTCTTTCCGGCCCCGTTCGGACCGATCACCGCCACCTCGTCGCCGGGCTCCACGCTGAACGACACCCCGCGCAACGTAAAGGGAGCCGGTCCCCCCGCTCGACCGAGCCCTGCGGGCGGACGCAGCGTAGTCGCGAGGTCGCGCACCTGAAGCAGCGGCTCGGCCCGTGTCACAGCACCTCGCGCAATCGCGGATCGAGGCGACGCAGCACCGTCCATCCGGCCACGAGCAGCACACCCGAGGTCACAGCCGCGAGGCCCAGCGCGTCGGGCGAGAGAGGCACGCCGCCCAGCAACGCGGCACGGTATGAATCGATCGCCGCGGCCATCGGGTTCCCGAGGAACAGCGGGCGGAGCCACGCGGGAATCAGCGACGACGGATACACCACCGGCGCGGCGAACATCAGGATGTAAAGCAACGGTCCTGCCGCGAGGCTCACGTCCCGATAGAAGGCGTTGGCCGCCGCGATCAGCCAGCCGAGGCCCAGCATTGCCGCGATCTGGAAGGTCAGCGCGACCGGGAGCCACAACACGAGGGTCCCCACCGGCGGGATCCCGTGCAGCGCCACTACGGCCACCACGAGCAGCGGCACGGCGATCAGAGCGTCGAGACAGGCACCCACGATAGCGGCCGTCGCCACTGCCGTGGCCGGGACCGGCACCTGGCGCAGCAGCGGGGCCGCCCGTACGAGCGACGCTCCGGCGGCGGTGACGGCGCGCGCGAAGGCCCGCCACGCCAATACGCCGACGTACACAAACAACAGGTACGCCGCAGGCATCACTCGCGGGCGGATGAACAGTGTGAAGACCAGCGTGAATGCCCCGCTCTCGAGTAGCGGCAGCACGAGCGCCCAATACCGGCCGACCAGCGTTTGTCGCAGCCGGCCGGCCCGCTCGTCGAGCGCCAGGCGCCACACCACGCGGCTCAGCATGCCGCCGCCCGAGCCTCGAGCGCGCCGAGGCAGGCCGCGAGCCGCGCCGGATTGCGATAGGTGTCGCGACCGAGCCGGAGGCTGAACGCGCCACGTTCGACGGCGCGGCCGAGCAATGCGAGGACGGCGGGCGCGGCAGCACGGCAGGCGAGCAGCCAGGGCGATTGCCGTACCAGAGCGGCGAGCGCAGCCGCCGGCGGAACGGGCGTGAGCACGGTCGCCTCGCGGGCGGCGACGCTTGGGAGGATCACGCCGGCCAGCCGGGCCGTACGCCGCCAGCCCGCGAGGCCCAGCTCCGCGGGAGCCACCTCGCGCCGCTCGCCTGTGGGCTCGCCGCCTTCCCCATTGCGGTCCAAGTGAAACGGGCGGAGCCAGCCTTCCACTTCCACGCCGTCCTCACGAGCCGCGAGCACCACCTGATCGTCGGACACATAGCCCCAACCAGCGGACGCGAGCGTCGCGCAGGTAGTGGACTTGCCCGACCGCGCGTCCCCCGCGAGGAGCCAGGCATGGCCATCCGGTGCAACAACCGCGGCGGCGTGAACCAGCGCGCGCTCGAGCCTCGCGAGGAGCAACGCGGCCGAGATGGTGAGCATGGAGTACAGGTCACGCGCCGCTTCCTGCGCCCCCTCCGCAGAGTCCACCTGCATTCGACCGCGCCCCGCCGCAAAACTCAGGAGGCCACCGCTCGAGGGAGCCGCTCCCCGCAGGACGGCCGTGGCGCGGCCCTGGTCCACCCACGCGGCGACGCGGTCGAGCGCCAGCGTCGCCGGTTCCGTCGGGCGCCGCAGGGACGCGCGACTCGCACGGACGGAGATGGTGGCGCGGGCCGACACGTCACGCGGCTCGCTCAGCCCCTGGGGGATCCACCGCTCCGCCAGGGAATAGAGAGAGCGATCCAGCGCGAGCCGGATCGCTCCGTCCGCCACGAGATCAAGCGTGATTCGGGATGTCACCGCAGGACGATCATCGAGCCGGCGGACGGCTCCGTCTCGGCATCTCCACGCACCACCCAGGCGTGCGCGCCGATCGCCGTCGGGCCGCCGGGCCGGGTGACGCCGAGCTCGACGCGGCACGGGATGCCGTACCGACGCAAGACGAGGCATTCGGCGAGCGCGCGGTACAGGCAGGTGTTTCGCCACCACGGCAGCCGCGTCCGGGCCAGCACGCGCAACGTACGGTGCGCGGCCCGGAGCGCATCCGCCGGATCTCCGCCCCGTCTCCCGAGCGGCCCGGGCGCTCTGATCAGATCCGCGAGTCTCGAGGTCCCCCCCCGGAGCCAGAGCGGCACAGAGAGCGCGGCCGCCACACCGATCGCGTAAGCCGCCGGCCGCCGAACGGTCACGTCACGAGCCCGCGGGCGCGCAGGTCCTCGAGCGCCCGATCCAGCTCCGCCTGAGCCGTGGCGGCGTCCACGGCAAACTCGTCGACCAGTGCGTCCACGATCTGGGGCGGCTCGAGCGCCTGCTCGAGTCCCTTCCAGATGCGCGCGGCGGTGGCATTGAGCCGGTAGTAGCGCTTGGTCTGAAGATCGAGCAGCACGGCCTCGCCCTCGAGGTGCGCCGCCAGGACGTCATCCCGGATCTTCGTTGTCGGCTG
>Ga0209154_1002018_pt1 | contig 11598 bp, 9 predicted proteins | sample GraSoiAngelo_121_FD_185878 | JGI IMG/M metagenome (GOLD analysis project Ga0209154, IMG submission 185878) | Grasslands soil microbial communities from the Angelo Coastal Reserve, California, USA - 14_0919_12_20cm (SPAdes) (version 2) | ecosystem: Environmental > Terrestrial > Soil > Grasslands ... | reverse complement strand
GAGGGGCCGTTCGACATGATTTGTACCTTCCTGGGACGTAGTAAGAAAGTCATCATCGTCTATCGCCATGGCCCGAAGGAATGGGAGCCCAAGCTGTCCTGCAACGATGGAGCCGGGAGCCAAATAGCCCGCCACGTGCCCGCTGACGGAGGGGATCCTCGACTGATGATTACGGGGTGGTATGCCGACGGTCGAGAATGGAAGCAATGCGAGCTCAAAGGCTGGAGAAATGACCCCAAGGGCAAATCCCTCTCGTGCCAAACGCCTAGCGGCGGCACGATGACGGTGACGTGCACCAAGGGCCAGTGCGCGAAGCCTTAGGCAGGCTTCTTGCGGGAGCGGGAGGATGCTGCATGACTAGGATCGCCATCTCTGTTCTATTCCTTCTCTGTGTGGCCTGTGGTCAGGCATCCCAGACGAAAGCGAAGACAATCGTTCCGGGCGCCGGTCCGAGAGGCGTTGACATGAACACGGATATAGCCGTGGTGGTGAACCCTCCGGTTGATTTCAAGTGTTCCTTCCAAGGAGGGGGTAAAAAAGCCTTCGTGATTTATCGCCTCGTGTCCGATCAATGGAAGCCGATGATGTCGTGTAATAACGGAAGCGCGAGCGACGTGTTGGGTCACCTTGTCGCTGAGGACCCTGATCCTCGTCGGCTTATTACAGGATGGTATGAAATCGGGCAGGGGTGGCAGCAATGCGATATCAGGGGGTGGAAAAGCGATGGAAACCCCCCATACCTGTCGTGTCGGACGCCTGATGGCTGGTCGTCTACCTTTGCCTGCACCAAGGGTCGATGCGCCAGCCCCTAGAGTGGACAGCCTGAACACGAATGGAGAACCATGTAGTCCGCTCCCCAAATACGGACACGTACTTCCCAGTCCACGTGCCCACGTGTCCAAGACCATCGCCAAGCGCCTCCCTCAGATAACTCGTAACATATTGAAATCAATATCGATATGAGATAATGTCGGAAGGTAGTACTTCTTAGGCATCCACTTTGCTTTGAAGAGGGGGAGACCAATGACGTCTGTACAGGCAGGGATGGCGACTCGGCTCAAGGCGCAGGCCGGTTTTACCCTAACTGAGGTCACGATCATTGTAGCGATCATCGGCCTGTTGGTGCTGGTCGCCGTGCCGAATTACCTGGATTGGAACCGCAAGTACAAGCTGAAGGATGCCGTCGCGACCCTACACGGCAATATCGGACTTGCCAGGATGAACGCCATCAACCAGAGCACGACCGTGACCGTGACGGTCACTCAGCCGGCAGCGACTTCGCCGGTGACTGTGACCTTTCAGAACGCTGCCGGTGCCGCCGTGCTGCCGCTGATGACGCTGGATTCGGAGGTGTCGTTGACCAATGCAACTGGCGCGACGATCGGTGCGGGCGTGAGTTCGCCGCAGAGCGTGCAACTGAGCCCCATGGGCATGCGGAGAGATACCGGAAGCGCCAACAACCTCTGCATCACCGCCGCGGGCGCCTATACGGGGGCTGCCTGCACGGGCAATGGAACTCAGGCGTTCAATTTCAAAAATACCAGGGGCCTCAATTACCGGATCGTGGTCACGTCCACTGGGAAAGCATCGTGGTGCTATACAAGTTCCTGCGCCCAATAGGAGACCCCATGGCTCGTCTGGCCATTACGGAACATGTGCGTGTGAAACAACGGGATGAGGGCTTCACCCTGATCGAGTTGATGTTCGCGTCGGTCTATCTCGCGGTCGGCCTCCTTGCGATCGCCGCCATGGTGGACATGGCGCTGTCCCGCAATGTGGATGCCAGGCGGCTCACCGTCGCGACCAATCTCGCCACCGAGATGATCGAGCGCATCCGGTTCAATTCACCGACGAATGCGACTTCAATTGTCGGCTTTGGGTATCCCTACCACAACATCCAAGCCTGCAATTATGCCTGCACTGGAGGCTCCGCTCCGGGAAACTCGACGGGCAATCCGACGGCCAATGGCGATTACAACCAGTGGTTGGCCCACTTGTCAGCCACCGATTCCTCGGGGCAGCTCCTGCTCCCCAACGGCATGGGAACGGTCACTTCAACAGCCGTAGCCAATCCGCCAGACCTCCAGCAGGTTCAGATTACCGTCACGATCCGGTGGTCCACGGGCATCCGCCAGCCGACCATTACCATGACGACCATGGTGGCCCCGCTATGAGACCGGTGAGAGAGGCCGTACACATGACTGCAACGAACCGCGCTTCGGAGCGAGGATTCACGTTTGTCGAGTTGGTGATCTCCCTGTTCATCTTCTCGGTGGTGTCCATGGCCGCGTTTGCCGTGCTCAGCAGCACCCAGCAGACCGCTGTCATGAATGACCAGACGGTGCAGGTCCAACGCAATGTCCGCCTGGCCATGGATCTGATTGCCCGGGACATTCGCATGACCGGCTATGGGAATCCGGCGGCCGGCTCGATAGGGGGATGCGCCAACCATCTGAACGCCACGGACCAAGCGGTGGGAGCCGATACCGGGCCCGATTCGATCAGCGTGATGACGGTGGACCAGCAGATCGGGACGCTCCAGAATGCGTTCACGAGCGGCAATAGCATCACGGTCAGCAACTTGGTCTCCGGTGTCGCGGCGAATGACGTGATCTCCATGGATGGGGCCTTCACCGCCACGGTCAACGGCGTCGCCGGTTCCGTCTTGACGCTGAGCCAAGGCGTCCAAGCCCCGGTCGTGTTTCCAGTCGGCATGCCGATCATGCGCTTGACGTGCGTGACGTACACCGTGACCGGCATCGGCGTGACGCCTCCTTTTCAACTGCTCCGCGCCGTTGGGGCGGGGGCCGGCGTGGCGATCGTGGACGGCATCGAATCCATTCAATTTGCTTATGCGGTGGATGCGAACGCCGACGGGCAGATTGACGATCAGGCCGGCGGGTTGGCCAATACGGTCGACTGCCTGGACTTCGTTCCCAACAATGGGGCCTGCACCAACGGGACCACTGCGTATGCGGCAGGGACAGGCACCGTGACGACGCTGCCCGCGACCGTCAATGCCACACCCACCTCCGTCCGGCAGGTCCGGATCACGGTGGTGGGACGGGCGATTCCTCCGGCCGCCGCGAACGTGGCGAACAACACGTGGAGCGACCCCACCTTTACCAGCGGTTCGGCCGTGACGGCGGAAGATCAGGTGATCGCGTCGGCTACTGGCATACGTCGGCGGGCGCTGACCAGAATCGTCAGTCTCCGCGACGCGTCACAATCGTAGGGCATTACCGGGCGAAAGGCGGAAGACCGTGCCGAGACCAGGACAGACAGAGCCGAGCCCATTGCTGAAGCGGGAAGACGGCATTGCGATGCTGACGGTCCTGATGCTGACCCTCATTCTGACCGTCATCGGGCTCGCGGCGATTACGTCGACGAGCCTGGACATCAAGATGGCGGGCGGCGAGCGCGTGCGGGAGAGCAGCGTTAACGCGGCTGAGGCCTGCATGAGCAGCGGCGTGCAGATCATTCAGCAGACGCTGGCGAACGGGGCGATTCCGGCCACGCTGACCGGCGCCGGCGCCAATCCGAGCATCACGCTGCCGCTGGGGACGGCGCCCGGGCAGAACCCGCTGCAGGCGGAGATCATGGGACAGTCGGATGGCAACCCGGACAGCGCGGATCCTACGGTGGGCTCGACGCGCAATGCCGTCCTGACGATCTCCAACTACACCGTGAACATCGACATTGACCGCCTCTATGCCAAGCCCAAATCCGGGTCCTCGTTGCAATTCGCGGCTGGCTATCAGGGGACCGGCGGCGGCGCCGCGGGCGGCGGTATCGAGATTCTCTATCGGATCGATTGTTATGCCAACTCGACGGCTGGCGGCATGGCACAAGCCGCTGGTCACATCGCAGGCGTGTATTCCTGCGTGTCCACGGGCGAGTCGTGCCAGCGGAAGATCTAGGAATCGTCGGTCGTGACGGCGTGAAAGGCGGAGGACCATGCTGAAACAAGGACGGATAGCGCGCAGGGCAGTGCTTGGTCGGGAAGATGGCATTGCGATGCTGACGGTCCTGATGCTGACCATCATTCTGACCGTCATCGGGGTCGCGGCGATTACGTCGACGAGCCTGGACATCAAGATGGCGGGCGGCGAGCGCTTGCGGGAGAGCACCCTGAATGCGGCTGAGGCCTGTATGAGCAGCGGCGTGCAGATCATCCAGCAGACCCTGCAGAACGGGGGCGTTCCCGGTACGCTCACGGCGGCTGGCGCCAATCCGAGCATCACGCTGCCACTGGGCACGGCGCCGGGGCAGAACCCGCTGGAGGCGGAGATCATGGGGCAGTCGAATGCCAACGCGGACAGCGCGGATCCCACGGTGGGCTCGACGCGCAATGCCGTGCTGACTATCTCAACCTACACCGTGAACATGGACATTGACCGCCTCTATGCACAACCCATGAGCGGCGCGCCGGCGGCATTCGGGGGCTCTGCGCAGCAGGCTGGTGTTCAGATCATCTACCGGATTGACTGTTATGCGATCTCCTCTGCCGGAGGAGCGACTCAGGCCGCTGGCCGCGTCACGGGGGTCTATAACTGCGTGGCGACGGGCCAGTCGTGTCAGCGGAAGATCTAGGGAAGGAGAGCAAGCCATGACGGGGAAAATCACGCGCAAGTGCATGCTGTGGGCCTCCTGTGTCTGGATCCTCATCGGAGCGGCGGTGCTGCTGTGGTCGCCGATGGCTGAGGCGCAAGGTACGTTCTCTCAAGCCCCGCAGGTGCGAGCAACCCAGCCGGCCAAGATCGATCGCTCGCAGCCGGGGTCGAAGAAAGGGATTCTCACGAAGGCCCAGGGCACGACCGTCTGGATTGACCGCGCGAGTTATGTGCTGGCCCCTGACGCGCTGGTGGAAAACAAAGCCGGCTCTCCGTTGGAGCTCCGTCAGTATCAGGGGGACAGTGTGGCATTCGAGGTGCAGTATTGGCTTGGAATAGGGTCAGCCGACAGACAGATTACGCAACTGATCATCACGTTCCCGGAATGATGGGCGACTGGAAAAAGGAGTCACGACCATGAAACGCTTAGGATTTTTGCTGCTGCCGTCGGTGGCGGTGTTGGGGATGATCTGGATCGTCTTCTGGGCGAATCCGACCTTTGCCGTTCCTCCTCCGCCCCCCCCACCCCCCGCGAACTCGGCGTCGAACGCCGATTATATCGCCACGCCACCCTTCCTCAGCACGTTCGTCACGCCGAACGTGCTCATCATGCTGGACAACTCCGGCAGCATGGGGTATCGGGCGGTCTGCGACGGCACCGACAACGGCAGCAGGCCTTACACTGCATGTCCGACGTCTCCTCAGATCTATGGTCCGGGCGCGCCAGCCGGTGCGCCTTTCATGGAGACCGTCGCCTTTATCGGCACGTTCGATTCGCTGAGTTGCTATACCTATGATGCCACGGCCGGCAACACCCGGTTCGTGGTGACCACCACGAAGGCGACGATCAGCTCGGCTTGCGCGGCGACGGACTGGGACGGGAATTTCCTCAATTGGGCCACGTTCCGGCGGCACGACGCGCTGATCAAGGCCTTGATCGGGGGGGCGTGCGGGACCGCCCGGTTGACGGACGCGTCGTGCCCACCGATCGGGTCCCCGGCCCTCATCACGATGAAGGTTGCGGACGCCGGACTCTCATCCTGTTGTGCCAACGCCTCGACCTTTCCGACCCCGCCGGGAGCCTGCGTAGTGCCGCCCGCAACTGTGTCATGCGCCAATGGGCGGATCCCGACCGCGGTCCAGAGCTTGGTCACGACTGCGTGCCCCACGTGCAACATCGTCATTCATACCATAAGCGCGTCGGCAGGGTCGCAGGTCGCAGGGGGCTTCTGCGTGGGCCGAGACGACACCGATCGCCCGGGGAGCGGTAACTGTGGCATCACCGGGGCTCCGACGCCTGGTACCACCGGCGAATACCTCGGTCATGTCGCCGTCGCCGTCGAGCCACCGGGCGTGATTCAGGACCTCGGAGACAAGGTCCGGATGGGCCTCCTGGAGTTCAGAAACTCCGGGGACGGGGGCAAGGTGCTGGTCCCCATCGGCTGGACCCTGGCCACGACGTACAACTTGACCCCCGTGACGGCTTACAGCTCCAACAAACAAGCGATGGTCGCCGCGATCGAGCAGACCGCTGCCGCCACGGGCACCCCGCTCGCCGAGACCCTGTACACGGGGATCCGGTACATTGCCCAGTTGCCGCAGCCGTTCAGCTCCACGGTCTATTACTATCCGTGCGCGTTCTCGGGCTGTGGCCCGGCGTTTCCATCCTCCACGACGACGGCCGGGTCGCTTGGGCCGATCACTGCGCCCGCCGCGGCTTCAGAGCCCACCCAGTTGGTCACCGGCGACGCCTGTCCGACGACACTCGGCTATGTCGCCGGCGCCTGCGGACGGGACCCCTATTATTTCGGAAGCAATCCAAGCTGGGCCAATCCTTCGTCGCAGATCGTCTGCTGCAACTCCTTCATCATGTTCCTCACGGATGGCGAGGCGAACCAGGACACCAGCATCCCGGCGGCCCTCCAGGACTATGCGCACGTGGCGCACGGCCCCCATTGCGCGGGGTCATGGGCAGGCCCTCCTGCTGACAACCCGACGGCTACTGATTACGGCGCGACGACCACGTGCTTCAACAGTCAGACCAACGCCATTGCGCCGGCGGTCCTCCTGCAAAAGCACAAGGTGGATTATTCTGGCGGCTCCCTTGCGTCTCCGTCCATCAACCACACCCTAGACGACGTCGCCTACTGGGGACACGTCAACGACCTCCGGCAGGCTACGGTTCCCGTCGTCAATGAAACGGGGCACGATCTGGCCGGCTTCCAGAACGTGACGATCTATCCGATCTTTGCGTTCGGGAACATCAACGGGCGTGAACTGCTCATGCAAGCAGCCAAACAGGGCGGATTCACCGACCAGGACAATGACACCCTGGGTCCTGGCGGAGTCCATTCTCCCAACCTGCAGGCCGAATGGGACGCCGTGGACAATGTGACCGGCCTGCTGGTGCCGGATGGCATTCCCGACACCTACTTCGAGTCCCAGAACGCCAACCAGATGAGGGACAAGATCCTGGCGGCCTTCATCAGCATCCTCCAGCAATCGGCGTCCGGGACCACGGTCTCGGTGCTGGCGACGTCCTCCACCGGCGAGGGTGCGATCTACCACGCGTATTTCTTCCCGACCACGTTCGTGAACCTCGGCACCGGCACGAATATCGTGGCCTGGACGGGGTTTACGGAGGGGCTGTTCATCGACAAGTTCGGGAACATCCGCGAGGACTATTCCGCCCCGGGCTGTACGGGTCCCCCCGACGGCAAAATGGTGCTCACACACGACTGCATCATCCGGGTCCGACTTGAGACGGACCCCACGAGTTCCAATTTTGAGAGCGTCGTGATAGACCGCTTCAAGGACGACGGGAGCTGTGTCCCGACGACCAGTTGTGTCGCCGGGGACGGCCTCGCCGACACGTCGACACCCTTCCAGACCGTGGCCGTGACCACGGGCGGGCAGAGCAACGTGCAGCCAATTTGGGAGGCCGGGCGGCGGCTGGCCCTGCTCAGTCCCGGGGCCACCTGCGAGTCTTCGAACACCTGGCCCAAGGCCGGTAACCTGACCGAAAGCGGACGCAACTGCCGGCGCATTCTGACCTGGGCGGACATCAACAACGACGGTCTGGTCGGCGGTACCGAGACGCTTGAGTTCACCAACGCCGGAACGAATACCTTTACCCTGTGCCCCTACCTGGGTGCCAAGACCGTTGTGTACTGCAACAGCACAAATGCTGCGGCCATCGTTGCCGCTGACATTACTACCGATCCCAACCTGACTGGCTGTCTCGGCCTCACGAGGAAGACCTGCGCGCAGAACGAGGCCACCGGCATCATCAACTGGATCCGAGGCTCATCGGTGACCGGTCTGCGAGACCGCACGTTTAATGTGGTGAACGACAGCGGCGGCCTCGCGCAGGCTCAGTGGAAGCTGGGGGACGTGGTCAATGCCACGCCGACGGCCGTCGGAGCGCCGATCACGCGGTACGACGTCCTGTACGGCGATGCGACCTACGCCCAATTCTTCAAGCGGTACAAGGACCGCCGACAGGTGGTCTACGTGGGCGCCAACGACGGCATGCTCCACGCGTTCAACGCGGGCTTCTTCAGTAATGACGACCGGCAGATTGATGGCACCGGTCCCATCGTGCAGGCCCGGTTCTCGGCCACCCCGAAGCAGATCGGCACATCGACCGATTGTGCGGCGTTGCCCTGCGACGGCAGCGTCACGACCTACAATTTCCGCTCCGATGCCCCGGCGCTGGGCGCGGAGCTCTGGAGCTTCATTCCGCAGGACCTCTTGCCCCAACTCAGGTGGTTGACGTTGAGAAACTATGGCCACGTGTATTACGTGGACCTGACGCCGAAGGTGACGGACGCACGGATCTTTGCGGCGGACGCCGATCACCCCGGCGGCTGGGGCACGATCCTGCTCGGGGGATTCCGGCTCGGCGGGAGTTGCAACAACTGCACCTCCGGCAAGGGCACGGCGCGGGTGGTGCAGTCGGATTTCAATTACAATGGGACCACCACCGATACCGGGAATGGGACCAGCGGCAGCGATTACCGGGTGTTCCTCTCCTCGTATTTCGTGCTGGACATCACGAACCCGGAAAAGGAGCCGACGCTGGTGTGGGTCTTCCGCGATGATGATCTGGGGCTGACCACAGTCCAGCCGTCGATCGTGCGGACCAACCCCTCGACCGACGCTACGACGTCCAGCACGAACGAGCGATGGTTCGCCATCTTCGGCACAGGCCCCACGCACTATGACTACTTCAGCACCCAGGCTGCGCAGTACTACGCGATAGACCTGAAGCTGGGGCCGAGCTACGCCGATGTTAATAGGACAGCAGGCAGCAAAGGCAAAGGCAAAAAGACAGGCCAAGCCTGCCCGGCCGCCTTACCCTGCATGGGCGTCGATCAGACTGTGGCGAGCGGCGCCGTCCGGGCCTTTGATACTGTCACGACCGGGGGCTTGATGGTGGATAGTGTCACCATCGACTACGACTTGGATTTCCGGGTGGATTCCGTTTACGGCGGATACGTGGTCTGCAATGGCACCACGACAAGCTCGGGCTGCGGTGGGTCCAATCCTATCTGGATAGGCGCGATGTACCGGCTGACCACCAATGGCGGGAACCCCAATCCGGATACTTGGGGAATTGCCTGTTCAGGAGGGTCATGCTCAAACAACTCCCGTCTTCCCACGCCGGTGATCTCCTCGTTCCCCTATACGACACCGCAGGCCACGACCTGCGTCATAGCGTCGCCGTGCACTGTCGGGCCGATCACGGCGGCGCCGACGCTGACACAGGATGATAATCGCAATCTCTGGATCTTCTTCGGGACTGGTCGGTTCTTTACCTCCATCGACAAGACCAGTACGGACATCCAGCACTTCTTCGGGGTGAAGGATCCATGCATTGTCCCCGGCGGATGTGCGAGCCAGCTCACTCAACGCAACAACCTCTACAATTCCTCCAACGTCGTGACCTGCACGAGTTGTGCGGCGGGCACGAACGTGAGCACGACGGGCAGCACGGCCAGCTTTACCACCGGGTATAGTTCCGGAAGCGGCAACCTGGTGAATAATATCCAGAACATGGACGGCTGGTTCACGACCTTCAACGACCCGACCGCTCCGCTGCAAACGCCGCCTCGCAGCGCCATGACTCCTGGGGAACGGAATCTCTCATCGCCCACGCTGCTCGGCGGGACCGTGTTCTTCACGACCTTCGTCCCCACCACCGATATCTGTAAGGCCAGAGGAACAGGGTATCTCTATGCGGTGTACTACCTGACCGGTGGTCCTTATACAGCCTCTGCCATTGGGACTGTGACATCGGGCACCAATACGCTCGCGGCCAAGTCCCTCTCACTGGGTCAGGGGTTGCCAACACAGATGCAGATCCATATTGGAGCCGAGTTGCCGACCAGCTATGTACCACCGACCCCGGGGGATTGTGCTGGCAGCCGTACCATCGGGATTACCCAGACCAGCACTGGTGCGGCGGCTGTGACCTGCCTCAAGCCAGCGAAGACATTCTATAGTCGGATGGTGTCCTGGAGAGACTTGTAGGGGCGGTTCAAACTTGTGGAAAAAGGCGGGTGGGGGTACAGTACAGGGCTGATGACAGAGACGCACCCCCATCCAAGCCCTCTTCTCGTGCTTGCAGCGCTTTCCGTCCTCCCGTTCCTGTGGAGCTGCACGGCGGAGCCTCCAGCCACACCTGCCGGCTCGCGGGCCACCGCGACACCGGCCGCTCCCACGGCCGGTCCTTCGGGCAACCATCCTCCCTCTGTCCTGTCAGCCAGGATCAATCCCGCAGACGTGACACTCGATACGGAACTCCGTGTTGACATCCAGGGCGAGGATGCGGACGGCGACGGAGTCACCTACCGGTACCAGTGGGTCGTCAACGGGGTCCCGGCCCCCGGCGCGACCGCGCCGGTGTTCAAGCCGGAACGGCTGAAGAAAGGGGATCAGGTCACAACCGAGATTGTGCCCACCGACGGGAAGGCGGACGGCGCGGTCTTCACGACCGGTCCCGTGACGATTGAAAACACGGCACCCAGCATCGTCAAAATTCACCTGGAACCCGTGCCGCTGCACCGAGGCGAGACCCTTAAAGTAAAGGTCGTCGTGGCAGATCCCGACGGCGATCCGGTCACTCTGACCTACAAGTGGTTTCGCAACAACAAGGAGATCGCCGGCGCGAAGACCGACACGCTGGACACCAAGGAGTTTCAGAAGAAAGATGTCCTGGAGGTCTTGGTGACGCCGTCGGATGGAAAATCCACGCGCGAGGGGCAGGGCCTGCCGGTGACGATCGCGAATTCGCCCCCCGGGTTCACCTCGACGCCTCCGACGGAGATCAAGGACGGCCAGTACCTGTATCAAGTCGCCGTGACGGATCCAGACGAGGATCCCGTCACGCTCGAACTCAAGCAGGGCCCCCCGGGTATGACGCTCGACCCCGCCACCAAGCAACTCTCATGGAAGCTCACCCCGGAGAATCTGGGGAAACACCACGTGGTTCTTGTGGCGAAGGATAATGATAATGGGTCCACCCAGGTGGAGTTCGATCTCGACGCGCAGCCTCCCGCCAAAACCGCTCAGGGCCAGTAACCACTACCTTGTCTCACGTGACCCCGCAAGTTCCACCTGGCTATCTCTTCCGTAGTTCGCCCCTCCTCCTCGGAGTGGTCCTTATCATCGCCTCCGCTCTGTGCAGTTGCACGGCGGAACCGCCTGCGACGCCTGCCGGCTCGCAGGCCACCGCGACACCGGTCGCTCCCGCGGCCGGACCTCCTGGTAACCATCCTCCCTCCGTCCTGTCAGCCAGGATCTACCCCGAAGACGTGACACTCGATACAGAACTCCGCGTTGACCTCCACGGTGAAGACCTGGACGGCGACCGGATCACCTACCGCTACCAATGGGTCGTCAACGAGGTCCCTGCGGCGGGCGCGACGGTGCCGGTGTTCAGGCCCGAACGGCTGAAGAAGGGGGATCGGGTCACAGCCGA
>Ga0209154_1002017_pt1 | contig 11599 bp, 8 predicted proteins | sample GraSoiAngelo_121_FD_185878 | JGI IMG/M metagenome (GOLD analysis project Ga0209154, IMG submission 185878) | Grasslands soil microbial communities from the Angelo Coastal Reserve, California, USA - 14_0919_12_20cm (SPAdes) (version 2) | ecosystem: Environmental > Terrestrial > Soil > Grasslands ... | reverse complement strand
GACCGACAGAGTGAGCAAGCTCCCTCCGGTCAGCCAAAGCACGGCTGGTGTGTTCCGATTGACTGGGAGAGCGCAGCCTTTTCAGGGTTTAGCTTATCAGTGATTTCAACTATTTAGAGGTGCCACTCGGCGCTCGAAGTCACTGATAGTTGCTCGTGGAATAGCCAACTGTGGCGCAGCTCGAGCAGTTTTCGCTCCACCCACCCACCTTGGACAAGGCTGCCGCAATCGCTGCGACCAAAGCAGAAAATCCTCGATTATCCCTTCGGTTTCCGCAGTGGCAAACGGGTTTACCTATTCCAGCCAGTTGGCTGTAATTAAAAGCAATGAAAAGCACTTGACAACCCATAGCGGGCGCGTGTATAGGTGCGCCCACAATCGGTATACAGATGGGTGCGCATCAGTATACAACGTGCCGACAAACGAACACGGGGAAGGTCTTCGATGACAAGCGCTGGGAGGGTGTACAAGCAGCTCAAGAGTGAGATCGTTACCTGTACGCTCGCCCCTGGCAGGTGTTTCTCAGAGAGCGAGTTGGCCAGACGTTACGATTCAAGTCGCACTCCTGTACGCGAGGCTTGCAGACGTCTGGAGCACGAAGGGTTAATGCAGATTATTCCCTTCCGTGGCTACTTCATTAGTCCGCTCACCGTCGCCGACTTTCACAACTTGCACGAATTGCAACTGATCATGGATCCGGCGGCGGCGGCTCTTGCGGCGCAGCGCGCCAATCCGGGTGAAATTGTGGGGATGGAGGAATGCGCAAAATACGAATATCAGGTTGGCGTGCAAGAGAGCTATTACGAGTTTCTGCAGAACAATCTCAAGCTGCATGTCGGGATTGCGCAGTCTTCCTGCAATGAGCACCTAGCCCAAGCTGTCGCCAATATACACACACGTCTAATGAGGTTTTTTTATCTCGGCCTGTCCATTGACGCCTACGGCCCTGTACTTGTGAAAGAGCACATGGGCATTGTTGAGGCTATTAAAGCCCGCGATCCCGAACTGGCAAGAAGGCGAACAGAGGAGCACGTCAGCAACAGCATCAGGAGAAGTTCGAGCGTATTTCTAGCCGCAACCGAACTGCGCCTTGGCGAGCCAGAGGGCGAAGGCCGATCGGAGAGAGAGGGACGAGTGCGAAACACCTTTGAGTTGCGAATTGGCGAAAAGGCCAATGCGCAATGGGCGAAGAAATTCGGAAAAATTTGAGAGAGGATGCCATGTCGCTGAGAACTCGGCTCGCTTTTTTTTCACTGAGTATCGCAATGTGTCTGGCCATATGGGAACCAGCACAAGCGCAATATACAACCGGTACGGTGACAGGACTCGTCAAGGATCCCCAAGGCGCTCTTACCCCGGCCGCGACCGTGACGCTTCGCAGTTTGGCAACCGGCGCAACGCGAACTTTTGTGACAACGGCAGACGGAACCTACGTGTTTGCGGGTGTGGCCTCGGGCCGCTACGTGATCACTGCGGAAGCTCAGGGCTTCGCCAAAAGTACGGCCACGATAAATGTAACGACGGGACAGACAGCGACTCAAGACTTGGCGCTGCAAATGGCAACAGTGGGTCAAACAATGGAAATTACATCTGAATTGGGCGTGGTTCCTACACTCAATGCTAACGATCCGCAAACAGGCGTGAGTCGCAGTTCGCTTGAAGTTTCCGATCTCCCCATTCAGGGAAGAGACTATCTGACACTGGCAAGTCTGGAACCGGGAGTACAGCCGACCTTCAGCCCCCGCGGCGGGTCACTCGCGATCACCTCCGGATCTCAAGCAGGAAGTATTGCAGTTAATGGTGGTCGCGCCAGGGAAACTGCTTATCAACTGGACTACACCGATGCCAATGACTGGGAGTTCGGTGGACGCGCACAGGGCAGAGGTCTAATGGCGGATGCAATACAAGAATTTACGGTGCTGACTAGTAATTTTTCAGCGGAGTATGGGGTCAAGTCGGCTGGGCAAGTGATCGCCGTAACAAAGAGTGGCACAAATCGCTTACATGGCAGCGCCGGCGACTTCGTTCAAAATGATTTCTTCAACGCCCGCGACTATTTTGACAAAACCGGCAAAGCGACGGTCATTAAATCCAACGTCTACTCCGTTACCGCCGGCGGCCCCATCCTTAAAAACAAAGCCTTTATCTTCGGAGGATATCAGGGAAGCAAGGTCAGAGGTGCAGGGTTCACTTCAGTGGCTCTGGTCCCCACACAGGCGGCACGCGCGACCGCAACCGACCCAGCGATTACGAGCCTTTTGAATCGATTTCTTCCCTCCCCAACAGGCTCGACAAGCGACCCGATGGTGGGCACGTTCGGCTCCCAGTTCTCTAGTCCGACTGACCTTTGGCAATATGTCTTCAAGTTCGACTACAGGTTTAACGATTCTCACTCGCTTTCAGTGCGCTACCTGCAGGCCCACAATCATTTCCTGCTGCTCTTTCCCGCGCTTAACACCCTGCCCGGCTTCGACACAGATTTCACGTCAATGGGGAATGACGCAAATATCAGTGATACGTATCTGTTCAGCCCACGCACAACCAATCAGTTCCACTTTTCCTATGGCCGCGCGCCAACCTCCATATTAGGCCAGGATGGGCTTGTTTCGCCCCGATTCCAAATCAGCGGTCTGGTGGGGTTCGGAGCTCTTCAGTTTTTTCCGAACACGCGTCTATTTAATGTGTTCCAAGTAAATGACGCGTTGACACATATCCATGGTGGACACTTGCTGAAGATGGGCTTGGATGTCCGAAAGATTCAGGACAACACCTTCCTTGCCACAAATGCTAACGGCTTCTTCGTATTTCCGTCGTTGAGCGCATTCCTCGGAGGTCTGCCGAGCTTTTGGACGCAGCTGTTTGGCCCGGCTTTTCGTGGGTTTCGGACCGGCCTCTATGGCCTTTTCTTCCAGGATGACTGGAAGGTACGACCCGCTCTGACGATCAATTTGGGAATTCGAGAAGACATTCAAAGCAACATGTCAGAGGTGAAGAATCTCACCTCGACACTTGATCCTAATGCGTCCGGAAGCATCGGCGTTGCAGGATCCGGTCGGCTTGGAATCTTCCGAGTCGGCAATCCCGCAATCCGCGCTAATCCCAGGAATTTCGGTCCTCGAATCGGCTTCGCTTGGAATCCACGTGATGGGAACCTGGTCGTGCGCGGCGGATATGGCATCTATTTCGATTCTTTCGACTTCACGCCGCTGACATTCGGCCGGTCGGTCCCTCCACTCAATTACAACTTTTCGCTTGCGGGCGCGGCCATTTCAGGTGCGAACAGCTTCGACAACATCTACAACGGCACAGCTCCAATCGTGGTACAGGCGCAAAACCAGATTGGAAATTTCGGGTCGCTGACGAACTTTGGCTCGATGCGCACCTTAAGCCGCTACATGAAAAATCCCTACGCTCAAAATTTTAGCCTCGGTATTCAGTATCGATTCCTAAAGAGTTACATCCTAGAGATGAACTATATCGGCGCGAAGGGTACTCATCTAACGGCACTCTTCCCAATCAATCCCGTTGTCAACGGACCCCAACCGGCAACCAGCTTGGCCGATGAGACTGCGCGCCTGGCGCAGTTCCGGGCATCGCTTGGCACGCAGAACGGGCCTGGCAATACGCGCTTGGATCCGCGCTTCGATGAGGTTGGCTTCCAGGACAGTGCCGCCACTTCGATTTACCATTCAGGCCAGATCCAGTTGACTAAAGACCTCGGTCGAGAAGGACTTCAATTCCGTGCTTCCTACACGTATTCACGATCCATCGACACAGCCTCGGACTTCACTCCTGAGCAGCAGGCCAACGACCAAGGTTTTGCTCAAAACGGCTACAACCTCGGGAGTGAGCGCGGTCCTTCGAATTTCGATATTCCACACCGAGTCGTCGCAACACTGATCTGGCAATTGCCGTTCTACAAAAGCCAGAGTGGCTTAATCGGCCATGCGCTGGGAGGGTGGGCGTTTCAATCTATTCAGATGTGGCAGTCGGGCGTCCCGGCTACCGTGCTGGCAGGAACTCGCTACGGCATCGCGGATGTTAATCTTGACGGCGATTCAGTACTCGGAGTAGGGATTGACAATACGCGGGCCAACTGCACTCCGGGCGGGGCGGGATTTTCCCTCGGACACCCGAGCAGTATCCCCCCGCCTGCTCAGCGTGGCATAAATGGAGCACCCAACAGTAGCAACTTCCTCTACACGCAGCCTCTACTCGGAAACGGTGGTACGTGTGGGCGCAATACATTGCGTCTGAACAGCCTGCCGAGTGTGGACTGGGCGCTATTCAAAACCACGCAGATTGCAGAGAAGGGACCGTTCGGTTCGGGGCCGTGGAACCTCGAATTCCGCTGGGAAGTCTACAACGTGTTCAATATTCCGTACCTTACGTTCCAAGGCAACAACTGGCGTGACATCAGCAGTCCGGGATTCGACGTGTACAACGCGGCGGGCGCCGTTCGGAAGATGCAGTTTGCTTTGAAGCTTAATTGGTAACTAGGTCATCTCACGGCAAGAGCGGCAGCTAAAGGGCAACACTGTTTCTTGACGTTCAACGGGTCTCCATGGGTGGCACCGGTGCAACTCCTTTAGAGAACTTCATGCTCCAAAGCTTTCATGTGAACCCTTCCTTGTTGCTGAAAACGAAAGGACACTGGAATGTCAGCTCTCACGCGCCGGGATTTTAGCCATGCGGTAGTCGGGACTGTGGGACTTGGAGTGGCAGGCTCCTTGAGAGACTTGCCCGACATTACTGGAGAAGCTGAGCCGCCATTAGGAACGGGCACGATCACTGATGTGCCCGGAATTCAGGTGGGACATTACACGGATACGCGACGTCCCACTGGGTGTACGGTTCTGCTCTTCGGCCAGGAAGGCGCCGCGACGGGCGTCGACTACGACGGATCTGCACCCGGAACCTATCAGGTGGTACTGCTCCAGCCAGTCAGCTTCATTCAGGAAGTGTGGGGAATCGTATTGTCGGGGGGCAGTTCGTTTGGCCTCGCCACAGCGCCGGGAGTCGTTCGGTATCTGGAAGAGCAGAAAATAGGCCTGAAATTCGGAGTCGGGCTCGTACCAATCGTGGTCGGTGCGATCATCTACGACTTGGGAGTTGGCGGATCGGAGAAAATTCGACCAGACGCCGAGCACGGCTACAAAGCTTGCCTGCAAGCTTCGGCCGCGCCCGTGCAAGAAGGCAATGTCGGCGCAGGTGCCGGGGCAACCGTGGGCAAAATGCTCACTCCGCAGGGATATCACGGTATGAAGGCAGGTGTTGGGACGGCCAGCATTCGTCTCGGAGACGTCGTTATTGGCGCAATCATGATCTCAAATGCCGTTGGCGAGGTAGTGGACTGGCGAACCGGGAAAATCATAGCGGGAGCGCGAAAGCCGGATGGTAAAGGATTTGTAAGCATTCCAGAAACATTGAGAAATAATCCCCCACGTTTTCCGCTGCGCGGGAAGCTTGGTGTGGAAGACCCCATTTTGGGGAGCACGACCATTGGCGTGGTAGCCACCAATGCCGATTTCAATAAAACCGAACTCACGAAGATCGCCATGATGGCAAATTGTGGTGCCGCGCGGACCATCAATCCGTATCACACTCCGGGGGATGGCGACACTCTTTTTGCGTGTTCCACTCGCAAAGTAAAGTCTGATCTTTCGATTTCAGTGATAGGGTCGCTCGCGGCTGAAGTCGTCGCGCAGGCGGTCGTACGGTCTGCCACCCAGGCAACATCTATCGAAGGATGGCCTGCCTATCGCGACTACACGGCCAAATTAGGTTGATCTCCGAGTGTGCTGCCAATGTCACCACACACTGCCAAATCAACAAAACAACGAAGAGCCACCCCAGAACGTTTTCCCGTTCTCCTGACTTTTGACCTGGATGCCGAACTGCTCTGGACCGCACGAGACACCAAAAATTGGAAGCGTCCTATCGCCCTATCTCAAGGCTCATATGGATACCGGGAAGGGGTCCCACGAATCCTGAACCTGCTTGCCAAATATGGAGTGAACTGCACTTTCTTTGTTCCAGGCATGATCATCGAACGAAACCGTGAAGTGGTGAAGGAGATCCATGCTGCGGGACATGAGATCGCACACCACAGTTACTCGCACCGTTGGGTGGAGAGCCTTACCCCTCAAGAAGAACGCGAAGAATTTGAGAAGACAATTGACCTAATCAGCGGTTTGACGGGTCGAAAGCCACTCGGATATCGCTCGCCAGCGGCCGAGTTCAGTTTGCAAACAATGGATCTCCTGCTGGAATATGGTTTCCTGTATTCCTCAAATTTCTTTGACCGCGACTCGCCGTACAAACACGTCGTAAACGGGAAAAAGACTGAATTGATCGAGCTTCCGTTTGCGTGGGTCCTTGACGACGCTCCCTTTTTTCTTTACAGCATCCAACTCACTGGTCGCGTCATGATGCCTCCGTCTGCTGTATTCGAGCATTGGTCCGCAGAATTCGACACACTCTATGCCGAGAACAAATGCTTCGTCTTAGCCATGCACCCGCAACTTATTGGTCGCCCGTCACGGATTACACTCCTGGAGCGCCTGATCCGTTATATCCGCAGCCACAAGCGGTCGTGGGTCGCGCGATGCGATGAAGTGGCTCAGACGTTCAGAGAGAGGCTCTAGAGTCTCTTGAATGGGCCTACTCGACAAAAACGTCACGATCTTAACCGGCGCCGCATCGGGCATCGGTCGGGCGATTGCGTTGTTGTTCGCCGAGGAGGGGGCCAAACTTGCTCTGGCGGACGTAAATCAAGGAGCCCTGAACGATGTGGTGCAGACATTGCGAAGCAAGGGAGCCGAGGTTATCGGCATCATAGGAGATATTTCCTCCGAGTCCGATGTGCGGAATGTAGTCGACAGCACTGTGACAAGACTTGGAGCCGTGGATGTACTCGTGAACAACGCGGGTATCGATCTCCAGGCTCGGATCGAGGAGACCAGCGAAGCCGAATGGGACCGGATCATGGCGGTTAATGTGAAGGCCATGTTTCTTCTTTCAAAATACGCTGTGCCGCACATGATACAGGCAGGTTATGGGAGCATCGTCAATGTGGCGTCGGCGACTGCGCTGGTGCCTGTTGCTGGACGGCCCGCGTACAACGCTTCCAAGGGAGCTGTGGTAGCGTTGACAAAATCGCTGGCGTTGGACCTGGCGGCGAGTGGAATTCGGGCCAACTGCGTCTGTCCGGGTGTCGTGAACACCCCCCTCGTGCAGGGAGCCCTCGCAAAGACTAACGACCCGACCGCCGGCCTCGCTGAGATGCTCGCGAGATATCCATTGGGGAGGATGGCTGAGCCGAAAGAGATCGCAGAGGTTGTACTTTTCCTCGCATCTACTCGCTCGTCCTACATGACGGGAGCTACCCTTGCCGTAGATGGCGGTCGAACTATGCACTGATTCTCCTTGAACATAACGGTACAAATGGGACCGATAAAAGAAGACCGCATCTCCGAGTTCGTTTCGGGTGGCAATCTTGTCTTGTTTAATGGACGGATCCACACGCTCGAGAAATGCGTTCCCGAGATAGAGGCTGTTGTCATTCGAGATGGTCGCCTCACCTTTCTTGGATCGTCACGAGAAGCTTTGGCTTTTGCAGACAGTAGCCCGACGATTGATCTAGAGGGCCGGTTTGCGCTACCCGGGTTTATCGATTCCCACGTTCACTTCTGGCGTTCCGGCCTTATGGACCAGATGGTGGATCTTCGCCGCGCGCGGCGGATTGCGGAGATCCAGGAGTTAATCCGGGAGGCTGCTAAGGCAGTGCCGTCGAGTGGCCTTGTAATGGGTCGCGGATGGGCTGACACTGAACTCGCAGAACAGCGCTATCCCACGCGTTCGGAACTGGACCAAGCGGCGCCAGATCACGTGGTTTACTTACTTCACCTGAATGGACATTCCTGCGCGCTGAATAGCCGGGCAATTGAGTTTTTGCATCTTGATCCGAATTCGCCTGGCGTGGAGCGCGACCCTACAACAGGCAAGCCATTGGGCCCGTTGCGCGAAAAGATCGCGTTTGAATCGCAAGGAAAGCTTCTAACCTTGCTCGATCCTCAGATGCGCGCCGCCTGCTTGGATATTACTGCTCGGGAGGCCGTGCAAGGCGGTGTCACGACCGTTCATTGTCTCGAAGGCGGACGGTTGATTGGCGACCCCGACGTCAAGGACTTCATCGGCCACCAGCACTTATTGCCCGTTTCGACCATACTCTACTATCAAATTACTGATTTGGATCGCATTCTCGATCTTGGGTTCCCGAGGATCGGCGGCTGCGTGCTGATCGATGGAAGCCCTGCGGCGCATACCGGTGCGCTATACGAGCCTTACGCCGACCGCCCGGACACGATCGGACCCGAGTACTTCACCCAACAGGAGCTGAACGAGTGGGTTCTCCGCTGTCATCGTGCCGGGCGACAGATCGTGGTACATGCCACATGCGAGCGTGCAATTGGACAGATGCTTACAGCCTACGAAAACGCCCTTCGGCACCATCCCCGAGCGGGCCACCGCCACCGCATTGATCACTTCTACTTCCCGCGCCTGGACCAAGTGCGGAGAGCTGCGCAACTCGGTGTACTTGCGGGGGTCCAGCCTTACTTCGCTGAGATTTTCCGAGAGATGTACTTGAAAAGGCTCGGTACGGAGCGTGCACGGCGTGTCCACCCGTACCGGTGGTTTTGGGACGCTGGCGCAATAGCTGGAGGTGGCTCGGACAGTTTTGTCACGCCGATTCGGCCTCTCTGGGGAATACATGCGGCGGTGAATCACTTTATCCCAGAGCAGCGGGTTAGCGTGCTGGAGGCTGTTCTGATGTTCACAGTGAACAACGCCTATTTGGGATTCGAAGAAGATCAAGCTGGAACGCTTCGCATTGGGAAGCGAGGTGATGTTGTCGTGCTATCCGATGATATCTTTCAGGTTCGGCCGGAGGCCATCAAGGAAGTGCGGATCATGTTGACGATCTCTCGAGGTCGTGTGACATTCCACTCCTGAACGGCCTATCCAGGAGAATAATGCGCCTGCAAGGGAAAAATGCCTTGGTCACCGGGTCAGCTCGTGGGATTGGCAAAGCCATCGCACTCCGCTTTGCTGACGAAGGCGCGAATGTCGTTGTCAACTACATCGAGAGCGCTCGGGAAGCAGGTGAAGTTGTAAAGGCGATCAGTGCTCGCGGAGTGAAGTCCTTCGCAGTCAGGGCCGATGTCGGAGTCAGCGCAGATGTGCGCCGTCTGATTGCCGAAGCATTGAGCCAGTTTGGCACGCTCGACATCCTCGTCAACAACGCAGGGCGAGGACTCAACAAGTTATTCCATACCATCCAGGAGGATGAGTGGGATCGAACGATTGCCGTGCACCTGAAGGGCGTCTTTCTCGCGACTCAGCTTGCCGGCGAGGCAATGCGCAAACGAAAGAAAGGTTCGATCGTCAACATTTCATCTGTGGCAGGCCGCGTGGCACTGCCGGTCCGCGTCATATATTCCACGGTGGAAGCGGGCAAGGACATGTTCACCCGCGCCCTGGCATGCGAATGGGCGGCTGAGGGCGTTCGGGTCAACTCCATTGCGCCGGGGACCATACGCACGGCCCTCGTACAGGAGAATTTGGACAAGGGTCTGCTCGATGCGGCAAGAGTTTATGAGCGTACCCCCATGGGCCGCTTCGGGGAACCGGAGGAAGTAGCCGCCCTCGCGGCTTTTCTCGCTTCTGACGAATCGTCCTACATAACAGGCCAAACGATCTACATTGACGGGGGTTGGACGTCATGGGGTGGATGGCCTATGCAGGCGCCAAGTAATCCACGCTGAATTCTCCACAATAGTGAATCCTACGACAATCACGAGCAACTCCGAACCGAACCAGCCTGGATTCACGGGAGCAACCTGCGTACGCTGGCTAGTGCTGGGGTTACTGTTCAGTCTCAGCATGGTCACTTATCTCGACCGCGTTAACATCTCCATTGCTGCGCGCTACATCACTGGCGCGTATGGCCTCTCTGACGTGCAAATGGGAAGGGTCTTCAGTGCCTTCATCCTGGCGTACGGACTATTTCAGTTGCCGGGAGGATGGCTGGGCGACCGATTCGGCCCGCGGATAGTGTTGACCATTGCCATCGCCTTGTGGTCTCTTTTTACGGCGCTGACCGCTGTCGTAGCGACTGTTATTCCGCAAGATGTGATTCCGGCAGTGTATTCCCTCATGGCGGCCCGCTTTCTGATGGGAGCCGGGGAGGCGGCAGCTTGGCCAAACTTCAATCGTACTATCGCAAACTGGATGGCCGTAAAAGACCGTGGCTTCGCGAGCAGCCTGCCGCTGGCAGGTGGTGGAGTCGGCGCTGCGATTACGCCGCCATTTATTGCATGGGTGATGTTGAAGTATGGTTGGCGTGAATCGTTTTACGCGTCGGCATTTGTCGGATTGATCGCGGCGGCAGTCTGGTATCTGGTCGCCCAAGACAAACCAGAAGAACATCCGTGGGTGAACGCGGCGGAGTTACGCGTGATACAAGGCAACGGTGAATCACAACCGCAGGTCAACGACATACCCATCGATCATGACACGAAGCCACGGCAGCCGACTCCGTGGCGAGCAATTTTCACCAACACAAACGTTTGGCTGCTGTTCTGTAGCGCAGCATCTTGCGGTTATATGGTTTACATTTACATGACGTGGTTTTATGTCTATCTGGTTGAAGTACGTGGGTTATCAAAGATGATGGCGGCGTATTACTCTGCTGGGCCGTACATCGCTATCGCGATCATGACGCCTGTAGGCGGATTGCTCGGCGATCGCGTAACACAACGATTGGGCAAAACCGCTGGCAGGCGGCTCGTTTCGATGTTGGGGATGTTTACGGCGGGATTGGCGGTCTTTGCTGGGGTACTGGTGACGAATATTCATATCGCTATCTTTGGGCTCTCCATTGGAGGAGGTGCAATCTACTTCGCTCTAAGCTCGCATTGGGCCACTACAATCGATATCTCCCAGGAGCACGCTGGCACAGTCTCCGGCATTATGAACTGGGGAGGGAATGTGGGCGGGATTTGCTCTCCGATTCTGACCCCGATTTTGGCTCGCAAGTTAGGCTGGTCTCCAGCGCTTGAAGTCGCGGGACTAATTATCTTGCTGGGTGGTCTACTCTGGTTCTTTATCCTGCCGGAGAAAAAGCTCAGGACGATCGTCTGACCAAGTACTTAGCTGAGAGAAGAAGGGATCGTAGCCCGGCCGCCAATTGACCTGCGCGAGGTCGCAGTCCTTCGGCAGGCACGCGGAGAACACACACTCTTTCCAGTTTCGATTTCTCGATTGCGCGTTATTCCGGGCGACGCACATCGCCGGAATCCCTATCCTGTGGCTCGCCGAAATGTCATCTGCCGAGAGTGGCATCGATTCTTTCTCGCCCAAGCGAGAACTTTGAGCCTGCATTTGACCAAGCGTTTGGATAACGCGCACGTGCCCTTAACCCAGCCATGCGCTTCCCTGCGCCCACACCTCGACAGGGCACACACATAACACATATATTAAGGATGGACGGAAAGGTCTTCGGGTTAGGCCGCCCGATCATAACGGTGGTGCAACC